>Ga0136610_1000492_pt1 | contig 11751 bp, 11 predicted proteins | sample AntDrymUQ1342206_2_FD_104804 | JGI IMG/M metagenome (GOLD analysis project Ga0136610, IMG submission 104804) | Polar desert sand microbial communities from Dry Valleys, Antarctica - metaG UQ134 (22.06) | ecosystem: Environmental > Terrestrial > Soil > Desert | place: Antarctica: Dry Valley...
CGAGATCGACACACTCGCGTCGCTGGGGAGACTCGAAGGGGGTATCGGCGCCGGCCTTCCCGTGGCCCTCAAAGGCGGTCAAGTCGGCCACAGCGGAACCATGGTGCGGATGCTCGAGCGCCTGGCTCACTCCGCCGCCGCCCATAGCAGTCGGTTATGAGGTGGCGGAGCGCAACTCGGAAGCTGCCTCATCGATCGCCTGACTCGCACTGTCGAGAACCGCGGTCATGCGAAAGAAGCCGTGGATCATCCCGTCGTAGTCGAGGGCGCGCACCTCGACGCCCGCCTCGCTCAAGGCCTGCGCGTAGGCGCGGCCCTCATCGCGAAGGACATCGTGCTCGGCGGTGATGACCAGGGCCGGCGGCAAACCGCTAAGATCCGGTTCCCTGAGGACCGAGGCGCGCGGGTCGAGCGCTTCGTGGGCGCCGGATGTGTAGAGGTCCCAGTACCACTTCATGCCGTCTCTCGTCAGCCCAAAGCCCTCGGCATTGTCCTTGTACGAGGGAGTATCGAAGTCGTTGGCGATAACGGGATAGATGAGCAGCTGATGCGAGATGGTGGGCCCGCCCCGGGCGCGCGCCATGAGCGCAACCGCAGCGGCGAGGTTGCCTCCTGCGCTGTCACCCCCAACCGCAACCCTCGGTCTGCCCCCGCCCGCCTCAGCTCCGCCGAGTTCCTGTGCCCCGGCCTCGGCCCATGCCGCTGCGGCATAGCAGGCGTCGAGGGCTGCCGGAAAGGGGTGCTCAGGTGCAAGCGGGTAGTCGACCGACACGACGACGCACGGCGTCCTGCTCGCGAGGGTGCGGCACAGGGCGTCGACGGTTTGGAGGTTGCCGACGACCCAGCCGCCGCCGTGGAAATAGACGAGGATCGGCCACGGACCTCGGCCGGCCGGCGTGTAGACGCGCACGCGCAAGTCACCGCCGGAGCCGGGCGCGACCAGGTCTTCGACATTGGCGACGGGCTCGCCCGGCGCGCTCATCCACATCGTGGCCATGTGCGCAGCGCGCGCCTCCTCCACGGAGAGCGTGTGGATCGGGGGCGGGTTCCCCTCGACCATGCGGTCGAGCGCGGCCCTGGCTTGCGGGTGAAGCGTCATCGGCGCCTCCTTATCGGTCGGCCCCTTCACGCGGGCGCCGCCTCGTCATGCTATGCACGTCAAGGCCGAGGGGCATTGGACGAGATCGAGGGTAGCGGTATGCGCGGGTTGATGTTCTCCGATTATCAGCTGATGGAGCTTCGGGACGACCTCCCTGCGCCGCGGCCGGGGCCCGGCGAGGTTGCCGTGGATGTGGCCGCGTGCGGCATCTGTGGCTCCGACCTCGAGGGTTATCTCGGCACCCCCGGCATGCGGGCGCGCCGCAAACCGCCCCTGCTTCTCGGTCATGAGTTCGCAGGCACGGTGGCCGAGGCAGGCGCCGCCGCGCCCATGACCCGGAACGCGGATGCCGAGGACCCTGCGGGCTGGGTCGGCAAGCCGGTGGCGGTGAACCCACTTGTCACCTGCGGAGTATGTGCTCAATGCAAGTCGGGGGCCACCAACCTGTGCCCCGAGCGGAGCCTCATCGGCCTCAACCGGCCCGGCGCCTTCGCCGAACGGGTCGGGGCCCCATTGAGCCAGCTCCACGAGCTTCCCGGCGACCTCCCGGTATGGCGCGGGGCGCTCGCAGAGCCGATCGCAGTGGCGCTGCACGCCACCGAGCTTGCGGGGCCGGTGTTGGAGCGGGACGTGCTCGTGATCGGCGGCGGGAGCATCGGCTTCCTCGTGGCATGGACGGCGCGCCGCGCCGGGGGGCGAGTAACCGTGGCCGAGATCGATGCAGGCCGCCGCCGCCAGCTCGAGTCCTACGGGTTCAGGGCGGCCCCCGAGCCCACGGAGCAAGCCCACGTCACCTTCGACACCGTCGGCATCGACGCGACCCGCCGCAGCTCTATCGAGCACGCCACCCCCGGTGGCACGGCCGTGCTCCTCGGCCTGCACGACAACGAGGGCTCGCTGGCCTTCTATCCGATCATTCACAACGAGCGCAGGGTGGCCGGCAGCTTCGCCTACACGGCCACAGACTTCGGGCGCGCCGTGCGCCTCGTCGGCGACCTTCCCGGCAAGCTTGTGGCGCGCCATCCGCTCGAAGAGGGGGCGAAGTGGTTCGAGGCGCTTGCCGGGGGACCCTTCACCCACGCCAAGCTCCTGCTCGAGCCCGCTTCCTAGTGTCCCGCCGCGCAAATTACCGACGCATTCGAGGGCCCCTGCATCACCGATGGCTGCGTTGCTCGTCGGCAGCGTACCTCCAGGTACGCCGCGCTCCTCGCGCCTTGCCCTCGGCGCGCAGGTGCGCTCTCGATGCGGGCGTTACTTGCGCGACGGAGCACTGAGTGTCCGCTGAGACTGAAGCGGGGGAGCGGAGGGTCGCCCTCGTCATGGGCGGAAGCCGCGGCATCGGCCTGGCGATCGCTGAGCGACTCGGCCGGGATGGTGTACGACTCGCGGTCGCGTCCCGGCGGCCCGAGGATGCCGTCAAGTCCATGGCCGAATCGGGCCTCGAGGCGATTGCAGCGCCCGTCGACCTCACCAACGGCGACCCTGAGGCCGGCGCCGACGCCGCGCTACGGCAGTGGGGGCGCCTTGACATCTGTGTCTACGCGGCGGGCGCTAACGTGAGAAAGCCGGCCACGGAGATCACCGTCGAGGAGTGGCGCACCGTGCACAGGCTCAACCTCGAGGCTGCATGGTTGACCGCGGTGGCGTGCGCGCCGGCAATGCGCGAGCGCGGCTGGGGCCGGATCCTATTCATCTCGTCGATTCAGGCATTCCTGGGAGGCTACGACTTCGGTGTGCGCAAGCTGCCGATGGCGGCTTACAGCTCGAGCAAGGCGGGGCTGCTCGGTCTCATGCGATCGTTGTCCAGGGAGTGGGCGCCTTTTGGCATCAGGGTCAATGCGCTGGCTCCGGGGTTCACGCGTACCGAGCTCACCGAACCGATGCACGGCGACGACGCTTTGAACCGGGCCATAACGGCGCGCATCCCGATCGGCCGGTGGGCCGAGCCTGCAGATATGGCCGGCATCGGCGCGTGGCTCTGCTCAGAAGAAGCCGATTACATTACCGGCCAAGCTTTGGCCGCTGATGGCGGCTATCTATCGTGAAGTCGGAGGAGAGCTGATGGATTCTCGCAAGCTCAACGGAACGGACCTCGAGACGGGACGAGTGGTGCTCGGCACCATGACTTTTGGTTCTCAGGTCGACGAATCGGTCGCGGCGGACATGGTGGACTACGCGCTCACCTCAGGAGTCAACATGCTCGATACCGCCAACGCCTACAACGCGGGCGAGTCCGAGCGCATCCTCGGGGGCATCACGAAGTCGCGGCGCGGCGATGTCCTCATCGCCACGAAAGTCTTCAACCCGATGGGGGACGAGCCCGACGACAGAGGCTTGAGCGAAGCTGCGATCGCCAAAGCCGTCGACGGGAGCCTCGCTCGTTTGCAGACCGATTACATCGACCTCTACTACCTTCACCAACCCGATCCTGATGCACCCATCGAGGAGACGCTGGGTGCAATGAATGCCCTTGTCGACGCCGGGAAGGTCAGATACATAGGTCTGTCGAACTACGCTGCGTGGCAGGTGACAGAGGCCCTGTGCCTCAGCGAGCGCAACTCATGGCAGGCGCCGAGAGTGTCGCAGCCGATGTACAACCTTGTTGCCCGGCGTATCGAAGAGGAATACGGCGCTTGCTCCGAGCAGCTCGGTCTGTCGAATATCGTCTACAACCCCCTTGCAGGCGGGCTCCTCACGGGCAAGCATGCCCCGGATGCGAAGCCCGAGGAGGGTACCCGCTTCGCCATGGAGATGTACAGGGATCGTTACTGGAACAGCACTCAGTTCGACGCCGTCGAGGAGCTTCAGCGCATTGCCGACGACGAGGGCGTGAGCCTGATCGAGCTTGCTTTTCGGTGGCTGCTGGCGCGCCCGTTAACCGATGCGGTCCTCGTGGGGGCTTCGAGCATGGAGCACCTCAAGGCCAACCTCGCGGCCTGCGACGGCCCGGCACTTGACAAGGAGACCCTGGATCGGTGCGACGGCGTGTGGGAAGTGCTGAGGGGAGTGGCGCCGGCCTACAACCGCTGAGCGTCTGGCTCACGCCTGATTGCGTGCGCTTAGGGGGCCCAGTTCAAGAGGCTTCCTCCGAGGAAGACAAGGCTGCCGACGATGAGCAACGCAGCAACTGGGCTCGCCAAGAGTAACCAGGGGAGCGAGTCGCGCAGCTTGAGCATGCCGAGGATGAAAATGAGCCATATCGCGTACAGGAGGAACATCGCCCACACCGGCACAACCAAACCCATCGGAAGGAACGCCAGCGCGAACAAGACATTGACGGCGAGCCCCGCCCACACCTGCCAGCGTCCGCCCACGGCAATGTTTCCAACGGCCAGGTCGACTGCGCTCAGCGCGATCACCGACCCAGCGACCATCATGACTCCCGCAATCGACCTGGCCAGGACGTGGCCTCCAAAGAAGTCGAGCAGCAGCGAAAGGAGCCCGGCCACAGCACCCGCTTGACCTGCGCCAACCGGCGCAACCCGAAGCCGCATTGCCGCCGCCAGCCCGGACGCGCCGATCAAGGAGAGGATGGCGGCGCCGGTGGCCGACTCGCCGCCCGGCCACCAGCTAAGGGCACCGGCGGCGACCAGGGCGGCCTTGCCCAACGTGATCACGGCCCCGGCAGCGAGCGCCGCCGCTCCGTAGCCAAGGCGCGCACCTTGGCGGGGGGCGCCGGTATACGACGTCATCTGCTTAACGCTGCTTCAGGACAGGATGCCGTTTAGCAGCCCGCCGTCGACTACGACCGTCACTCCTGTGACGTAGGAGGCGCGCTCGGAGGCAAGAAAGGCGACGACGTCTCCGAACTCCTTGGGGTCGCCGTAGCGTCCCGCCGGGATGCCGGAGACAACCTCCTCGCCGACCTCGGCCGGGGTGCGCCCTGTGCGCTTTGCGGTGTGCTCGTCGAGTTCTACGAGGCGCGCGGTCTCGATCCGGCCCGGCGCAACACAGACCGTTCGTATGCCCTCGGGGGCCAACGCCTTTGAGATGGTCTTTGCCATGCCAACGACTGCCGAGCGCATCATGTTCGAAAGCAGCAAGGTGGGGATGATCTCCTTGGTCGAGACCGACGTGATGTAGATCAAGCATCCGCCCCCGCGCGCCCGCATCGAGGGCAGCGCCGCCTTGGTAAGCCGCCACGCCGATGACGTCGTGAGATCGAAGGCGCGGTAGAGGGCGTCCTCGTCGAGGTCGTCGAAGGAGCCGGGCGTTGGTCCTCCGGCGTTGGACACGAGGATATCTATGCCCCCGAGCTCGTCCTCGATGGTCTGCGCGGCCGAGGCGATCGCATCTTTGTCGGTGACGTCGAGCGGGAGCGCCAGGCACCTGCTCCCCGTGTCGCCGGTGATGCCGGCCGCGATCTCGTCGAGCAGGTCGTTGCGGCGCGCCGACAGCGCAACCGAAGCGCCCTCGCCCGCAAGGGCTACCGCGCTTGCGCGCCCGAGCCCGGATGAGGCGCCGTTGACCCACGCGACCTTGCCCTTCAGCCCGAGCTCCATCTAACGTCCCCCTCCTCCGCCCGACAGCACAACCTTGCCGAACGTGGCGTTGGACGCGATGAGATCGTAGGCCTCCTGGCCCTGCTCTAAAGGAACGATTTTGTCCACGACTGGATGGAGCCGTCCATCGGCGAACAGCGGCACCAACTGCGCGCCGAAAGCCGCAACCGCTGCCGCCTTCTCATGATCCGGTCGCGAACGGAGCACGGTTCCCCTTATCGACAGGCGCTTTTGCATCACGGCGCCGAGGTTGAGCTCGGAGACGGCGCCCCCGAGGAGCCCGACGATCACGATGCGGCCCTTGGGCCGGCAAACCTCGACGTCTATGGCGAGATAGTCCCCGCCGATGAGGTCAACGACCACGTCGACCTCCCCGATGGCATCCGCGCTTTCGCCGCCGGCGACGACGCCCTCATCGAGCCCAAGCTCCTTGGCCTTCTCGAGCTTGCCCGGCGTGCGCGCGGTTCCAACCGATGTCGCGCCCATCGCCCTGGCGATTTGCACGGCTGCGGTCCCGACGCCAGAGCCGACGCCGTGCACGAGCACGCGCTCGCCCGGCTTGAGCCCCGCGATCGTGACAAGCGCGTCGTGCGCCGTGATGAAGACCTCGGGGATCCCGCCGGCGGCGGTAGGGTCGAGGTCCTCGGGCATGAGGGCGCAAAGGCTCTCCGTGGTCAGAACGTGGGATGCGTGTGCTCCGCCTCCGACGATCCCGAAGACGCGGTCGCCGGGGCGCAGCCATCGCACGCCGGGCCCGGCCGCAACCACCGTCCCCGAGAGCTCGAGCCCGGGGACGTCTTCGGGCCACCCAAGGGGGGCCGGATAGCGGCCCCCGACCTGCAACAGGTCCGCCCGATTGACGCCCGTGCCTGCGACCTCGACGAGAACCTGGTCGGCCGCCGGCGCCGGGGTCTCCCTGTCCTCGAGGCGCAGCGCCCCTTCGGCGATCACGAGCGCTTTCATTCGGGCCCCTGGGGGGCGGCCGCCCCTGCTTCGCGGTCCCGCCCGGGTGGTCCCTGGGCGCCGACCCATGAGGAGCCGTCGGCGTAGACCTCGCGCTTCCAGATGGGAACCGTCGCCTTGAGCTCGTCGATGAGCCAGTGGCACGCCTCGAGGGCAGCGCCCCTGTGCGGCGCCCCGCAAGCGACCACGACGGTCGGCTCGCCGAGGTCGCAGGACCCGGTGCGGTGGACGGCCTGCACACGGCTCAGGTCCCAGCGCTCGCCGGCGGACCTTGCGATCGCCTCGAGGCGCGTGGCCGCAAGGGTGGGATGGGCCTCGTAGTCGAGGCGCACGACGGACTTCGACTCCCGTCCCGGCACCGCTGCGCTCTCCCGCACGGTCCCGACAAAGACGGCCACGCCACCCACTTCAGGCCCCGACACCGAAGCCACAACGCCTGGAATGTCGAGCGGCTCCTCCGAGATGCCGGTCCGCACGTCTGCCATCGCAGAGATGCTAGACGGTGCGCCCGGTCCCCGGATATCCGTTGGGACACATCGGGCCGGGCTTGCCTTCGTCTGGCTGGCAGACTAAGGTCTGGGCGCCAACAGCTTGGGCGAAGGAAGTGGGGGCGGTAAGAGTCCAGTTTGGTGAGCATGCCCTGCGCGGCGCGCCCCCGGGTGCGCCGCAAGATTCGCTCTGCCCGAGCGACCCCAGTGCCCGTGGCCCTCCACAGGCGCGACCGCCAGAGAACGCATCCGCAAGCAGCCATGAGGCTGCCGAGAGAGGAGGGACTCACCCAGTGCTGTCAAAGTTGAATGTCGAGGGGCGGGCTTGGCTGGACCGCAGAGCAAAGAAGAAGCTCGCCGGGGTTCTGCTCATCGGGCTTCTCGCCACCGCCCTGGCATTGCCGGCGTCCGGCGTACCGAAGGACAGAGGCCCAGCCAGGGTCGAAAGCGGGCTGCTGAAGCACGTCTCGCAAAGTGTGGCGACGCGCTACTTCATCGAGCACCCGGACCAGGCCCCGTCCGACCTGCAGAGTCGCTTCAGCTCTCTGAATGAGGCGGCGAAACGGGCGTCGGGCGCGGCGGTCGGGCCCGGCGCGGTCGTCTCGAAGCTCTTCAACAAGGATATCTTCGGCCTGCCACAGAACGAAGAATCGGTGTCGGCCTGCGTCAACCGGCCCCGCGTCGTGCTTGGAAGCACGAACGACTACAGAGGCTTGCTCGACCCCCAAGGCAACTTCACCGGCTGGCACCTGTCGACCAATGCCGGCAGATCCGTGAGAAACGAGGGCCTGCTGCCGCCCGTCGCTATCGGAGGCAACCAGGTGCCCTCGGGCGGGGATCCCGTTGACGTGCTCGCCGAGAACTGCTCGGCGGCCTTCGCTTCGAGCCTCAACTACGATCCCGTTGATCCCTTCCACAACGCGAACGGCATCGGTCTGTACCGGAGCACGCCGACGAGGCTCGCCAACTGCCCGGGTGGGGCGGCCCCATCCTGCTGGCCGGTCAGGCGCGCGGTCGCGACGGCCGAGCCCGGCCACTTCCTCGACAAGGAGTGGTTCGACTACGGCCGCAGCGGAAGCGCCGGCAACGTCGTGTGGGCCGTCTTTGCCGACTTCGCGATCGACGACGCCGCGCCGCTCGGCTTCACCGGGGCGGAGATCAAGGCGGTGCGTTGCGACGCCCATCTCAACGCGTGCACGGAGCAGATCCTCATCAGCGGCGACGACCTCGACACGCAGTTCGCCGACGTGACCATCGCTCCCGACGGACGGACGTATGTTTCGTGGACCGAGATCGAGGGAGAGCTCGAGGGCACGGCGCAGACCTTCACTCACAAGCTCCGGGTGGCGCCACCCGGCAGCACCGACTTCGGCCCCACCAGGGTCGTATTCCGCGAGACGAGGGCGATCCCCTTCGGCGGTCACCTGCACGCCAACGACTTCCGCGTGGCGACCTACGCGAAGAACGAGGTTGCCGACCACAACGGCGACAACCGCGTTTATCTGACGTGGGAAGCGTGTCGTGCCCGCCTGCTCGATACGATCTGTGAGGAGCCCGAGATCAAGCTCACCTATTCCGACAACGACGGGCGTACGTGGACAAGGCCCAAGACGGTCTCGGCCGGGGGGGACAATTACTTTCCGACGATTGCGGCCGATCCCAGCGGCAATCGGGTTGCGGTCGCCTACTTCACCAACCGGCGCGACGCGATCTTCGACAACCGTCAAGACGTCGAGCTTGCCACGCTCACAGAGGGCGCGACAGTGACGAACCGTCAGTACGTCACTCCATTGTCGAACGAGTCGGAAGCCGACCCGCTCCTCGGCGGCTTCTTCATCGGCGATTACATCGAAGTGTTCGCCCACAACGGCGTCGTTTACACGCACTTCAACGCCAACTACCGCAACATCAAGCTGCTCGGAGAGGGCTTCCCCGTCCCGCAGCAGGACAACTATCTGGACAGAAGAAAGCTGTAGGCCGAACGAGCTGGTTGTGTTGGGGGCCCCTGGTTAACGAACCAGGGGCCCCCCAGAACCGCCCCGCACGTGGCCCGGGGTCACGGGTGGGGCGGCGCGTCAGGCCTCTATTCCGTGCCACGGGGCCACCAGCGCTCGCCGGTCGCCGGGCTTTCCTGTTAGCCGGACGAGGCGCATCTCCGAGTTGTTCGCGCTCGTTGTCTCGTGAAGCGCGCCGATGGGGTTCACCTTGACCCGGACGTAGTACCAGCCGTTGGGCACGCGCGTGATGTTGAACGCCTGCCCGGCAACATTCTGGAAATAGGTGTCGCCCCACCCTGCGTCGAGATGCTCACGAATCCACAGTGCCTGGGGCCCGCCGCACGCGCTTTGGAGACCCACCTCCCACGGGCTCCACTCGGCGCCAGGGGCAGTCAGATCGAAGGGATCGGTGGGGGCCAGGCAGAAGGACTGCTTCATGCTGCGCACGACGTTCTGGCCGGACGCGTCGAGGAGCGTGTAGGAGACGAACTGGCGGAAGTGCCAGTGATGGTGGCCGTGGCGCGTGTCGAAGTCGATGGTTCCGGCCGGCGCGCGGCCTACGACCTCATCTGCGGAGTTGTGGAAGTACTGATAGGCGTCCATCGTGTCTTGATCGGGGCGGCGGAACCCTTCCACGACCAACGGCGCCGGCCCGGAGTTGATCAAAGTCGAAGCGAAGCTCAAGAGGTCCTTGCGACCTCTGTGGCGCGCGTACATGTTCCAGGCGGGAAGGGCGGCGAGGTCGGGCAGAGTATTCGGATCGGGGTCCTTGACCGTCGGGACGTCGTCGGCAGCGTGCCGTCCTCGTGATGCCCGCCGAGGCGCGGCCTGCTCCGCCCCGAGCCCTTGATGCGACCGCGCACCCTTGTGGTGGTCCCGCACCTTGATCTCGAGAGTCAGGGCTCCATCGGCGTCGCTTATGTCCAGCGCGCTTCGATAAGCCTTGTTGATCTTGACTCCGACCGTGTAGCTGCCGGGGCGGACGCTGAGCGGAGGAGCCCGGTATTCACCGAACGTGGCCGTGGCCCAATGGTCGTCGATCCCCCACACCATGCCCTTCAGAAAGGGGAGTCCCGAGCTACAGAACATCGGGTACCTCGACACCTGGGGCCCGGAATCATCGATGCGCTGCCGGCTCCAATCGTTGGGACAGAAGGTGAAGTCCTTCGAGGCGACGACCTCGCCCTTTTGGTTCGTGAAGCTCACGTTGAGAAATTTCCCGAGGCCGCGCCAGCCGGCGAGCAGCTCCGAAGGCAGCGCGCGCAGGACCTCGCCGTCCTGAGCATCGACCTGCGACACCGCTGCCGGCGAATCGTAGTCGGGGCGCGCAACGCGAAGCTCGAAATTTCCTCCTGTGGCGGCGACGTAGGTCCCGAGGGCCAGACGGATCGAGTCGCCCCTGCGTTCGAGCGTGAGTGTCCGGTCCGCCACGACCAGCCGCAGCGAAGGAGAGCCTGCGGGGCCGGCTTTAGCCGGGGCAATAGCGACCAGGACAGAGAGAGGCAGGAGGGCAACAAGCATGAACGCGGCTCCGGCCGCCGCGACTAAGCCGGACGGACGGGATGATGATCGCATCGAAGTGCCTCCTAAAGGGGCGCGATAGACCTGTTGTTTCTTGTAGACGCTTGCCGAAGCTCAAAGGTTGCTCGTAGCGGGCCGGTGGATGACGGGCCGCTATAGCGTCACCTACCGGCCCGCGCCGTCGGGCGGGAGCTTCAAGAAGCTGTGGGAGGTCGTAACTTCGTCGAAGCCGAGCTTGCGATACAGCTCCTTCGGCCAGTCTTCGGCGTCGGCGACGAGAAAGGTCAGGTCGCTCCCGTTGGCGAACGAATCAGCGAGCGCTTTGGACACCACGGCGGTTGCAAATCCGCGGCCGCGCTGCTCCTCCAGGGTTCCGACGTCTTCGATCTGACCGATCCCCTCTCCGAGATAGAGATCGCAGAAGCTCACCGGCTCGCCCTCGACGAGTATTGCGAAATGCCGGACGCTGATTGCTTGCTCCGTGACGGCGGCCCGTTCCACGAGTTGCCGCACGACCTCCGCGTCGTTGCCATAGGGCATCGTCCTGACCAGCTTGGCGAGGCCGGGGGCAAGCTCATCGAGTCCGACTTCGATGACGAGGCTCGTGTCGACGGACCGGTCCGAGCGCCGGCGATGAACCATGGTTACGAGGCTCTCTGAAGACCAGCCAAGTTCGTCGAAACCGGGACCGACCCGGCCTGCGATGAGGGCGTCCCCAACCTCAATCTTTCTGTGCTCGAGGCCCGCTTGCCCTTGAAGCTCCTCGGCGGTGTCCGCAAGCCGGCGGGCCGAGAGATCGCCGTCGGAGCGTTCGACGCGCAGGAAGTTGAGGTCCCATATGAGGGGGAAGTCGTCGTGCCACAGCGCAGTGCCCCACTGAAAAACCGTCGAGCGCTTGGCGCAGCGGTCCTGGAAGCTCTCAACGAAAGCGGAGATGCGGTCGAGCTCGGCGCTCGTTTCCTCTCTGCGGTCCGGACCAGCCGGACCGGCGCGGCCCGCGTTCACGTCACTTGGAGTCCGTCGCTGCGATGACGGCGTCGGCGACTTCGGCCGTGGTGGCCGGGGGCCCTGCCGGCCCGAGATCAGCGGTCCTGACCTTGCCGTCGGCGAGCACCCTGGCCACGCCTAGTTCGAGCCGTGCGGCGGCGTCATCTTGGCCGATGTGAGCAAGCATGAGCACG
>Ga0136610_1000498_pt1 | contig 11735 bp, 9 predicted proteins | sample AntDrymUQ1342206_2_FD_104804 | JGI IMG/M metagenome (GOLD analysis project Ga0136610, IMG submission 104804) | Polar desert sand microbial communities from Dry Valleys, Antarctica - metaG UQ134 (22.06) | ecosystem: Environmental > Terrestrial > Soil > Desert | place: Antarctica: Dry Valley...
CTCGATGCTGGGTGTGGGCTCGACGTTCAGCGTGCGTCTTCCCGCCACCGCCGCCGCCTTGGCGCCGGCGGTGATCCAGCCGGCGCGAGTCGCCTAACCGTCCCAGGACGACGCGCTCTCCCCCACCGGTCCCCGTCTGCGGTCCGCCCACAAGCGGGTGCCGAAACGGATATCAGCGTCCGAACGCGCACCCGCTCCAGCAGAAGCCCCACCGCTCCTCACAAGCGGGGTTAGCCGCAGCGACCTGACCCTGGCGCCGGGACGCTGACCGGACAACTCCACTAGGCTGTGGACGCAGCCGGTGAGAGGATCTTGGGTGAGCGCGCCAGATCACGGCTGCGTGGTGTCGGTCAACGTCGGTGAGCCGCAGCCATCGCGGTGGCGGGGCAAGACGATCCTGACGGGGATCTACAAGTCGCCGGTTGACGGACGGATGGCCGCTCGCTGGCGACCGAGTTGACGGTGACCGCCAGGCTGACCGCAGACATCACGGTGGGCGGGACAAGGCGGTGTACGCCTACGCCGGGGAAGATCTCGTCTGGTGGACCGCGCAGCTAGATCGACCGATGCCGCCTGCGCTACTCGGCGAGAATCTCACGCTGCTTGGCCTCGACGTCAGCGCGGCACTGGTCGGGGAGCGTTGGGCGGTGGGAAGCGCAGTGCTGGAGGTGACGATGCCTCGGACGCCGTGCTTCAAGCTTGGCATCCGCATGGGCGACCAGCGCTTCGTCCGCCGCTTCGCTGCCGCCGCACGCCCTGGCGCCTACCTGCGCATCATCAACGAAGGCGAGATCGGTACCGGCGACACGGCCACGGTGCTACACCGCCCCGACCATCTGATCAGCGTCGCGGCGATCGCTGCCGCGACGCGCAAGCACGCCGGTGGTGGTCTCGGGCTGCTCGCGGCCGCGCAGCGCGCCCTGGAAAACTAAGGACTACCGGCCCGGACGCCCGACCGTCGCATCGCTGGCTTGCGGCGCGGCCGGTCCGTCATAGGTTCACCACCATGCAGATCACCAAGTACACCCACGCCTGCGTACGGCTCGAACAGGATGGCGGCGTCCTAGTCATCGACCCGGGAATCTGGAGCGAGCCGCGCGCCCTGCTCGGCGCGGACGCGGTGCTCATCACCCATGAGCACGTCGATCATGTCGATGTCCTCCGACTGGCCGGGCTGGGGGTCCCCGTCTACGCGCCCGTCGACGCCCGGATCGCCAGACTGGAGGCGACCCGTGGCCTGACGGTCATCCCGATGACCTCCGGCCAGGAGTGCACCGCCGCGGGTCTCAAGGTGCAGGCGGTCGGGGCGCGGCATGCCTTCATCTACGACCGGCAGCCCGACTGCGCCAACCTTGGCTACATCGTCGATGATGGCCTGTATCACCCCGGCGATGCCCTCCACGTTCCAGCCCAGCCGATCGAGACCCTGCTGGTGCCGGTACACGGGTCGTGGCTGCGGACCGACGAGGCGATCGACTTCGTCAAGGCGATCAAGCCACAGCGGACGTTCGCGATCCATGACGCCCAACTCAACGAACGGGGACTCGACGGCGTCAACGCCTGGCTGACAGCGGACACCAACGGCGGCTACCGATACCTGGCGCCGGGCGAAGCTGTGTCTTAGGCGTCCAGGTCGTCGCGCTGCTCGAACTCGTCGACACTCATGAGGACGGCACGGGCCTTGGGGCCTTCGGACGGACCGACCACGCCCATCGTCTCCAGCTCGTCCATCAGCCGGCCCGCGCGGGCGAAGCCGACCTTGAGCTTGCGCTGCAGCATCGAGGTGGAGCCGAGGCCCGACCGCACCACCAGGTCCATGGCGGCGCGGGTCAGTTCCTCGTCGGAGGCGTCGTCGCCGGTGATGTCGGCGAAGGACGCCTGGTGCCCCGAGCGAACGATGCCGGAGGTGTAATCGACCGCCCGCTGTCGTTTGCAGTGGCCGACGATCGGCTCGATCTCGGCCTCGTCGATGAAGCAGCCCTGGAGGCGGTGCGGCTTGCTGGCGTTGGCCGGCAGGAACAGCATGTCGCCGTGCCCGACGAGCTTTTCGGCACCGCCGGAGTCCAAGATCGTGCGGCTGTCGGCATGGGTGGCCATCGCCAGGGCGATCCGCGAGGGGATGTTGGCCTTGATCAGCCCGGTCACGACATCCACCGACGGCCGTTGGGTCGCCACGACGAGGTGGATGCCAACCGCTCTGGCCATCTGGGCGATCCGCACGATGGCACCCTCGACGTCGCGAGGCGCAACCATCATCAGGTCGGCCAACTCGTCGATGACCAGCAGGATGTAGGGCAGCAACTGCCACGTTTCGTCGCTGCGACCGGACAGGGCCGGCGCGGCGCGAATCGTGCCGTCACGAACCGCCGCGTTGTAGGTGTCGATGTTGCGGTAGCCCAGCAGGGCGAGGCGCTCGTAGCGCTCCTCCATCTCCCTGACCGTCCACGCCAGCGCCTCGGTGGCCCGCTTTGGGTCGGTCACCACCGGAGTGAGCAGGTGCGGGATGCCCTCGTAGTGATTGAGCTCGACACGCTTGGGGTCGATCAGGATCATGCGCGCCTGCGCCGGCGAGGATCGCATGACCACGCTGGTGACGATGTCGTTCATGGTCACCGACTTGCCCGACCCGGTGGCGCCGGCGATCAGCAGGTGGGGCATCGTGGCCAGGTTGACCAGGACCGGGTTGCCGGCGATGTCCACGCCGATTCCGGCGGTCAGCGGATGGTGCTGGTTGGCCGCCTCGGGTGAGCGCAGCACGTCGCCGAGCGTGATCAGGTCCCGGTCGCGGTTGGGCACCTCGATGCCGATGGCAGACTTGCCGGGGATGGGCGCGACGATGCGGATCTCCGCGGTGGCCAGGGCGTAGGAGATGTCGTCGCCCAGTTTGGTCACCGCGCCAACACGGACCCCGTCGCCAAGGCTCAGCTCGAAGCGGGTCACCGTCGGTCCGCGCGTCACCCTGGCGACGCGCGCGTCGACGCCGAACTGGTGCAGGGTGTGCTCCAGCGCGCGCGTCATCTGATCCAGCGTCCGCTTGTTGCCCGGCGCGGCGCGCCCGCTGCGCAGCAGCGACAGCGACGGCAGCGCGTAGTCGGCCCACGGGTCCTCCGCGGCCAGCGGCCTGAGCTTGGTCGCCGCCGCGCCGTCGGTGCGCAGGCCCGCGGGCAGCAGACGGGTGTCGGACGGGGGCGCATCGCCCGCGGCGACGGCACCCGCGGCGACGGCGGTGCCGGCGTCCACGTGGTCGGTGTAGATGGGCCCGGTGGCGTCCGGGTCGTCATAGACGATGATCGTCTCGCCGCCGCTGTCGCCCTCGGCGGCGCCATCACCAGGCAGGGACGACGCGCCATCCTGCTCGTCGCCGCCGGCGCCTTGGTCGTCTCCGGCCTGGGCTGCCTCCTGCGCTTGCCGGGCCTCGACAGCCTCCTCGGCCGCGAGCCGGCGCCGTTCGCGACGCTCCGCCACGCGGTCGCGCGTCGACGCCCAGGCCCCGGTGACAGCACGGATGACGGTTCCCGGCGGCGTGGCGGTCGTCACCAGCAGCCCCAGGCACAGCAGCGCCAGCAGGAGCACCACCGCGCCGGCGGTCGCCGCCACCGACTGCAGCGGCAGCGACGCCAGCGCCCCGAGCCAGCCCCCGGAGCGGTGAAGTGCCCGCAACCGCGCATCGAACGATGGCGCCCCGGCGGCCAGATGCCACAGACCCGAGGTCGCCACCAGGGTGATGACCACGCCCACCGCCACCCGGGCGTTGCCTCGGCGCTTGGCGCGCAGCAGTGTCACACCGGCCGCCGCCAGGACCACCGGGGCCAGCAGGCCGAACACGCCGAACAGTCCACGGAACAACAGGAACAGGTAGGTGCCGAGACCGCCGGCCCGGTCGAACCAGACCCCAAGGGCGGCTAGCACGGCCAGGACCAGCAACCCGATGCCCCACACCTCGCGGGCGCTGCTGGTGGCAGGGGCCCCACCGGCGCGGCGGGCGCCGTTGGCGCGGACCGGAGAGCGCGACGTGGTGCGGGCGGTCGAGCTGGACCGCGACGTTGACTTGGCCGACTTAGCCGACCTGCTCGTCGGCAGCTTCTTGGTCGGCGAACGCGACATCAGACTTCCACCAGGATCGGCAGGATCACCGGGCGCCGACCGGTCTGGTCCTTCCAGAAGCGACCCAAGACCGTCGAGGTGGTGCGGCGCACCACGGCCGGGTCGTTCTCGCCGTGGTTGCGGGCGAGCTCCTCGGCCAGGGTCTTGGCGGCGAGCTCCAGCAGCGAGGCCTGGTTCGGCTCGTCAATGACGCCCTGCTGGAAGACCTGGGGTTCTTCGGTAATGCGCGAGTGCTGGTCGATCTGCACCACCGCCACGCAGATGCCCTCCGAGGACAGCTTGCCGCGCTCGCGCAGCACGGCGTTGCCGACGTCGCCGACGCCCAACCCGTCGACGTACACCCGTCCCGGCTCGAACGGCTCCCCGCGCGTGACCCGCCCGTCGCGCAGCTGCACGGTGTCGCCGTCCCCGCAGACCAGGACCTGATCCTCCGGCGTCCCGGTCTCGGTGGCCAGTCGGGCGTGCGCCAGCAGGTGGCGGTACTCGCCGTGCACCGGCACGAACGCCCGCGCTCGCACGATGTTGTGGAACAGCTTGAGTTCGCCGGCGGCGGCGTGACCGGAGACGTGGACATCGGCGATGCCCTTGTGGACGACGTTGGCCCCCTGACGGAACAGGCCGTTGATGGAGCGGTAGATGGCCGACTCGTTGCCGGGGATGACCGACGAGGCCATCACGACGGTGTCACCGGCGGCCAGCTGCACCTGGCGATGCTGCCCCGCCGCCATCAGCGACAGGGCCGCGTAGGGCTCACCCTGCGAGCCGGTGCAGATGATCACCGCACGCGATCCGCTGCCGCGATCGACGTCAGTCAGCTCCACGACGTCGTCTTCGTCGTAGCGCAGGTACCCCAGGTCGCGGGCGATCGGCATGTTGCGCAGCATGGAGCGCCCGACGAAGCAGACTTTGCGGCCGGCTTCGACGGCGGCGTCGATGATCTGCTGCACCCGGTGCACGTGACTGGCGAACGTGGTCACGACGATGCGGCCGTCGGCCTCGTCGAACACGTCACGCAGGGTCTTGCCGATCTGGCGCTCGCTGGGCACGTGGCCGGGGGTGTCGGCGTTGGTCGAGTCGGCCAACAGCAGCGTGACGCCCTCGTCACCGAGCTGTGCCAGGTGGGGCAGGTCGGTAGGACGCCCGTCGATGGGAGTCTGGTCCAGCTTGAAGTCCCCGGAGTGCAGGATCATGCCGTGCGGGGTGTGGAACGCCACCGCCAGCCCGTCGGGGATTGAATGGGCCATGCCCACGAACTCGATGTCGAACGGCCCGGTCTCCAGCCGCTCGCCGGCCTCGACCTCTCGCAGGTCGGCCTCGACGTCGGGGTGCTCTTCCAGCTTGGCGCGGATGAGCCCCAGCGTCAGGCGCGTGGAGTAGACCGGCACACCAGGGAACTCGCGCAGAAAGAACGGCAGCGCGCCCATGTGGTCTTCGTGCCCGTGGGTGATGACGATGCAGTGCAGGTCGTCGGCCCGTGGGCGCAGCCGGGACCAGTCGGGCAGGATCAGGTCGATGCCGAAGTGCTCGGCGTCGGGGAAGGTCAGCCCGACGTCGATCAGGGCGATGCGCCCGTCCACCTCGACGCTGGCCATGTTGGCGCCGATCTCCCCGAGCCCGCCATAGAAGGCGACCTCCACGGCCTCGCTCATGATGACCACTCGACGCCAGCGGCCGTCAGCGCCTCGGCCACGATCGACTCGACGTGCTCGTCGACGTCCACCAGCGGCAGACGCACGGGGCCGGCGGGTAGGCCGACCATCCGCAGGGCCGCCTTCAGGGGGCCTGGCGAGGTGTCGACGAACAGGCCGGTGAACAGCGGCAGCAGGCGAAGGTGGATGTCCAGCGCCTTGCGAGGATCCGTGGCGAACAGCTCGGCCATGCGGGCCATGTCGTCGGCGACCAGGTGGCCGGCGACGCTGACGACCCCAACGGCGCCCACCGACAGTAGCGGCAGGAATGAGGCGTCGTCCCCCGAGTAGATGTCGAAGTCGTCGGGCTTGCGCCCGGCCAGCCAGGCGGCCTTGACGACGTCGCTGACCGCGTCTTTGACCGCGACGATGTTGGGCACGTCGCGGGCCAGGTCCAGCAACGTCTCTGGAGCAATCTCGTTGGCCGTGCGCGACGGGACGTTGTAGAGCATGACCGGGAGGTCGGTGGCTGCGGCGACCGCGCGGAAGTGCGCCCCCAGCCCTCGTTGCGACGGCTTGTTGTAGTAGCCCGTGACGGCCAGGATCCCGTCCACGCCCAGCTCGGCGACCTCGCGAGTCAGCGCAACACTGGCGGCAGTGTCGTTCTTGCCGGTGCCGGCCAGCACCGTTGCCCGATCCCCCACCGCTTCCACGACGGCGCGGATGAGGTCGAGGGTTTCGTCGTGGGACAGGGTCGGTGACTCGCCGGTGGTGCCGCACACGACCAAGCCGTCGTTGCCGTGGTCGATGAGGTGGGCCGCCAGGCGCTGGGCGCCTTCGAGGTCCACGGCATGGTCGGCCGCCATGGGGGTGGCCATGGCGGTGAGCATTCGTCCGAAGCTGGGCACGGGAACGTCCTGGTGGCCGGGAACTCGACTCGGGCGAGTCTAACGGCGCGGTCCACCAGGCTCAGGAGGCCGCGACGTCCGAGGGCGCGGTAGGCGGCGCCTGCGCGCCCGGCTCGTCGTCCGCGCTTGGGGCGGCGCTCGGTGCCAGGCGGAAAGCCACCAGAAAGCGTGCGCCGCCAGCGGCCGGGGTTTCATGACGGATCCGCGCGCCCATTGCCGTGCACAGCTCGCGGACCAGCGGTAGGCCGACGCGCCGGGGCCCCCCTGGCTGCGAGGCCTGGCGAGCGGCGGCCCAGGGACTGGCGGCCCACGGCGTGGCGGCGGGGGGGTCGAACAGCCGCTCGCGGGCGGACTCGGGGACGCCAGGTCCGTTGTCGGAGACCACCAGCACGCCGTGGCCGGCGGTCTGCACGGCGGTCACCCGCACCGTCGTTCCCGGTGGTGTGTGGTCAACGACGTTCTCCAGCAGGTTGAACACCACCCGCCGCGCGGTGCGCCCGTTGCCCACCACCTTCAGCGGGGGCATCTCGACCTCGACGACATGGTGGGCCAGGCGCGCAGCCAGCTGCAGGACGCAATCGTCGGTGACGCGCCACAGCGAGACGACCTCGGGGCGGTCCGGCGAGGCCTCGTCGAGATGGCCGACATCGGCCAGCTGCGCCACTTCGGCATCCAGCTGCGCCACGCCGACGCGCAGCTGGGCCGCGACCCGCCGGCGGTCGGCGTCGTCGAGGGTATCCCAGCTGCCGTCGAGCGCGTCGGCGACCTCCTCGAGCTGGCGCAGCGGCTGGCGGACGTCGACCGACGCCTGCGCCACGAAGGACCGCCGGCGCCTGCCGCCTCGCCGGACTGCTTCGGCGCGCACATCGGCCTCCGCGATGAGCTCGTGCAGCCGGCTGGCGTAGGTGGCGGACAGGTAGCCGACGCTGATCAGGCCGGCCAGGCTGACCAGCAGTACCGACAGCCGATCGCCGAGATCGGCCCGGTACAGCAGCACCGGCGGGTACCCGAGCTGCTCGGCTCCCAGCTGCAGCAGGCCCAGCGCGACCGTCAGTGCCGTAAAGGCCGCCGCCGCGCCAGGGCCCAGCAGCAGCCCCGCGCTGACGATGACGATGCTGTACAGGCCCACCAAACCGGAACCGGTGCCACCGAGGAAGGCGACCGCGCCGCCGATGACCAGCGCGTCGGCGGCCAACGACACGGTGACCGCTGTGCGCGGATAGCGCGAGGAACGGGCGAAGTAGGCGGTGGTCACCACCGCCAGCACCGGCACGCCGAGGGCCAGTGGCCACAGGCGGGCGCCGAACGTACCCAGCAGCGCCACCACGACGGTGACGTACGCGGCTCCCCCGACCGCGCGGACCAGGCCGAAGCGGCGAAGCAGCACCTCATCCAGCGGGCGGCTCATGGATGGATGCTACTCAGCGAACCGGCGTGCGATCACTGCGCCGGCAGCTGGGTCTGCGGAGTCTTATCGCAACTGCAACCCGTCCCCAGCCCCGTGGACGGCTCGCAGCACGCGGGCAGGTGCCAGGGCCGTGACGTCGACGTTGCGAGGGGACGCCGCCGGTGGCACCAGGAAGGTGTGGTCGACCCCGCCTTTGGCGGACTCCTGTCCGGGCCTGGACCTCCACCTGGCCTTCGACGACGAACAGCAGGGCGCCCTCGTCGGCGCCGACGTGGACGGTCATGTGGGCGCCGGCGTCCAGCATGCTGTCGGCGAACTCGTAACCTCGCCGTGCAGGCGGCCGTCACCGCGTTTGGCGACCTGCTTGGTGATCACGCCCTCGGCCTCGGTCACCCGCGTCGCCTCGTCGTCGCGCACCGCGTCGAAGGCCGCGCCGGGCGCCAGCGGCTCGTTGGGATAGACCAGGATGAAGGCGCGCGCGGGGCCGTCGGTTGGGTTCCACTCCTGGTGGATCATCCCGCGGCGGCCCTCGGTGAGAATGCCGAGGTCGCCGGTGCCCATGGAGCCGGTGATGTGGTTGAGCGCGTCGTCGTGGTCGACCCGCCCCCTCCAGGATGTAGAACAGCCGCTCCATCCCCTGGTGCGGATGGTGGCCGATGCCTCGGCCAGCATCCAAGCGTCCGTCGTGGATCATCAGCACGGGCCCGCTGGCACGGACCTTGCGGTCCGGCCCCACCGATTCAAACGAGCGCAGTCCGGGGGCGTTGAAGTCCTCGGGGGTGATCTCGTGGTACCCCGCCGGGTCCAGGTGCACCAGCGCGGCCATCGCATCTCCTCTTGGGTAGTTGCCAGCCTCAGTCAACCAAGCAGTGCCCAAATCCTGCCGGGCAGCCTCAAGGCCCACCACCCCCACGGGACGCTGTCCAGCGGGTGTCGCGGGCACCCACCGGTTCGTTGCTGGTGGGGATGGGGCTGTCCGCCCGGCGGCTACTCCCCGGTTTGCCCGTCCACCGACTCCCGGATGAGGTCGGCATGGCCGACGTGCCGTGCGTACTCCTCGATCATGTGGCACAAGATCCATCGCAGGCTGGGTGCCCGACCGTCGGGCCAAGTGCGCCGGGCCAGCCGCTCCAGGCCGCCGTCGGCCAACGCCTTGCTGACCAGGGAGCAGGAACGGGCCACGGTGTCCTGCCAGAGCGTATGCAGCTGCTCAGGGGAGTCCTCGGCGGCCGAGTGCCAGTCCCAGTCGGCGTCGGCCTTCCAGTCCACCGTGTCCCACGGGGGTTCCGGGTCGCGCCCGTGCAGCCACCGGGAGAACCACGAGTCTTCGACGTAGGCCAGGTGCTTGAGCATCCCGCCCAGGGTCATCGACGACGCGCCCACGGTCGCCCGCAGGCCGGCCGCGTCCAGTCCCGCGCACTTCCACGCCAGGGTCGCGCGCTGGTACTCCAGGAAGCCCAGGAGGGTGGCGGTCTCGTCGGCCGCGAGCGGAGGCTCCGGACGACCCTGCTCGTCCAGGTCGGTCATGGGCGCTGAGTCTAGGCGCTGAACCGACCACTGGCACCGCAAGGAACGTGGACGCTGTCCGGTACTAGTAGGTTGCGCCCGCTGCAACCGTGCTCCCACCATCCCGGCGAAGGACGCCGATTGCCAACGCTCGCGCAAGACCTGTGGTCGCAGATGGCCGGGGTCTACCAGCAGATCCTGCGTCACCCATTTCTGCAGGGGCTCACCGACGGCAGTCTGGACCGGGCGGCGTTCCGTTACTACATCGTCCAGGACGCGCACTACCTGCGCAGCTACGCGCGCGCCCTGAGCCTGTGCGCCGCCCGCGCGCCCGCCGAGGCGGAGATCCTGATGTTCGCCCAGCACGCGGCGGGCGCGATCTCCGTCGAGCGCGAGCTGCACGAGGGCTTCTTTACCGACTTCGGCCTCTCGGCCGACGACGTCGCCGCCACCCCCGTGGCGCCGACCTGCCAGGCCTACACCAGCTACCTGCTGGCGGTGTGCTCCGGTGGCTCGTTCGCGGAAGCGCTGGCCGCCGTGCTGCCCTGCTACTGGGTCTACTGGGAGGTCGGCAAGGCGCTGCTGGAGCAGGGATCACCCGACCCGCTGTACCAACGCTGGATCGACACGTACGGAGGCGAGGCTTTCACCGCCGTGGTGCGGCAGGTGCTGGCGCTGACCGATCGCATCGGGCAGGACCTCAGCGACGCCGAGCGCCGGCGCATGCGCGCCCATGTGCTGACCACGACCCGCTACGAATGGATGTTCTGGGACGCGGGCTGGCGCCAGGAGACCTGGCCCGTCTGACCCGCGCAGGAGGTGAGACCGCTGTCCGACGCAGCGACCTGGTGGCACAACGCCGTCATCTACCAGCTGTACCCGCTCAGCTACGCCGACGGCGACGGCGACGGCACCGGCGACCTTGGCGGGATCATCCAGCGGCTCGACCACCTCACCGACACCCTCGGCGTCGACGCGGTGTGGCTGTCGCCATTCTATCCGTCACCGTTGGCCGATCACGGCTACGACGTCGCCGACTACACCGACGTCGATCCCCGCTTCGGTGACCTCGCGAACTTCGACCGCCTCGTCGACGAGGCCCACCGCCGCGGCCTGCGCGTCATCGTGGACTGGGTTCCCAACCACACCTCCGACCAGCACCCGTGGTTCGTGCAGTCCCGCTCCTCTGCCGACAATCCCCGCCGCGACTGGTACTACTGGCGCGATCCCAAGCCTGACGGGTCTCCCCCGAACAACTGGGTCAGCTCGGTGCGGGGGTCGGCGTGGGAGTACGACGAGGCCAGCGGGCAGTACTACCTGCACAGCTACCTGCCGCAGCAGCCTGACCTCAACTGGCGTAACCCTGCCGTGCGCGCCGCGATGCTCGACGTGCTGCGGTTCTGGCTGGATCGCGGCGTGGACGGCTTTCGCATCGACGTGGCCCACCGGATCATGAAGGACCCGCAACTGCGCGACAACCCGACCAATCCCGATCGCATCAGCGACTACTACAAGCCGATCAACGACGAGTACCTGTCGCAGCGGCACATCCACGACCGGGCGCATCCCGACGTGCACGGCGTCTACCGCCAGATCCGGGCGCTGCTGGACGGCTACGACGGCGACCGGATGGCCATGGGCGAGATCCACCTCGCCGATCTCGCGGACTGGGCTGCCTTCTACGGCACGCAGTCCGACGAGCTGCACCTCGCCTTGAACTTCTGGCTCACGGGCGCGGCCTGGACGCCGACAGCCATCCGCGAGGCGGTGGAGGCAGTCGAGGCCGCGCTGCCACAAGGCGCCGCACCGACCCTCGTGCTGGGCAACCACGACTACCACCGGCTGGCCTCGCGCATCGGACAGGCCCAAGCCCGGATCGCGGCGATGCTGCTGCTCACTCTTCGGGGCGCGCCGCTGATCTTCCAGGGCGACGAGATCGGGCTGACCGACGTCGCCGTACCCGAGGACCGCCGGCGCGACCGCTTCGGCGAACCCGGTGGCCGTTGGAGCCGCGACGGCGCCCGCACGCCGATGCAGTGGACCTCGGGACCCCACGCCGGCTTCTCGCCGGCCCACACCGAGCAAACCTGGCTCCCGCTGAGCCCGGACTACGAACGCAACAACGTCCAGGCACAACTCGACGACCCCGCGTCGCTGCTGTGGCTGTACCGGCGGCTGATC
>Ga0136610_1000503_pt1 | contig 11700 bp, 11 predicted proteins | sample AntDrymUQ1342206_2_FD_104804 | JGI IMG/M metagenome (GOLD analysis project Ga0136610, IMG submission 104804) | Polar desert sand microbial communities from Dry Valleys, Antarctica - metaG UQ134 (22.06) | ecosystem: Environmental > Terrestrial > Soil > Desert | place: Antarctica: Dry Valley...
CGCGCACCCCGAGTCGCCGCGCGGATCATGAAGGTATCCATACGTTTGCTTGAGGAGAACCCGGAGCTAAGGCCCGGCGTGGACCTACTGCGTACCCTCGTGTACCCTGAGCACCCCGAGTCCTACGACGTGGGATGGCACTCCTCCGTATGGAGTTGGTTGGAGACGCATCCGCTGGGGGGCGAGATGCGCCGTTGGGTCGCCGCCACCGAGGACGGCGAGGTGGTGGGCCATCTGGCCGCGGTGCCACAGTACTATCGGATCTCTGGAGAACGGGTCGTCGCTTACACGCCGGCTGACTATCAGGCGCTCCCTGGATACGGGTTCCACGCTTTCTCGCTCATGCGGCGTTTCTTCCGCTACGCCGAGAATTGCGTGTCCGTGGATCAAGTCGAGGAAGCGATGGCGGTCGAGATGAAGCTCGGGGCGGAGTCGGCGGGCAAGCTCCAGTACGCGGCGAAGGTGCTGGACGTGTCGCAACTCCCCAGGCTCCCGAAGGCCGCCCGTCCAGCACTCTGGCTTCCGAGCCGCGCTCTCCGGACGGTGGATTACGCTCTGGGACGCGCCTTCGGAGGAGACCTGGAAGTTGTGGAAGTCGAGACTTTCGACGAATCCTTCGACGTATTTTTCGAGAAGGTCGCCGCCGAAGTGCCCTGTGTCCCTGAGAAGGACGCGGCGTTCCTGCGGTGGCGCTACGGGCCTGGCTCGCCGCACGAACGGACGACCGTTCTCGGTGTGCGGGGCGCGGAGGGTTTACTCGGCTACGCCGTGCTCAGGGTGACTCAGGAGGGCGACAACGGCTACCTGCTCGACCTGACCACGCTCCCTGGCCGCCGCGACGCCGCGCGGGCGCTCCTGCGGGAGACCGTCCGCCGCTTCCAGGGCGCGGGCGTGTACATCGTCCGGTACCGTTTTAACGAGTCGTCCACCTCGCCCGCTCTGGGAGACCTGCGGCGCATGGGCTTCTTCTTCCGGGAGGGACGGCGCCACTCGCTGCTCATGAAGTTCGAGGATCGCGGGCTGCACAAGACGGCGAACGACACCGCCAACTGGTCGTACAGTGCCGGCGACGGCGAGATGACCTTCTGGGTCAGGTAGAGTTTCGCGTTAAAGTTATCAGGATTGAGTCAGATAGAGACTGGAGGCAACAAAGACATGGCTGTAAATACGGAGAATGCCGCCGCGGCGGTTCAGGATTGGCTCGGGGAGAACGTCACGGGTGGCCGCGAGGTCGCCGATGATTATCCCCTGATAGATAACGGCGTCCTCACGTCGCTTCAGACGGTGGAGCTTGTCACGTTCCTGGAGGACAGGTTCGGGATCCTGGTCGAGGATGACGAGTTCGATGAGGAGAACTTCGGCTCCGTCCAGGCCATCGCTGGGCTGGTGGCGAGCAAGACTTCGTGAGCATGGTCCATCCCGAGTTCACCCTCCACGATCTGCTCCGCAACTCCGCAGAACGTAATCCGCAACAAACGGCCGTCGTGGACGGCAAGGCCGAACACACCTACGCGGACCTCGACCGCGAGAGCCGATCACTGGCCGCCGCCCTCCAGAACGCGGGCGTCGAAAAAGGCGACAGGGTCGGCGTCTACCTGGAGAAATCCTGGGAGGCCATCGTGGCAATGCTCGCCGCGTCACGAGCCGGCGCCGCATACGTGAACATAAACCCGCTCTTCAAGCCGCCACAGGTCGCGTACCTCGCTCGGGACTGTGACATACGAGTCATGATCGGGGACTCAGCCCGTCTCGATGACCTGGAATCAGGCACGGTCCCCGGCTCGGCTTTCTACAAGGGCGACGCGCCGACAGAAGGAATCGCCGGAGAATCGGTGGACTTGTCCGAAGCTCTCGCAAGCGAGGATACGCCGACGGAAGAGAGATCCGTCTCCGAGACAGACCTCGGGACGATTCTGTACACGTCGGGTTCCACGGGGATGCCGAAGGGCGTGGCTACCAGCCAGCGCAATCTGGTGGCTGGGGCCCAGATCGTCTCGACATATCTGGAGAATACGCCAGAGGACCGCATCCTCTCCGCGCTCCCGCTGAACTTCGATGCCGGGATGAGCCAATTCACCACCGCTTTGCGGGTGGGAGCGACGCTGGTATTGCAGCGTTCGCGGCTGCCGGGCGACCTCATAAAGGCGCTCAGGCGGCAGGGGATCACCGGCCTCACCGGAGTGCCGCCGCTTTGGGCGCTCCTCCTCCGTAGCGCGAAGTCCATCCAGGAAGAGCCACTCGAAAACCTGCGCTACATCGCCAACACCGGCGGGCGCATACCCCAGGCCAATCTCGATGAATTGAAGCGTTTACTCGGGCTTTCGGGGACGAGGATCTATCGCATGTATGGCCTGACGGAGGCGTTCCGCTCCACGTATTTGCCGCCGGAGGAGGGCGACCGCGAGTCGAGTTGCATCGGCAAGGCGATCCCGAACACGGAGATCCTGGTGGTAAACAAGGAGGGCGAGGAATGCGCCCCCGGCGAGCCGGGCGAGTTGGTCCATCGCGGCCCGACCGTGGCGATGGGCTACTGGGGCAACGAGGAGGCGACGAAGCGAGCGTATCGTCCAAATCCGCTCGCTCCGCCCGAGCTTCTGGACGTGGAGCGGGTCGTGTATTCGGGGGACACGGTTAGCAGGGACGAGGACGGGTTTTTGTACTTCATCGGGCGCGAGGACGCCATGATCAAGAACCAGGGCTACCGCCTTAGCCCCGAAGAAGTCGAAAACCTTCTTCTCGGCTCCGGACTCGTGCATGAGGCGTGTGCCTTCGGCATGGAGAACCCCGATGTCGGGCAGGATGTTATCGCCGTGATCTCGCTTAGGGAAGGCGAAGGGGAGAACGGGAGCGCCATCGAGACCATCCGGGGGCACGTCATACAGAATGCTCCCTCGTACATGGTTCCGAAGGAGATCTTGGTTCGGGACGAGTTGCCGAAGACGGGTTCTGGAAAGATCGACCGCAAGGGGATCAGCAATGCTTACGCAAACGGATAAGGCCCAGGAACTGGCGGAACGCTTCGGGGGCGCGACGGCGGACGGCGAGTTTTCCCCCCAGGACGTTCCCATCTCCCACATAGCGCGGGAGTTCGGCACGCCTTTCTACCTCTACCACGGCGAGATGGTCTCGGAGCGCGTCCGCCGCGTCAGGGAGGCCCTGGGAACGGAGGTCGCCTACTCGGTAAAGGCAAACCCGAGCCTCGGCGTCTGTCAGCTCATCGCCCGCGAACACGAGGCCGGGGCCGAGGTCGCCTCATCCGGGGAGCTTGCCGTGGCGTTGGCCGCCGGGTTCGCGCCGGAGGAGATCGTCTTCGCCGGACCAGGCAAGACGGAAGACGAACTGCGCCGCTCCGTGAAGGAGGGCATCTTCGCCGTCAACGTGGAATCACTCGGCGAGATAGACCGCCTCGCCCGAATAGCTGATGAAGAAGGCCGCCGGATAGGCGTGGGCCTCCGCGTCAACCCTTCGGCCCAGCTCATGGGATCTGGGATGCGGATGGGCGGCACGGTTGGGCAGTTCGGCATGGATCAGGCCGAACTGGAAGAGGCCGTGGAGAAGACGCTCACCTATCCACAACTGGCTTTGCGCGGCGTCCACGTCTACACGGCGACGCAGGTCTTCGAGGTAGAGCCGCTGCTGGAGCACTGCCGCAACATCTTCGAGATAGCCCTGGAGGCTGCGGACTACGCCGGAAATCCTCTGGAGATGATAGATTTCGGCGGCGGCTTCGGGGTGCCATATTTCGAGAAGATGGCCGAGTTCGACCTGGGCCGTTTCGCCGAGGGGTTCAGGGAGTTGCACGCTTCCTACAAGTCCGACCCGCGCCTGGCAGGCTGCCGGTTCCTCTTCGAGTTGGGCCGCTACCTGGTCGCCGACGCCGGGCTCTACGTCACCCGCGTGGTGGACGTGAAGCGCACCCGCGGCAAGACCTTCGCCGTCACCGATGGCGGCATGAACCATCACCTCACCGCCACCGGCAACATGGGACAGGTCTTTAGGAAAGCCTACCCGCTCCTCAACCTGACGCGCATGAGCAGTGTCCCCGGAGAGGAGGGCGTCGCCGTCGCCGGGCCGTGTTGCACGCCACTGGACTCGTTCGGCAACAACATACCGTTGGCGGAGCCGGAGCCGGGGGATCTGATCGGGGTGTTCTACTCCGGCGCCTACGGATATAGCGCCTCGAACCTCGGCTTCCTGAGCCATCCCAAGCCGGCGGAGGTCCTCCTCCTGAACGGTGAAACACACCTGCTGCGCCCGGGCGGCAAGCCCGAGGATGTGCTGGAAGGTCAGCAAGCCCTGTCGTCGTAGCCGAAGGATCTGTCAAGACACAAACACAAGAGGGGCCCCCGCCGGACTTCATCGGCGGGGGCCTCTCTTTAACGCTTACGGAATTCTAGAAGTTCGGCCCGTTGTAGGTTCCGTCTACCGCCGCTACCCACACCTTGGGGGTGGGGATCTTTTTCCCCTTGTCGTCGTAGAGGGCACTGTACTCGCTGTTCCATCGGTCCTTGTAGACGACCTCGCCGTCCTTCGTCCTCGTGTAGAACGTGGTCCACTCGGAGGCGTCTTCGGTCATCCAGACCTTCTTGGAAGACATCTGCACCTCCACGTCGTCCGGGACGCCGTAGACGTTGGCGTATATATAGCCGTCGTCGTCAACGTATTCCTGGACCAGCACGTAGCCGTCTGTGGTGTTCTTGAACTTCATGTCCGTATCGTCTGCGGTCGTTGACGTATCACCGTACCAAACCGTCGCGTCCATCCCTGGCCTTATGTATGGCAACTGCGAGTCGTGGTTTTTACGCTCTACCACCGGGAGACCGGCGTATAGGACGGCGTTGTAGAGCGTGGATGTGACCTGGCAGAGGCCGCCGCCCTCGGCTATTTCCTCTTTGCTCTCGACGATGACGTGCGCGTCGTTGTAGTCCAGGTCTTGGACGTGATCGACCATCGAGAAGGTATCTCCCGGCGCCACGAAAGTCCCGCTCACGGCTTTGGAGGCGATCTCCAGGTTCTCGACGCGCTCTATGCCCTGGTCGGTGGTCGCCTTGTAGTCGGTCCTGTAGCTTCCCAGTAGCTCGGTCGGCTTCTGGGCCTCCAACTGCTCGGTGGTGTACTGCGGCGTGGAGGTAACGATAGGCAACTCGTACTCCCGCTGTCCATCGAAGATGCCGGACTCTATGTTTGCGAGAAGATCATCGTACTCGATGCTCTGGCCCGTCTGGCTCTGAGTGACGATGACGGAGCCTTCGGCGGCGAAGTCGTACCCGGCCTCGACCGGCTTCACTTCTATGTCGTCGTAGATGCCCGCGAGGGCCTCGTTCATTCTGTCCTTGTTCAGGCTCACCCCGATGGTTCCATCCTGGCGCGTGATATCAAGCGCGCCGCCCACGTCGGCCGGCGAGAGGGGCCAGCGATTCCCCTGGACAGTTGTGAAACCTAGCTCCCCGGACATGGCTGTCCTGGCTTTTTCGGCGGCCTTTTCGGCTTCTGCCGTGGTGACTTCGGGTTTGATCACCTGTCCCGCCATGCGGACTTCGCCGCTCATGCCGTCAACGGCCTTCCCGACGTTCCGGGTCGTCCCGTCCACGTCCATCTTGTAGCCGGACTGTGACCCGGACGTCTCGACGACGGAACCCTGGATCTCCATGCCGGCCTCCGTGGGAGCTGCGTTCACCTGCGCGGCGAGACGCTCGACCCTGGACCGGGCCACCCCCGGCTCATACCGGACCTCGGGTGAGATGGTGACGCCACCTGCCAGGGCCTTGCCCCGGTCGGCGAGCCGTTCCAGTACGTTGCCCTCGCGCCCGATGGAGTACGCCTCCTCGATGGTGGATTGCACCCGGAAGTTCACGCCCATTTGTTCCGACGTGAACGAGACCGGATCTCCCATCGGACCCTGGAACGAGATCTCCTCGAGGTCCCCGGCGACGCGGTCCTCGACGATACGCTGCGCCTCTTCCGGCGTTTTGCCCCCCAGAGAGACGGTGCCGACCTCGACGCCGCGGTAGACCCGGCCCGAATTCACCAGGTAGTCAGCCGCGACCAGCACGGCTACTACCGCGCAGGCGATGATGATCGGACCCGCAACGCGGCCCCGTCGGCGCTTGCCGAACGTCCCGCCATAACCCGTGTAAAGACCGTCGGAGTAGTTCCCGCCCTCATGACGGTCGCGTCTTCTCTTTCTCCGGTTTTTGAGACTCAAAAGCAGCCTACCTTCCGCGATCTCCGGGTGTTTGCTCAGATCCTCAAGGAGACTCCCTCCCCCCTGACGTACGCTCTCGCAACACCAACACCATGCTACTAGACGCCACGTCGATAGAGCCTAACATGAGCCATGTGCATACGCCACCAGGAAAACCGCCCGAACCAGCAAAAACCCACCAGTCATGGCGTCTGAAGCGCGCAGAGGCACAACCTGGAGGACCGGTTTCCGAGTTCTGCTAGAGTGTGCGCGGAGCGAGGGAGGGAGATACTTCATGGTAATGGGCGCGAAGAAACTCGATACGCGGGCCGTCCGCGAACGGTTCCCGGCGCTGCGCCGAAAGCAGGATGGGCGACAGGTCGTCTACCTCGATGGCCCTGGCGGCTCCCAGGTGGAGATCGGGGCTCTGGAATCCGTGTCCCGCTACATGAGGGAGGGCGGCGCCAACCTCCACGGCGCATTCGTGACCAGCCGCGAGACCGAGGAGATCCTGCACCGGGCCCGCCACTCAATGGCCGCCTTCCTCGGAGCGGAGACCGACGAAGTAGCCTTCGGGGCAAACATGACGACGCTTACCCTCGCCATATCCCGTGCGCTCGGGAGGACGTGGGACTCGGAGGACGAAATCGTGGTCACGGAGATGGACCATCGCGCCAACGTGGACCCCTGGCTCCTCGCCGCACGCGACGCCAGCGTGAAGGTACGCTGGCTCCCCGTGGACGCCGATACCCTGACTTTGGACCTTCACGACCTGGATAACATCATCAACGAGCGCACGAAGCTGGTGGCTGTGAACCTGGCGTCGAACGCCGTTGGCACGGTCACGGATGTTGCGAGGATCTCGGCCCGCGCCCGCGAAGTTGGCGCGCTGGTGGCGGTGGATGCGGTCCACGCCGCGCCGCACATCTCCGTTGACCGTGACGCTATCGGAGCTGACATCATCAGTTGTTCCGCGTACAAATTCTTCGGGCCGCACGTTGGGATCACGGCGATTCGCCGCGAGGTTTTCGAGGCACTGGATGTGTACAGTCTGGAGCCCGCCCCGAAACACATCCCGGACAAGCTGGAGACCGGCACCCAGAACCACGAAGCCCTCGCCGGGGTCGCGGAAGCCGTGGAGTTCGTCGCCTCTCTAGGCAATGGAGAGACCTTGCGCGAGAGGGTCGTGAGCGGGATGGATGCCATCGAAGCACATGAGGCGGGGCTGGCCGAACGGGTACGAGACCAGCTCGTTTCGATGCCGGAGGTGACGTTGCATGCCGCGCCGGAGGGAGTGCGCAAGACGCCGACCATTGCGTTCCGGGTGGCTGGTCGGACGCCGCTCGCGGTCTGCGAGCACATGGCGGAACGTGGGATCTTCATGGCCGGTGGGGATTTCTACGCGAGTACGCTATCGGAGAAGCTCGGCATCCGGGAGAGTGGCGGATGGGTCCGGGCCGGTCTCGCACCGTATACCACCGAGGAGGAAACCGAAGCCTTTCTCGAAGCATTGCGGGGGTTCATCGCGTGATCCCGGTCCACGTTCCGCAGATATAATCCCGTCCAAAGACATCCAAAGTACGAAGGGACGTTTCGCATGGCGGAGAGAGTGGAGATTACCTGGGACGTGGAGGCTGACCGCCGCATAAAGCGCAGCCCGTTCCTGATGCGCCGCTTCATCCGCAAGCGCATCGAGGATCGCGTGTCAGGCCGGGGGCGAACCCACGTCACCGAGGCCGACGTGGACGAGAGCGCGGGCATGTACCGCCAGTACCGCTTCAAGTAGCCGAAGGGCCCCGGAGGAAGTCGAAACGAGTGGGGTCGAGGTTCCGGGGCCCCGAAAAGACAGGAGTGAGGCCCGCGTGTTCGGGGGTGGAGCCTCACCACCGCCGATGTTACCGGCTCGTAGTCGCACGCGGGTTACGGGCGCGCAAACTCCGGGTTAAAAGTTCGTTAAACGTCAGATCTCTTCGGCTGCGCCGCGATCCAGGCCGAGCGCGCGGTCTAGCGACAGCCTGCCGGGTCCAGCGAGCAGTATAGCCAGGAACCCCGCGATGAGCGCCAGGTCGAGTTCCGCGCCGACGCCCCCGCTCGGAGGGGAGAGGAAGCCGACGTTTACCTTCACCAGCAGGATCGCGACGGTGAGGTTGATCGTAAGTAGCAGGGCGGCGAGCCGCGAGAAGAGCCCGACGATGAGCAGCAAGCCGCCGAGGAGCTCGACGAAGACTACCACGTAGGCCATAAGCCCCGACAACGGAATGTTCATTTGCCCGAGCATCTGCCCGAAGGCCCCCGGGCCCGCGACGAGCTTCTGGAACCCGTGTGCGGCCATGATTATCCCGACTATCACCCGCACGACCAGCGGGGCGAAGCCCGCGAGCCGGTCCATCGGTGAAAGCGCCAGTGTTCTCATTTCGACCATTACCTCCTCTTGAGCCCACATTTACAGGTTTGTACGCACCACGTTTCCCGCCGGTTGACCGGTGCGTGGGCGGAAGGCTTCTCGCGGTCGTGGACGGATCGAACTACCGGGATCTCACGCTTTCTCTGGCGACCTGAAGGCCACGAAGGCCAGGGCTACGAGCAGAGAGTAGCCCGGAGGCCAACTCCAGCCGGGAGAGCACGGTTCTCGTCCCACGCACGACTTTGTCCAGCAAATCGTTCAAGGCTGTTCTCCTCTCGATCCTTCCAGATCGCCGGCTAACTGCCCGATCCCTTCACGGTTGGGGGCCGCGAAGCGTTTGAGGAGCAGCGAGAGCACCATCAAACTGATGAGCAGCACGGGGCTCTTGAGGACCTTCTTTACTCCACGCTGCCCGAAACCGTTCCAGAAAACTCATCTCAGCCTTCTCTGTCCTTTCCGCCTGCAATGGACATCACATTGCGCCATCTGGCGCGAAAGATCCGCGAACTGTCGTGCAAACCATGCAAAGCTTCATCGTCCCATTCCATGTTGTATCCTTTTCTGGACTGGGCTTTGCGAGGAGGCAGGAGGTCATGGCACAGGAACTACACTCCCCGCGCGTGACGCATCTCTCGTGGGGACGGCTGGAGATAGAAGGCGAAGACAGGGCCTTCAAGGACGCCAAACTCTTTCCGGGCGGCGCGAGGGACTGGGACTGGAACGAGACCGGCACCCGCCACGAGCCTGGCATCCAGCTCGCGGACGTCGAGGAGTTGTTGGCGCATGGGGCCACCGTGGTGGTGCTGTCGAAAGGTTTCCACGAGCAGCTTCGGGTGATGGAGGAGACGTTGCGAACGCTCCAAAATAGAGGAATCACTTTACACGTAATGGATACGGAGGAGGCCGTCCGACTCTACAACGAGATCGGGGAGACAGAAAAGGTCGGGGCACTCATGCACTCGACCTGTTGAGATGGGTCTTAGAAGGAATTACCGGGGCAAAAATGCGGGCCGGTGAAGCCGCCCGTTCGAGTGGCGATCATCGGCCCGGTTCGCGGGGCTGGCCCGCGAACGGCTGTTGACTTGCTAGTCCATTGGACCCTTTCCTCCTACCCGAGGTACAACAACCAGACGTATGTTACCATCTCCGGCCCGTATCGTGCTACATCCGTCACTACAACTTTCGGGCCATTTCGTAGAGATTGTTTTGTCCGGTTGCGCCGGAGGCGGTCGGGCAGCTATTGTCTTAAGATGAACGCTTCGAAACGAGGGCGGACGAGCATGGGAGGCAAGGGATGAGCGAACAGCAGCAGCGCAGCCCGCTTTTGAGCGAGCGTGGCAGGACCAGGATCTCGGACACCGTCGTGACCCAGATAGCTGGCATGGCCGCCGGGGAGGTTCCCGGCGTTCACATGGGCGGCAGCGTCTCCCGGGCTACCGGAGGGGTCATGGACCGGGTAACGGGCTCCTCGGGCCAGAAGCGTGGCATCTCCGTCGAGGTCGGACAGACAGAGGTGGCGATGGACCTGACGATGGGCATGGACTACGGTCGGAACATCCGGGAGACCGCTGGCGAGGCGCGGCGCAGGATCGTTGACCAGGTCGAGTCCATGACCGGGCTCGCCGTCACGGAACTGAACGTGGTAATCGGCGACATCGTCTTCCCCGGCGAGGAAGGGGATGAGACCCAGAAGCGTTCCCGCTCCGGGGAGTAACGCAAGAACTCGTAAGACGGAATAAAGAAAAAGAAAGAAAAAGGCCGGGGCTTGTGGCCCCGGCCCATGATGCGGCCCTCGAAAAGGGGCTTCGTTACGAAGTGGTCCGGATCTTACGTTCCATCCGCTCCACGAGAGTATCGCGGTTCTTGTTGCGCTTCTCGTACTCGCGGACCTGCTTGATCTCCTCGCTGGAAAGGCCATCTATCCTCTTCGAGATCTCGTCAACGGTCAACTTGTCGTAGTCCGTGGTCTTCAGGGCGGTGTGGACAACAGCCCGAAGCTCTACCTCGCGGGTTACCCGCTCCGCCTGCTGAATGGCCTGCTGGCCCTGCTCCGTGGCCTCTTCGGCGAGCCGCAACCCTTCCCGAGTTGCCTGACGAGTAGCCTCCATGCCCTGCCGCGTGGCCTGCTCAGCGACCCTCAGACCTTCCCGAACGTAGGTGAAGGGCGAGAAGAAGGTCCAATAAACGCTGGTCCAACCTTCGATCAGCTTGCGGAAACCTTCCTGCTGCTTCTGGACGCTCTCGGCGAATACCTCAACCGTGCGCCGGTTGTGCTCGGCCTGTTGCCGCATAATCCCGATGCCGTCGCTCATCCAGTTCTGGGCGAAACCCGCGCTGCGCTGCTGGGTTTGCAGCAGCCTCAGGCCGCTGGTCCACCACTGCTGAGCCGCCCGAGCATTGCTCTCCTGGAACTTCAGGAACTCCAGCCCGCCCTGAGCAAACTCGACGTTGCGCCGCTGAAGCGCCGCGAAGTTGTCCGCAAGAGCCTCGTAGCGATCCCGCTGCGCCTCCGCCATCTCTCGGACACCGTGCCTCGTCCCGTTCGTGATGCTGGTGCTCATCATTGCCAATACCTCCCAAGTCGCTTGTACATCTATATGCCAAACGCACTTACCATTTATGTCAAGCTCCCAAACATCCGGCCTGGGATTTTGGTGAACGACTTCACGGCTCGCTGGAATGGATAGCGGGATGACTTGGGGGTGAGATCCTATTCTCGTGGGCGTCCACGATGTTGTCGTCGACCGCGCTGCTACAGGCGGCCCGCGGCGATGATGCGGCTGAGGAAGCGGCGGGTGCGAGGGTTTTCGGGGGAGGTGAAGATCCTCTCCGGCGGACCTTCCTCCAGAATGCGTCCCTCTTCGAGGAAGCACACGCGGTCGGCGATGTCGCGGGCGAAGCCCATCTCGTGCGTGGCTATGAGCATGGTCATCCCCTCTCCCGCAAGTTCCCGGATAACGCTCAATACCTCTGCTACCAACTCCGGGTCGAGGGCGCTGGTCACCTCATCGAGCAGCATGAGATGCGGACGCATCGCAAGCGCCCGCACGATGGCGACGCGCTGTTGCTGGCCGCCGGAGAGCCGGTCAGGGTACTCGTTCCGCCTATCCGA
>Ga0136610_1000504_pt1 | contig 11697 bp, 14 predicted proteins | sample AntDrymUQ1342206_2_FD_104804 | JGI IMG/M metagenome (GOLD analysis project Ga0136610, IMG submission 104804) | Polar desert sand microbial communities from Dry Valleys, Antarctica - metaG UQ134 (22.06) | ecosystem: Environmental > Terrestrial > Soil > Desert | place: Antarctica: Dry Valley...
AAGCTCGGCCAGCCCCTTGCGCACCGTCGTCTCTGACAACTGGCAGGCACGCGCCGTCGCAGCGATCCCTCCGCGCCCGAACGTCCGCGCCTCCGACGCAGCGAACCGCCGTCGCTGACGCTCATTGAGCAGCGGCGAGACCAGCCGATAGCGCTCGCTGATCGCTGCCTCCGCATCACCCATGCCCCCGTTGTTCTACACCCGCAGCACAAACCCTCTACCTAATTTTACGACACTCCCTTAGTGCTGCCCGCCGCAAGTTCCGCGGCTTCTCTGGGCGCCCGATCCGCGCCTGACGGCTGCCGGCGCCCGCCCCCGTGCCACCAGCACGAAGGCGGGACACCGTCGACCGTCAGATCACGGCCGGGCATCCCGGAGAACCCCACGGAACTTCCGGCGGGCAGCACTTAGGCTCTTGACGACGAGTCCGTCCGGCCCGATCCTCAGGTAGGCGGCGCCCGGCACGAGCTGCCATGCGCTGATCAGAGCACCGAGCCCGAAGAACGCGGCGCCGAACGCCAGGCCCACGGCATCCAGCCGGTCCGGCTCGGAGGGCAGCAGGGCGACCGCGATCGCCGTGAAGCCGAGGCACGCCAGCCCGACCAGGATCCACTTGCGCCGCGCCGGACGCAGCGTGATCACGCCGCCGTCCCGAGGGATCTGCGCCATGAGCGCACGCTACCGCGCCGCCAGGGCCCGTCGTACGCTGCACCAGTGGCCGATGCCCTCGAACGACGCGACATCGCGCTCGTCGCCGCCCACAACCCGGGGCCGTTCACGCTCGACGGGACGAACACCTGGGTGATCGGGCGAGACCCGTGCTGGATCGTCGACCCGGGCCCGGCGCTCGGCGACCACGTCGCGGCCGTGACCGCGGAGGCGCGGCGGCGCGGCGGGGTCGCGGGGATCGCAGTGACGCACGATCATGGCGACCACGCCGGCGCCACGCAGGCCGTGCGCGACGCCGCCGGCGGGCCGCCGGTGGGCGCGGCGCGATGGGACGGTGCGGACGTGCGGCTCGCAGACGGCGACGGCTTCGGCCCGCTGCGGGTGGTCGCGACGCCCGGCCACGCGACCGACCACCTCGCCTTCGTAGCTGGCGACGCCTGCTTCACGGGCGACGCGGTGCTTGCGCACAGCAGCGTCTTCGTCGCCCCCGACCGGGGCGCGCTGCGCGGCTACCTCGCCGCGCTGGAGCGCCTGCTCGAGCTCGACCTCGCGTTGCTGTGCACCGGCCACGGCCCACCGGTCACCGATCCGGCGGCGCTGCTGCATCGCTACATCACCCATCGCCGCGATCGCGAGCGGCGGCTCGTGGCCGCGCTGGACGCCGGGCTGCGCGGAACCGACGAGCTGCTCGATCGCGTGTGGGGCGACGCGCCCGCGAGCCTGCGCCTCGCGGCGATGGCGACGCTCGCCGCCCACCTCGACAAGCTCGAGGAGGACGGCGGGCTGCCGGCCGGCGTGCAGCGCCCGCCGTGGCCGCCGCCCGGCGGGCTCAGGCCGGTCGTGTGACTGCCGCGAGCGCATGCAGCTCGCGGAGCGCTTTGCGCATGCATGTCGTGCACACGACGCCCGAGGGGTGCGCTGGGGAAGCGATCACGCGGCCGGATCGCGTGCTGCGGCGGCCTCCGCCAGCCGTTCGCGCGCCAGCGCCATCGCGGCCGCCAGCGGGGTCGCGCCCGTCGCTGCAGCGTCGTCGACGATGCGCCGCAGCGTGTCGCCGATGCCGCGAACGCGCGTGCGGGCGCGGCGCGGGTCGTAGCCCGTGGGCTCGAGCTCGACCGCGATGTTGATGATGCCGCCCGCGTTGACGACGAAGTCGGGCGCCCATAGGACGCCATGCCGGGCCAGCAGCGCCGCGACGTCGTCGTCGGCGAGCTGGTTGTTCGCGGCGCCCGCGACGATCGGCGCGCCGAGCCGGCCGGCGGTCTCGTGGTCCAGCACGCCGCCCAGCGCGCAGGGCGAGTAGACGTCCGCCGCGGCCTCGAGCGCCGCTCCGGGCTCGAGCCAGCATGCGTCGAGGTCGCGGGCGAGCCGGCGCCTGGAGGGGTCGATGTCGGTCAGCAGGAGGCTTGCCCCGCCCTTCGCGCAGAGCCTCGCGACGCGCGTGCCGACGTGTCCGAGGCCGGAGATCGCAATCGTGCGCCCGTGCAGCGAGGGCGATCCGAACACGCGCTCGCAGCAGACGCGGATCGCCGTCTCGACGCCGAGTGCGGTCCACGGGCTGGGGTCACCCGATCCGCCGCGCCGCCGTGACAGCCCGGTCACATGGCTCGTCGCCGATGCGATGACCTCCATGTCGCGCGCCGACGTGCCGACGTCCTCGGCCGTGACGTAGCTGCCGCCGCACGCCTGCACGGCATCGCCGAAGTCGCGCAGCGCATCGGCGCGCAGCCCGCGGCGGGCGGATGTCGCGGGGTCGGGCGCGAGGATGATGCCCTTGCCGCCGCCGAGCGGCAGCCCGGCTACCGCGGACTTGAATGTCATCGCGCGCGACAGACGCAGCACGTCGCGCATCGCGGCGCGCGCGTCGTCGTAGTGCCACATGCGACAGCCGCCGAGCGCAGGCCCGCGCACGGTCGAGTGCACGGCGATCATCGTGAACAGGCCCGAGCGTGCGCCGCGGCGCACGAGCAGGGTCTCGTGATCGAGCGGCGCGGCGTAGCGGTCGAGCGGGACGGCGCTCAGCCCGGCGGCGGGCTGCCGGCCGCGGCTCCGGCGGCACCGGCCGTCGCGGCGCTGCCGGATGCGGCGCCGCTGTCGACCGCGGCATCCGGCGCGGTGAAGCCGCCGCCGCCTTCCGGCGCGGTGGTCGACGGCGCGGCGCCGGGGGCGGTGCCCGCGCCGGGATCGGCGCGCGGTTTCAGCCCGTCGACCCCATAGCCGAAGCCTTCCTCCTCGTGCGGCGCGGCCGCGCCGCCGGTGGTGGCGTCGACGTCGCGCGGGCTCGCATCGGCGAGCTCGGCGACGGGTCCGGCGGCACCGCCTTCGGCGGGGGCGATAGGGATGTGGCGCCCGGCCGTCGTCGCCGCCCCGCCGTCTGCGATCGCCTTCGCCGCGACACGGCCGGCCTCCAGGGCGTCCGCCGCGGCCGCGGCAGCCGCGGGCGCCGCGCGCAGCGCTTGGGCGGCCGGCCGCTGTGCGACCGGAGCGGCGACGCGCAGCTCGGCGGCCGGCTTGGAGCCCGAGTCCTTGACGATCCGCTGAACCTCGACGGCGCTTCCGGCGGTCAGCGCGGCGCAGGAGACGACGGCTGCGAGCTTCGCGGCCGTGCCGGTACCGGCTGCGGCGAGCACGCTGCCGCCGGTGACGGCCCCGCCGCCGGCGCTCGCGGCGCCGGCCGAGCCCGCTCCGCCGAGGCCGATGAGCTTCAGCGCGGCGGCGAACGGTCCCGGGCCGCCGGGAACGAGGATGCCGAGACCCTGGCGGACGCCGCGCAGCTGGGAGCGGTATTCGACGCAGCCCTCGCAGTCGCGCATGTGGCGGCGAGCCAGGCCGCTTGCGCGGACGCCGCGGTCGAAGGCGTCCGTGAGGTCGAGGCGGATCGCCGAGCACGCCGTGTCGCGCGCCTCGATCGCCTCGACGAGCCCGATCCGCGCGCGGACGAGCAGCGACTTGACGGCCTGCAGCGAGAGGCCGAGCGCCTCGCCGAGCTCTGCGTAGGTGAGGCCGTCGATCTCGCGCATGAGCAGCGCCGAGCGCTGCTGCTCGGGCAGCCGCCGCACGTCGGCGACCAGCCGGCGCAGGTCCTCGCGGCGCTCGGCCTCGTCGATCGGGTCGTGCAGCGGCTTGCGCGAGGTGTCGTAGATGTCGGCGGCCGGTGGCGTCGGCTTGCGCAGCTGATCGATGCAGCGGTTGTGCGCGACGCGATACAGCCACGCGCGCAGCGACAGCGGGCGGTCGTTGGAGCGCAGCGACGAGTACGTGCGAAGGAAGACGTCCTGTAGCGCGTCCTCGGCGTCCTGGCGCGAGCCGCCGAGCATCTGGCGCGCGTAGGCGAACAGCCGCTGGCGATAGCGATCGTGGATGACGCTGAAGGCGGCGTCGTTGCCGGCGCGAAAGAGGGCGACGAGCTGCTCGTCCGATCGCAGCCGCAGGAGAGGCGCCGTGACCGTGATCCGGTTGAGTGCGGCGGGTGCTCGAAGTGCTCCGGCCTCCATGCTGTCTCGGTCACTCTAACCGCCGACGCGCCTGGAAGTTGTGCGATCACGCGCCTGTCATAGCGTCTGTGTCCTGTGTCACACCCGGCTCGTGGCTGCGCAGCAGCGATGCCACGACGACGAGTGCGATCCCGGCCGCCTCGACGAGCCCCGGCACCTGGCCGAGCAGCACCGCGCCGACGCCGGTGGCGGTCGCCGGCAACAGCGCGAGCAGCAGCGCGAAGCGCGGCCGTGACAGCCGCCGCATGGCCACCTGCTCCAGCGCGTAGGGCACGACGCTGGAGGCGACGCCGACTGCCAGGCAGGCGGCGAGCAGGGCCGGGTCGACGAGCGCCGGCACGGCGCTCGGAAGCAGCGCGGGCGCGAAGCCGACGGCGCCGATCGCCATCCCAAGCGCGAGCCCGTCCTGCGGGCGGATGGCCTCGTCGGCGGCCATCCTGTGGCCGAGCACGATGTACCCGGCCCAGGCGACGCCGGCCGCGGCGGCGAGCGCGAGCCCGCCGGGGCTGCCGGCGAGGTGCACGTCGGCCAGCGCCAGCACGCCCGCGGTCGCGAGCGCGAGCGCCGCGGCGTCGCGGCGCGTGCGCGAGCCGAGCGCCGCGACGAAGATCGGCCCGCAGAACTCGATCGCGACCGCGGTGCCGAGCGGCAGACGGTCGATCGCGAGGTAGAACGTGAGGTTCATGAGCGCAAGCGTGAGCCCGAAGGCGGTGACGAGCCGGAAGTGCGCCGGGGTCCAGCGCGTGCGCCAGGGCCTGCGCCACGCGACGAGCACCGCGGCCGAAGCGACGATGCGCAGCCAAGCGACCCCCGCCGCGGGAACCGACGCGAACAGCAGGACGGCGAGCGCGGCGCCGACGTACTGGGACGTCGCGCCGACGACGAACAGCGCCTGCGGCGGCAGCCTGTCGGAGAGCGCGGCACGCTCGCTGCGCGGCATGCGTGGAGGCTAGTCGCCGGCCGGGCCTCGCGCCCGCCTCCACACAACCTCCACAAACTCCCCAACCCGTGCCCACCCGCGCGGCCTAGCATCCGCCTCGTGGACGCTGGTGCGCCAAGGACGACGATCGTCATCGTGGAGGACGAGGCGGCCATCGCCGGCGCGCTCGCGGCGCGGCTGCGGGCCGAGGGGTTCGCGGTCGAGGTCGCGCACGACGGGCCGCAGGGCGTCGAGCTGTGCGCGCACGTCGACCCCGACCTCGTCGTGCTCGACGTGATGCTGCCGGGGATCGACGGGCACGAGGTCTGCCGGCGCATCCAGCGCGACCGGGCCGTGCCCGTGCTGATGCTGACGGCGCTGGATGCGGAGACCGACCTGATCGTCGGGCTCGGGGTCGGCGCCGACGACTACATGACCAAGCCCTTCAGCCAGCGCGAGCTCGTCGCGCGCGTCAGAGCGCTGCTGCGGCGCGCGCAGCGGACCGCGGAGCCGGCCGGCACGCCGATCGTCGCCGGGCCGATCGCGATCGACGTCGAGCGCCGCGAGATCCGCCGCGACGGCAGCCTCGTGCATCTCACGCCGACCGAGTTCGACCTCGTGCACCGGCTCGCGCAGCGCCCCGGGGTGGTGCTCAGCCGCGAGCAGCTGCTCGAGGAGGTCTGGGGCTACGTCGACGGCAGCACCGGCGGGCGCACCGTCGACTCGCACGTCGCCGCCGTCAGGCGCAAGCTCGGCGCCGACGTCCTGCGCACGGTGCAGGGCATCGGCTACGCCTTCGGCACGCCCGCGTCATGAACCCGCTGCGGTCGCTGCCGTCGCTGAAGCTCAAGCTCGGCATCGTGATCGTCATCGCCGTCTTGATCACGGCCACGGCGACGCTCGTCGGCCTTCGGCAGTTCGGGCTGCCGTCGATCGCCGGCGCAGGGGTGGGGATCGTGCTGGCGCTCGCCTGCGTGCAACTGCTCGCGCGCGGCACGACCAGGCCGCTGCGCGAGATGGCCGCCGTGGCGACCGCGATGGCGCGCGGCGAGCACGGGCGTCAGGTCGCGGTGACGACCAGCGACGAGGTCGGCGAGCTCGCGCGCGCCTTCAACCGGATGACGGCCGAGCTCGCGGAGACCGACCGCCTGCGGCGCGACCTCGTCGCGAACGTCTCGCACGAGCTGCGCACGCCGATCGGCGCGCTGCAGGCGGTGCTCGAGAACGTCGTCGACGGCGTCTCGGAGCCCGACCCCGAGACACTGCGCACGATGCTCGACCAGACCCGCCGTCTCGGCCGGCTCGTCTCCCAGCTGCTGGACCTCTCGCGCCTGGAGGCCGGCGACCAGCCATTCGACATCCGCCCGTTCGCGGTCCGCGACGTGCTCGAGGGCGCCGCGCGCGAGGCGCGCCTGCACGCGCCCGACGACGTCGTGTTCTCGATCGACGCGCCCGCGAGCCTGCGCGCGGCGGGCGATCACGAGCGCATCCACCAGGTCGTCATGAACCTCGTCGAGAACGCGGTGCGCTACTCGCCGCGCCCGGGCGAGATCGCCCTGCGGGCCTCGCGCACCGACCGTACGATCACGCTCGAGGTCGACGACGACGGCCCCGGCATCCCGATCGACGACGTCGAGCGCGTCTTCGAGCGCTTCCACCGCGGCGACGGGCGGCGCGGGAACGGTGGCGGCGGCGCCGGCCTCGGCCTCGCGATCGCGCGCTGGATCATCGAGCTGCACGGCGGCACGATCCGCGCCGAGCGCCGCGACCCGCACGGCAGCCACATGGTCGTGACGCTGCCCGAGGCCCCCCGCGCGTGAGCGCGCCCGTCCGCTTCGCCTGCGCCGCCGTCCTCGCCGGAGCGCTCGGCGCGATCATGCTGCCGCGCGCGCCCGCCGGACTCGGGTTCGTCGTCGTGGCGGTGGCGCTGGCGGCGTCCGGCGCCCTGGCGGGCCGGCCCGTGCACCCCGTGCGCTCCGCGCTGCTCGGCGCGACCGCCGTCGCGCTCGCCGCGTCGGCCGCCGTTCGCGACGCGGGCTGGGTCGTGGCGGGCGAGCTCGTCGCAGCCGTCGTGCTCGGATCGATCGCGATGAGCGCACCGCGCAGCTGGCGGGCGACCGCCGTCGGCTCGATCGCGGCGCCGCTGCGCCTGGTGTCCGGGGCGCGGCGCGTCGCGGGCATCGCCGTGCGCGCGCTGCCGTCGGCCCGAACCCAGCGCGCGTTCGCCGTCGGCCGCGGCCTGCTGCTGGCGGGCGCGCTGCTTGCGATCTTCGGCGCCCTCTTCGCGACCGGCGACCGCGCGTTCGCGCAGCTCGCCGGCGAGGTCCTGCCCGACGACATCCCGCTCGGTGACCTGCCGCTGCGGCTCGCCGTCTTCGGCCTCGTGGCGTCGCTCGCCGGCGGCCTCGCACAGGCCGCGCTCGTCGCCGACACGCCCACGCGACGGCCGCTGCTGATGCTCGGGCGGGTCGAGTGGCGCCTCGCGCTCGGGGCGTTGAACGTCCTCTTCGCGCTGTTCGTCGGCGTCCAGCTCGCGGTGCTGTTCGGCGGCGACGACTACGTCCGCGACACGGCCGGACTGACGTATGCCGAGTATGCGCGCTCCGGTTTCGCGCAGCTCGTCGTCGTCGCGGCCCTCACGCTCGCGGTCGTGGCGGCCTCGCTGCGCTGGGCGCGAACGCAGGACGCTCGCCAGGCGCGCACGCTGCGGGCGCTGCTCGCGGTGCTGTGTGCCATGACGCTCGTGGTGCTCGCGTCGGCGTTGCACCGGCTCGGCCTCTACGAGGAGGCGTTCGGCTTCACCCGCCTGCGGCTCGCCGTGCACGCACTGCTGTGGTTCGCCGGAGCGCTGTTCGTGCTCGTCATCGCCGCCCTCGCGAGCGGCCGCCGCGACCTGCTGGCGCGCGCGACGGTCCTGCTGTGCGCGCTCGCCGCCCTCGCCTTCTGGGTCAGCGACCCGGACCGGCGGATCGCGACGCACAACGTCGAGCGCTACGAGCGGACGGGCAGGATCGACACGGGCTACCTCGCGGGGTTGAGCGCCGATGCGGTGCCCGCGCTCGTGCGGCTGCCGTGGCCGCAGCGCGAGCGCGCGCTCGCGCGCCAGATCCGGGAGCTGGCGCACACGAGCGACGGCCTGGCCGGGGCAAACCTCGCACGCAGCCGCGCGCGCCGCGCGATCGACGCGCTGCCGTAAACCCCCGATCGGGGCTCTGCGTACGCTGACGCTTGCCATGTCCCCGCGCGCCGCCGCCCTCCTGACCCTCTGCGCCGTGCTCGCCCTCGCGCTCGCCGGCTGCGGCGAGGACCGGCAGGCCGGCGACGGAACGCTGCGCACGGTACCGACGCCGGTCGGCGAGGCGGCCACGACGTCGGGGGACGCCGCCGGGGCGACGCCGATCGACGTCTCGCTCGTCGACTTCCGCCTGCAGCCCTCGAGCCCGCGTCTCGCGCGCCCCGGCGCGATCTCGTTCGTCGCGACCAACGACGGGCAGACCCGCCACGCCCTGCGCGTCGACGGTCCGACCGGCGCCGTCGGCTCCCCGGCGCTGCTGCCGGGACAGCGAGCGTCGGTCGCGCTGCGCCTGCCGCCCGGCACGTACAAGTGGTACTGCCCGGTCGCCGACCACGAGCAGCGCGGCATGGTCGGCCGCGTGCGCGTGGGCGCGTGACGACTCAATCCTCGAAGCCGTGCTCTCCCGGCAGCACAAGGCGCGCGATCTCGCCGCTGCGCACCACCTGCGGGCGAACCGGTCGCAGCTCGTGTGTGTTCGCGTGTTCGAACAGCTCCTGCGCCGTCGCGAACGCCGCCAGCTGCTCGAGGTGTCGCAGCGTCGGAAACGCGAACGCGAGCTCGCCGCGGCGGGACGCGTGCAGCGCGGCGCGCGGCGTTTCCCAGCGCAGGTCGACGCACTCGTGGCCGTCGGGGACGGCACGCACGCCGGCCGGCGCGCGGGCGAGGAAGAAGTGCGCGTCGAAGCGGATCCGCAGCAGCTCGGGCGTGATCCAGCGGCTGTACTTCACGAGCGCGGCGGGGTCGACGCCTACCACGCCGGCCTCCTCGTACAGCTCGCGCACGGCCGCCGCGCGATGGGCCGCGTCGCCCTCGCCCTCGTGCGCGTCGACGGCGCCGCCGGGAAAGACCCAGTATCCGCCCATAAAGCGCTGCGCGGGGTTGCGCCTGACGAGCAGCAGCTCGAAGCCGCCGCCGGCGTCGCGCAGCAGGATGACCGCTGCGGACTGGCGGGGGATCGCCGGTGGGCCGTCGTTGAGCTCCTCGCTCGTGGCCGGCCGCTCGCTGTCCATCGCGTCGGCGACGCTAGCAACAGCCTCGCTTCGAGATCGACCACTACCCTCCAGGCCATGACGACCCAGACCGAGACCACACGCTGGATCTGCGAATCCTGCGGCTTCATCTACGACCCCGACGACGGGGATCCGGACGGCGGCATCCCGCCGGGCACCGCGTTCGCCGACATTCCCGACACGTGGTTCTGCCCCGTCTGCGGAGCCCGCAAGAAGGACTTCACGCCCTACGAGGACTGAGCCCTCGGCCCGCCGCCGGACCGCCCGACGAGACCAGGCCGGCGCTGCGCGCGTCGGACTCCGAGCGGGAGCGCACGGTCACGAAGCTGCGCGACGGGGCGGGCGACGGCCGCCTGACCTTCGACGAGCTCGCCCAGCGCACGGAGCTCGCCTACGGCGCGACGACGGCCGGCGAGCTCGAGCGGCTCGTCGCCGACCTGCCCGACACCGCGCCGCAGACCGCGCCGGCGCTCTCGGCGCACAAGCGTCGGCGCTGGAACGTCGCGATCATGGGCGGCTGCGAGCGTCGCGGGCGCTGGCGTCCCGCGCCGCGCAGCGTCGCGCTGGCGGTGATGGGCGGCGTCGGCATCGACCTGCGCGAGGCCACGATCGAGGAGCGCGAGGTCGTCATCACCACCGTCGCGGTGATGGGCGGCGTCGAGGTCATCGTGCCCGAGGGCGTCGAGGTGCAGCTCAGCGGCTTCGCGATCATGGGCGGCAACGAGCATCGCCCCGGCAGCGCGCCCGCGCGACCCGGGACGCCGGTCGTGCACGTGCGCGCGTTCAGCCTCATGGGCGGCGTCGAGGTGCGCGTCAAGCACACGGGCGGTGAGCTGCAGGCCTGACGGTCAGGCGGGCGCCCGCTCGCGCGCGTTCCAGGCCAGGCAGACGAGGGCGGCGGCCATGAGGGTCGCGGCGAAGAGCAGCCCGGCGGCTGGGGAGACGACGGTCCAGAGGATGCCGGCGACGGCGCTGGCGCCGAGGTTGGCGAAGCTCTGCACGGCCGCCAGCAGCCCGAACGCCGAGCCGCGCAGGCTCTCGGGCGCGAGCCGGGCGACGGCGGCGTGCTCGGCCGTCTCCACGCAGCCGATCGCGACGCCCGCCGCGAGAAAGCACGCGGCCAGGACGCCGATGCTCGCGCCCGTGAAGGCGAAGCCGACGTACGCGACGAGAAAGCACGCGACGCCGCCGGCGAGCACGAGAACGGCGCCATGGCGGTCGACGAGCCGACCGGCGGGGACGCTTGCAACCGTCGCGGCGAGGTTGTAGGCGGCGTAGAGCAGCAGGCCGATCTGCACGGCGCCGTCGTAGCCGTGGGCGGGCGCGAGCAGATCCGTGGCTCGCAGGATCAGCAGCGTCGCGGCGATGTTGCCCAGTTCGAACAGGCCGATGCCGACCATCAGGCTGCCGAGGTCGCCGCGCAGGACCGGGCGAACGCGGATGCGCAGCGCCACGCGGTCGCGCGGTCGCGGCCGTGCGGTGTGGCGGATCGCGTAGAGGATCGCGACGACGGCGAGCAGCCCGGGGACGATCGACAGGAGGATCGCGGTGCGCACGCTGAAGCTGGCGACGAGCGCGAGCGCCAGCAGCGGGCCGCCGACGGCGCCGAGGTTGTCCATCGCGCGCTCGAAGCCGTACGCACGCCCGTAGGCGGCGGCGGGCACGACGTCGCGAGCAGCGCGTTGCGAGCGGGAACGCGCAGGCCGCGCGCGGTCCAGGCGCAGGCGCGCAGCGCCCCGACCTGCCAGACGCTTGTGGCGACGCCGACGAGGCTGCCGAGCACGGCGGTGCTCGCATATCCGCCGACGGCGGTCGCGCGGCGGCGCTGCGGGTCGTCGGCGAGCGCACCACCGGCGAAGCGCGCCGCGCCCGCCAGTCCGTCGGAGACCCCCTCGATGATGCCCAGCGCGGCGGCGGGCGCGCCGAGGGTGCTCGTCAGCAGGCTCGGAAGCAGCGAGGTCGGGACCTCGTGTCCGATGTCGGCGAGCAGGCTCGCCGCGCCGATCCCGCGCACCCCGGGGGTCAGCCAGCGCTCGCCGGCGACCGCGGGGGGCTCTGGGATGTCGCTCACCGCCGCAGGCTGTCAGATGGCCGCAGCGCTGCCGGTCACCGGCGCGGCGTGAAGCGGATGGCGTAGGGAAAGTCGCCGAAGCTCACGTCAAGCGTGTAGCGGCCGCGGATCTTCAGCTCGCGGCGACCGGTGCGGCTCGCCATGCCGAACAGCTTGATGGCGCCGTCCGAATCGCCGGCGCGGCGCTGGAGGGAAGCGGGGATCCGTCACGACGAAGAAGCGGGCGCTCGCGCTCGGCA
>Ga0136610_1000505_pt1 | contig 11695 bp, 11 predicted proteins | sample AntDrymUQ1342206_2_FD_104804 | JGI IMG/M metagenome (GOLD analysis project Ga0136610, IMG submission 104804) | Polar desert sand microbial communities from Dry Valleys, Antarctica - metaG UQ134 (22.06) | ecosystem: Environmental > Terrestrial > Soil > Desert | place: Antarctica: Dry Valley...
GAGCCCGCGGAGTCGGCCACCGAGTTCCACTTCGTCAAGCGGCCGCGCCAACTCATCGTGTACCGCCCGCACGACCTCTGAGCCGCGTCCCTCGACCGCATGGACGCTCCCAGCCCAATCGCGAAGGCATCCGTGGCCGCGCCTGGCGGTTTTGACGGAAACCACCAGATCTGCGACACCCCCGCTCCTGGCGGTTTAGACGGAAACCGCCAGATGTGCGGCAGCCGGATCGTACGAGAGCCCGGTCTGGCATGACGTCGGCGAGCACCGACGCCTGGGGAATCGACCTGCACTGGATGGATGCCCACGAGGTCGAGCAGTCAGTCGCCGAGCCGACTGTCGAGGCACTGCGCTCAGCCATCGGCCAACCACCGGCTGATCTGGAACAGACCGCACCGCTGGTCGTGCGGCCCGGTGCTGTCCTGGAAGGACTGCCCGGCGTCTCCGGACCGCTGGATTTGATTTGCGAGGATGGCTCGTCTCGACGGATCGAGAGGGCAGTGCCTGCGGACTTTCCGCTGGGCTACCACCGAGTACGTGCGTCGGACGACGGCGGCGGCGGCGGCGAACGGATGCTGATCGTGTCCCCCGGCCGATGCTGGCTACCGGAGGGCTGGCGGGCCTGGGGCTGGACAGTCCAGCTGTACGCCGCCCGTTCGCAATCCAGTTGGGGCATTGGTGATCTCGGCGATCTGCAGGCGCTCCGGGAGTGGGCACAGGAAGTCGGCGCCGGCTTTCTACTGGTCAATCCGCTGCATGCCGTAGCACCGACGTACCCGCAGGAGCCCTCGCCGTACCTTCCGGCCAGCCGCCGCTTCCGCAATCCGCTCTATCTTCGGGTGGGGGCCGTTGCGGGGGCGGAGAGAATCGACCTTTCGGCCGCCAAGGAGGCGGGCCGGGCGTTGTCCGAACTGCCGTTGATCGACCGGGACGCGGTCTGGCGGATCAAACGCGAAGCGCTGCAACAGATCTTTGACGCGGCCGACGAGGAAGATCAGGGCACGGACGACGGTGACGCGGGCGACCGGGACGCTGCTTTCGCGCAGTGGCGGGCGGCGGCTGGCCAGCCGCTCGAGGAGTTCGCCACCTGGTGCGCACTGGCCGAGGACTTCGGCTTGGACTTTCACGACTGGCCAGCAGATCTGCATCGGCCGGACGGTGCGGCCGTGGCCCGCTTCCGCGCCGATCACGAGCCGCGGATCGCGTTTCACGCTTGGCTGCAGTGGGCCTTGGAGCAGCAGCTGATCACGGCCACTGCCGGGATGACCGTGTTGCAGGATCTGCCGATCGGGGTGGGCGGCGGCGGTGCGGATGCGTGGGCATGGCAGGACCAACTCGCCGGCGGTGTACGGATCGGGGCGCCACCAGACCTGTTCAATGCTCGGGGGCAGAACTGGGGCTCACCGCCGCTGATCCCCTGGCGGATGCGAGCAGCGGAGTATGCAGCCTTCATCGCCGCGATCCGGGCCACGATGGCAGCGACCGGTGGTCTGCGGATCGACCATGTGATGGGGCTCTTCCGGCTGTGGTGGCTTCCGACCGACGGCTCACCGGTCGACGGTGCGTACGTCCGCTATCCCAGCGCCGATCTGTTGAACATCGTTGCGCTGGAGAGTCATCGAGCGCAGGCGATCGTCGTGGGCGAGGACCTGGGTACGGTCGAGCCCGGTGTCCGTGAGGCGATGGCCGAGCACGCGATCCTGTCGTACAAGCTGCTGTTGTTCGAAACCGATGCGCCAGAACGCTGGCCAGCGCAGTCGATGGCAGCCGTGACCACTCACGACCTGCCTACCGTGGCCGGCCTGTGGTCCGGAGCTGACCTGGCCGAACAGTTGAGCTTGGGCAGCGGACCCGAACAGAGCCTGATCGACGGCGCCGACGAACTGCGCGCCCGAGTTGCTCCGTCGGAGCTGGATGCCAATGCGAGTCCGCAAGCCGCGGTCGAGGCCGCCTATCAGCTACTGGCCCGCAGCGACGCCACTCTGCTGTCGGCCACCCTGGAGGATGCGGTCGCAGACCAGCGGCGTCCCAACATGCCCGGGGTCTCGGCCCGACCCAACTGGGCGCTGCCGATGCCGGTCCGGGTCGAGGATCTGGCCGCCCATCCCATCGCGACGGCCATCGCCCGAACCCTGAACGCCGCCGTCAACCCACCGCTTAACCCGACTCAGGGCGTCCCTGAGTCGAATGATTCGACTCAGGGACGCCCTGAGTCAGTAAGAAATCGGGTCCGTGAGCGCTGAACTGGCCGGGGACCCGATCGCGGCGCTGCAGCGGATCGGGTTCCTGCTCGAGCGCAGCCGGGAACCGACGTACCGGGTCAAAGCCTTCCGGGGTGCTGCGGCGGCTCTGGCCGCCCTGCCCGACGGTGAGCTGGCAGCCCGGGTGGCCGCCGGCACGCTGCAGGAACTCAAGGGAATCGGCGACAAGACCGCGGCCGCGATCATGCAGGCAGCCAAGGGGCAGACCCCGGACTACCTTGCCAAGCTGGAGGCCGACGGCGCCGACCAGCCGGTGGCTGCCGGAGGCGCCAAGCTCAGAGCAGCGCTGCGCGGGGACCTGCACACGCACTCCGACTGGTCCGACGGCGGCAGCTCGATCGACGAGATGGCGCGTACGGCAAGGGATCTCGGCCACGAGTACGTCGTACTCACCGATCACTCCCCCCGGCTGACCGTCGCCAACGGGCTCTCCCCCGAGCGGCTGATGAAACAGCTCGACATCGTCGCGGCGCTCAACGAGGAGCTCGCCCCGTTCCGGATCCTGACCGGCATCGAGGTCGACATCCTCGACGACGGGTCGCTCGATCAGACCGACGAGTTGCTCAGCCGCCTCGACGTGGTCGTCGCCAGCGTCCACTCGAAACTGAAGATGCCGCACGACGCGATGACGGTGCGGATGTGTACGGCGATCGCCAACCCGCACACCGACGTACTCGGGCACTGCACCGGGCGCCTGATCACCGGCGGGCGCGGACAACGCGGCGAGAGCCAGTTCGACCCGGAGTTGGTCTTCACCGCCTGCAAGGAGTTCGGGGTCGCGGTCGAGATCAACAGCCGGCCCGAGCGGCTGGACCCGCCCAAGCGGCTGCTCAGGATGGCGGTGGAGATGGGCTGCCTGTTCAGTATCGACACCGACGCGCACGCTCCCGGCCAACTGGACTGGCAACCGTACGGCTGTGAGCGGGCCGAGGAGTGCGGGGTCACGGCCGAGTCCGTCCTCAACACGCGTACGGCCGAGGGTCTGCTCGCCTGGACGGGCCGCCACTAGATTCGGTGGCTGGAGGGAACCGTGGATCTGAGCTTGAGCAAGGAACAGACCGCCGTACGCGAGACCGTGCGCGCATGGGTGGACAAGGTCGTGGCGCCCAAGGCTATCGAGAACGACCGCACCGAGACGTTCCCGAGCGAGGCCCTCGACGGGCTACGCCGGGACGGCTGGATCGGCCTCACGATTCCCGAGGAGTACGGCGGCAGCGGGGCCGATCCGCTGAGTTACGTGCTGCTGATCGAGGAACTCGCGCGGGGCGACAGCAACGTTCGATCGATCGTGTCGGTCCATCTCGGTCTCGTTGCCGGATCGATCGAGCGCTGGGGCACCGAGGGGCAGAAGCAGCACTGGCTGCCGCGGATGGCTACCGGTGAGTGCCTGGGCTGCTTCGGCCTCACCGAGCCCGACGCCGGCTCGGATCCGGCAAGCCTGCGCTCGACGGCGGACAAGGTGGACGGCGGGTACAAGCTCAACGGTTCGAAGATCTTCATCACGAACGGGACCATCGCCGGGGTGACGCTTTTCATGGCGCGCACCGGAGGTCCTGGGGCCAACGGCGTTTCGGCCTTCCTCGTACCGAACGACGCGGGCGGGTTCGAGGCCAAGGCGATCCACGGCAAGCTCGGTCTGCGCTCGTGCGACACGGCCGAACTCACCCTGACCGATGTCGTCGTCGGCGAGGAGGCCCTACTCGGCGGCGAGGGCAACGGGATCAAGGTGGCCCTGTCTGCCCTGGACGACGGGCGGATGTCACTTGGCGCCTCGTGCACCGGCGTGGGCCAGTCGGCGCTCGAGGTGATGACCGCGTACGCCACCGACCGCCAGCAGTTCGGCCGCCCGATCGCGGGTTTCCAGCTGATCCAGGAACTCATCGCCGACACGGCGGTCGAGGTCGAGGCGGCGCGGCTGCTGACCTGGAAGTGCGCGGACACAAAGGCCCGCGGCGAGCGGCACACCCTGGCCGCGTCGATGGCGAAGTATTACGCCTCGGAGATGTCCGTACGAGCTGCGAACGCGGCGGTGCAGGTGCACGGCGGCTATGGGTACGTCGACGAGTTCATCGTCGGCAAACTGCTACGCGATGCCCGGGTGACGACGCTGTACGAGGGCACCAGCCAGGTGCAGAAGCTCCTGATCGGCCGCGCGGTCACCGGCATCTCTGCCTTCACCTGACCGCACTATGCAGGTCAGTGCTCGGGTTGCAGGGCTGCGCTGTGCGAGCGGGCGGCCGTCACGACGTACGGAGTCAGGATGTCGGCGATGCGGGCATATCCAGCCGAGGACGGGTGGAAGCGATCCCGCGAGAACAGTGCCGGATCCGCGGCGAAGGCACGGGCGAGCTCGGCCGACACCGGGGCCACCACGCCGCCGGCCGCCTCCGTCGCCGCGGCCTGACTTTGCTGCAGCCGCAGGCAGGCTGAATGCACGAGGGGGCGGAAAGCCGGCGGTACGGCCGGAAAATCGGACAGGTCCGGAGCCGGAGCGACGACCACCCGCGCACCAGCGGCCCGGAGCGCGGTCACCGCCGTACCCAGGGCCGCCGCGGCCTGCGCCGGTGGCACCAGCCGGGTGAGGTCGTTGGCACCCACGACGATCAGGGCGAGGTCCACACCGAGCAACACCGCTCGGCGTAGCTGGGCGGCGAGCTCGCGCGAGGTCGCGCCCGGAACGGCGAGCACCCGCAGGTCAACGTCGTACCCCTCGCGTCGCAGTGCCTGAGCAAGCCTGGGCCCGACCGTCTGGTCGACCTGCGACGCGCCTGTCCCATAGGCGAGCGAGTCACCTAGGACGACAAGTCGCAGCGGGCTGATGGCGGTCACACCTCAGCAAACGATCTCGGCCCGCGGACTATGCCGAGGTCATCAACTCGGGTGATCATGCGTGACCAGGTCCAAGGCCGATTCATGGTCACAGCTCATGATCGCGGGCAGGCAGCCGGTTGCCGACCCACGCGACCAGCAGGGCGAGCAGGGCAAAGGCGACCGCCAGGATCACGATAAGGATCGCCACCCGGCCGTACCCACCGTCCAGGCGCGGATCGAGGAACGGGTACGGGTAGAAGTCGACCAGCGGGCCGCGGATCAGCGAGTAGGCGCAGTACAGGAGCGGAAAGGCCAACCACAACAGCGACGTACGGCGACTGAGCCGCTCCCTGGGTGGCGCGATCAGCCAGTCCGCCAGCAGAACGAGCGGGATCACTCGGTGGGTGACGGTGTTGACCCAGGACGCGAGATTGCCGACGTCCACGTCGAGCAGCAGGGTGTTGTAGACGATGCCGGTCGCGACCATGTACAGCGTCGCCGCGCCACGCAGGCCCTCCCACCAACTCGGCCGCCTGGCGACCGGCATCAGGCCTGAGGCGAGCAGCACGATTCCGGCCAGGATGTTGCTCTCGATGGTGAAATAGCTGAGAAAGTTCGTTACCGGCGAGCCGGCGTCGATCTGGATCCACAACTGACTGATCACTGCTGCCAGGGCGAGCGCTCCGAAGCCGACCCGCAGCACCACGCCCAGGACCTTCATAGCCCGCGAGTCGATCACGGCGACATCCTCACATCATGAGCAGCAGTTATCGCGATAACCATGCGATTGGGCACGCGAATCGAGCAGTTATCGCGACAAGGGCGCAAACCACTCAGGGTACGGAGATCATCCCCGATCCCTTGGGTCGCATCGCCTTTCGTGCTTGGCGTACGGTTCTGGGCGTAGACAGCACCCTGAGGATCTTCGGGGTATGACCACCCGGAAGGGGGGTGCCTACCGGATCGTTGCGAACCGGATCCGCTGAGACGGTCAAGGCGTGACGACAACAGCCTTGGCGGCGACCCAGCCCCACCACCTGACACGCCCGGTGCGGCGTCCGTCGACCACTTCTCAAATCGCGGGACCGCGGCCTGCGTTGGTCACCTTTGCAGCCGTCGCACTGGCCGGGGCGTTCCTGACGATGGTCTACCTGCACACGGTTTCGGTCGGCGAGTTGAGCCCCGTGTCAACAACCGTCAGTGACCTGATCTTCGTCGAGGGCCTGGGCTGGTTGTTCGGCGTGAGCACCGGCCTGCTCGCCGTTGCCTCCACCGCCCTGACCCGTGCGCTGGCGCGGATCCGACTGCCCGGCGCTGCGCTCATCACCGGGCTGCTCAGCCTCTGGTCGCTCGGGCTGGTCACCGCCGCGGCGTTCCCGACCGATCCGATCGGGATGGACACGGCGTCGCTCGTGGGACAGATCCACCGGTACGCCGGGGCCACGATGTACGTCAGCCTGCCGCTGGCCGGATGGCTGGTGTACCTGCGCTCGCGAGGCGTACCGGCCTGGGCGCCGTACCGCCGTGCCGTAGGCGCGCTCAGCCTGAGCGGCGCGGTGCTGGGCGGGGTGTTCACCCTCAGCCATGCGCCGAAACTCTTCCCCGGCTCGCCAGTCGCCGACATCTTCGACGGTCACCTGGTCCACGGCCTTGTCGAACGGCTCCTGATCCTGAGCCTGTTCGGGTTGCTGCTCACCATTGGGATCGCCGTAGCTCAGGTGAATTCAGTTGCTACCCAACGGCGCAGTGCATGATTTCACTGGGAATCCTGTTGGCCGCACTCGGTGCCGGCTGTTTTGCAGTCGGCGCGTCCCTGCAGCATCAAGGGGTCGGGCTGGTACGGACCGGCGACGCCCTTCACCCGAGTTCCCTTGGCGCCCTTGCTCGCGTTCCGCGTTGGTGGTTGGGAGTGCTGTCCTCCTCGATCGGCGCGCTACTGCATGCCGTCGCGCTGAGCATCGCCCCGCTGACCGTGGTGCAGCCGGTGGGCGTACTGGCGTTGGGGCTGACCGCAGTTATCAACGCCCGCCATTCGAAGCAGGCATTGACCCGGCCTGCGGTCATCGCGATTGCGGTCAGTACCGCTGGCGTCGTCGGCTTTCTGCTCCTGGCCAGCGGCAACGTCACTGCATCCGCCGTACCTCGCAGCGCCGAACTGCAAGCCGCTTTTCCGGTGACTTTGGGGGTGCTCGTACTCGCGTTGGCCGCCGCCCGAGCGCACGGGCGGGTACGCGCCCTTGCCGCGAGCACAGCCGCCGGGATCTCGTACGGTTTCACCGCGCTGCTGATGCGAGCGGTGGCGCAGGACTTCGACGGCAACGGACTCGGCGGTGTCGCACCCGGTTCGGTAGCCGGGATGGCGCTGGCGATGGCCCTCGGTGGTTGGTTCATGCAGCAGGCCTATGCGGCTGGCCCGCCCCAGTTGGCGGTCGCCTCGGTGACTATCGTCGACCCGATCGTGGCGGTGCTGATCGGTGCCGTCCTGCTCGGGGAGGCGGCCGGCCTCCCATGGTGGATCGCAGCCGCGGAGCTCGCCGCCGCAGCCGTGGCGATCGGCGGGGTGGTCGCCTTGGCCGGCGCGCAGGTTCGTCTGCGGGCGGGTGCCGCACCGGATGCCGCATGGGAGCCCGATCTCCTGCCGTTCTCGCTGGACAGGTCACCCGCCTGCCCGACAGCAGGGACCGCCTCGGCCCCCTGACACGGCGTCGGTGCCTTACGATCCACTCCTGGCGAAGGGGTACCTGGAGGCGATCGTGACGCTGGTACCAGGAGCAACGTTCGCGGGCTTCACCATCGAGCGGACCCTCGGCGTCGGTGGGATGGGAACCGTCTACCTTGCCCGGCACCCCCGGCTCCCTCGGGTGGAGGCCCTCAAGCTGCTGCGCCCAGAGTTGTCCTACGACCCGGACTTCGCAGTGCGCTTTGCTCGCGAGGCAGACATCGCCGCCCGACTGAATCATCCGAACATCGTGGGGGTCAACGACCGTGGCTCGGAGGACGGCCAACTCTGGATCAGCATGCCGTTCATCGACGGGATGGACGCCGAAGACGCGCTGGCCGAATGCCGTGGGCCGATGCCGGCCCGGCGGGCGGTGCGGATCGTCGCCGAGATCGCCGCGGCCCTGGACTACGCCCACCGCAACGGTCTATGGCATCGCGACGTCAAGCCGGCCAACATCCTGCTCGCCCCGGGCCATGACGAGGGACCCGAGCGGGTCCTGCTCACCGACTTCGGCATCGCCAAGGCCGCCGACGAGGCGCGTGGGCTGACCAAGACCGGAAATGTCATTGCAACCTTCGATTACGCGCCCCCGGAGCAGATCGAGGGCCGGCCCTTCGACCATCGCGTTGACATCTACGCGCTGGGCTGCGTGCTCTACAAGCTGCTGACCGGCTCGGTGCCCTATCCGGGTACCACCGTGGCCGCCGCGCTCCACGGTCACTTGAACCTGCCACCTCCACGGCCCACCATTCGGATCCCCTGGTTAGCTCCCGAACTCGACGCCGTCATCATCCGGGCGATGGCCAAAGACCCCGGCGGGCGGTATCCGAGCTGCCGGGCGCTGAGCACAGCCGCTCAGTACGCGGTGAGCGCCTTTCCGGCCCCACCGCCACTTCCGTACTCGGTCAGTGCGACGCGGGCCCAGCCAGGTTCGGGCACGTCCATGGTGCTGGGGCCGCTGGAAACCGACGACCTTTCCGCCGCCGATCGCGACGACCTGGTCGGGTTGGTCCGCCAGTCGCGGCTCTTCGACCTTCCGGGAACGTTGCCGCCCGCCGAGACCTCCTCCGCCGAAGAGTCGACCGAGCCCCCCGGCGACGCGATCACGATCGCGATCCGGGCACGTGACCGCACCGGGACCGTCAGCTACCTGTCGGCGAACTCGCCGCGGCCAGTCGAACTCGACGATCTGCTGATGCGGCTGGAGACCCGACTGCCGTGGGAAACCGTGCACGCTGGTCCTCCCGTACCGCCGATCGGAGCCCGAGCTCCGGCAACTGCCGTCGAGCAGAGACCGCAGACCTTCCCGCCGTACGTCCCGCCCACTACTGAGTCGCCATCAGCAAGCACCGGGCCCATACGTCCTGAGCCGCCCCGAGTTCGGTGGAAGTCGCCCCGAGCGCAGCCGGACCCGCTCCCCGTTCCACCCCGACGCAAACGCCGGCTGGTGGCCGCGTTGGCGACTGCCATCCTCGTGATCGCTGCCGGGCTGACCGCCTTTCTCCTCACCAAGGACAGTCGCGACAACGCCACGGCGTCCACCAGCCCAGGGTCGGACAGCGGTGGCCAGTCGGGATCAGCCAACAGTTCCGAACTCGGGCTGCCGATTGGACCACCGCTGGCCGCCTCCGTGCTGGTGACCTCTCACGAGACCGGCGAGAATCTCGACCTGTACACCGTCGACAGCGTTACCGGAGAAACCCAAACGCAGCTGACCTCCGATGCCACCCGCGAATATCTGCCGCTGATCTCGCCCGATCGGACCAGCATCGTTTACATCAACCGCCTGGAAGTCGCAGAGCTGTGGGTCATGGCCAGCGACGGCAGCGGGGCCCGCCCACTTTTTACCGAGCAGCCCGACGGGTGCGACCGTATCCGGGGACGACCGGCATGGAATCCGGCCGATCCAAGCATGCTCGCGGTGGTCTGCTTGGACGACGATTCGACATGGACACTCCAACTGCTCACTCCATGGGGGGGTCGCATCCGTACGCTTGAAACGGGTCAGCGCACGTTTGGCGGCCTTGCGTTCTCCCCGGACGGATCATCACTGGTCTACTGGGCCAGCGCCAAAGCAGGCGTCACCGTCGGCCCGCTGTATGCAATGGCGGCCGACGGCAGTACGCCACCGGTGCAGCTCACCACCATGGCCGTGGGCGGGCCGGCCGATTCCGCGGTCTGGTCACCGGACGGAACCCGGATCGCCTTCCATGTCTTGGTGGATGCCGAAAGTACGCCGATCAATACGGAGCTCATCGTGATGCAGGCCGATGGCTCCAATCCCGCACCCCTGGCCACGGGCGACGGCGTCGACCAGGAACCTGCCTGGTCACCGGACGGCTCCATGATCGTCTTCATTTCCGACCGAGCGGACGGAAGTGGGGTCCGAGCCGAGCGGCTGTGGATCATGAATGCCGACGGCAGCGGCCTTCGATTGCTGACCACCGAAGCGGTCCTGAACGGCTTCGCCCCGGCTTGGTGAGCCACGGCCGGCGACCGGCCGAAAAGGAGAATGCACGGGCGGAGGGCGTGGGATTCGAACCCACGATGACTGTCACCAGCCATAGCGGTTTTCAAGACCGCCGCACTAGGCCACTATGCGAGCCCTCCGGAGGAACGAGCGTATGGCAACGCCACAAACCAGCTTTGCCGTACGCACTCCACCTCACGCTTCAGGTGCGCTGCCGAGAGGGCGGGTGTGGTGCGAGACGTTGTCCGCGTCTCATAGGCAGAATGGCCGGAAGGTTGGGCTGGCCGGGCCATCTCGGAGCAATGCGTGCCCGACCCATTGCAGAGCGGCGTAGTCGTAGATGATCAGCAGGTGGTCGGTGAAGTCGAGACGTCACCTGGCCTGCAGGGTGATGTTCGTAATCTGCATCGATGGCCCGGAGAGATACCCGCTGCGGTTGGGCAGCACGTACTTCGTCGTACCGGGTGACCACGTTCGTGTAGTCGACTTCGGTCTCCACCTCGCGACCCGCGTTGAGATTGGTCAGGAACGGCGATCCGGTCGCCTGCTGGGCGCAGGCGGTACACACCGGCTCCGCCTCGCCGAGCCGGGCCGCGAGGCCGGGGCGACCGACCGGAGTGATGACAGACTGGGAGCCGGAGAGGTCATGAGTCGAGCGCACGAGGAGGGCTGGCTTTGAGTCGGATCAATGATGTCGGCGGAATGCAAGGCTTCGCGGCGATCGAAGAGGAGGCGGACGAGCCGCCGTTCCACTCCGACTGGGAGGCGCACGTCTTCGCGATCAACCGGGCCCTGATGGGCCGTGGCGTCTACAACCTCGACGAGTTCCGCGACGCCGTCGAGCAGATGGCGCCCCAGCACTACCTGGATTCGTCCTACTACGAGAAATGGCTGCATGCCATCAGCACGCTTCTGGTCAGGAAGGGCGTCGTCTCGGCCGAGGAGATCTCTGCTGGGCAGGTCTCGCATGACTGACCGGTTCAGTCCCGGGACGCGGGTGCAGACCTGCCGGACCGACCCGTCGCACCACAGCAGACTGCCGCGCTACGCACGAGGTGCCGTCGGTACGATCCTGGAACCCCAAGGGCAGCACCCGCTTGCGGATGACCGCGCTCGGGGGCTGCCCTGCGATCCACTTCCGGTTTACACCGTGCGCTTCGCTGCTCGAGACCTGTTCGACGAAGGTGAGCACTCGGTCACCCTGGACATCTGGGAGAGCAACCTGATGCCGGTCGAGGGTGCGGAGGTGGACCAGGGATGAGCGGCGAACACCACGGTACGGACGCCACCCTGGCCGCCCAAGTACGTCACGTCGAGGCCTTGCTCGAGGAACGTGGACTAGTGGATCCGGCCGAACTCGACCGAGCCCTCGAGGCGTTTCTCGCCCGGGCCTCTGGTGTCACTGGGGCTCGGGTAGCGCGCCAGGAACGC
>Ga0136610_1000509_pt1 | contig 11681 bp, 10 predicted proteins | sample AntDrymUQ1342206_2_FD_104804 | JGI IMG/M metagenome (GOLD analysis project Ga0136610, IMG submission 104804) | Polar desert sand microbial communities from Dry Valleys, Antarctica - metaG UQ134 (22.06) | ecosystem: Environmental > Terrestrial > Soil > Desert | place: Antarctica: Dry Valley...
ACGAGCGCGCTGGACCTCGGCGCGATGTCGATGTTCTGGTACTGCTTCCGCGATCGCGAGCTGATCCTCGACCTCTTCGAGCAGAGCTCCGGCCAGCGCATGCACACGCGCTACTTCCAGGTCGGCGGCGTCATCGAGGACATCCCGAGCGGGTGGGCGGAGAAGGTGCGGGAGTTCACCGCGCAGATGCCTTCGCGCACCGACCAGTACAACGACCTGCTCGCCAACAACGAGATCGTGCTGCAGCGCCTGCGCGGCGTCTGCCCGCTGGGCGAGCCCGAGCTGCGCGCCCTCGGCGTCACCGGCCCGCTGCTGCGGGCCGCGGGCAACCCGTGGGACCTGCGCAAGGCGATGCCCTACAGCTCCTACGAGGACTTCGACTTCAAGATCCCGGTCGGCGTCGACGGCGACAACTGGGACCGCTTCGCCGTCCGCGTCGCCGAGATCTACGAGTCGGTGAAGATCATCGACCAGGCGCTCGACGGCCTGCCCGACGGTGCCTGGATCACCGACGACCGCAAGGTCGCGCTGCCGCCGCGCCACGAGCTCGCGACGTCGATGGAGGCGCTGATCCATCACTTCAAGCTCGTGACCGAGGGCTTCAGGGTCCCGCCCGGCGAGGTCTACTTCCCGATCGAGTCGCCGCGCGGCGAGCTCGGCTGCTTCGTGCGCTCCGACGGCTCGTCCAAGCCGGCGCGCGTGCACATGCGCGACCCGTCGTTCGTCAACCTGCAGGCGACCGCGCCGATGACAGAGGGCTCCTACATCGCCGACCTGATCGCGACGCTCGCGATGCTCGACCCGGTGCTCGGGGGGATCGACCGGTGATCGGCCGGAAGAAGAAGCAGGCGGCGGCCGAGGCTCCGAGCGAGACGAACGGGAACGTGGGCACCGTTGCGACGCGCGACCTTCCACCCGCGCCCCAGCGCACCGTCACGCGCTTCGGCCACGGCTCGCGCGTTCCGGGCTGGGACGACGCCGTCGACCTGACGAAGGACCCGGCCGAGGTCCCCGACCCCGCGACGACGCCCGTCGACGCGGGGCTGCGCGCCGAGATCGAGGCGCACATGGCGAAGTACCCCGACTTTCGCAGCGCGGCGATCCCGGCGCTCGCGGCCGCCCAGCGCTTCCATGGCTGGTGCTCGCCGGAGGCGATCGAGCAGGCCGCGTGCGTCATGCGCCTGACGCCGGGCTACCTGATCTCGGTCGCGTCGTTCTACGACATGCTCGAGACGCAGCCCGTCGGCCGTCACCGCGTGTACGTCTGCACGAACATCTCCTGCTCGCTGTGCGGCGCCGACGAGCTGATGGCGCGCTTGCTCGAGGAGACCGCCGGCGACCCGGACTTCAACGTGCGCTCCTTCGAGTGCCTCGGGGCGTGCGACATCGCGCCGATGGCCTCGGTCAACGACATCTACGTCGGCCCGATCTCACTCGACGACGTGCCGGCACTCGTCGAGCAGATCCGTGCCGGAGTGCCGCCGCTGCCCAACAAGCAGCTGCACCTGCGCAAGAGCACCGACCCGAATGCGGCGTCATGAGCCAGGCGATCCTCTTCAAGGGCATCGACGAGCCGGGGCTCAACACCATCGACGTCTATGTGAAGCGCGGCGGCTACGAGCAGCTGCGCCGCGTCCTGACCACGATGACGCCCGAGGCCGTGACCGAGGAGCTGCTGGCCTCCGGGTTGCGCGGCCGCGGCGGCGCGGGCTTTCCGACGGGCAAGAAGGTCTCCTTCATCCCCGCCGCCAACGTCGACAAGTACCTCGTCTGCAACGCCGACGAATCCGAGCCCGGGACGTTCAAGGATCGCGAGCTCATGCAGAAGAGCCCGCACATGCTCATCGAGGGCCTCGTCATCGGCGCCTACGCCGCCGGCGCCACGCGCTCGTTCATCTACATCCGCGGCGAGTACGTCGAGCAGGCCGACATCATCGACGCGGCGATGCTCGAGGCGCAGGAGGCCGGCTTCATCGGGGAGAACCTGCTCGGCTCGGGCTTCTCGCTGTCGCTCGTGCTGCACCGCGGCGCGGGCGCCTACATCTGTGGCGAGGAGACGGGGCTGCTGGACTCGCTGGAGGGCAAGCGCGGCAACCCGCGCCTGAAGCCGCCGTTTCCTGCCAACCAGGGCCTGTACCAGGGACCGACGCTGATCAACAACGTGGAGACGCTCGCGACGATCCCGCACATTCTCGCGATGGGCGGAGCCGAGTACGCGAAGATCGGAACGGAGACCAGCGCCGGGACGAAGCTCGTGTCGGTCAGCGGCAACGTCCGGCGCCCGGGCAACTACGAGGTCGAGCTCGGAACGCCGTCACGGGAGATCATCTACGGCCTCGCCGGCGGCCCGCCGGAGGGGCGCGAGGTGAAGATGTGGTTTCCGGGAGGGTCCTCCTCTCCCGTGCTCGAGCCGAAGGACCTCGACCTCCCCTACGACTTCAACACGCTGCAGAAGGCGGGCTCGATGCTCGGCTCCGGCGCGATCATCGTCGTCGACGACTCCGTTGCGGTCGTGAGCGTCGCGCTGAAGCTCGCGAAGTTCTACCGCCACGAGTCCTGCGGCAAGTGCACGCCGTGTCGCGAGGGCACGCGCTGGACGGTCTCGATGCTCGAGCGCGTCGACGCCGGCCTCGCGACGCCGATGGACCTCGACATCATGGCCTCCGTGCAGGAGCAGATCATCGGCAACTGCCTGTGCGTGCTCGGCGACGCGATGGCGATGCCGATCGGCTCGATGGTGAAGAAGTTCCGCGCCGAGTTCGAGGCCCACATCGAGGCCGCGCGCGATCGCAACCCCTACGGCGGCGACGATCCGGGTGGGCGCGACGGTCTCGATCCCGTGCTCGTCCAGGGAGCCGCGGATGCCTAGGCCCGTCGAAGAGACGATCGCCTTCTCGATCGACGGTCTGGAGGTCAGCGCCCCGGCGGGCATGATGCTCGCCGATGCGGCGAAGCTCGGCGACGTCGAGATCCCGGTCTTCTGCTACGAGCCCAAGCTCGGCTCGCCGGTCGGCGCGTGCCGCATGTGCCTCGTCGAGATCGAGGGCATCCCGAAGCTGCAGACCGCGTGCTCGACGCCCGTGCGCGACGGGATGGTCGTCTTCACGCAGACCGACCGCGTGCAGGAGGCCCAGCAGGCCGTCGTCGAGTTCCTGCTCATCAACCACCCGCTGGACTGCCCCGTCTGCGACAAGGGCGGCGAGTGCCCGCTGCAGGACATCACGATGGGCTGGGGGCCGGGGCGCTCGCGCTTCATCGAGCCCAAGCGCCACTTCGTCAAGCCGCTCGCGCTGTCGCCGCTGATCGCGATCGACCGCGAGCGCTGCATCCTCTGCTACCGCTGCGTGCGCTTCAGCCAGGAGATCTCCGAGGACTACCAGCTCGTGCTGCAGGAGCGCGGCGCGCACTCCTTCGTGTCGACGTTCGACGGCCATCCGTACGTCGCGCCGTTCAGCGGCAACATCATCGAGCTGTGCCCGGTGGGCGCACTGACGTCCCAGCCCTACCGCTTCCGCGCGCGGCCGTGGGACATCGAGGGCTCGGGCTCGGTGTGCACGCTGTGCCCGGCTCAGTGCAACGTCGAGTTCACGGTCCGCGACGAGCGCGTGCTGCGCGTGCTGTCGCGCGACCATGCGGGCGTCGACGACGGCTGGCTGTGCGACAAGGGCCGCTTCGCCTACCAGTCCGTGCATGTCGACAGCCGCGTCACTCACCCGTTGGTGCGCGTGGACGGCGAGCTCGTGCCCGTCGGTTGGGAGCGCGCGCTCGACGAGGCCGCCGCCGGGCTACGCGCGGCGGGAGCCGACACGGGCGCGATCGCAGGCGGCGAGACGTCCAACGAGGAGGGCTTCCTGCTGGCGCACCTCATGCGCGCCGGCGTCGGCTCGGCGAACCTCGATTCGCGCTCCGGCGGCACCCTGGCGCTCGAGCTGCACGCCGCGCTGCACGCGCCGCAGCTGCAGGCGGCGGTCCCCGACCTCGAGTTCGCCCACGCCGTGCTCGTGCTCGACTGCGAGCCGATCGACGACGCGCCGGTGCTCGACCTGCGCATCCGCAAGGGCGTGCGCCGCAACGGCGTGCAGCTCGCGGTCGCGACGAGCCGCCCCTCGGCGCTCGATCCCAACGCCGCGGCGCTCGCGCGCTTCGCGCCGGGAGCCGGTGAGGCGTTCTGCGCCGCGCTGAACGCGGCGCTGGGCGGCAGCGGCGTCATCGGCGAGCTGGCGACGGCGGCCGGCGCCGACGCCGACGAGATCCGCGCGCTGGCAGCCGTGCTGTCGGGCGCCGGCGAGGACGTCGTGATCGTCTACGGCGAGCGCCTGACCACGGGCGCACGTGGCGACCAGGCGGCGCGCGCGCTGCTGAACGTCGCAGGCAGGGTCATCACGGCCGACCACGACGGCTGCGGCCTGCTCGAGCTGCCCGCCGGCGCCAACGGGCGCGGGCTGCGCGAGGCCGGCGTGCTGCCGAACGCCGGCCCCGGCCTGACGCCGGTCTCCTCGCCGGGCCTCGACAGCGGGCAGATCGCCGCTTCGGCGGCCGCCAACCAGCTTCAGGCGCTCTACCTGCTGCACGTCGACCCGCTGCGCGACAGGCCCGACCGGCGCCTGTGGACGAAGGCGCTGGCGCGCGCGAAGACCGTCATCGCGCACGCGGCGTTCCTCACCGACGGCCTCTGGAAGCACGCCGACATCGTCTTCCCGGCCGAGTCCTACGCCGAGAAGGAGGGCACGATCACGCACCCGGACGGGCGCGTGCAGCGCCTGCGCCCGGCGATCGCGCGCCCGGACGCCGTGCGCGGCGAATGGCAGGTGCTGGCCGACCTCTGCAGGCGCCTGGAGCACGACCCCGGCGTGCTGACCGGCCCGATGACGTCGGCCGCGATGTTCGCGGGCATCGGCTTCCTCGAGGGGCTGACGCTCGACGAGCTCGGCGGGCGCGGGGTGCGCTGGCCGCAGCGCCCGCAGGCCGCCGCCTGGCCGCAGGCCGACGCCGGCCCGTTCGGGCTCGAGGCGCCGCCCCATGGGCCGACGCCCAATGGCGCCCTGCGCCTGGGGACCTTCCGCTCGATCTGGGCCTCGCCCGAGGTCGAGCTGTCGCCGGCGCTGAAGTTCCTGCGCTCCCACCAGCGCGCCGAGCTCAGCCCGCTCGACGCGCAGCGCCTCGGCGTCGGCCACGGCGACCGCATCACCGTGGCCTCCGAGGGAACGCAGGTGCACGCGATCGCCACGCTGCGCGCCGCCGTTCCCGAGGGGACGGTCTTCCTCGAGTCGGGGATCGGCGAGGACTCGGCATCCGAGCTCGACGCCGGACTCGTCGAGATCGAGCGCGCATGACCCCGCTGCCGATCGGTGACGTCGCGTTCGTCGAGCCGTGGTGGGTCGCGCTGATCAAGTCCGTCGTGCTGTTCTTGATCGCGGTGCAGATCGTGCCGGTCGTGCTGCTCGCCGAGCGCAAGCTGCTGGGGCGCTTCCAGCACCGCTACGGGCCCAACCGCGTCGGCCCGATGGGCATGGCGCAGCCGCTGGCGGACATCATCAAGCTCGCCACGAAGGAGAACTTCCGCCCCAACACGAGCATCGGCTTCCTCTACGCGCTGGCGCCGATCATCTCGCTGCTGACCGCGTTCGCCGCGTTCGCGATCCTGCCGTTCGGCAATGTCGCCAGCATCTTCGGCCAGGACGTCGGCCTCTACGGCATCGACGTCGGGGTCGGCGTCCTGTACGTCTTCGCGTTCGGCGCGATCGCCTTCTACGGGCTGATGCTCGGCGGCTGGGCGAGCGGCTCGAAGTACTCGTTCCTCGGCGCGATGCGCGCGGCGGCGCAGCTGATCTCCTACGAGGTCGCGATGGGCCTGTCGCTCGTCGGCGTGCTGATGATGGCGGGCACGCTGTCGCTGCCGGCGATCGTCGAGGCGCAGGCCAACGTGTGGTACATCGTGCCGCAGTTCGTCGGCTTCCTGATCTTCACGGTGTCGGCGTTCGCGGAGACCAACCGCGCGCCGTTCGACCTGCCCGAGGCCGACGCCGAGCTCGTCGCGGGCTACAACACCGAGTACGGCGGCTCGAAGTTCGCGTCCTACTTCTTCGCCGAGTACGTGAACATCCTCGTCGTCTCGGGGATCGCGGTGACGATGTTCCTCGGCGGCTGGCAGCTGCCGTTCATCGACCCGCCGGGCTGGCTGGACCCGTTCGTCGTCTTCGGCAAGATCTTCGCCTTCGTCTTCTTCTTCGTCTGGATCCGCGCGACGCTGCCCAGGCTGCGCTACGACCAGCTGATGAGCTTCGGCTGGAAGATCCTGCTGCCGCTGGCGACTATCAACGCCCTCGTGACCGCGATCGTCGTGGTCGCCGTCTCATGACCCGGAGGACCGTCTCATGACCTGGAGTCCCGGCGACGACATGCTCGTCGTGCAGCGAGCACCGCAGCCCGGCGCGGCCGGCGGCACCTACCGCGCCTTCGGCGAGACGCTGCGCGGCCTGAAGACGACGATGGCGCGCCTGTTCGAGGGCCCGAAGACGATCTCCTATCCCGAGGAGAAGGTGCCCGTCTACCCGCGCTTTCGCGGCCGCCACAAGCTGCACCGCTTCGAGGACACGGGCTTGGAGAAGTGCGTCGGCTGCTCGCTGTGCGCGGCCGCCTGCCCGTCGGACTGCATTCGCGTCGTCGCCGCCGAGAACACGCCCTCCAACCGCGTCAGCGCGGGCGAGCGCTACGCCGCCGTCTACGAGATCAACCTCGCGCGCTGCATCTTCTGCGGCTACTGCGAGGTCGCCTGCCCGTTCGACGCGATCACGATGGGCAACGACTACGAGATGTCCGACTACAACCGCTCGGACCTGATCTTCACGAAGGAGATGCTGCTCGCCGAGCCGCTCGAGCGCACGCCGCTGCGCAACGAGGGGGAGTAGGTCGGCCCTCGGTGTGGCCCCTCCGGCCGGGGGGCGCGTTGCGCATCGATGTCATGCGCATGTCGCCCCGGCTGCGTGCGGGCCGCCGCAAGTCCTTCTACGGGGGGGCCTCCTCGGCAGGCGCGTCGTCCTCCTCCCACATCTCCTGCATCTGCGCGATCTCGCGCTCGCGGTGCCACGCGAGCTCGTCGTCGTTGTCCTCGTTCCAGCGCGTCTGGTGCAGGTACATGTAGACGTGGTCGGCCGACAGCGGCGCGGTGTAGTCGCCGACGCGCGCGACGAACTCGTCGCGTCGCCGGCCGTAGTCCTCCTCGACCTGCAGCCACCACCCCTCGGCGCCAGCGACGGCGACGTCGTTGCCATCGCCGTCGCGCACCCTCTCGCCCACCAGCCCGGGCGGCAGCGGCGTCAGGGCGCGCTCGAGTGGGCCACGGATCGACCAGGCGTCGTTGGTCAGCGCGATGCGGATCTCCAGGCGCGGCTGCGCGCCGTGATCGACGCGCAGGTCGATCCAGTAGCGGTGCGGGTCGCGCAGGCGGTAGTCGCTGCGCTCCCCGCCTGTGCCCTGCGAGCCGCCAGGCGAGCGGGTGTCCGTACGGCCGCGTTCTGAGCCCGCCGCGTCGAGCAGGGCAAGCAGCTCTTGCACATCCTGCGCGCTCAGCGCCAGCACGTAGCTCGCCGACTCACGTCCCATGCCAGGACGCTAGCGCGCCGCACCCGTCGAGCGCGCACCTCCTACGCGGCGATCTCGTTCTCGTTGAGGTGCTTCCACGTGACCGGCCCGACGATCCCGTCGACGTCGACCTCGTGCTCCTTCTGAAACGCCCGCACCGCCGCCTCGGTCTGCGCTTCGAAGCGCCCATCGATCTCGTCGGGGCCGAAGCCGGCGGCGATCAGGCGGCGCTGCACCCCACGCACCGCGACGCCCTTCGATCCGTTCTTCAGGGTGGGATCGGACTTGTCGGCGTCGTCGAGCTTCGCCCAGGTCGTGGGGCCGACGATGCCGTCCATCAGCAGCGACGCCCAGGTCTGAAATCCCTTCACGGCGCTCTCGGTGAACATCCCGAAGATGCCGTCGACCTTGCCGGGCTTGAGATCGAGCTCGATCAGGGCCTCCTGCAGATCGGTGACGTCCTGTCCCTCTGATCCCCGCTCCAGCGTCGGCTCAGCCATGCGTGTGTCCCCCTCGGGTGTTTGCGATGGATGCTCGGTTGCTGGTGCGCAATCGCCACCCCGGCGGATGCATGCCCGCAGCGGCTTGCCGAGCATACGTGCCGCGTACTGTGCGCCCATTCACAGCGCGACTCCCCGGCCGCGCAATAGGTTGGGCCGATGCCAAGGTGGCCGATGGTCGTCGGACTCGCGGTGGCGGTGACGACGCTCGCGTGGATCCTCGACCACAGCAGCGATCTCGCGCCCTCCGCAGCGGCCGCCGGCGCCACCGCTCCGGCCGCCGAGCCCCGCACGCTGTCCGGCGTGCTCGTGACGCGTGCGCGTAACACCGTCGAAGACGACAACGTCACGACCAGCCGCCACCGCTTCCTGCTCACGGCGGCCGGCGACGAGCGCGTCGTCAACCGCCCCCGGGTCGACCTCGGCGAGGACAGTGCCTACCGGGTCGCGACCGCAACCGAGACGATGGTGCAGCACCTGCGCCCGGATCGCAGCAGATACGTGATCTACAAGGGCCAGGGCTCCGGCGGGCCGGACTCGGGGCCCAACGATCACGTGCTGCGCCGTGCGGACGCAGCGATCGTGACGGGCCTGGCGGCGGCAGGCGACCCGCGGATCGAGGCGGTGCGCTACGCCGGCCGCCCGGCGTGGCGCCTGGACACGCCCTCGCCCATCGACAAGCTCGGCGGCCCCGGGGCCAGCCCCGACCGGATCGAGTACCTCGTCGACCGAGAGACCGGGCTTGCGCTGCGCGTGCGCGAGACACTGCGTGGGCGTCTGCTGCAGGAGCGGCGGGTCACGAATCTGCGTACCGGCGTGCCGGCCCCGGCGTCGGCGTTCGTGCTGGCCGTGCCCCGCAGGCCCAAGCCCGAGCGCCTCGAGTTCGACGATCGCTACCGGCGCGTGACGCTCGCGCGCGCCGCGGCGATCGCCGGCTACGCCCCGCTCGTGCCCGCCGCGCTTGGGCAGGGCTACCGGCGCGCGGAGACCAGCGTCTCGCGCCTGACGGGCCGCACCGGCGACGAAGCTGCCAACCCGGTCTCGCGCAACGTCGTCAGCACGGCCTATCGTCGCGGCTTCGACCTGGTCCTCGTCTCGACGCGCTGCCGCAGGACGCGCTCGCCCCGGTGTGCGCGGACCGGCGGCTATCCGCGCTGGTCCGATCCGATCGGCGCGGGCGAGAGCACCGTCGTCTCCGAGCAGCCGCTGCGCCTGAGCGAGGGCGCGCTCGCCGGTAGCCGCGCGCGGCTCGTCGTCGACCCTCAGGTCACGCCCCACGTGTGGGCGCTCACCGACGACCTCGTCGTGACGATCTCGGGTCCGCTCAGCGGCGAGCAGCTGAGCGCCGCAGCGGCCTCGCTGCAGCCCCTGCCCTGACGCCGAAACTAGGTTCGCGACGCCCGCGACGATAGATTGCGCCGTTCATGGCGGAGGTGCTGTTCTTCCTGGCCGGAATCGGGGCGATTGCTGGGGCGATCGGGGTCGTCGTGGTTCGCAACCCGTTCTACAGCGTGCTCGCGCTCGTTTCGCACCTCGTGTCGCTGGCAGCGCTGTTCCTGCTGCTGCGCGCGGAGTTCGTCGCGGTCGCCCAGGTCGTCGTCTACGCGGGCGCGGTGATGGTGCTCTACGTCTTCGTCGTCGCCTACGTCGGCGGGCAGGACGAGCCGCTCGGCGCGCGCCCCGGCCGGGGCCTGAGGGTCGTCGCCGCCCTGTTCGGCGCGGCGCTGTTCGTGGAGCTGTGCATCGCGACGCTCGGCTCGGGCCTGCAGGCGATCGGCTCCGAGGGAGCGCCGGTGCAGCCGGGCTACGGCTCGCCCGCGCAGATCGGCGAGCTGCTGCTGACGCGCTTCCTGCTGCCCTTCGAGATCGCCTCCTTCCTGCTGCTGATCGCGGCCGTCGGGGCGGTCGTGCTCGCGCGCCGCCGCGGCGGGATCTCTGCCGCCGAGGACCAGGCGCGCTACAGCGCGATGGACGTGCTGCGTCCCGCGTACACCGGCACGATGGCCGAGGCCGTCGACGGGCGCAGCGGCAACGTGCGCCGCGAGGCGCTGCCCGTCAGCGGCGCCTCCGCCGAGTACCGCGGGCCGGACGCGGACGAGGACGACTGATGGACATCGGCTGGTACCTCGCGGTCTCCGCGCTGATCTTCACGATCGGCGCCGCCGGGGTCCTGACGCGCCGCAGCCCGCTCGTCGTGCTGCTGTGCCTCGAGCTCATGCTGAACGCCGGCAACCTCGCGCTGATCGCGTTCGCGCGCATGCACGGCAACGCCGACGGCCAGATCTTCGCGATCGTCGTCATGGTCGTCGCGGCCTGCGAGGTCACCGTCGGACTCGGCCTGATCGTCGCGATGCACCGCCGCAAGCTGCCGATCGACGTCGACGAGCTGCGGGAGCTGCAGGGGTAGGATGAGCTCCGTCGAGCTGTTCGCATGGCTGACGCTGCTGCTGCCGCTCGCGGGCACGATCGTCGTGGCGCTCGCGGGCCGCCGCCTGTCCGGCCGCGGCGCCGGCTACGTCGCGACGGGGGCGATGACGCTGTCGTTCGCGTCGGCGGTCGGCGCGCTGCTCGCGCTGCAGGGCCTGCATCACGAGGAGCGCCAGGTCCGCGCCGTCGCGTGGGACTACGCGAGCACCGTCGGCATCGACGCCCAGATCTCGCTGCTCGTCGACCCGCTGTCGGTCTTCATGATCCTCGTCGTCGCGGGCGTCTCGACGCTGATCCACCTCTACTCGATCGCCTACCTGGACTCCGATCGCGGCTACGTGCGCTTCTTCGCGTTTCTGAACTTCTTCGTCTTCTCGATGCTGCTGCTCGTCCTGGCGGGCAACTTCCTGCTGCTGATCGTCGGCTGGGCGTTCGTCGGCGCCGCGTCCTACATGCTGATCAGCTTCTGGTACCGGCGCACGACGGCGACGAACGCCGGCATCAAGGCGTTCGTCATCAACGTGATCGGCGACGTCGGGCTCGTGCTCGGGACCTTCTTCATCGTCAGGCACACCGGCTCGCTGGACTTCCTCGAGACGTTCGAGGGCATCAAGTCGGACTTCTCGCCCAACGACGCCGACCTCGTCGCGGGCTGCGTCCTGCTGCTCGTCGGCGCCTTCGCGAAGTCCGCCCAGGTGCCGCTGCACACGTGGCTGCCCGACGCGATGGAGGGCCCGACGCCCGTCAGCGCGCTGATCCATGCCGCGACCATGGTCACGGCCGGCGTCTACCTGATCGCGCGCATGCACCCGCTGTTCGAGCTCGCGCCGACGGCCGCCGACGTCGGCGCCGTGATCGGCTGCCTGACGCTGCTGATCGCCGGGACGATCGCGATCGCGGTCACCGATCTCAAGCGCGTGATCGCCTACTCGACGATGTCGCAGATCGGCTACATGATCATGGCCGTCAGCGCCGGCGCGTACGCGGCGGGCCTGTTTCATCTGATGACGCACGCCTTCTTCAAGGCGCTGCTGTTCATGGCCGCCGGGTCGGTGATCGCCGCGATGGCGGGCCAGCAGAACCTCGACAGGATGGGCGGCTTCAAGCGCTCGCTGCCGTTCACCTACGGCTGCATGGTCATCGGTGGCCTCGCGCTCGCGGGCATCCCGCCGT
>Ga0136610_1000511_pt1 | contig 11661 bp, 12 predicted proteins | sample AntDrymUQ1342206_2_FD_104804 | JGI IMG/M metagenome (GOLD analysis project Ga0136610, IMG submission 104804) | Polar desert sand microbial communities from Dry Valleys, Antarctica - metaG UQ134 (22.06) | ecosystem: Environmental > Terrestrial > Soil > Desert | place: Antarctica: Dry Valley...
ACGCGTTCGTGCACCCCGAGCAGCGCGAACACGGTCGCGACCCTCAATGCTGCAGCAGCGCTGTGGTCGAGCAAGACTCCCCCATCTGAACTCGGCCTTCATGACCACCTCGGGGTTATGGCCGCCTCCGAGAACTCTGCAGCGACCATGGGCCAGAACTGGTCATTCGGTCAGCCCTGAGCGCCTGCCGCCGCAGCGTCAGCCGCCCGGCTCACGTGGTGGTAGATGGCCGACTTGCTGATGCCGAGCCGGGCGGCAAGATCCTCCATGCTGGTGGTTGTCATCGGCGATCGATCAGCCGCTGCAGCTTGCCGTGAGAACGCTCGAGCGTCTCGCGGTCCGCGCCTCGACGCGGACGGTCAGGTGGTCCATCCGGCCGCGGCGGGTCAGCTCCAGCTGGAAGTGTGGCGCCATCCCGAGGATCCGCAGCACGATCTCCTCCAGCTGGGTGGGGGGAAGGCGCCGACGCCCCGAGGGGACCGGATCCTCGACGAGGCCCACGCCACCGCCGGCGACGTGCGGCCGCGTGGCCGACCTGTTCGGCCTGAGCATCCACGCCAGACTGCGCTACACCTCCACCGTCGACCACCCCGACCTCGTCCAGCGTCGGCCACGACTGCAGCCCGGAACAGAACCGCGGCGCAGACCCCACCACCGGCCGCAGCGGCATCCGCCCAGGCACGATGACCCGGTGAGCGACACGGTGCGGCCGGGGTTTCGGACCGTCTTCGCCCACAGCGACTACCGCCGCCTGTTCTACGCCCAGACCATCTCGCGCAGCGGCGACACCATCGCGGCGATCGCTGTGGTCGTGCTGGCCTTCCAGCTGACCGGCTCCGGGCTCGGCGTCACCGGCGTCGTCCTGGCCGCTGATCGACCGGCTGCCCCGGGTCCAGGTCATGATCGCCGCCGACCTGGGGCGGATGGCGCTGGCCGCGGTGCTGCCGCTCCTCGACCAGCACATCCTCGGCATCTACGCCGTCGCGTTCGGCCTTTCCGCTGGCGCGGTTTCTTCAACCCGGCGTCGGCCTCCGCGCTGCCCGGCATCGTCGACGAACGCGAGTTGCTCGCCGCCAACAGCGGCCTGTGGTCCGCCGCCGTCATCGCGCAGATCGCCCTGGCCCCTTGTCCGGGGTCGCCGTCACCGCCTGGGGCGCCGCCCCCGCCTTCTGGGTCAACGCGGCCAGCTTCGCCGCCTCCGCGCTCATCCTGACCCGGCTGCGGCTGCCCCACGTTCCTGCCGCGATGCCCGGCCGGTGGGCCAGCCGCGTCACCGAAGGCGGACGGTTGCTGGTCCGCGACCGGCTGCTGCGGCCGCTGGCCGTCGTCCAACTGCTGGCCGCCCTGTCCGCCGGAGCCACCAGCGCCCTGCTCGTCGTTCTGGCCTCCGAACACCTCAACGCCGGCGCCCCGCCGCCCAGCCTTCGTGTTCGGCCCCTACCTGTTGCGCGGGTTTGTCGATCTCGTCCTGGCCACCACCCGGAACGTGCCCGCCGCCGCGGCCGCGCTCACCCTCTACGGCGCGGGCACCTCCACCGGCATGGTCACCCACAGCTCGCTGCTGCAAGCCGAGGTCCCCGCCGAGCATCGCGGCCGCGTGTTCGCCAGTTTCGACATGATCTGGCAGACCGGGCGACTGGCTTCTCTCGCCGTCGTCGGCATCGCCGCCGACCAGTTCGGCATTCAAGCCGTCTACGCGCTCGGCGGTCTGCTGCTCCTGGCCGCCGGCACCATCGGCCTGACCGGCATGCCGTTGAGCAAGCCCGACGATCCCAGTTCCCCAGCCCGGGCACCCGAGTAGCCGGCACTGCGGTTCGCGCCCGACGCACCTTCGGCAGCCACCCGGCCAACAACACCGATCCCGATGATCAAACCTGCTGCCTCGGGCAGACTGCCCCGGTGAGCAGCGACGCCGACACCACGCCAGCCGAGGCCGAGCCGCCGTGGCTGACCAGAGGTGTCGCAGGAGTCGGCTCCGCCAGCCTGCTGGCCGACGCCGGCCATGAAATCCCGACGGCGCTGCTGCCCAGCCTGCTCACCTCCACCCTCGGAGCACCAGCCGCGGTCCTCGGCCTGATCGAAGGGGTCTCCGACGCCCTCGCCGGCGCCGCCCGCTTCGCCGGCGGAGCGCTCGCCGACGACCCGGGCCGTCGCCGAACCGTGGCAGTCGGCGGATACACCAGCACAGCCGTGCTGGCTGCGCTCACCGGTGCCGCGACCGCCGTCTGGCAGGTGGGCGTGCTGCGCGCCGCCGCCTGGACCGCCCGCGGGCTGCGGGTGCCAGCCCGCAACGCCCTGCTCGCCGACATCGTCCCAAGCACGGCCTACGGACGCGCCTACGGCTTCGAACGCATGATGGACAACCTCGGCGCCGTCATCGGACCGCTGCTGGCCATCGCACTCGTCGCCCTGGTCGGAGTCCGCACGGCCATCGGCCTGTCCGTCATCCCCGGCCTGCTCGCCGCCGCGGCGATCATCTACGCCATCCGGCAAACGAAGATCCCCGCCCGCCGTGACCGCATCCCGCTGCGCATCCACATCCGGCCAGTACTGCGCGGCGACCTCGGTCGGCTGATGGCAGGCGTCGCCGCGTTCGAAGTCGGCAACGTCGCCGCGACCCTGCTCATCCTGCGCGCCAGCACCCAACTGGAGGCCACCCATGGCGTCCAAACCGCACTCATTCTCGCGTTGGCGCTCTACACCCTTTACAACCTCGCCGCCACACTCGCGTCGCTGCCCGCCGGCCGGATATCCGACCGACTCGGCGCCCGCGGACCACTGCTCGTCGTCACCGCCGGCACCGGCATGTTCCTTGCCGCCTACCTCGCGCTGTCCATCGACACCACCAGCGTTGCCCAGCTTGCCGTTCCCTTCGCCGCCGCCGGCGTCGCGATCGGCTGCGCCGAAACAGCGCAACACTCCGCCGTCGCCGCACTCGCCCCCGCCGCGATCCGCGGGTCCGCCTTCGGGCTGCTCGCCACCGTTCAAGCGTTCGGCAACCTCGCTGCGTCCGCGACAGCTGGGATTCTGTGGACGGCGGTCTCCCCACAGGCCGCGTTCCTCTACCTCGCAGCCTGGATGCTGATCGCCCTCGCCGCACTCGTCAGCGCCACCAGCCACCGTCAGCGGTCCAGTTCTGCAACCGACGCGTCCAGCTAGGCTCATCACCGGCCGCCGCCGCTTCGGTTCCCGCCCGACATTGCTTCGGTATTCATGAACCCACGTCACCCAATGCGGTAGCGGATGATCGGTAGGGCCTGCTTGGTGAGGCTGGTGAAGAGCAGCTCGACGACCAGCTGGACCTGTCGGGGAGTCATGAACCCTCGGGTCGGCCGTAGCCGCAGACAGCGTGCCAAATACGGTCGGCTGTATCTGCGGAGGGCCGCCGGCCGGCTAGGTCGTCTGGGTGAGGTTGAGCGCGTTGCCGTCCGGATCCTCGACGTGCGCGACCCGCTGGCCCCACGGCATGTCGTTCGGCGGTGCCTTCACCCGTCCGCCGAGGGCCTCCACGCGCTCGAGGAGAACATCGACCGCCTCGACCTCGGCGCTGAGCAGGATGCGCCCCGCGGCGCCAGTCTCAGCTTCCTCGTCGGCGACGATGCCGAACTCGGTGTCGTCGATGCGCAGGCCGACGAAGAACGTCGGACCGTCTTCCGGCACGCGCATCGTCTCGGTCGCACCGAGCAGCGCCGTGTAGAAGCTGATGAGGCGGTCCAGGTCCGGCGTGCTGATGATGGGTTGAAGCTTGGCGACCATGCGTTCCTCCGAGGAAGTTGTCAGTGGGTAGACCTCATCCGGGCACGGAACTGATCGACGTGCGGCGTGGGTCAGCGATCTGATAGCCCACCAGGCCGGTCGATCCCGAGCTCGCACGCGACGACCGTAGGTTGACCGTGACGTGGTGGCGCGACGGCGTACAGAGCAAGATGCCGAGCATGGACTACGCCGCCGCCCAGGACGCCTTCTTCCAGCCCCGACCGGCCGACGCGCCACCGCCGGCTACCGCGGCGTCGCCGGCCAGGAGCCTGCGGGACGCCGCCGAGCCGATCGCCACGCTCTCCTGGTGGGGCCGGCCCGTCTACGACCGGCAGGCCGCGCTCGGCCTGAACTTCCTGACCGGGTACGTCTGGGGACGCGGCAGCGCGCTCGGCGAGCCCGCGGGCAGTGTCGTCGCAGCAGCGTTCGGCGTCTTCGAGCCCGGGCTCGTCGTCAGCCTGTACGACGAGGCGCGCAGCCTCGCCACGCATGACCAGATCCGCCAGACGCTGCAGGACGGCGTCGTCGAGGCCATGACCACCGTGCAGACTGATGACACCGGGCTCGACTCCGCTGTAGATCTCCTGCGCCGGGCGGTAGCGGCCACCGACGGGTTCGGGCGACCGCTGACCGCCGGGCTGCTCGCCCTGCCGTGGCCGGCCGAGCCCTGGGCGCAGCTCTGGCACGGCTGCGCGATCCTGCGCGAGTTCCGTGGTGACAGCCACCTCGCCGCCTGCGTCGCGGCCGGCGTGGATGGGGTGTCGGCGAACATCCTCACCGAGCGGATGGTCGGTTGGGAGCCGCTGGCCTATACCGCGACTCGCGGCTGGTCTCCGGAGGCGATGCGGGCCAGCACCGAACGGCTCAGCGACCAAGGCCTGCTCACCGAGACCGGGCTCAGCGATGAGGGACAGCGGTTCCGTGACGGCATCGAGCAGGTCACCGAGGCAGCCATGCAGCCGGTCGTCGAGGCTCTCGGCGACGATCTCGAGCGGCTGATCGATGCCCTGCAGGGCTGGTCCGACGCCGTGATCGCCCACGGCTGGTTCCCGCCCGACCCATACAAGCGGGCCTCCGGCTAACGCGGGGTCAGCAGGACCTTTATCGCTCCTTCGGCCTTGGTCGACGCGACGTGGAACGCCTCGGCGATGTCGGTCAGCGCGAACGTGTGCGTGACCACCGGTGACAGGTCGATCCGGCCGGCCCGCACGAGTTCGATGCTTCGCTCGTACTGACCGCGGCCGCCGTTGCCGCCGACGCCGAAAACGGTCAGCGTCTTGGCCATGATCGGGACGACCGGCAACGCCGGGAGGTCGTTGGCCCAGCCGATGTGCGCGACCTTGCCTTCCTTGCGCACAACGTCCAGCACGACAGCCGTGGACGCGGGGAAGCCGGAGGTCTCGATGACGACGTCCGCCCCGAGCCCGCCCGTCAGGTCGGCCACCGCCGAGACGACGTCGGTCGCGGTCACGTCGATGCAGTCGGTCGCGCCGTAGGCCCGCGACACGCGGAACGGGTCCTCGCGGGCGTCGGTCACGATCAGCCGGCCGGCACCGGAAAGCGTGCACAGCCGGGTCAGGGCCAGACCGATCGGTCCCTGACCGAGGACGAGGACCGTCTCACCGAGCTTGATCCCCAGCCGGTCAACGGTGTTCAGCCCGACCGCGAGCGGTTCGAGCAGCGCGGCCTGCCAGGCCTCGACACCGTCCGGCCGCGGGACGAGGTTGACCCGCGGTACGGCGACCCGCTCGGTGAAGCACCCGTCCGACCACAGCCCCATCAGCTTCTTGCGGTGGCAGTCGGCCAGCCGACCCTCAGTGCAGTCGGCGCACTCCAGGCAGGGCAGCGAGGGCTTGACCGCGACCGGCGTACCCACCAGGTCGGAATCGACACCGTCGCCCACGCTGGCAACCCGGCCGGCGAAGTCGTGCCCCGGCACCCGCGGGAACGGCGTGTCGACCCGGCCCTCGAACTGGTGCGTGTCCGTACCGCAGATCGACGCCGACTCGACCTCGACGACGACCCAGCCGGGACGGGCCTCGGGTTCGGGGCGCTCCTCGAGGCCGACCTGCTCGCGGCCGGTCAGGACGGCGGCCAGCACCTCAGGCGCCGTCGGGGTGGGCGTCGCGGCTGCGCAGGATGTCCTCGGCCTGCGCCACGTGGCTCTGCAGGTGGCCGACGATGTCGACCCGGCGTACGGCGAGGTCGACCGACGGCGGCGGGTAGCCCAGTGCGTCGTGCCCGACCTCTTCGTGGAAGAAGAAGCGTAGGTCCGGGTCGCGGCGCAGCCGTTCCATGTTCCCCAACCACACCAGCGCGGAGACGCTGATGTGGGACACGACCTGAGCGACGGTCCAACCGCCGCCGGGCGTGGCCAGGTGCCGGTCGGCGTCGCTGATCCGGGTCAGGACGTCCTGCAGGTGGGCCAGCGACGCATCGACGTCGGCCGTGGCGTCCGAGACGGGGGACATGGTGTCCTTACCTTTGTCAGCTCGTCAGCCGAGGGATCAGCCGAGGGTGAACGGGTCGCGGGTGGCGCCGGTCAGCTCCACCCACACGGATTTGGTCTCGGTGTACTCCTCGATGGCCCTGACGCCGTTCTCCCGGCCGAGGCCGCTGGCGCCGAAGCCTCCGAACGGCACGTGGGGGGCCACCACGCGGTAGGCGTTGATCCAGACCGTGCCGGCCCGGAGTCTCGCGGCCATTCGGTGCGCGCGGTGGACGTCCTTGGTCCACACCGAGCCGGCCAGCCCGAACTCCGTCCCGTTGGCCAGGTCCACGGCCCCGTCCTCGTCGGTGAACGTCGTCACCGCGACCACGGGGCCGAAGATCTCCTCCCGCACCGCACGCATGGACGGCGTCGTGTCGACCAGCACGGTGGGCTGCACGAACCAGCCGCCCAGCTCGTCCACGGGCGCGCCGCCGTACGCGATCGTGGCGCCGTCCTCCCGAGCGGAGGCGAAGTGACTGAGCACCGTGTCGTACTGCTTGTCCGTGGCCATCGGCCCCATCTCGGTGTCCTCGTCGAGCGGGTTGCCGATCTTGATGGTCCGGGCGCGGGCCACGATCCGTTCGACGAGTGCGTCCTTGACGTCCTCGTGTACGACGACGCGGGAACCGGCCATGCAGGTCTGCCCCGTCGCGGCGAACACCCCGGCGATGACGCCGTTGGCGGCCGCGTCGAGGTCGGCGTCCGGGAAGACGACCTGGGCCGACTTACCACCGAGTTCGAGGGTGACCCGGGTGAGATTGTCGGCGGCAGCGTGGGCGATCAGCTTGCCGACCGCCGTCGATCCGGTGAAGGCGATCTTGTCGATCCCGCGGTGCCCGGCCAGGGCCTTGCCCGCCTCCGGTCCCCAGCCGCTGACGACGTTCACGACTCCCGGCGGGAAGCCGGCCTCAGCGACCAGCTCGGCGAAGGCCAGCGTGCTGACCGGGGTGTAGTCGCTGGGCTTGACCACGACAGTGCAGCCGGCGGCCAGTGCGGGGGCCAGCTTCCAGCTGAGCAGCAGCAGCGGGGAGTTCCACGGCACGATGGCCGCGACGACGCCGACCGGCTCGTTGCGGGTGTAGACGAGGTAGTTGCTCTTGTCCGACGGAATGACGCTGCCCTCGTGCTTGTCGGCCAGCCCGGCGAAGTAGTAGTACCACTCGGGCAGGTAGGCCATCTGGCCAGCCATCTCCCGAAGCAGCTTGCCGTTGTCGCGGGTCTCCAGCTCAGCCAGCCGCGGTGCCGCACGGGCGATCAGGTCACCGAGCTTGTGGAGCAGCTTTCCCCGTTGGGTTGCCGTCAGGTCGCCCCAGGGCCCCTTGAGTGCCGCGCGGGCCGCAGCCACCGCGGCGTCGACATCGGCCGCCCCGGCGTCGGGCACGGTGGCCCACGGCTCGCCGGTGAACGGGTCGACCGAGTCGTAGGTTCGTCCCGATACGGATCCCGCCGGCTCGCCGTCGATGAGCATCCGGTACGCCGCCAGGGACGTGCTCTCGGTCATGGTCACGACACCCTCCTCGCTGCCGGTGCAACCCTGGCACGCGGCGAGGCGACCGACAAAGGGAGACGACACAGAAGCCGGAGGCGGCAATCGCCACGGTCGCAGCGGCTGCGATCGCCCGAGACGCCGCCACGATCGGTGTCCGCGTCTTCCGGCCTCGGTTCGGTCCTGCCCAGCAGGCCAGCGTTATGCAGCTCCGCGATGCAAGCCGCTCAAGGCGTACGTGACCAGCGCGTCGGCAAGGTCGTCCGGCGTCAGCGCCCGGCTCGGGCGGTACCAGTCGATCAGCGAGTTGACGGTGCCGAACAGCAGTCGCGCAGTCAGGGCCGGGTCGGCATCGGGGCGGAGGCCGCCCTCGGCCACGGCCGCGCGGACGAGAACGGTGAGCATGTGGTCGAGCTCGCGCCGGCGGCTCAGCGCCCGCCGCTCCACCTCCGTGTTCCCACGCACCCTGAGCAACAGTGTCACGAACGGCAGCTCGGCGACGAGGATGCGGACGCTGCCGCGGAGCACAGCTTCCAGCCGGTCCAGCGCGGTGTCGCCGCGTGGGTCGCTGACGACCGCGGTGAGCGCGTCGAGGGCGTGGTCGGTGGCCAGCCGCAACAGCTCGGTCTTGCTGCTCACGTGGTGGTAGATCGCTGACTTGCTGATACCGAGCCGGGCGGCAAGATCCTCCATGCTGGTGCCGTCGTAGCCGCGTTCGTTGAAAACTGTGACCGCGACCTGGAGCAGCGAGTCCAGGTCGTAGCCCGGCCGCCCCCGGCGTACCGACGTTGTCATCGCCGATCGATCAGCCGCTGCAGCTTGCCTTGAGAACGCTCGAGCGTCTCGGGGTCGACCACCTGGCAGTCGACGCTGACGCCGACGTTGTCCTTGACCGTGCTGACCAGCTCGGCTGCGGCGGGCTCCCGACGTTCAGGGGGACAGTCGGCCCGCGCCTCGACGCGGACGGTCAGGTGGTCCATCCGGCCGCGGCGGGTCAGCTCCAGCTGGAAGTGCGGCGCCATCCCGGGGATCCGCAGCACGATCTCCTCCAGCTGGGTGGGGAAAACGTTGACGCCCCGCAAGATGATCAGGTCGTCGCTGCGCCCGGTGACCTTCTCCATCCGCCGCATCGCCGGCCGCGCGCTGCCCGGCTGGAGCCGGGTCAGGTCGCGGGTGCGGTAGCGGATGATCGGTAGGGCCTGCTTGGTGAGGCTGGTGAAGAGCAGCTCGCCCTTCTCGCCGTCAGGCAGCACGGTCTCCTCGACCGGATCGATCACCTCGGGGAGGAAGTGGTCCTCCCAGATGTGCAAACCGTCCTTGGTCTCGACGCACTCGTTCGCAACGCCGGGACCCATCACCTCGGACAGGCCGTAGATGTCCACCGCGTCGATGTCGGCCCGGTTTTCGATCTCCTCCCGCATCTGCTCGGTCCACGGCTCGGCACCGAAGATGCCCGTTCTCAGGGAGCTGGTGCGCGGGTCGATCCCCTGCCGTTCGAACTCGTCCAGGACGGTCAGGAAGTACGACGGGGTGACCATGATGACCTCGGGCTCGAAGTCGACGATCAGCTGGACCTGCCGCGGCGTCATGCCGCCGGAGATCGGAATGACCGTGCAGCCGAGCCGCTCCGCGCCGTAGTGCGCGCCGAGTCCGCCGGTGAACAGGCCGTAGCCGTAGGCGATGTGCACCCGGTGACCCGGCCGACCGCCGGAGGCGCGAATCGAGCGGGCCATGACCGTGGCCCACGACGTGATATCCCGTGCGGTGTACCCGACTACCGTCGGCTTTCCGGTGGTGCCGCTGGAGGCGTGGATCCTGGTGACCTGCTCGCGGGGTACGGCGAGCATCCCGAACGGGTAGCCCTCCCGCAGGTCGGCCTTGGTGGTGAACGGGAACTTCGCGAGGTCGGCCAGCTCGCGACAGTCATCCGGATGTACGCCGGCCGCGTCGAACTTCCGGGTGTACGGCGGGACGTTGTCGTACGCATGCCTGAGGGACCACTGCAGCCGCTCGAGCTGCAGCCCGCGCAGCTCGTCGACCGACATCCGCTCTGCTGGGTCGAGCAGCTCGTCGGGTGGTGCCTGGCCCAGCCGTCGTGCCGTGGTGTTGGTCACCGGGGGCTCCCTGTCGACGGTTGAGGCGTGGGTTGGTCGACTCTAACCAACCGAACGGTCGGTTTGCTGTGGAGAGTACCGACGGCGGTAAGGTCAAACCTGACATTCTGGAGGCCGCGCCGAGATGCTGCAGGTGTCGCTGTTGGGCGGGCAGGCGATTTCCGACGATGCGACCGGTACTGTCCGGACGTGGTCGTCGCGTTCGGTTGCGCTCGTCGCTTTTCTGGTCGCCCACGCCGGATCACCCCAGACCCGCCAACGCATAGCCGGCCTGTTCTGGCCGGACTCGACGGACGCACAGGCGCTGACCAACCTGCGCCGTGAGCTGCACCACCTGCGGCAGGTTCTGGGGGACGAGCCTTCCCCCCTTGTCGTGACGTCCAGGGACCTGTGTTGGCGGGATACCGAGACGTGCCGCGTCGACGTCCGCACCTTCGGCATGGAGCGCCAGGCTGCCCTGGCGGCAGCGGCGACGGACAACAGCGCAGGGGTCCTTGCGCACGCCGCCAGGGCCGTCGCCGCGTACCAGGGCGACTTCCTGCCCGGCATGTACGACGACTGGCTTCTCGACGCGAGGTCAGCGCTCGAACGCCAGTGCATCGACCTGTGTGATCTGCTCTGCGAGACGCGGGCCCGAACGGGTGACCTGACGGGGGCGGTGGATGTCGCCCGCCGCCGGATCCAACTGCAACCGTTGGAGGAGGTCGGCTACCGAACCCTGATGCAGCTGCATGCCGACCTGGGCGACCGAGCCGGTGCCGTGAGCACCTACCACCACTGCGCGTCCGTGCTGGAGCGTGAGCTCGGCGTCGACCCCGACCAGGCGACCCGCACGACTCTGGATCGCCTGCTGGCTCGCGAACGCCCGGCAGCCGCTCCGCTGCCGACGATCGAGCCTGCCGCCGGTCGTTCCGGGCTTGCCGCGGCACAGCTCTTCGGCCGGTCTCGGGAGTTCGATCTGCTCCAGGGCCGGTGGCGGACGGCCGCAACGGGCCGGCCAAGTCTGGTCTTGGTTCGCGGCGGCGCCGGCGTCGGGAAGACCCGCCTCGTCACCGAGGTCGCCGACTTGGCGCGGTCGCAGGGCGCCGTGGTGGCGAGCACCCAGTGCTTCGGAACCTCCGGCCGGCTGGCTCTGGCGCCAGTGGCGGATTGGCTGCGGAACCCGGCAGTCCAGTCGGCCACCGCGACGCTGGACCCGGTCTGGCAGGTCGAGGTCGACAGGTTGGTGCCCTCCGCCAAGGATCACGAAGGGCCGGGGGTCGGCGCCAGAGCCATGGTCGACGCCTGGCAACGCCACCGTTTCTTCGAGGGCATGGCGCGCGCATTGATCGGAGTCGGCCGTCCGATGCTGTTGGTCCTTGACAACCTGCAGTGGTGTGACCAGGAAACGCTGGCGTTCCTCACCTTCTGTCTAGGCCTGACCACCGACGCCCCGGTCATGGTGGCCGGGACGCTCCGCAACGACGACCTCGACGAGAAATCCGAACTCCTGGACTGGACCGCCAGGATGCGGGCCACCGGAATGCTCACGGAGCTCGCTCTCGGCCCGCTGGAGGTTCGCGACACGGCACGTCTGGCCGAGGCGATCTCCGGACGGCCGCTCTTCGAAGACGACACGCACCTGCTCCAGGCGACAACCGGTGGATTCCCGTTGTACGTCGTGGAGGCGGCTCGCTCCATCGTCGATCTCGGCGACACTCCGCTGCCGGTCGGTGACTTCACAGCGGTGCTGCGCAACCGCCTCGAGCAGGTCTCCCCCGCCGTCCGCGAGGTTGCCTGCCTGGCGGCGGCGGTGGGGAGGAACTTCACACTTG
>Ga0136610_1000512_pt1 | contig 11652 bp, 7 predicted proteins | sample AntDrymUQ1342206_2_FD_104804 | JGI IMG/M metagenome (GOLD analysis project Ga0136610, IMG submission 104804) | Polar desert sand microbial communities from Dry Valleys, Antarctica - metaG UQ134 (22.06) | ecosystem: Environmental > Terrestrial > Soil > Desert | place: Antarctica: Dry Valley...
CAGAACGGCGCTGACAGCGCCGTGTGTAAGGCTTACAGCGGTCAGCTATCAGCCTTTTGTTTTGGCTGAACGCTGTAGGCCGCCGACTGTCCTTCTACCAGGCGCATGTAGCTCTCTGCCACCGAGTCCCACCGATAATGCGCCTGCCCCCGGTCTCGCATGGCCGTCGACCGGTCGGGGCTGCTTAGGACGCCGCGGAAGGAAGCCGCCATGTTTGCCGATGTGAAGAGGTATCCGGTGTCTCCGAGCACTTCCCTGCTGAACATCGTGTCGACGGCGAGAATCCTCGGGCAGCTCACCATGGCCTCGAGCAACGCGGGATTGGTGCCCCCGACGGAGTTGCCGTGAACATAGCAGAAACAGTTCTCCCGGAGAACAGTCAATGCCTCGGCATCGTAAATGGCGTTGAGGACAGAGATTCCGTGGCTGCCCGACATCGCCTTGATCCGCCGCGCGTACGGCGTCTCACGGCTGTAACCAACAAGCAACAATTTGAACCCGTCCCTTGCCAGACCGGCAGCTCGGAAGGCGAGCGCTGTATCGAGTGGCAGGTTGTCCGGCTCGAAGCGGGTTATCTGCAGGAAATAGCGCCCTGGCACCAACCCGTACCGCTCCAAGATGGCCGATCTCCTGTGCGGGGGAACGGTCTGTACCCGTGGGCTGCCGTTGGGTATGAAGTGGGTATCCTTCCAAAACCTTCTCTTGTAATATGATTGGATCTCCCTGGCGTCGGAAATCAAACTCTCGCACAACCTGCAGATGAGAAAGGAAGAAAGAAAAGAGTAGGCCTTGAAGGGCCAACGCCACTTCGGCCTGCGCCACTCAAGGCCGTCGGTGTTCACAGACATAGGAATGCGCGCCAAAAGCGTCAGCAGTATCCCAGGTAAGTTGGCGTTGTTGAACCAAAAGACATAATCATACTCGCCACGGTGGCGCAACAGATGCCACCCCTTCTGAAAGGAGGCGAAGAAGGTGTCCAAGGTACGTCGGGAACTGCCCCTTACGTGGATCAGTCTGCGACCTTCGTGGTACTCCGCCGATGAGGTATCGGAGTACGAGCGGCTAAAGACGACGCAATTATAGCCTCTCTGGACAAAGCGTCGGGTGATCTCGTCCACCGCGGTCTCAAAACCTCCGTACCTTGCAGGTAGGCCGCGGGTGCCGCAAAAGGCTATTGTCTTACTACCGCGATCACCTGTGACGCTATTTCCGCCAAACCTTCGGTATTCCTCATACTGCACGCCTAGCACTCCTGCGAGCCTCCCCGCACCGTAGCAAATCTTGTGCAGAGCCCCAACAAATGCGTGACGGCCTAGGGTGAGCGACACGGGGATGAGCAGTATCCCCTGGGCGATTCGCCCAGCTCCTTTGATCATGGGCACCACTCGTCCCGCGACCGCGGGTGCGAGGTCCAGCTCGCACAGGCTACGGGTGTTCCCGAGACGGTAAGCTCTCTGGAGAATCCACCTGGCGTTGGCGCGATTCTTGGGCACCCAGTCGTGCACCCGAGCGTCTGCCGCCCAAACTATCTTGTACCCCGCGCGGAACACCCTCATGAAGAAGTGCGTATCGCTACCACCAGTTAACGCAAAACGTTCGTCGAACAGCTTGTCCATGCCTCCGAAAACCCGCGAACGTAGGAGAACGTTGTTTGTGTCCGCCAGCTCCAAGAGATGACCGGTAGGATACTGAGCCCGCACGAAAGTATGTTCGAAGAACTGTCCCTTGACTATCCAAGCGGGTGCATCCTCCACGAAGAAAGGTAGGACAGCACCATATACTACGTCGGCGTCGTACGAATGTTGGACGTACAGAAGTTCATCCATCCAAGATGGCAGGGGCACCTCGTCGTCGTCCACGAAAGCCACAAAGTCCATGTCCGGCCCGGCGGATGCGATGGCCCTGTTACGGGCGTAGGGGATGCCTCGGCGTGACTCAACGCCATACTTGAGCGGCCACCTTAGGTTTGGCTTCGCTCCTTCGCAGAGCGCTTGTGCCGAGCCGGTCGGATCGTTATCGACGACGATAATTTCCAGAGCGGGAAGGGGATTCTCCTCGAAGACCAAGCCGTTGAGACCGTTCAGCAGGCGATTCAGTCCCTCGGGACGTCGATACGTTATCACGCACACGGCAACCCGCATCTTCTCACCTCGTATCCTCCGCTGGGCGGGAACCACTTACTCTAACCACTTCGAAAGATCTCGACCGATGAGATCCTGGAGTTTCAGGATGTCCTCCCGATACATCTCAGCCATCTGCCGCCGCTCTTCCTGCGCGAGTTGCGGCTTGGCGAGGTTACGATCCCTTAGGTCGCTGGCGAACCGGAGCAACTTGGGCGGGAGGTATGGCTTGAGGATGGCCTTGATTCGCTCCGGCCTCGTAAGCAGGGCATGCAGAGCTCTATTATTCGGAACGCCTGATACATTGGGTCTGACAGACATCTCTGGCACAAACACTTCGTCCACCCCGAGAAAGCGGAATGTGTCCCGGAGCACCCCGATGGGATCAGCGCTGAAATCCTCGTACAGGTAGACCTTGATCTGACTTCGGTCAAACGCATCGAAGTATCGTCTCAATTGAGCGTGATAGAAGCCTCTGCTGGCGTAGCGTCCGAAAGCCCAGTTGTTGTGTATACGCGTCTGCTCCTCTTGGAGCGCCCGTGCAAAGTCTGTGAGGGGCTCTTGGCCGTCCCGGATGAAGTGCAGATACTGCGAGTATGCCCTCTCGACCGGGTCGCGAAGAACGACAATCAACTTCGCCTTGGGTAGGTGGCGCCGTATGCGCCCGGGAGCTTTGGGGCTGTAGAGGTACCAGTGGGACGCCTCGCCGATTGCCTTCTCGCTGGTCACCCCGCGGAATAGCGCTCGGTAGGCGGTTATGTCGGTGACTGAGGTGCGGTTTATCCCCTCTTGGTCCTGTGGCGCACGGAAGTTCATCTTCTCACCCTCGAAGGCAAAAAAGTTCGGCTCCTTTACCGGGCTCATATAGACTTGAGGATGCTGCTTGAGAAAAGTATAGAGCGCGGTCGTTCCCGCTTTCATTGCGCCTATGATGAGGAAGTTCGGCATCGTCATACGCTCGCCTCCCTGCCTACACGCCTGGTGGCTAATGCGGGCATACACGACTCACCGCAACTTTTTTGGGAAGTCTCCCCAAGCCGTTCAGAAAGCTCCCCTGCTCTTCAGAACGATTTTCACGGTGCGAGCCAGAAGCACGAGGTCTAGCCACACCGACCAGTCGTGCACGTAATATGCGTCCATCTCGACCCTGGTTTGGAAGGAGGTTTGGTTACGACCCGCGACCTGCCAAGGTCCTGTTATGCCCGGGCGTACGCGCAGGATTTCGCTTTGCGCCATTCCTATCTCCTTGGACTCACGTGTCAGATAGGGACGGGGTCCCACCAGGCTCATCTCACCCTTGATGACGTTCCAGATCTGCGGCAACTCATCCAAACTCGTCTTGCGCAAAAGCCGGCCAACGCGGGTAACTCGAGGGTCGTCGCGCAGCTTGTGGTACCTGGAGTACTCTTCCCTCGACACTTCGTCTTCCTCGAGTATCCGCTGCAACAGGTCCTCCGCTTCGGTCACCATGGTACGAAACTTTATGCACGAGAACATCTTGCCGTCCCGGCCCATTCGCATGTCACTATAGAAGACGGACCCCCCCGACTCCACATAGACCAACAGGGTGAGCACGAGGAAGAGCGGAAGCGCCAAGACTCCCCCGACCACCGTGACGCAAAGGTCGATCATCCGCTTCGCCCTCAGGGCCCAAGGGTTCAGAAGATTATACTTGACCTCTACCGTGAAGGTCCCAGCTAAATTCCTGGCCACGACCGCCGAGTTCGTAACCCCGCTAAGGTTTGGTGTGATCAAGACGTGCCGGAAATGGATGGCCGTCAGGCTAACTAGCCTGGCTAACTGCTCGCGGGACGCGTTGGGCATGGCGAAGATGACGGTATCCACGTCTTGTTGGTGGGACAGGCCCGAGACGCCAACTGGTGCCTGCTGATCGCTGATACCCTGAATCTGAGCTTCCGTTGCAGCTAGGCGATGGTCAAAGACGGCGACGGGGTTGTATCCCAACCCCCAATTTGCCTTAAGAAGGTCTACAAGATCAGTTTTGGGTTCTTGGTGGCCCAGGATCACTACCGGCTTGCCCCACAGCTGTGCCCTGTTCAATCCGCTCTTTACTAGGGACCGTACGAAAGGGGCCAACAGCAGGAGGCCCAGGAAGACCGGAGCCAAGAGCAGGCGCGAGAGCAGGTCTCCCACCCCGAGACTCACGGCGAAGATTGCGAGTATGGCTAGGGTGGTAAGCGTAGCGTAGGTGTGGCGGCGTAACTCATCAACCGCGTCCCACCCATAACCTGGATACAACCCTAGCATCATGCGCAACCCTGTCCACATGACTATGGTTGGCACCACAGCGGTAACGGACACTACCGACAACTCTCCACGACCCCACGTGGCGTGAAGATTGAAAGCTATCAGCCAGATAAGGAGCGCGAGCAGGACGTCCGAGGTAACCAGAACGGCAGCAGCCCCTCGCTGCTTCCAGGTCGAGTTCCAACGCCACGGCCTCGTAGCATGTTGCAGCTCGTGTTCGATTGGAGCCAGGGCCGCTGTTGTGGATTTTCTATGATCATTCATTCAGAAGGATGCTCCCTCGCTTGCTCCTCCTTCGAGCCCGCGCCAACGGGCGAGCGATTTTCATACTTGGTAGGTCCCACAGCGGCTGCGCAGCCTCCCCCCTGTCCGTTGACTCATGAGCTATTCGCCTATTGGTGCAAGCTCTTATCCCATCTCAGCAAGATAAGTGTGCCTTCTCGGGAGGGCAGAGGTCAAGTCCTGAGAGCGCGGTTTCCGGAAGGGTTGACCCTTCCGGAAACCGCCGTGAGGGAGGCCTTGGAGGGACGCTTCTCCCACCAACAGTATCGACTCGGGCCTTGACCGTCCTCTGGCACCTCTACCAGTCCGTATCACTTTCGTAACCTAACCTGATCAGTATATCTCCCGCCACCTGTTTGAAGATACGCCGGTGGTCCTCGGTAAAGTGGTTTCGCCAATCTCCTACTATGCCCTTTCTGTACGTCAAGCTCCGTTTCGAATACATCTTCCGAGCTATTTGTTGCGCCTGTTCTCCACTTAAGGGGCGCTCCACGAAATCTCCTATGCGTCTAATCTCGTCAAGCTGCCTTTCGCTAACCCCACCGCCACGCGGACCAACCAGGTCTTCGAACCGAACCACCAGCGTAGAGGGATCATCAAGCCAAGGGGTATACCCCTCAAACATCTCCCTTATCGATGCTCTAGGGTGGTCGGTGAGCGTATCCTGTCCAAAGCCGCGGATGGTCGCCATGATGCGTTCCTCATCGCTCCTCAGTGCTTCAGCGTAGTATTTGTGGTGTTGAACGCCTGGCTCACGCTTAGTGTAGAACATGTTTGAGACCACAACGTCGCGGGGATCCCTGAGCAAAAGGATTTGCTTGAATTGAAGCTCCCTCATGAGGTCGCGAAGGATTGGGTGAAACCGTGCGTGCGCGGTTACGAACATGCCCTGTGGACATCCTCCCAAAAACCGTCTAAGACGGGGCTTATCGAGAGTACGCGCCACCTTCGAAGGATCAGATTGAACGCTGCGGGGCTTGCTATGGGTGTAAAACTCGGGTAGCGCAAGGCGTCTGCCGGAGAACATCATTCTGGGCATCAAAGATAGACAATCGCTTAGCAAGTGTGTGCCGGATTTTGGCGGACTGAGCAGGATTACCCTAGGAGGAGGCAGGAAGATATTTACTCGTACAATAGACATGTAAAACCATATCCCTACTCGACGTAAGGTACGCAGATCCTTAGTTCGCTTGTTTGCGAACCTGATCAACGATAGCCAAAGGAAGCCTACCAGCCTCATAGCGACGAACTGCGACTCTCTATATCAGCCTGCTGCGGTCCATTATCGGCTCCATCACATAGTACAAACTATCAAAGCGTGTATACATGCCCAATATTACGTAATCTAGTCAATCCTGGATGAGTCTTCAAACCTAGTTGGACCCTAGCCACTCGTGGCGGAAAAGGTAGGGTACGCTCGTCAGCGCAATCTGCCAAGGAAGGTGAGCGAGGTGTGCACCCTACCCAAAGAGATCATACAGATCCTAGTCTCCTTCGCGACATTTTCTGGGAACGAGTCTGGCGGCACGCCCGAGTCCTTTTGGCGGGCACGATTCTCTCTCCCGGCGGGCCCACCGTAGGTTCCGCCCCGCGTGCGGTGGGCTTGGACCAACAAGAGTGATTCCAACCTAGAATCTTCGTCAATTATCTTGACAGGAGTACACGAAAGGCACCCACTCGCACGAACTAGTGCGATGCTTCATAATTCTCCTCATAGGGAGGAGAGCCAAGTGATCCAGTTACCACATCATCGTTGGCGTCCTACTAGCGTCAGAGGGCTGCTGTGGGTAGTCTGCATCGTCGCTGTCCTCGCGTTCGCGATCATCGTATTCTGCAGCTACCTCTTCGAGTGGAAGGGAACCGGCTTCCCCGGGCAAACAGCCTGGGACTGGCTAGAGCTCCTGATCGTTCCCGTTGTGCTGGTAATCGGAGGGTACCTGCTCACGGAACGGCAGAGGTCCTTGGACCGAGAAATCGCCGCGGGTCAGACGCATGCCGATCGAGACATAGCCGATCAACGCAGGCAAGACAACGCCCTACAAGCGTATCTCGACCACATTGGTAAGTTGCTGCTCGACAACGACAAGCCATTGCGACAGTCGAAAGAAGGCGATGCAGTACGTACCTTAGCGCGGGCCCGGACATTGACCATACTAAGGAGGCTAGACGGCGGGCGAAAAGGGAGCGTTGTAGAGTTCTTGTATGAGTCTGGCCTGATCACCACAGGCCGTAGCGTACTAAGCCTCGCAGGGGCCGACCTGATCGCAGCATATCTGATCGCGGCGGACCTGAAGGGGGCCAACCTGAGCGGGGCCAAACTTGGCGACGCCGACCTGAGGGAGGCTAGCTTGCGCGGGGCCAACCTATACGGAGCCGACCTAAGCGGAGCCGACCTGAGCAGGGCATTCCTGGGCGGGGCCAACGTATACGGAGCCGACCTAAAGGGGGCGAACCTGAGAGGGGCGAACCTGAGAGGGGCGAACCTAAGGGAGGTCAACCTATACGCAGCCGACCTAAGCGGAGCCGACCTGAGCAGGGCATTCCTGGGCGGGGCCGACCTGAGCGGGGCCAAACTTGGCGACGCCGACCTGAGGGAGGCTAGCTTACGCGGGGCCAACCTGTACGGAGCCGACCTAAAGGAGGTCGACCTGAGCGGAGCCAGACTTGGCGACGCCGACCTGAGATGGTCTGACATGAGAGATACTTTAGGATGGACTGAGGAGCAGTATAGTGCAGCTATGTCACTCTACGGTGCCATGATGCCCGACGGGCAGGCTCTGGGAGGCGACGAGATGCGCAACGGGCCTACCTTCCAGGATTGGCTCAAGGGGCTCAAAGATAAAGAGGGCGGAGATGATGAGGAGCGCAGGGGCCTCTCCTGACCGCGATTTGTGCGAACTCCTGAGAAGGCCGATTGAGAACAGCTTGAGGATTTAAGCGATGATCTGGCGGCCCTCTCATTTCGAGAGGGTAAAGGAGAGTTCGGGGTCTTGCATACGAAGATACTGTCTTGATGGACTGCGAAGAATCCGCCGGCAATCAAGGAGATTGGTGAATAGGCGGTTACAGATTCATTGTCGATTCTTCGCGTCCGATACGCTATGTATGATACATTGCACTCATAAACACCTGGGCACATCGAAGCTAGTGATGGGGGCACGAGGGCATGAAGTACACGCGCAGGGACTTCATAGCACTGGCCGCCACGGCGGGATCCGGGAGCTTACTCTTGGGCGGTCTTCCAGAAAGGAGGACTGCGGCACACGAAGATATGCCTGCAGAGATCTCCAACGCCCTCGAGCACCAGACCCACGATATGTTCTCCGAGTGGGTCGCCTGGCTCAGGAACGCTGGCGTCCCCGGCTACCTCGGTGAGCACAGTGTCCCGAACTCCCAGAAAGGCTGGCCTCCAGAGGAGGTAAACAAATGGCTAACCCTTCTCGATAGGGTCTACCGGCTCATTGACAACAATGACACGTTCATAACGGCGGTAACGGCTCACGTCGCCTCTCACACCACCACCGGTGCCAACGGCCTGAAGGTCTACGGCCCCGACCGCGACGATGTGCCGTTAGACCAGCGCAACTTCTCGGTGGCCTTTGAGCAAGCTGCCGTCGTGGAGGCCCACCCCCCCACGGCTGCCTCCATGCGTGGCATGAACGCGAGCGCCGGGGCCTTTACGCAGACCGGGTTCTCAGCCGCTTCGCCGGGCGCCTACGGCGGGGACTACGTCTACCCTGACCGGGCGGACTTCGCGTATTTGCGTAGTCGCGGCCTCAACCTCACCCGCGTGCCCTTTAGATGGGAACGGCTACAGCCCAACATCAACAAGCCGCTCAACAGTGTGGAACTTGATCGCTTAAGGCGTTGCTTCGATGACGCTGCTTCGGTGGGGATGCAGATCATTCCCTCGGTTCAGAACTATGGGGCCTACTTCTTTGGCGATCAGGACTACAAGGACATCGGCTCCCCAGAACTTCCTATCAGCGCCTATAAGGACCTGTGGAACCGGCTCGCGGGGGCGTGGAAAGACCACCCGGCCGTAGTGGGCTACGATATAATGAACGAACCGTACGACCTGCCGGGCGGCATCCCCACCTGGGAGAAGGCTTCTCAGGCCGCCGTGAACGGCATACGCAGCCGTGATGCGAACACGCGCATCTGGGTCTCCGGCAACCATAAGCGTGACGGCTACGCACCCGGCCTCTACTGCTTCGTGGCAAACCACCCCCGGCCTTGGATAAGCGGCAGGCTGGTAGGCTACACAAGCCATGCCTACTACGGACCCGGCCCTGGCTACCCGAACCTCTACGACGATGTCGTGGCTTACTGGGAGAGTCGGGGCTACTAGGACTCGTCAGTGGCTCTGTTCGGAGAGGGATTAATCGGGTGAATAAGGGCGTGAAGGGAGAGCCGAGGCTTACACACCCCGGCTCTCCTTTTCGCTTAGTTCTGACTCCGAGAAGCCCCTAGTAACCTCCTGCGTACTCAAGGTAACCGTAGTAGCGGCTGCCGGAGGTCGTTACCTGGTGCGCGTCTTCCGCGAAGCCATAGCTTGCAGGCTGCGCCGCAGCGTCGCCGCGCAGATCGCTCATGACGTCCGAAGGTCCGGCGGTACACTCTCCTGTGGTGCCGGCGGTGGCGATGCACAGCGCCGCCGTTCCGGCCACGTGCGGCGAAGCCATGCTCGTGCCCGAGATCGTGTCGTAGGTGCCGCCCTTCCAGGTTGACTTGATGCATACGCCGGGCGCGGCGATGGTGTGGCCAGCGTCGGTGTGACCGACGGTGGTGAAGTTGCTGAAGTTTGCTGCTGTGTCGTCTACATCCGAGCGGCAGGTCGCGGCCGCTCTATCGGCCACGGTAGGACTCGGCTTACCGTTGAAGTCGGCCACCGCCGTGACGGTAAGGACTTCGTCGTAGGTGGCTGGGCGGGAGCCTTTGAGATTCGTGCTGCTGTTGCCGGCGGCAACAGCGTAGGTCGCGCCAGGATAGCTCCCATAGGCGCCGTTCTTATTCACCGATCTGCAGATCGCGTTGTGGTACGAGTCGGAGCCGCCACAGGTGCTGTCGCCGCCGCTGCCGCCGAGGCTCATGTTGGCCACCTCGATGTCTTCTAATCCCGCCTCCTTGTTATGCTTGGTGACTCGGTCGATGCCGCAGATGATCCAAGAGGTAAAGCCCAAGCCACTGCTGTTGAGGACCTTCATCGACCAAAGCCTCGCGCCTGGAGCAGAGCCGACGACTCCGGACCCGTTGTCCTTAGCCGCCGCTGTACCGGCCACGTGGGTGCCATGGCCGTTGCCATCACCGTATTCGCTAGTGCCGCCAAACGCGCAGTTGTAGCCACCCGCTACGTTGAGGTCGGGATGATTTTTCTGGATACCGGTATCCAAAACGGCGATATCCACGTCCACCGCACCGCTATGGTCACCTGATTTTGCGCTGCTTTGATCGCCTTCGATGCGGTCGATGCCCGTCGGGAGCTCGGGATTGGAAGCCTCATGATTGAAAGCCTGCTGGACGTAGTCGGGCTGGACGAAGTCGACGCGGGGATCTCGGCGGATGCCACGGACACCTTCCTGGGGAATCTTGGCAGCGTAGCCTTTGAGGGCATACTCGTAGACATGGGTGACTCTTGCGCCGTGCTGCCGGACATGCGCTTCGGCTGCGCCTCTGGGATTAGAAACGTCGGCCTTTAGCACGACGATGTAGCGCTGCACGCCACCGCCACTCGGGGGTTGAACTTGCGCCAACACGGCTCCGCAAGCCAGGAGCAGCGCTAGGGCCAACGCGATCAGCAATAACGCCGTTCGTCTCATCGGTAATCTCCCGTCTCAGCCAGCAACAACGTTGGCACCGCTGCCACCGGGGCCAACGGTACGATGCGCTTCATTGACACTACCTCCTTTGTATAGTGCGGGACTAATCGGCTCCGCCGGGTCACCTAATGCCACTATACTCGCAAGCGGCGATGAATTCACGATGAATTCTTGGCGAACTTCGTAGCTGGACTATGGGCCGCCTGTGGATATGTGGTATCGTTTAGATGCGCTGGCGATACGGCGCCGCTAGACAAAGGCAAACCCGCCGGGAGGCGGGGGCGCAAAGCCTTCGAGTCTCTCCGGAAGAGAGATGGTCGGGCTGCCGACCGGCGGTGGGGTAAGCGATATCCTTGTGGAGGACCCCACTCTCACACGTAGGAAGGAGTGGGGACATATGGCAAGGGGCATCTTTTCCGAGGGTCCGGGGACGGCCGCTGTGGATGGGGGGGGGTCGCCGACCCGCGGCACCCACGCCGATACGGCCAGGGCGCACAAGGGCACGAGGTACACGCGCAAGGGCTTCATGACATTGGCGGCATCTGCGGGAGCGGGGGGCTTGCTCTTGGGCGGTCTCGCGGGAAGGAGGGCCACCGCGCACGAGGGCATACCCGCCTATATCACCAACGCCCTCGAGCACCAGACCTACGACATGTACACGGAGTGGTTCGCCTGGCTAAGGAGAGCGGGCGCCAAGGGCTACATGGGCGAGCACAGCGTCCCCAACTCCCAGAAGCCTTGGCCTGCTTCTGAGGTACAGAAGTGGCTAGGACTCTTCGATAAGGTCTACCGGATACTCGATGCCAACGTCGACGTAATACGAGCGGTATCGGCCCACGGCGCCACTTACTCGAGTGGGGGTGAAGGCTTCCAGATATACGGACCCGATAGGACCTATGTTCCTCTTGGGGACAGGAATTTTGCCCGAGCCCGCGAGCAAGCCGCCGTTCTAGAATCGCACCTGCCTTTTTCCGGCTCCGGGATGCGCGGGATAAATACGAGCTCGGGAAATGTTACCCAGAGAGGGTTCTCGGCCGCTTCGCCCGGCACCTACGGCCAGACCTACGTCTACCCCGACCGGGCGGACTTCGCGTACTTGCGCAGTCGCGGCCTCAACCTCACCCGCATCCCCTTCAGGTGGGAGCGCGTGCAGCCGCAACTGA
>Ga0136610_1000513_pt1 | contig 11646 bp, 7 predicted proteins | sample AntDrymUQ1342206_2_FD_104804 | JGI IMG/M metagenome (GOLD analysis project Ga0136610, IMG submission 104804) | Polar desert sand microbial communities from Dry Valleys, Antarctica - metaG UQ134 (22.06) | ecosystem: Environmental > Terrestrial > Soil > Desert | place: Antarctica: Dry Valley...
AGCTTCAACCCCGTCCACGTCTATCTCCTGGTGCGCCAGGGCGTTCACATCCTGGAGTACCAGAACCTGGAGGCGCTGGCTGAGGATCAGACCTACAAGTTCGCCTACTTCCTGGGGGTCAACAAGATCCAGGGCGCAGCCGCCGGCCCCGTCCTCCGCCCCATGGGCATCGCCTGAGAGACTAACTCGGGAGGCGCACTTCTCGCTCCCTCCGCCGGTCTCAGGCAAGGGCTTCTGCTCTCACGCCCGGATCTGGGCGTGCTTCAGGTAGGGGACGGTCATGGGTCCCTCGGGGAGGATGGCTACCGGGGCGTCTTCGCCGAGGGTCTCCAGCTCTTCGGAGATGCGGGCCGTGATGTCCGCGACGGGTTCGAGGTGGACGCGGCGGACTTCTTCTGGGTCTATCTCGCTGTGGAGGGCGACGCGGGCGCGTTGCAGGATCTGGGCGAAGAGTTGGACCTGCCACTGGTCGTAGACCGAGAAGCCGGGCGAGTTTATGGCCTCGAGCATCGCCTCGGGGGTGGGGTATTCGAGAAGCATCTTGCGGAAGTTGCCGTGTTCTGGGAAGCCGTCGTTGCAGCGGGAGGCGCAGATTATGAGGCCACCTTCGGACACTATCTGGTACGCCGCCGACATGCCTTTTACCGCCTGGTAGAGGTTCTGATCGAGAGGATAGCCGCCGTTGGTGGTTACGACGATGGGATACTCCCGCTCGCAGGCGACCATCGCCTGGGCCTTGCTCGCCTCGCAGCCCGCCGCGTGGGCGGCCATGACCTCGCCGCAGTAGAAACCGGTGATACCACGCTCGCGGTTTAGCGTGACGTTGATGCAGAAGTCCAACGGGAGCAGGGAGCCATTCGTCCGGATCTGGTCCTGCGTCGGGTTGTCATCGAGGACGCCCCATGTGCTGCGCTCGTGGCCGATGACCGCGGCCCGGTGGTAGTGCATGATCGAGGCGACGTCCGCCACCGCCGGGAAGATGCCCTTGTACCCGCCCGAGAACCCAGCCATGAAATGCGGCTCGACGAAACCTAGCACGAGCCTTCGGTCCGCCTCCACATACTCCCGGTTCATGTACACGTCCCGCCCCTCGGAAGACTTCCCCGCGAACTCCATCGTCTCCGGGTCGTGGGCGTCATGGTTGACGACGCGGTAACGCTCGTACACATCAGGGCCGACCATCGCCCTCAGTTCCTCATCGGAATTGGATCTGTGAGAGCCTGTGCCATTGATGATGGTTACGTTCTTCGGAGGGACGTGGGAGAGCTCTTCGAAGAGCCAGGGCAGGAGGAGATCTCGGGGCAGGGCGCGGGTGATGTCAGGTATGACCACGGCCACCCGCTCCGATGTGCCCACGATTTCCGACAGCGGCGCGGAGCTGATAGGGTTGCGAACCGCCTCCCGGAAGGCCGCCGCCTCGTCGGCAAGCCCCTGTTCGTGCTTCGGTGCCAGCACGGTCACGTTCGAGGATGGTATCCGCACGTTCAGGCCGTCCCTGCCGTACTGTAGCTGAGTCTCCACTTTACAGAGCCGCCGCGTCTTCGAGGATTTCATCAGCATGAGTCTTGGGGGAGACTTCGGGGTAGACGCGGGCGATGGTTCCGTTGGCGCCGAGCAAGAAGGTGACGCGGTTCGGCGTGCCACGTCCGCCGAGCACGCCGAGAGCTTCGGAGGCGCGGCCCTCTTCGTCGGTGAGGAGGGGGAAGTTGAGGTTGTGCTTCTCCCTGAAGCGGCGGTGCGACTCGGGGGAGTCGAGGGAGACGCCGTAGACCCGGAGGCCGGCCTCTTCGTAGTCGGTCATGCGGTCCCTGAAGGAGCACGCTTCCTTTGTGCAGCCTGGGGTGTCATCCTTGGGGTAGAAATAGAGGACGGTCTTCTCGCCGGTGAGGTCGTCCGCCGCGAGCTTCTCGCCGCTCTCGGTGGTGAACTCCACGTCCGGGAGGCGCTGGCCCTTCTCTGGCATGGTCACTGTCTGGCTCCTTTGGTATGGGGATCTCCATAAGTCTACAGCCGGTACCGGATGTATGCGCCCCGCTCGCCGGGATGTGAGATAGTTAGGATTCGGGCAACGAGAGGATCTCCGGGAGGAGCGATCGTGGGCAAGAAGGTACGGAAGGCCATGAAGAGGTTGTCGAAGGACCTCGACGAGATGCGGGAGGAGAACAGGGAACTCGTCGAGGGACTGACGGAGCGCGTGACCGAAGCTCTGGAACGCCAGGCGGAACTTCAGGCGGAGTCGAACCGCGCCCTGGCCGAGATCCTGGAGTCGCACCTGAAGAGTCTGGACCGGGCTGAATCCTCGCCTGAGACCAGTGAGGAAGCCGTCTCCGCGCAAGAGAACGAAGAATCCGAGTCCTCGGACAAACAAGGAGAAGACGAGGAGCCGGAATCGCAAGAGCCAGAGGTTACGGAGGCTGCGGAGCGCAAGGCCAGCGAGCTCGGGGTTGACCTGGAAGATGTGAAGGGCACGGGCTCCGGCGGGCGTGTTCTGGTCAAGGACGTGGAAGAGGCCGCCGGCTAGAGTTGGCGCTTCCGGTTAGGCGCCATATCCCGCGTGGACGAGCCCGCCTGATGACGTGGCAAGCGCCCCGTTCCCGGTAGCGTGACCCGGCGCGCTACGAAGTCTCGCTGCCAGGTTTCCCTGTTTTCCCGTCCTACGTGCCGGTGACGGTGTAGTACGGGTACATATAACTATAGGGATCCGAGCTGTGGGAAAGACCGCGAGCGTGCCCCATCTCGTGCGCTATCGCATACCGGCGATCATTGGGCCCCGCCCCAAGCCTTTGCAGGGCGCAGTCGTTGACGTAGACGGTGCCGTAGACAGTGTAACCATCGTAGTACCAACTGTAATACGCCAACTCATTACCGCCGTAGCAAGCACTGTAGACGGGCACGTAGCCGTCGCTGTCCGGCATGACGGATCCGTACGAGGCTGCGGCGTCATCCGCCAAAACGACCGCCATGACCACCGCCATCACGAAGCTAACTACCGCGAGCTTCACCATCCTGCCGACCGTCCCCATGAACATAGCAGGCGTCACCAACATTTCCGGCATGAATACCCCCTCCTATCGTGTGCCTGGAAAACCCTCGACTATATTTTAGCGCAAAGTAGTACTGTATATAAGCGCACCGTAGCACTACAGACGGTTTACTGATCCTGTACGTCGTGACCGCTTACGTCACGCCTCTTGCGAATATGTCGAAAGTTCTGTTTCGGCCTCGCCACATGAAGGGGAACGCCCGGGGCTTTCCACGAGAAGATGCGAACCGTGCTAATTGTGGCCCGCGCGTAGCGAGCGTAGCACTCCAGGACGGCGAGGTCCGGGCCGAGATAGTGCGTGCTTTGGAGCAGGCTGAAAGCACGTTCGGGGACGAGTGGGCCGTCGAGGAAGTCGCCAGGATGACGGTTCAAACTCCCTTTCCGTGGATGCGGTCGGTTGCATCAGCCTGCGTCGTCCGGCAGTGCGCGAGTGGATCCGGAGTCCCGGAGCTAAAGAATTCAGAGGACTCGTGCGATAATCCAGAGAAGATCACGACAGAACAATCCACCCGGTGGCGAGGTAGTTCCACTACGAAGAACACAGACAAACAAAGATCGGCGCGAAAAGAAGACATCCGGCACGGGCGCGGCGACGAGCGATACAGGTCGCTGTTCGACCAGAACCCCGACGGGGTGTACTCGCTCGACCTCAAGGGGCGGCTCGTCGAGGTGAACCCCGCTTTCGAGACGCTGACGGGGTACGCCGCTGAGGAGTTGATCGGGCGAAGCTCGGCGAGGATCATCGCGCCGGAGGATAGGCGGCGGGCGGCGGAGCTTTACTCCGAGGCCCTCCGGGGCGAGGCGCGCTACTACGAGATGGGCGTAATCCGCAAGGACGGGCATCGGCTCGACTTCTACATGACGCAGGCGCCGATAGTCGTTGGCGGCGAGGTGGTTGGCGTCTACGGCATCTCCAAGGATATCACCGAGCGCAAGCGCGCAGAGAAGGCGCTCGTCGAGAGCGAACGGCTCCTCTCCGCGCTGCTCGCCAACGCGCCCGCCTTTCTCTACCGCTGCCTCAACGAGCCTGGATGGCCCAACGAGTTCGTGAGCGAATATGCTCGCGAGGTGACCGGGTACTCGCCGGAGGAGCTTACGGACGGGACGGTCATGTTCGGTGGCCTCATCGTGGATAAGGACCGGGCACGAATCTGGGATGAGGTGCAATCCGCGCTGGCGGAGCGCCGCCGCTTTCACCTCCGGTACTCCATACGCCGAAAAGATGGTGGCCGGCGTTCGGTAGAGGAACATGGGCAGGGGGTCTACGGCGAGCGTGGCGAGGTCGTGGCGCTCGAGGGCGTCATCCATGACGTCACGGATCAGGAGGACGCCGAAGAGAGGCTCAGGACCTCCGAGGCCGAGATGCGGGCGCACTTCGAGGCGATGGACGACGTCATTCTCGTGTTCGACGCGGCGGGACGATACCTCGAGATCGCGCCAACCAACCCCTCGCTCCTCTACCGACCGCCGGAGAACCTGCTTGGCAAGACCCTCCACGAGGCACTCCCGAGAGAGCCGGCTGCCGCGCTGCTAGCTGGGATCCAAACCTCCCTGAGGACTCAGCGGAAATGCGACACGGAGTACAGCTTGCGAATAGGTGGCAGGGAGACGTGGTTCGAGGCCGCCGTCTCGCCAATGACGGAGGATCGGGTCCTCGTCGTCGCCCGCGACGTTACCGGGCGCAGAGAGGCCGAACGGGCGGTCGCGGAGGCCGAGGAGAAATATCGCGCCCTGGTCGAGCGCACCCCCGTGGTCACCTACACCGAGATTGTCGCCGATGGGACCGACGCGACCAACTACGTGAGCCCGCAGGTCGAGAGCCTGCTTGGGTATCCGCCGGAGGAACTGAACGGCAGCCCTCCCTTCTGGCAGCGCCTCATCCATCCTGATGACCGCGAGCGCGTGCTGGCCGTGAATGAGCGCGTCGGCGAGACTGGCGAGCCGTTCAGCGAGGAGTACCGCATGGTCCGCCGCGATGGCCGCGTGGCGTGGGTCAGGGACGACGCCGCGCTGGTCTCGCGCGGGGAGGATGGGAGCCAGATCTGGCAGGGGATCATGGTGGACGTCACGGCGCGCAGGGAGGCGGAGGAAAAGCTGCGCGAGACGGAGACCCTCTACCGCACGCTGGTCGAGCAGATACCGGCGATGACTTACCTGGACCGGGCCGAAGGCGCCTTCGAGTCCGTGTACACGAGCCCCCAGGTCGAGGACATGCTCGGCTACACGCCCGAGGAGTGGCGGACGCAGGAGATGTGGGAGAGGCGGCTGCATCCTGACGACCGCGAGAGGATACTGGCGGCGGACGACCGCCTGGAGGAGGACGGCGAGCTGTTCAACGAGGAGTATCGGCTGCTCGCGCGGGATGGGCGGGTGGTGTGGGTGCGCGAAGAAGCGGTCGCGCTCCGGAATGAGGCAGGGAAGCCGCTGTTCTGGCAGGGCATCATCTTCGACATCACCGGGCGCAGGGAGGCGGAGGAGGCACTCAAAAAGAGCGAGACGAGCCTCGCGGAGGCGCAGCGCATGGCCCACCTCGGAAGCTGGGAGTGGGATCCCCGGACGGACGAACTCTACTGGTCAGACGAGACTTTCCGCATCTACGGCTTCGAGCCTGGGGAGTTCGCGCCTACTTTCGAGAAGCTGCTCGAAGTGGTGCATCCCGAGGATCGGGCCATGCTGAAGGAGACCTTGCAAGCCGCCCTCCGTGGGAGTGCTACTTACGACCTCGAGCATCGGGTGGTGCGTCCTGGCGGCGAGGTGCGCGTGGTGCATCGGCGGGCGGAGGTTATCCGAAACGAGCGGGGCGAGCCTCTGCGCATGGTGGGGTCCATCCACGACGTCACCGAGCGCAAGGCCCTGGAGCAGCGGCTCAAGCATCAGGCCCTCCACGACCCCCTGACCGGCCTCCCGAACCGTATCCTGTTCGCGGATCGCCTCGATCACGCCCTGACGCGGTCGGAACGGCGGGACGGCAGCGTGGTGGTTCTCTTCCTGGATCTGGACAACTTCAAGTACGTCAACGACTCCCTGGGCCACAAGGCGGGGGACAGTTTGCTCGTGGCGGTTGCGGGCCGGCTGCGGGCCTTGCTACGCCCGGAGGACACCCTCGCTCGCCTCGGCGGCGACGAGTTCGTGGCCCTTCTGGAGGACGTCGGGGACCGGTCTCAGGCGATGCGGGTCGTGGAGCGCGTCGGAAAGGGGATGCGCGTGCCGGTGCTCGTGGACGGGCGCGACGTTTTCGTGACGGCCAGCATAGGTGTCGCTTTCAGCGGGAGCGCCGAAGACCGCCCCGAGGACCTCATCAGGGACGCCGACGCCGCCATGTACCGGGCCAAGGAGTCGGGCAAGGATCACCATGCCGTGTTCCAACCTGAGATGAAAGACTACTCGTCCAGGCGGCTGGGCCTGGAGAGCGATCTCCGGCTGGCACTGCGGCGTCCGGCGGAGGAGTTTCGGGTCCACTACCAGCCAAAGACGCTCGTGGGGAACGGCGGCATCGCGGGCGTGGAGGCGCTGCTGCGCTGGGAGCATCCTCACCGGGGCATGGTGCTCCCGCCGGAGTTCATACCGCTGGCGGAAGAGACCGGTCTCATCGTCACGCTCGGTCACTGGGTGCTCGATCAAGCCTGCCGCCAGGCGAAGACGTGGCAGACGGAGTACCCTGCGCTGTTCGTGAACGTCAACATCTCGCCACGCCAGTTTAGGGATCCGGATCTCATCTCCAGAGTCATCGAGGTTCTGGAAGAGACGAAGCTCCCACCCGCCAGCCTGTGCCTCGAGATCGCCGAGCGAGCCGTGATGGAGGATGCCCACGCAAGCGTCGAGAAGCTCGGGGGACTGAAAGACCTCGGAGTGCGCCTGACGATAGACGACTTTGGCAGCGGCTACTCCTCGCTCTCCCACCTCAAACGCTTCCCCGTGGACGCGATAAATGTGGACCGCTCGCTCATCGCTGGGCTGGGCCAGGACGTCGGCGATACGGCCATCGTGTCGGCCATCGTTACCCTGGCCCACGCCTTGACCCTCGACGTGGTCGCCCAGGGCGTGGAGACGAAGGCGGAAATCGAGGAACTGCGCTCCCTGGGGTGCGACTTCGCACAAGGCTACTATTTCTGGAAGCCTGTCCCCGCCCAAGAAGTGTCTTCGCTCCTGGCGTCCCAGGCGAACGGCAAACACGATGCACCCTGACGCGGACCAGGTTTCGGGTTTTACCGGATGTCAGGGGCTGACGGAAAGAGGTACGCCCCGTAGAATAGTCTCATGCTGGGACGTTACGCGGAACTCAAGGCGCAATTGCCGCCAGGGACGATACTTTTCTATCAGGTGGGGACGTTCTTCGAGACGTTCGAGGAGGACGCGCAGAGGATCTCGCAGGCTCTCTCCATCCGCCTGACGAGCCGCGAAGCCGCTGGCTACGCCGGAGGCCGCGTCCCCCTGGCCGGCGTCCCGAGCCACGCCTTGCAAGAACATCTTGCGACGCTGCTCCGCAAGGGGCATTCGGTGGCGGTCGCGGAGCAACGCCCGCATCCGGCGAAGCCGAAGCAGTTCACTCGGGAGGTCACCCAGATACTCACGCCTGGAACCGTGATCGAGGACAACATCCTCTCCGCCGGACACGCCAACTACCTGGCCGCGTTCGTGATCCGTGACGGCACGGCTGGCGTCGCCGTCGTCGAAGCCTCGACCGGCGAGTTCACCGGCACGGAGGTGCCACAGGAGCAACTAGCCGCCGAACTGGAGCGGTGGCAGCCCCGTGAGTTGGTCGTCCCCGAACGCACCGCCGCCGAGGACCTGCCGAAGGTGCGGGCCTCCGTGAGCCCGGCCCCGCGCTGGACCTTCGAGCCGTCGGCCGGAGATCACGCGCTCAAAAAGCACTTCGGAACCTCGAACCTCAAGGGCTTCGGGCTGGATGGAAGGCCCGCGCTCGTGGGAGCTGCTGGCGCATTGTTACAATATCTTGCGTCATTGCGTGGTGGAAGTCCTCCGGAGCAAGTCGTGGCATTCCGTCCCTACGATCCCGGCTCCGGGATGCTCTTGGACGCCACCACGCGCCGCAACCTGGGGCTGGACGATTTGATCTCGACGGTGGACCGGACCCGGACCCCGATGGGCCAGCGGACTTTGAGGCGCTGGCTGGAGCGTCCGCTGCTGGAGGTTGAACGCATCGAGCAGCGGTTGGAGGCCGTGGACTCATTGGCCGGGGACTACATGCTGAGGGAGGAGGTGCGCGAGAACCTGGGGCGAATCCCTGACGTAGAGCGCATCGCCACCCGCATCGTCCGGCTCTCGGCCTCTCCGAACGATTTGCTCTCGCTAAAGGGCGCTCTGGAAGCCCTCGGACCGCTGGAGGAGGCGCTGGCGCCGGCCGCGGAGAGATCCTCGCTCCTCGAACGGGTGATCTCGGCGATGGAGGAGCCGCCGGGAGTGCGGGAGCTTGTCGTGGCGGCCATCTCGGAGGAGAGCGGCGAGGTCATCCGGGTGGGATATTCTTCCGAGCTTGACGAAGCTCGCGAGTTCAGGGACGGCGCCCACGACTGGCTGACCCGCTTCGAGTCCGAGGAACGCCTGAAGACCGGCCTCAAGACCCTCAAGGTTGGCTACCGGGATGGCGAAGGCTATTTCATCGAGGTGGCTGCCAAGGAGACGAGCAACGTCCCGGATCGGTACGAGCATCGCAAGGCGCTCAAGCACAACGCCCGCTACATCACCGTCGAGATCAAGGAGCACGAATCGAGGATGCTCGGGGCGCGGGACGAGGTCGAGCGGCTGGAACGCAAGATACTCGCGGAGATCCGGGCCGCAGTCAAAGACGCAGCCCCCGAGTTGCAGAAGATAGCGCGGGCCGTGGCGGTCGTGGACGTGATCTCCTCCTTCGCCGCCGCCGCGATGGAACTTCGCTACTGCCGCCCCGAGGTGAGGGCGGAGCGCGGCATCCGGGTGGTGGGAGGCCGGCATCCGGTGGTCGAGCACAATACGGAGACGCCGTTCGTGCCAAACGATGCGCGGGTGGATGGGGATTCGCGGCTCCAGATCATTACCGGACCCAATATGGCCGGCAAGTCCGTGTATCTGCGGCAGGTAGCCCTGATCTCACTACTGGCCCAGACCGGCTCATACGTCCCGGCGGATGAAGTCACGCTCGGGGTCGTTGACCGCATCTTCACCCGGGTCGGGGCGGAGGACCGGCTGGCGAGCGGGGAGTCTACGTTCATGGTCGAGATGACCGAGGCGGCGAGTATTCTGAACTCGGCGACGGAGCGGAGTCTCGTGATCCTAGACGAAGTTGGGCGGGGCACCTCGACCTACGACGGGATGAGCCTGGCCTGGGCGATGGCCGAATATCTGCACGACGATGTTCAATCCTTGACGCTCTTTGCAACGCATTACCACGAGTTGACGCGCCTCGAAGAGCTTCTGCCCGGCTGCAAGAACTACAAGGCGGCGGTCGAGGATGTGGGCGGAGAAATAGTATTTCTGCACCGCATCGAAGAGGGCGCGGAGTCCTCTTCTTACGGGGTGCATGTGGCGCGGCTTGCGGGGCTTCCGCGGCAGGTCACGGATCGTGCAGGGGAGATCCTCGCCCGCCTCGAAGCCGAGGGCGTCAAGGACTTCGCGGGGTAATGCTTCTCCGAAGAGCATTCTATTTCAAAGGCATGGTCAAAGACGCAGCCAAAATACCAATGGTAGAACAATGTCAAGGAGGCAAAGTGGCTAGACGTTCAAAGTCTGCAAACAGAAACAATGTAGATACAGGCAGCATTACCAAGATCTCTGTTCGTGGCTACAAGTCTATCGCGGAAGAATTCTCTATGGAGATTCGTCCTCTGACAATATTGTCGGGAGCGAACAGTTCAGGCAAGTCGAGTGCTTTGCAGCCTTTGCTGCTACTTAAACAGACGCTGGAAACTGATTATGATCCTTGCTCACTTCTTATCAACGGACCCAATGTCCAATTTACTTCTGCTGAGAGCCAATTGCTGTCCAAGTTGGGTAATGGTGAGCGTGCAGAAACCTTTTGTGTAGAACTCGAAATAGACGGCGATCAGTGTTTGGCGGAAGTATTCGGCAGTGGATCGAGCAAGGGTGTGGAGCTGGTCGAAATGACATATGAGGCTGGGAATGAGAAATACACGCTCCGACCGGAAATGTCTCCTGAAGAAGTGACTACACTGGTTCCAAGACGGCTCGAAGAATTCAGAGAGATCCTAATGGATACCCTAATCGACGATGAGGATGAAGAGCAAAATGGGAACGATGCTGAAGAAGGACAAGAATTCGAATGGGTGGTGCGGCAATCTAAGTGTTTCTTGAATTTCGGATTGCGATTTATAAGTAATGACGAGAAGCGTACCTTGCCCGAGACTTTACCTCTGCCTGGAGCTACGCCCGGACGCTCTTTTGAGGGATACATTAGAGATATAATTCACGTCCCTGGCCTTAGAGGCAACCCGTCAAGAACTTATAAAACTACGTCCGTAGGACCACAATTTCCCGGTACATTCAACAATTATGTTGCTAGTATTGTGAATTTTTGGGATAGTAACGAGCCACATTTGCTTGACAAATTGGGCCAGTATCTTGAAACACTTGGTTTAACCTGGAAGGCTGAAGCCAACCAGCTAGATGATGTACAAGTCGAGTTGCGCGTCGGAAGACTGCCACATGAGGCAGACAATGGAGCGAGCGATATGGTAAGTATTGCCGACGTAGGATTCGGAGTTTCACAGACTTTGCCCGTTCTTGTTGCCTTGTTGGCTGCAAAGCCCGGACAGCTAGTGTGTCTGGAGCAGCCCGAGATTCATCTACATCCTCGCGCGCAAGCAGCAATGGCCGAACTGCTTGCGGAAGCGAGTAAACGTGGTGTTCGAGTCGTAGTTGAAACACATAGCGACTTACTCTTGCTCAGTCTACAAACGCTTATAGCAGAAGGTGATCTAAATCCTGAGAAAGTTAAACTTCATTGGTTCAGTAGAACTCAGGATGGCAAGACTCGTGTTTCAAGCCATGACCTAGATAAGCAGGGCTCCTTTGGTAATTGGCCCGAAGATTTCTCTGCGATCAAGCTTGAAACAGAGAGTCGTTATCTAGATGCGGTTGAATCGAGTCAAAGCGCAAACTGAGGATGCCTGGGTTCTCTAAACGTTTGGTTATTGATGCTTGTGTGGCTCGCGCTTCTGGTGGAGAGGCTGCGATACATCCAACGTCTAAACAGTACCGAGACTTTCTTAAGGCGGTACTCGAGATATCCCACCGTGTCGTCGTGACTCCAGATATTCGTACGGAATGGGATAAACACCAGTCTAAGTTCGCCAGGCTTTGGTTAGTAACCATGGGGCGAAAAGGCAAAATAGTGTATGCCAATATAGACGCAGATCGGGAATTGCGTTCCAAGATGGAAACTTACGCTGAAAACAGTGGTTTGAGTGTAAAAGAGATCTTAAAGGATTTGCATCTGTTGGAAGCTGCATTCGGAACTGATGAAGGGTCAAGTCCCGAAGTTTCTGTAATTTCCTCCAAGAAGCCTCGCCCCCTCTTCTACCGCTCCATGAGCATCACCCCCTCCGCCTCGCGATCCTCCGAACGCTGGTGCTCGCGCAGATCTTCCA
>Ga0136610_1000514_pt1 | contig 11628 bp, 10 predicted proteins | sample AntDrymUQ1342206_2_FD_104804 | JGI IMG/M metagenome (GOLD analysis project Ga0136610, IMG submission 104804) | Polar desert sand microbial communities from Dry Valleys, Antarctica - metaG UQ134 (22.06) | ecosystem: Environmental > Terrestrial > Soil > Desert | place: Antarctica: Dry Valley...
CCTGCTGTTCCTGGCCAGCCTCGGCACCCGACTGTTTGCCCTCGTGGATGCCATACGGCGTCCGCCTCAGGCGTTCGAGGCAGCCGGCAAGCTCACGAAGACCGCCTGGATGATCATCCTGAGCCTCGGTGTCGTGGTCGGGCTCGTGCTGCCGGGAACGGTGAACCTGCTGAACATCGCCGCACTGATCGCGGCGATCGTCTATCTCGTCGACGTGCGGCCCGCGGTCCGGGAGATCGGTCGACCCGATCGCCGCAACGGCCCGGCCGGGCAGTGGTAGCCGGCCTCCGCACGGCTCGGCCCTAGTAGACGACCACCCGGTCTCCGACGTTCACCTGGTCGAACAGCCAGGCGATCCCGTCCCGGTCTCGGATGTTCACGCAGCCGTGGGACGCGCCGTCGTACCCGACCGCGGCGAAGTCACCCGAGTAGTGCACCGCCTGGCCGCCGGAGAAGAACATCGCGTAGGGCATCTCGGACTCGTAGAGCGACGACACGTGGTCGCGGCTCTTCCAGTAGACGTTGAACTGCCCCTCGCGGGTCGGGAACTCAGAGCTGCCGAACCGGGCGTCCATCTCCATGACTACCCGACCGTTGACGACCCAGCGCAGCGCGCGGTCGGACTTGTCGACGCACAGGGCGCGGCCGGTCATGCACCGGGCGTCGAGCGTCCCGGGGTCGACGACCGGCGGCTCGACCTCCGGCGGTGGCGGGTAGAGCTCCTCGTCGGTCGGGGTCGGTGTCTCCGACTGCAGGACGGCCCACAGGTCCGGGTACAGCTCGCCGGTCACCTGGGCGCCGTTGGCCTCCTGGTACGAGGAGACGGCGGCCTTGGTGACATTGCCGAAGTAGCCGGTGACGGTCGCCCCGAAGTAGTCGAGATGCCCCAGGCGTACCTGCAGCTCGCGAACCATCTCGCTGGACGCGCCGATCGCCATCAGCGGGGGATTGCGCCCGGGCGTCACGACCGCTTCCGGCGCGAGCGGCGCCGGTGCCGCGACCGCACCAGTCGGCACGGTGGACACGCCCTGGTGCTGCGGCTCGGCGACCGTGACGCCGTCCTGGCCGGCCGCGACGATCTGCCGGTCGTCGCCATCGACGTCGAGCAGCGTGGTGGCGGCAAGCGCACCGAGGGCGAGGCTCGCGACGGTGGCACCGATCGCCGCCGTACGCACGAGCGCGCCGGCCAGGCTCCTGGTCCGCGCCATGTCTGCTCCTCGAGTGCTGCTCCGTACGGGAAGTGAGCGTGCCACCACTACGACGCCCATCGCCGGCCGGAGGTTGCCCGGGTGGCCGAGCTCGTTCGGAGAGGGCACGCTTGGTCGATGCGCATCACGCTCGTGCAGGGCGACATTACCGAACAGCTGGTCGACGTCGTGGTCAACGCGGCCAACTCGTCTCTCTCCGGCGGCGGAGGCGTCGACGGCGCGATCCACGCGCGAGGCGGACCGGCGATCATGGCCGCCTGCCAGCGGCTGCGGGCCAACGCGCTCCGGACGGGACTGCCGCCAGGGCAGGCAGTGGCCACCACCGCTGGGGACCTGCCGGCGCGCTGGGTGGTGCACACCGTCGGGCCGGTCTTCACAGCGCGAAAGGACCGGACCGCTGTCCTCGCGTCGGCCTACCGCGAGTCGCTGCTCGTCGCCGACACGCTCGCGGCCGCGACGGTGGCCTTTCCCGCGATCTCCGCAGGCGCTTACGGCTGGCCGCTCGAGGACGCCGCCCGGATCGCGGTCGAGACCGTACGGGCTGCGTCGACCGAGGTTGCGGAGGTGCGCTTCGTCGTCCTCGGCGGAGCCGCCAGGCGGGCGTTCGAGGCGGCGATCGCCGCGACCTCGCCCGACGGTCAGCCGGCCCCGGGCTGACGCATCGGCGACGCGTGATCGATCCCACGCCACGCGGTGCGCGGAACATCCGTCGGCGGGTCGTGGTTCGACCCGGCAGGACGACATCGGACGTACGACGACACGTGACGCGACGCATGGGCGACCCGACGGACGGGCGCTCGGCGGGACCGGCTCGCCGGCCGGAGGGGAGGCCGAGTGCCGCACGAGGCGACGCTCCTGCGCCCTCGACGCAGCCGCCCGCGGCGCGTGGCGATGCTCTCGGTGCACACCTCACCCCTGGACCAGCCCGGGACCGGTGATGCCGGCGGGATGAACGTGTACGTCGTCGAGCTGGCTCGTCGGCTGGCGATGCTCGACATCGAGGTCGAGGTGTTCACCCGGTCGACCGGCAGCGACCAGCCGCCGGTGGTCGAGCTCGCCCCGGGGGTGCTGGTCCGTCACGTCACGGCCGGACCGTACGAGGAGCTGCCGAAGCAGGACCTGCCGGCGCAGCTGTGCGCGCTGACGTCCGGAGTGCTCCGGGCCGAGGCGGCCCGGGCCCCGGGGTACTACGACCTCGTGCACTCGCACTACTGGCTGTCCGGGCAGGTCGGCTGGCTGGCCAAGGAACGCTGGGGCGTGCCGCTCGTGCACGCCATGCACACGATGGCGAAGGTGAAGAACGCGTCCCTCGCCCGAGGGGACAGCCCGGAACCCGCGCTGCGGGTGATCGGTGAGACGCAGGTCGTCGAGCAGGCCGACCGGCTGGTCGCCAACACCGAGGACGAAGCGGCGGCACTGGTCGACCTGTACGGCGCCGACCCGGACAAGGTCGTCGTGGTGCATCCCGGTGTCGACCTCGACCTGTTCGCGCCCGGGGACCGAGCCGCCGCACGCGCCTCGCTCGGCATCCCGCTCGACGCGCACCTCCTGCTCTTCGCCGGACGGATCCAGCCGCTCAAGGCTCCTGACATCGTGCTGAAGGCAGCCGCCGCGCTGGTGCGCGGAACCCCGGCGCTCGCCGAGCGTCTCGTGGTCGCGATCGTCGGCGGCCCGAGCGGCCCGGGCTCGACGAACCCCACCGGTCTTCGCCGGCTCGCTGCCCGGCTCGGTATCGAGCCCCTCGTCCGGTTCGTGCCGCCGGTCCCGCAGGTCGAGCTCGCCCAGTGGTACCGCGCCGCGACAGTGACGGTCGTCCCCTCGTACAACGAGTCGTTCGGGCTGGTCGCGATCGAGTCGCAGGCGTGCGGAACCCCGGTGGTGGCGGCGGCCGCCGGTGGCCTGAGCACCGCGGTGCAGCACGGGAGCTCCGGCCTCCTGGTGGCGGGTCACGACCCCGAGGACTACGCGGCCGCGATCGGCTCGTTGCTCGATGCGCCGAGGCACCTGCGTGCCCTCGGCGTGGGTGCCCGCCGGCACGCCGAGCGGTTCGGCTGGTCGGTCACCGCGGCCCGGACGGTCGACGTCTATGCCGACGTCCTGGACGAACGGTCCTCGGCGCTGCGGCATCTGGCCGTGGCCGGCCGATGACCGGCGCGGCGTCGAGCGGCCAGCCACGGCCAGGCGGAACCGCGAGCACCGCTGACGTCGTGCGGGCCGCTCTCGACGCGGTCGAGGTCGCCTACGAGGAGCCCCGGCCCGGCGCGTTCCTGGTCACGCTCGAGGGCACGCATCGCCTGGCCACCCCGACCTGGCTCGTCGTCGGGGGGCGCACGCTGCACGTCGAGGCGTTCGTGATCCGTCACCCGGACGAGAACGACGCGGCGTTCTACCGCTTCCTGCTCGAGCGCAACACGCAGCTCTACGGCGTGCACTTCGCGGTGGACGACCTCGGCGACGTCTACCTGGTCGGGCGCCTGCCGCTGGACGCGGTCACCGCGGACGAGGTGGACCGCATCCTCGGTTGCGTACTGACCTATGCCGACGAGACGTTCGACGCCGCGCTGGAGCGCGGGTTCGCATCGAGCATCCGCCGCGAGTGGGCCTGGCGGGCCGACCGGGGCGAGTCCGTCGCCAACCTCGCGGCGTTCGCCCGGTTCGCCGACCCGAACCGCCCCGCCGCGGTTGCAGCCGATGATCGTCCCGCCGGCGACCACCCGGAGATTGAGACATCAACCGGGAATCCCGAGTAATCCTGTAATTGTTGCGTCAGCATGACTGATGCTTCCGCGTCGGGCCCGGACCCGACCTCTGGTCCGCCCACCGCCAGCCCCGCCGAGCGGGATCCGCTCCGGCTCCCGCTGCTCTTCGTCGGCGCCGACGTCGTGCTGCCCGGCATGGTCGTCCCGCTCCAGCTGGACAGCGAGCGTCAGGCTGCGGTCGACGCCGCACGCAGCGCCGCGACCGAGGACGCTGTCGCTCGGGTCCTGCTGGTCCCCCGCGTGGACGGCCGCTACGGCACCGTCGGGGCGGTCGCGGAGATCGTCCAGGTCGGCCGTACGCCGGGCGGCGACCCGGCTGCCGTCGTCCGGGCCACTGGTCGCGCCCGGATCGGCAGCGGCGTGAACGGCCCGGGCGCCGCACTCTGGGTGGAGGCCGATCCCGTCGCCCAACCGCCCGCGACCGAGCCCGAGCGCAGCACCGCCCGGGGCCTGCGAACCCTGATCATCTCGATCCTCCAGGAGCGCGGCAGCTGGCAGGTGGTCGACGCGGTGTCGCGGATCAACGACCCGTACGAGCTCGCTGACGCAGCCGGCTATGCGTCCTGGCTCGAGCCGGAGCAAAAGGTCGCGCTGCTCGAGACCATCGAGCTCGGCGCCCGCCTCGAGCTCGTCGAGGACTGGGCCCGTGCGCACCTGGCCGAGCTGGAGGTCGCCGGACGCATCCGCGAGGACGTCCGCGAGTCGATGGACAAGACCCAGCGGGAGTTCTTGCTCCGGCAGCAGCTGGCCGCGATCCGCAAGGAGCTCGGCGAGGACGAGCCCGAGGGCGCCGCCGACTACCGCAGCCGGGTGGAGGCGGCGGTCCTTCCCGTTGCCGTACGCGAGGCGGCGATGCGCGAGGCTGCCAAGCTCGAGCGCACCTCCGAGCAGTCGCCCGAGGCGGGCTGGATCCGCACCTGGCTCGACACCGTCCTCGAGCTGCCGTGGGACGAACGGTCGGTCGACCAGACCGACGTCACCGCGGCCCGGGCCGTCCTCGACGCCGACCACCAGGGGCTCGACGACGTCAAGGACCGCATCGTGGAGCACCTCGCCGTGCGGGCCCGACGCGCCGAGCGGGGCCTGACCAGCGTCGGCGGTCGCGGAAGCGGCGCCGTCCTCGCGCTGGTCGGTCCGCCGGGGGTCGGCAAGACGTCGCTGGGGGAGTCCGTGGCGCGCGCACTCGGTCGCTCGTTCGTCCGGGTCGCGCTCGGCGGCGTCCGGGACGAGGCCGAGATCCGTGGCCACCGGCGTACCTACGTCGGGGCGATGCCCGGCCGCATCGTGCGGGCGATCAAGGAGGCCGGGTCGATGAACCCGGTGGTCCTGCTGGACGAGATCGACAAGGTCGGCACGGACTTCCGCGGCGACCCGGCGTCGGCGCTGCTCGAGGTGCTCGACCCGGCGCAGAACCACACGTTCCGGGACCACTACCTCGAGGTCGAGCTCGACCTGTCCGACGTGCTGTTCCTGGCGACCGCGAACGTCCTCGAGACCATCCCGTCCGCGCTCCTGGACCGGATGGAGGTCGTCCGGCTCGACGGCTACGTCGAGGACGAGAAGGTCGCCATCACCCGGCACCACCTCCTGCCGCGCCAGCTCGAGCGGGCTGCACTGGACGCGGACGATGTCGTCATCGGCGACGACGCCCTGCACCTCACCGCGGCCGAGCACACGCACGAGGCCGGGGTCCGGCAGCTCGAGCGGGCGATCGCCCGGATCCTGCGCAAGGTCGCGACCAGGCTCGCGGCCGGCACCAGTACCGCGCCGGTCGAGGTGAACGCCGGCAACCTGGTCGACTTCCTGGGTCGGCCACGCTTCACGCCGGAGTCCGCGTACCGGACCGCCGTGCCCGGTGTGGCCACCGGCCTTGCGGTGACCGGTGCCGGTGGTGACGTGCTGTTCGTCGAGGCCGCACTGATGACCGGCGAACCGGGGCTGACCCTGACCGGCCAGCTCGGCGACGTGATGAAGGAATCCGCGCACATCGCGACGACCTATCTCCGCGCCAACGCGTCGGCGCTCGGCGTCGAGGTCGGTCGACTCGCTGACGGCCGGCTGCACGTCCACGTGCCTGCCGGTGCGGTGCCCAAGGACGGGCCGTCGGCCGGCGTGACGATGACCACCGCCGTCGCGTCCCTCTTGTCCGGTCGACCCGTGCGCCCCGAGGTCGGCATGACCGGTGAGGTGTCGCTCACCGGACGGGTGCTCCCGATCGGAGGCGTCAAGCAGAAGCTGCTGGCGGCCCACCGCGCGGGGCTCACCGAGGTGATCATCCCGAGGCGCAACGAGCCCGACCTGGACGACCTGCCGGTTGTGGTTCGCGAGGAGCTCACCGTGCACCTGGTCGACGCGGTCGACGAGGTCCTGCGGCTCGCGCTGGTACCTGCCGTTGCCGACGGGCAGCGCGTGGCCGCACCCGTCGCCGCCTGACCGGGCTCCCCCGGCGCAGAGATCCGACGTTGACGGACCAGAGCCCGCAGACGTCGGATCTTCGCGGGAGGGGCGTGGCTACGCTCGGCGCATGAGTGGGAGTGCCGCGCCGTACCGCCTTGTCCTGCTCCGCCACGGCGAGAGCGAGTGGAACCAGAAGAACCTCTTCACCGGCTGGGTTGACGTCGGCCTGACGACGAAGGGCGAGGCCGAGGCGCGGCGTGGCGGCGAGCTGCTCGTGCAGCAGGACCTGCTCCCGGACGTCGTCCACACCTCGGTGCTGCGCCGGGCGATCCGGACCGCCGAGATCACCCTCGACGTCGCGGACCGGCTGTGGCTGCCGGTCCGGCGCTCGTGGCGGCTCAACGAGCGCCACTACGGCGCGCTCCAGGGCAAGGACAAGGCGCAGGTACGCGCGGAGTACGGCGACGAGCAGTTCATGCGGTGGCGCCGCTCGTACTCCACGCCGCCGCCGGAGATCGACCCGCAGGACCCGTGGAGCCAGGACGCCGACGTGAAGTACTTCGTGCTGCCGCCGGAGCTGCGACCGCGTACGGAGTGCCTCGCCGACGTCGTCGTCCGGATGCTGCCGTACTGGTACGACGCGATCGTGCCTGACCTCCTGGCTGGCCACACCACGCTCGTCGTCGCGCACGGCAACTCGCTTCGCGCGCTGGTCAAGCACCTCGACGGCATGGCCGAGGACGACGTCGTCAACCTCAACATCCCGACCGGCATCCCACTCGCCTACGAGCTCGGTCCTGACCTCCGCCCGATCGTGACCGGCGGGCGTTACCTTGATCCAGACGCGGCGGCCGCTGCGATCACCGCGGTCGCGAACCAGGGCCGCTGACGGAGCTGCTGCCTCCGCGTCGGCAACGTCCGCCGGGCGATGCAGCCGGTGGCCAGGACGCCGGAACGAGAGGTCGGGGAGCGCCATGTCACCGCAGGCCACGATGCGAGAACGACTGCGCCGGGTGAGCGAGGCGCGTGAGGCGCTGCGCCAGCGGGTGCGCGAAGCCCGCGAAGGGATCGACGAGATCGACGAGTCCTCAGCCGGGATGGCCGGCGACCCCGGCGGGTCGAGGAGCGTGGACGACCGCATCCCCCAGCCGGTCCGCGGGCTCGCGGCATGGTCGTGGCGCTTCCTCATCTTCGCGGCGGCCGTGGTCGTGCTCGCGTACGCGCTCTGGCAGGTGCGGCTGATCGTCTTCCCGGTCGTGGCCGCACTCCTGCTGACTGCGCTGCTCCACCCGGCGCTCAACCGGTTGCGGGGCTGGGGTGTGCCGCGCGCTCTGGCGGCGGCCATCGTGTTCGTCGGTGGCCTGGTGGTCCTGGTCGGTGTCTTCACGCTGCTGACCAGGCTGCTCACCGATCAGTTCGGCGACATCACCGTGAACCTCCAGGACGGCATCGACGAGGTGCGTTCCTGGCTGGCCAACGGCCCGCTGGACCTCAGCCAGAACCAGATCGACCAGACCCTCGACGACATCACCCAGTCCGTCTCGGACAATCGCGACGTCCTCGCCGGTGGGGCGATCGCCACGGCGACCGTGGCGCTGGAGATCCTCACCGGGACGCTGCTCGCGCTGTTCACCACGTACTTCTTCCTGTACGACGGCGAGCGGATCTGGGGGTGGTGCACCAGCCTCTTCCCGAAGTCCGCGGAGCGTCCGGTGGCCGAGGCCGGCCGGCGCGCCTGGCGGGTGCTCACCTCGTACGTGCGCGCAACCATCTTCATCGCCGCGGTGGACGCGGTCGGCATCGGGCTGGTACTGCTGTTCGTCGGCATCCCGCTCGCGGTACCGCTCGCCGTGCTGGTGTTCTTCGGCGCCTTCGTGCCGATCGTCGGTGCGACCGTCACGGGGGCGGTTGCCGTCCTGGTCGCGCTGGTCACGAACGGTTCGGTCGACGCGTTGATCGTGCTGGCCGGGGTGATCGCGGTCCAACAGCTCGAGGGCCACATCCTGCAACCGTTGATCATGGGCCGGTTCGTCCGGATCCACCCGCTCGCTGTCGTGCTCGCCGTGGGTGTCGGTGTTCTGATCGCCGGCATCTGGGGCGCGGTGATCGCCGTGCCGCTCGCCGCGGTGCTGAACACGGTGCTGCAGTACTTCGCCTCCTTGCACCGGTCACCGGAGCTGGCCGCAGCGGGTGGACCCGAGCCACCTGCGCAAGAGCCGGTCGGCGAGACGGTCGCAGCGCAGCACCACCCCCCACCGGCGGAGGAAGGGTCGGCCAGGTCCCGCTGAGTCAGGCCTGGGTCGCGCGCCGAGCTCGCGCTGGCGCCAGGGCGCTCAGCGCAGCGAGCTGGAGTGTGCCGGGCGGGTGCCGTTGACCAGGTAGTAGACCCGCCGCGCCGCCTTGACCGAGTGATCGGCGTACCGCTCGTAGTACCGGCTGGCCAGCGTGACGTCGATCGCGGCCTCGATCCCGTGGCTCCAGCTCACGCTGGCCATGGTCGCGAAGTGCTTGCGGTGCAGCTGGTCCATCTCGTCGTCGTCGTGGTCGAGCTCCTGCGCGCCGTCGGGATCGTGCTCGGCGATGACCGTACGGAGCTTCTCGGTGAGTCGTTGCGCGATCGTGCCCATCGTGGCGAAGTCGACGCGCAGCGGGTCCGGGATGGTCGCGGCCGGGTAGCGCAGCCGGGTGAGCTTCGCGATGTGCAGCGCGAGGTCGCCCATGCGTTCGACGTCCTCGGCCATGCGCAGTGCGGCCACGATGATGCGCAGCTCGGTGGCGACCGGCTGCTGGCGGGCGAGGAGCTCGACCACCTTGTCGTCGAGCTCGTCGCGCAGGTCGTCGATCGTGCGGTCCGCCGAGATGACGTGCTCGGCCAGCGTGAGGTCCGCCGCGAGGAGTGCCTCGGACGCCATCGTGATGGCGGCGCCAGCGGACTCGGTCATCCGCACCAGACGATCGCTGACGGCCTCGAGCTCCTCGTGGTACGCGTCCCGCATGCGTGTACTCCAATTCCTGTCGCTCGTGCCGTTCGGTAGCCGCGCAACCCGTCGTCGGGCGGTCGTCCAGCGTCAATCCTGCCCTGCTGACGGTAGATGGCGGGCGGACCTTCCGCCCGGCGCGCGGATGAACGAGCCCGGACCGGTCGGTGAACACTCCTCGAACATGCCAGGTCAGCGGCCTCCCGCAGTGCCCGTGGTTGGGCCGACCGACCTAGCATCAGGGGCGTGGACCTCGCCCTTCTCGCGATCACCGGCTTCTGCGGCGTGGCCATCGGTCTCGCCTCCAGCTTGGCGTGGCGGGCGATCGAGCGCGAGCGGAGACAGCCAGTCCCGGCTCCAGAGATCCCTGTAGGGGTCGCGTCGGTGCTCGCGGTGCTGCAGTCCCAGGCGGTCGTGCTCGACAGCGACGGCCGGGTGGTCAAGGCCAGTCCCGCGGCCCACGCGTACGGGCTGATCCGCGACGACCGCCTCGTCTCACCGCACCTGGTCGAGATGGTGGAAGCCACCCGCCGGGACGGCGAGATCCGCCAGGAGGACCTCGATCTGGTCCGCGACCAGCGCGGTGAGGTGCCGATGCACATCCAGGCGCGGGTGGCGCCGCTCGGAGCCGAGCAGGTGCTGCTCCTCGTACAGGACCGCACCGAGGTCCACCGGCTGGAGACCGTCCGTCGGGACTTCGTCGCGAACGTGAGCCACGAGCTCAAGACGCCGGTCGGTGCGCTCTCGCTGCTCGCCGAGGCCATGATGGACGCGAGCGAGGACCCGGTCGCGGTGAAGCGCTTCGCCGGCCGCATGCAGATCGAGTCCGCGCGACTCACCGAACTCGTCCGCGAGCTGCTCGAGCTGTCCCGGCTGCAGGCCGACGACCCACTGACCTCGGCCGAACCGGTGGAGGTGGACCACGTGGTCCGGGCGGCGCTGGATCGCGCCGGTGCAGTCGCCGCGAGCCGTCACATCACCCTCGAGCAGTCCGGCGACCGTGACGTGGTCGTGCTCGGCAGCGACCGCCAGCTCGTCATGGCGCTCGGCAACCTCGTCGACAACGCAGTCGCGTACAGCCTGGACGGTGCGCGCGTGGTGGTCGGTGTCGGTCGGGTCGAGCGGGCGGTCACGATCACGGTCGTCGACCAGGGCATCGGCATCCCGGAGAGCGAGCAGCGCCGGATCTTCGAGCGCTTCTACCGCGTCGACCCGGCTCGTGCGCGAGCCACCGGCGGCACCGGACTGGGCTTGGCGATCGTGAAGCACATCGCTGCCGTTCACGGCGGCGAGATCGGCGTCTGGAGCGTCGAGGGAGCCGGTTCGACGTTCACGCTCCGACTCCCGGCGCTCGCCGCATCAGACCCGATCGCCCTGCGCAAGTCACGTCGCCAGCAGAAGGAGACCACGTCATGACCCGTGTGCTCGTGGTCGAGGACGAGGAGTCGTTCAGCGACGCGCTCTCGTACATGCTCCGGCGCGAGGGCTTCGAGGTCGGCATCGCCACCACGGGGCCGGCGGCACTGGAGGAGTTCGAGCGCCTCGGCGCGGACATCATCCTGCTCGATCTCATGCTGCCGGGCTTGTCCGGCACCGAGGTGTTCCGCCAGGTGCGGGCTCAGAGCAACGTGCCGGTGATCATGCTGACCGCCAAGGACAGCGAGATCGACAAGGTGGTCGGGCTCGAGCTCGGCGCGGACGACTACGTGACCAAGCCGTTCTCCTCCCGCGAGCTTCTCGCCCGGATCCGCGCCGTGCTGCGTCGCGGCGGCGAGCTCGAGGACCTGATGACCGGTGTGCTCGAGGCGGGCCCGGTCCGGATGGACGTCGAGCGCCACGTGGTGACAGTCCGCGGCGAGTCGGTCCGGGTGCCGCTGAAGGAGTTCGAGCTGCTCGAGCTGCTGCTGCGCAACACCGGGCGGGTGCTCACCCGGGGCCAGCTCATCGACCGGGTGTGGGGCGCGGACTACGTGGGCGACACCAAGACGCTCGACGTCCACGTGAAGCGGCTGCGGGCCAAGATCGAGCCGGACCCGGCAGTGCCCCAGTTCCTGCTGACCGTACGGGGGCTCGGCTACAAGTTCGAGCCGGAGGGCCAGGCCGGCCCGGGCTGATCGGACCCGGCCTGATCGGACCCGGCCTGATCGGACCCGGCCTGATCGGGCTCCTGCTCGGCTAGCCCGTGCCGCCGCCGTACGGGCTGGCCTCGCTGACGACCGCGAGCGAGAGATCGACCGAACCCGCGTTCTCGAACTGCATCGTGACCGGGAGGTACCCGCCAGGGGC
>Ga0136610_1000517_pt1 | contig 11618 bp, 13 predicted proteins | sample AntDrymUQ1342206_2_FD_104804 | JGI IMG/M metagenome (GOLD analysis project Ga0136610, IMG submission 104804) | Polar desert sand microbial communities from Dry Valleys, Antarctica - metaG UQ134 (22.06) | ecosystem: Environmental > Terrestrial > Soil > Desert | place: Antarctica: Dry Valley...
CGCTGCTAGAGTAGAGGGTGCCCGGCGGTCGCCTTGCAAAGCCGAGTCCTTTACTACTGCCGCCGGGTTCGTCTTGCGAACCGTCAAGCGCATTACAAGGCGCGGCCCTTGAGGCGAATCCTCGGAGCCTGGCCACGGTAGCGTCTCGGGCGTAGGGTATTCGACCGGGCCGGGGTATCCTTCGTGGTGTCCCGGCCCCTTTTTGCTAAGGTGGAGCGCGATGAAGATCACCTACCTTCCACACGCCCTGCGTAGGATGGATGAGCGCAGGATAGCCCAGTGGGAGGTCGCGGCCGTGCTCGAAGCTCCCGGCTCGAGTATCCCGGCCACGTCTTCGAACGCGTAGTGGCCGAGCGGGTTCTGCCGGGGAGGAGGCAGGCGGTGAAGGTGGTCTACAATCTGGGCGCGGAAGACGAGCGGATCGTCGTCACCGTGGAGCTGGGCAGACCCACGCGCCACAGACGCGACCCGGCGGAGCCGGAAGGAGGCGAGTGATGCCCTACAGGTTCGAGTACGACCCTGAGTCTGGGGCCTTCTACATCCGTGTTAAGGACGGTGAGTACCACGAGACCATCCCCCTTGGGGAGCCAGGCTTCGGCGCCGGCGTGGACGTGGACGCCGAGGGCAACGTCCTGGGCTTCGAGTTCCTGTCGTTCGAGGAGTACGTCGAATTTATAGACCACGCTGGCTCCCTTGAGGTGCCCGAGCGGTTGGAGACGACGCCTGTCGAGGAGGACCCCTCGCCTGCAGAGCTCATGGCCGCCCTCACGCCGCGTGAGCGCGAGGTCTTGCGGCTCCTCACCGAGGGCCTAACCACCCAGGAGGTCGCCAGCCGCTTGTCTATATCCCAGGCCGCCGTGAAGCAGCGCTTCCGTCACGTGGTAGGGGTCTTCAGAGCACGCAGCGCCAAGGAATCGAGCTCCCGCCCCGGTACATTCAGGAACTCTTCCTAATTACTCGGGTGCTGATCCGGAAGACGAGATAGTGATTTCGCCCTGTCCGTGTAGGCCCCTATTCATGATTGCGTATCGTGTATCTGCGAGTTCCTGGCGCTCTCTTTCGTAGTTGTAGTACAGCGGTACATTTGCCGGCAATGTCTGTGGCCGGTCCTCTCCCACGAGGGATCTTACCGGAGGCCTTCGCGCCCGTCAGGCTGCAACCTCGGCACTATCAACGGACCTAACGCCCGTGCAAGTCTCCGTACACGGCCTCTGCCGCAGACGTGTACAGCGAGAACAGACTCCTCGCCAACTCCCCTGCTTCCTCTTCCGTCATGGCCTCGAGGGTGCTCTCTTGCAACCCTTGCCCGCTCCCCTCCTGGGGTGGCCGGGCTAGCGCCTGGCGGATGTCGGCGTATTCGTCACGAAGGTGGCCAGCTGGGAAGTCCTCGGGGAAGATGGGCGCAAGCATCATCGCGGCAGCCTCCAGCCGCTCCTTGACGTCTCCCGCACCCACCAGCTCCCCGATCGCCTGCTCCAACTTCCCAAACGCGTAGGTGAAGCCTACTGGATCAGCCACACTCACAGTCCTTTCGGTCTCGCTGTTACCCGCATACGCCGCCTAAGATATCGCTCCCCGGCCCAGCAGGCGAGGGTCACGGAGAGCACCAAGTCGTCGCGGTTCCCTGCGCTCCAGGCCTCGTAGGAGTCGCGGGGGCTGTAGGAACCGGAGCCGAAAGTCCTTAGAAGCCCACACCATGCGTGTCTCGCGGAAATTCATCGGCGATTCATCGCCCGCTGCTACCGTAGAGGGTGCCCGGAGGCCACTCCAGATCGCTTGCACAACAACTTGCGTAATGGTCGCCGGGTTCGTCATGGCGAGCCTCGAGCTCGACGCGGCCGCTCATGTGCAGGATCCTAATCGCTTGGCGCGCCGTGTAAGCGTCCTCCACTGAGGGGACCCTACTCCTAGGGGCAGCTCCGTTGCCCGTACGATCACCCCAGCGCCGGAGCTTCTCCTTCCGCCCCGGCGGTCTACCGGTGTCGGGCTCCGATCAACTTCGAGCCGCAGTTCGGGTAGTTCACGCCAGCGAATGCGTTGCCCGAAGCGATGTTCCATCCGATCTCACGCCTTGGTCGCTAGTCTGGATGGCCTCATGCCATGCGAAATCCTCAAATTGATGGCCGCAGCTATTGCATCGCAGCCCCGTCATCCTGAGTTCGTACTTCGGGGTAGGCTCATCTGCTCGGCTCCTTCACCGCGACTCTTCAACTATCCTTTCGGCTTCCCTGAGCACATTGCAGGTGCCTGCTGTTGCGTCGTCCTCCGAACCCTCGGTTTCGAACCTTTCGTGGTACACCTCGATCACACGCTCGACGAACGGCTTCAACTTCTCGTAAGCCTTTACCAGCCGTCGCAGCTTGTTGGCTGGAAAGCCCTTCTTGCGACTCTTGTCTCTTATCTCGCCGCTAATCTCTTTCAGCATGCTCGCGGAATCGGATGCTAGACGGGAACTAGTGATGCTATCCAATTCAGGATCTTCGAGAAGTTCCTCATTCTCCCTTATGTACTCGTGCACCTCATTGAGCCAATCGCCGGTTCTCTGCTTCGTCGGCTGCTCGCCTGGAGCTTCTTGGGTCGGCGTTGTCCAGGTTCGCTTTTCCTCTTCGTAAAGGCGCTCTTGCACGAACGTCTTCAGAAGGGTCTGGTAGCCGACATTCCTGCTACCGGCCAGTGCTTTCAAGCGCCCGAGCGTAAAATCGTCGAAGCGAACGTTGATCGGTTTGGTCCGAGGGCGCGGACGCTCCTCCTCGGAGGCCTCTTCCACGTTCTCCAGGAAGTATTCCGATACCCCATGCTCCTCTAAGAACGCCATCCGCTCTTCGTCGCTAAGGCCTGCGGGTATATCTCTAGGACTGTCGATTGGCTTCGGTTCTCGATTCATCTGCTTCGCCTTCGGTACGCTCTTTTCTCCTGGAACTTTGCGTCTCTAACACTACCAATACGCCAAATCCGACCCCTTTTGCGAACTCCTACCATAAACAAGATGCGGCCATCGTCTGTCTTTCCCACGAAGACGTACTCAGGGTTCCCGGCCCGATCCGTACCAATCCTCTTGACAGATGCCCCGAAGTCAACTGCAGCTTGTTCGGCTTCATACCGGTCCACTCCGTGCCTGGCAGCTAGCTTCTCTTCGTTGTCCTTGTCCCATTCGAAGTCGTCCCCTGGCTGCATCTTGGGACAGTAGTATACACTATCGTAGATACGGCCTCCAGGCTAGCACCTCATCTCCTTGCTGCGGCTACGGGATGTTGTGGGAGCGAAAGGGGAGGCTGTGGCAGCGACTTCCTGCGGTCCTCTCGGCTAGCCGCACTCCCACCACGAGGAGGTTAGCCGCTCGCTCAGGACAAGGGAGGCACCGTGTGGTACTTCGGGGAGGACACCAAGGAATACGAAAACGACAAGGTCACGAGCACAAAGGGGTCGTGGGAGGCAGGGGTCGACGCAGCCAAGCCGGGGACGGGCGAAGAGGTAGAGCGCGTCGAGGCGTTACCCTGCCGCCGCTGCGCCCAAGAAGCTAGATAGGTATCGGACCGGGGTATCCTTAGCTTCGCTGGTGTGCCTCGGCCCACTACCTTTGGAGGAGTAATGGACTTCGATTTCCCGCCACCTTACGACCACGAAGTGCCGCGTCGCATAGACGAGGCCCGTCGCCAGCTCTCACCTGAGGGTGTCGCGGTTCTTGAGGGCATCATAGCTGAGACCGGAAGCCTCGAGGATGTTATCGGCGCAATGGAGTCGCTGCCCGCATCAGACCGGCACGTGTTAGTCGACGTATCCAGGTTTTTCGCCGAGGCTTACGATGCTCGAATAAGGGAGAGTCAGGGATGGGCCGGCTTACAGCGCCATCTGGCGGGGCTCATCCTTCGGGCGCGCGAGCTTGACCCGTCTCTGAGAGCCGGCACAACCCTGGGTGAGGCTCTCGTGGTACTCAGGCGCCACGGTGAGCCGCTCGGTATCTCTGATGAGGTCCTTGAGATTGCCATCGAGATGCCGGAGGAGTAGCTGCCGCAGGCCGGGGCGGGGCTTTTAGAGGCTCCGGCCTCTATACTGCCCGTTGGCCGCGCTTCCCTTACCTTCCTTGGCGCAGCCCCTCGCTTCGCGCCCTCTCCGCGTTGCGCGGGATCTGTGGTGCGAGCCATGACTACCCTCGGTGGGGCGCGCACACCATGGAAAGCACACCTGCAACTCCCCCATGTCCGGCGCACCGGCTTCTAACTCGGGGTCGGAGCTCTCACATTACTAGGCTCCGGCCCTGCATTTTGCCAATCGTTCATGGGGGTTCATGGGGGTGTTTACGGTGAAACTCTTTGCGCCGGTGCTCGCATCAGGGCAGCTTTAATGACACTACAACAGATATTAACAACGTTTAAAGGCCAGGATGTTAGGGTCGGCAGTACGTAGTCCGGTCGGGGCTGTCCCCCCTCCATATGTTCCCGGCCGGACCTTCGCACCAGGGCGGGACCGGGGTCCTTGTCGGGGTCTCGGCCCTTCACCTAGAGACTCGCTGCTAAAGCCGGCGGCGGACCAGCAGGTACAATACCCAAACGATTGCCAGGACGCCTACTACCGCGAGCACTGCGATCACCCAGAAGAGCATAGCTAACCTGCACTCCCCACTATCGCTTGCTGTCGGTGTTGGCAAAGTTATTACCCACGGTAGGCGCCCTTGTAACTACATCGTAGTAACGCTCACGAGTTGACACCACAAACAGCACCTAAGTGATTAACAAAGTAGACTATCCGAGTGATGTAGAGGGCACCAGGGCGCTGATATATCGAGCCTAATGCAACATAGAGACCGGCCCGAAGGACGGGTCGAGGCCGAGATGTCCGGTCTGAAGAAGTAGCACACCTCGTAGAGCGGGAGGATCCTATGGTGCGCATCTACGCTCGCGTAGTGGCGGCGGTGCTCGCTGTGATTGCTATAGCAGCTGCACTGCGTATGTCAATAGCGGGGCTGGGCGTCAGCGTGCTCTATCTCGGCTCGGCGGCCATCTTTGCCTACGCGGGCTTTTCGCGGATGAACTCCACGATCATTCGAAGTGTTGTAGCGGCGATGGGCTTGGTTTTCTTGCTCTCGGGACTGTTGGTAGCGCTCACCATGAGCATCCTAGGGTTCCCCTTTCAAGGAAGGGGTTGGGAAGCAGGGCTAGGCCACGCTGCCTTCGGTGGATTGACGATGGCATGCGCAGTGTTGTTGCCCTGTAGTGATGAGTCTGCCTCCCGCTAGATACGGACTTTCTGATGCAGCCCTCCGTTCCCTATTGGTGTGCCAGGAGAGGTCAATAGTCTGCGTCCGCGCATCGCGCTTCTCTTTCGTGGGGGGCAAAACTACAGAACACACCGATAACTTCCGGGGATGAGGTTATTCAACGCCCTCTGGGGTTGGGAGATGCCGAAGTTCGGCTGTGCAGGAGGTTCTCCGAAGCTAGCCAGTATGCCCTGCTGCGCCGAAGCGGATCTCCTACCGAAGGGCTAGCCGATACTCAGGTTGCCTCAAGCGGAACTCGTGGCCCACCAACACTAGCGCTTGCTCGATAGGTGTCCCCGAGCAGCGTAGCTTGCAGTACTCCTCTATGAACTCCGCAGAGTCCTGGGTGCCCGCAAGCAACTGTATGGCTTGCTCGTCCGTGGAGGGAGCATCAACCCTCTCGGAAGCGCGGCTTTTGGGGTTGTACCAATACATCTGTTTGTGTCCTCCTTCCCGAAAAGGACGATGCCTTAGGTGTACCCGACGCTACGAGCCTCAAAACGCTCGCCGAGGTTCGGAGGCTCTGTTGATCGTTCCTCCTCTTGTTACCCTTGTTCGTTCAAGCGCTTAGACGCTGTGTTTTTGGAAGCCCTTGTCCTCTACGCCCGGAACTCCGGAAAAGGGGCCCCGATTGCTCGCATGTTTGCGCACTCTCCTGCTACGGGTAGGACAGAAGGGTCCTACCACGCAAGATAAGGAGAACGAAGGCATGAAAAAGAAGCAGTTGATCGAGCGGATGGTCGAGCACACCGACTCCCCCAAGAGCGAAGCCGAAAAACACCTCCAAGCTTTCACGACGACCATAACAGACGCGCTCAAGGCTGGCGAGGAGGTCCAGTTGCCCGGCTTCGGGAAGTTCTACGTCAGGGAGCAGAAGGCGAGGGAAGGTAAAAACCCTCAGACCGGAGAGAGGATGCAGATAGAGGCCCGTAAGGTTCCGGCTTTCAAGGCGGGCAAGGCCTTCAAGGAGTCCGTCTAGTATTAGCGAAAGCTTCCAGGTGGCATCGACCGGATCTCGGGGTTCGAGTTCCCGGCGCCTCCAACAAAGGTCTATTCACCCGAGTGCGTAGAAGTAAATTCTTAGAACTTCGCCTTGACGGGGTTCTCGGAAGTTCGCTACCCGAGAAATACCACCTGGCACATAGGCTGGCCTACCTAGCTTCAGCTTCAGATAAATGACCACATGGGGGTTACGCTCCGCTTCGGCGGGGAGTATGCTGCCTTTGTCACTAATCACTAGCCGGGAGGTCCTCGATGGCTTTCTATCTGATGCGCTTCAGCTACACGCCTGAGACGTGGGCGAAGCTAATCCAGAACCCTGAAGATCGCCGCGATGCAGCGCGCGCCTACATCGAACAGGTGGGGGGCGCCCTCCACGGCTTTTGGTATGGCTTCGGCGAATACGACGGCTACGCGATCTACGAGGCGCCTGACAACGTCTCGATGGCGGGGGTCGTGCTTGCTATCACCTCAGGCGGCGCCCTGGCCTCGGTGGAGACAACGCCGCTGATGAGCGTGGAAGAGACGCTCGAGGCACTTGCAAAGGGCAAGGACATTGGTTACCGCCGCCCAGGAGAGTAGTCAGCGACCTCCTGAGAGCGAGTCTTGCAACCACGAATAAGAGGTGCTGAGCGGGCGGACTAGCCGCCGACTTATTCACCCGAGTGCGTGGAAGGGGTGTTCTTTAGAACTTCGGCTCCTCAGCCGTGCTTGGGGTGCTCCGGGGGCTCGTCGAGATGATCGCCGAGATCTTCCGCCCGCTCCTCCGCTCGCTCCCGCGCCATGCCTACCTGCCATTCTTCTACACTGTCTTCGTCGTGGGGAAGGTCCCTGAGTTCCCCGAGTTGCGCGCCGGCCTCGGTGTTCAGAACGGCCTCCATCGCTTCTTCGATGGGTTCCCCGGTCCAGTCCGCCCGAGCCTTCGCCTGGCGCATCAAGACCTCGCGGGCCATCTCCTCGACGCTTCGATCTTCGCTCACGGTGCTCTCCTGTTCCTTGCTGAAACCCTCCCCCAGGGTGAGTATAACCCTGCCCGGTTTCTCAGGGCCAACGGACCGTGGCTATGCGGCCTTCAATAGGCGCGGACGAGATAACCGAGGTGTCAAGGAAGGTTCGGTCCAGAAGGGTTCCTAGCGTCTCGTTCAGAGGGGCCGGGGGCACCCAGGCCAGGCAAGCTAGGCCGTAAGGAGGCTGATACCTATGAGTGCTGTGAGTGTTGCCAGAGTCACGGATTTGGCCCTATTTCCAAGAAGCGTTCCTGATATGACGGTGTGCGGAGAGTCCAGGCCCTTTGTCGTAGATAGAAACATTTGTAACTTTTTGTGGTAGGGTGTGGTTGCGAGGGGGGTTGCGGGCGAAGGCCTCAGGTCGGTTGGCGTGGCGCCTACAAGCCCCATCCAAGAGCGTGTGCTCTATCCTGCCCATCGCTCGCCGTTTATCGGGCCGGGACACCCCAGCGAAGCCAGGATACCCCGGCCCTTGGCTGAGAGGAGAGAGATGGTGGATGTTGAGTTGGGCACTAACATCTTGGGCTTTCCTAAGGCCGCTTATGATGTAGGCATCGACGGTCCCCGGACGGAGATCGCGGTTAATGGATACGAGAACGACACCTACGAGGACGTAGCGCGGCAGATCTGCCGCGCCCTGGCTGTGTTGGGGTTCAGGGGTGAGGTTAGGCTGTTCTGCGACGGAGGAGCCGAGGAGGAGGAAAAGCGGGAGATCTTCGCTAACGTTGGCCACCTCAAAGGCGTGCTCTGGCTCACCGACGAGTATGCTGCGCGCGTGGCCGCAGAAGAGGTAGAGCAGGCCGAAAAGGAGGATGCCGATTTCGGCAGGATCATGCGGTTCATGCAGGAGGAGGGGCTTAGGCGCGGGCTCAACAAGGAGGAGCGGGAGCAGCTGACACTAGGGGAGGCGTTCAAGGATCCCGAGGGTCAGTAGAATACCTGTACCATCCTCCGGGGCCGGGGTTCTACTAGGTCCCGGCCCTCGCTTTTAGCCCTTGAAGCGTAGCGCGGGGCCTCGGGTGGTGCGAGCATGACTATGGAAGCCCACAGCACGCGGGCCTCGTGGGAATTCATCGCCGGTTCATTGCCCACTGCTACCGTACTGATCCAGGGTTCATGTAATTTAGGTTGCCTCTGCGTACTCGTCAACACTGAAGAACCCGGTCCTGGTGTGAGTTCGAGACGTACTGCGGAAATGCTCTTTGAGAGGCACATAACGTATAATGCGAACCACTCACTAGCGTGTTGGAGGGCATCGCAATATCCTGGTAGGGAGACCCGGTAGCGCTGAAGGCACTTGGGGCAGATCCCGGATACGGGAGGCGAACGTAAGACCGTACATGGCCAATCGAAACGGATGCGGTATCAACCTAACGTGGGCAGTCTCCCGGACTTGCACTCGCGGGCGGGAGAAAGACAGGGCGACGGGGTTCTATGAAACGCTTTCTTGACATAGCTCTGCGCTATGGTGTGGCGGCGCTGGCAGTCGGGGTGGCGCTGCTGGTCAAGTTGCTGCTGGATCCCCTGACCGTGCAGGATACGCCGTTCCTGCTGGTCTTCGGCGCCATAATAGTGAGCTCCTGGTACGGCGGCCTGGGACCTGGGCTGATGGCTACAGGCCTGAGTGCCCTCGCGACCGACTACTTCTTCCTCTACCCGGTGGGGTCCTTCACGGTGTTCAGCCTGGAGGGGGTAGACGTGGCCGCGTTCTTGCTCGAAGGGGTGCTGGTCAGCGTGCTGACGTCATCGCTGCGCTCGGCCAGAAACCGGGCCCAGCACAGCACGCTGGCGGCCAGGGGGCATCAGGAGAGTCTGCGCGAGAGCGAGGAGATCTTCCGTCTGATGGTCGAGGGGGTGAAGGACTATGCGATCTTCATGCTCGACCCTGGAGGGTGTGTAACGACCTGGAACGAAGGCGCCGGGCGCATAGAAGGTTACGGGGAAGAGGAGATCCTGGGCCGGCACTTCTCGGTCTTTTACCCTGACGAAGATGTGGCGAGCGGCCACCCCGAGGAGGCACTGCGCGCGGCGTTGAGAGAGGGCCGTTACGTAGAGGAGGGGCTGAGGGTCCGCAAGGACGGGTCCAGGTTCTGGGCTAGCGCCGTTATCACAACTCTCAGGGACAGGAGAGGTAACCTCAAAGGTTTCTCGGTGGTGGTGCGCGACGCGACGGAGCGCAAGCACGCAGACGATGTGCTGCGATTCCTAGCCGAGAGCGGCGCGACGCTCGCTTCTTCGCTCGACTACAGGACCACGCTGGCCAACGTGGCCCGCCTCGCCGTGCCGACCCTGGCCGACTGGTGCGCTGTTGATGTACTGGAGGAGGACGGCTCCGTCGAGAGGCTCGCCGTGGAGCACCACGATCCCGAGAAGGTCGCGCTCGCCTACGAGCTGCAGGAGCGCTACCCATCGGATCCCGATACGACGCGAGGCGTGCGCAAGGTTCTCGAAACCGGCGAGCCGGACATGATGGCGGAGATCCCCGAAGAGGTCCTGGACGAGGCAGCCCTGGACAGCGAGCACAGGACGATAATGAGGGAGCTCGGCTTGAGGTCCTACATGGTCGTGCCTATGGTCGCGCGGGGGAGGATGCACGGGGCTATCACGCTGGTGTCAGCGGAGTCTGGGCGGCGCTACGAGGAAACAGACCTGCGGCTCGCCGAGGAACTGGCAAGGCGGGCCGCCATGGCGGTGGACAACGCGAAGCTCTACGAAGAGGCGCAGAGGGAGATCGCGGAGCGCAGGGACGCCCAGGAGGCTCTGCGCCAGAGCGAGGGGCGTTACAGGACCGTGGTCAAGCAAGCCGCCGAGGGGATCTTCGTCGTCGATATCGAGACCAAGCTCATACTCGAAGCGAACGCCGCGTACCGGGATCTGCTCGGGTACAGCGCCCAGGATATGCTGGGGCTCGGGCTTACCCTCTACGACGTCGTCGCGCACGACCGCGAGAGCGTCGACCTCTACGTAAAGCGGATCCTGGATGAGAGGGTGCACTTTATCGGGGAGCGGCGTCACCTCAGGAAGGACGGCTCGCTGGTAAACGTCGAGGTGAGTTCGAGTGTGATCTCCTACGGCGGCGGCGAGGCTTTGTGCGTCATCGTCCACGACGTAACAGAGCGCAAGCGTTCCGCGGAGCGTCTGCAGCGCAGCCTGGACGCCTTGCTAGGCCTCTACGAAGCGGGCCAGATCCTGAGCTCCAGCCTGCAGCGGGAGGAGATCGGCTCGCGACTTCTCGAGATAGCTCGCCACGTCTCGAACCTCACCGCCGCGGTCATCAGTATCCCCGACCAGGAGGAAGAACTGCACATCTGGCGCTCCACGGGTCTGGAGCGATTGTGGCAGGTACGCTTCTCTCCCGAGGCTGTGGCCGCCCGCCGGCAGGTACTACAGACCAGGAAGTCTCAGGCCATCAGGCTGCGACCGCCGGAGGATGCGGACGGAGAGCATCTGGTTGGCCTGAACCTCCCACTGCTGGTAAGGGACAGGCTCATCGGCGTGCTCGAAGCCTACGGCCCGGAAGCCCTGATGGAGCGGCAGAACGAGGAGACCCTGATCAGCCTCGCAAACCAGGGCGCCAGCGCCCTCGAGAACGCCCGGCTGTATGCTGACCTGGCCGAGCGCGATAACCGGCTGCAGGATCTGATCAGGAAACTCATAACGGCCCAGGAAGAGGAGCGGCGCAAGGTATCCTACGAGGTGCACGACGGTCTCGCGCAGACGGCTGCGGGGGCCCACCAGCTCCTGCAGGCCTTCGCCAGGCAGCACCCTCCTGATTCCGACAAAGGCCGCAAAGACCTCGCCCGGGTCCTGGAGCTTGTGCAGCAGACGGTCGGCGAGGCCAGGTACGTCATAGCCGACCTGAGGCCCACCGCGCTCGACGATCTCGGGCTGGCCGCCGCCGTCCGTCTGCAGGTCGAGAAGATCCGCAACTTAGGGTCCGAGGTCGACTACGAGGAAGCGCTGGGAGACGAGCGCCTGCCGGCAGAGGTCGAGACGGCGCTTTTCAGGGTCGCGCAGGAGGCACTTACCAACGTCCACAAGCACGCCCCCTCAGCCAGGGTGAAGATCACACTCCAACGCCTGACCAACTGTGTCCGCCTCAACGTGCGGGACTGGGGGCCAGGCTTCGCCCCGGAGAAAGCTACCGACGGGGGGGGGCCTGGCGAGCGTCTTGGCCTCTCCAGCATGCGCGAGAGAGTGGCCCTGCTGGGCGGCCACCTGGAAGTCTACAGCCTGCCGGGAGAAGGCACCGAAGTCGTGGCGGAGATACCGACGGTCCAGAAAGATGGTAAGGGGAGGTAAGGAAATGGGGAACGGGGAAGGAGCGGCAAGGCCAAAGGTGGCACGCATCCTGATAG
>Ga0136610_1000521_pt1 | contig 11608 bp, 11 predicted proteins | sample AntDrymUQ1342206_2_FD_104804 | JGI IMG/M metagenome (GOLD analysis project Ga0136610, IMG submission 104804) | Polar desert sand microbial communities from Dry Valleys, Antarctica - metaG UQ134 (22.06) | ecosystem: Environmental > Terrestrial > Soil > Desert | place: Antarctica: Dry Valley...
AGCTGGTCCTCGCTGAGAAAACTCTCGCAGGGCGGGGACATGCCTAAGTCCACGAAGGTGTGCTCCAGTGTGGCTGCGCATAACCGGCACCGTGGCGAGCGATGACCGCCCGCGGACGAGCGGTGGAGTTGTGGCACCTCTGACCTCCGGTCCGGACGTGCTGCGCCCCCGCGAGACGGAACCGAGTAACACACCACGTATCTACGCCAGATCGTAGGGTCATGCCCGCTTATGTCGACAGGCGCCTGGCGACCCCGATCCGCAACGGTAGAGGCCCGGCCCCTGCAACCGATCGGCGCTGCCTGGGCGAGGTGAAGAGCCCTGCATCGTCACTGGTGAGATCATGAGTCAACAGCTGAAGGACGTAACCTGCGGCGAAGCTTCATCGTCACTGCAGCCCAGGGCAACGATCCTCTGACGCGAAGGACAAGGATATGCGGGCACCGCGCATGGCTGGCAGCTCCTCTCTTTCCGACCTGATCGACGAACTCGACGCTCTTCCCACGGCTGACATGCCATCCCCTTCACGAACTTCGCTTTCTCAGGATCTCGGCAAGCTTCTGACGCGGTTGTTCCCGGTCTGTCGCAGTATTACCGGTGACGGTGTCCGACAGACACTCGCTGTGCTCGGCGAGAACGTGGAACTCAAGGTGCACTCCATTCCGACCGGCCAGCGCGTATACGACTGGACCGTCCCGCAGGAATGGAACGTTCGTGATGCGTTCGTCGCGGACGCGACCGGTCGCCGCGTCATCGATTTCCGGGAATCGAACCTGCATCTTGTCTCCTACAGCGAGCCAATCAACACCGTTATGAGCCTCGCTGAGTTGTTGCAGCACCTACACACCCTGCCGGATCATCCTGACTGGATCCCGTACCGCACCAGCTACTACCGGCGAAACTGGGGGTTCTGCCTTCGCCACCGAGACCTCGATGCGCTTACCGATAACACCTATCAGGTTGTGATCGACTCCACGCTCGAAGATGGTGAACTCGTCTACGGCGAGTGCATACTGCCCGGCACGTCCCGTGAAGAGGTGCTCGTCTCAGCCCATTGCTGTCATCCGTCGATGGCCAATGACAATCTCTCCGGCCTGACCGTTGCGACGCGTCTGGCGCAACTGCTAGGCGACCTGAAGCATCACTACACCTACCGCTTTGTCTTTGCACCAGGGACCATCGGATCCCTTGTCTGGTTGAGCCAACACGCGGATCGTCTCGATCGCATTCGGCACGGTCTCGTCTTGACCGGTCTTGGTGACGCTGGCCCCCTGGTGTACAAGCGAACCCGAGAGGGTACAGCCGGAATTGACGCGGCTGCCGTTCAAGTCGTTATCCAAGGCGGGGGGGAAGCGCGCGACTACTCGCCATGGGGCTATGACGAGCGGCAGTATAATGCACTTGGTTTCGGTCTGCCCGTCGGGAGATTGACGCGCACACCCCACGGGGAATACTCCGAGTATCACACCTCTGCCGACAACCTCGCGTTCATCTCGGAAGACGCCTTGGGCGGGGCGGTAGCCACCGTACTGCGAATCTTCGATGCCCTCGAGAACGACGCCACTTACGTGAACCTCAGCCCGCACGGCGAGCCGCAACTCGGTAAGCGAGGGCTCTACCCTTCGACGGGAGGGCAGCGAGCGACTGACAGCACCCTAGCCATGCTGTGGATGCTCGCAGAGTCCGACGGCGGTAGGAGCATTTTGGATATAGCCGGCAACACCGGGCTGCCGTTCGCCATCTTGCGACGCGCCGCCGCGGACCTGGAGCGAGTAGACCTCATGAGGAAGCAACGCACAACGAGGTAGCCCCAGCTGCCCGCAATCGGAGTCCATACGGAATTCGGCCAGCTGTTGGACAATCGGCTATCCTTCGCAACGCGAATCCGGCAACACGCATCCCTACGGGTGCGTGACGATTGCACTCGACAGCGGCACCCGCGCAAATCTGGGAGTTACGGCACCTGACCATGAACCCTCCAACTAGCTGATCAAGCCATGGACGTTCAGGAAACCAGTCTCGCGGGTGTGCTGCTGTTCCTGCCGAAACCCCACGTGGACGAGCGTGGTCTGTTCACCCGAACCTTCGATGTATCTGTGGCACAGTCAGCAGGCATCGACTCAGGCAACTTCATCCAGGACAGCCAGTCCCGAACGAAATCCGGCGTTTTGCGCGGCCTGCACGGCCGCTCTGGTTCGGGGGAAGCCAAGTTGGTCCGCTGTGCCCGAGGAGCTATATACGACGTAGTGGTGGACGCTCGGCCAGGAAGTTCTACTTGCGGGCGGCATGAAGCTTTCCTCCTGGACGACTTGACATTCCGAAGCCTTTACGTTCCGCCCGGCTTCCTCCATGGCTTCCTCGCCCTTACCGAAGCTGACGTGTGTTATCGCATAGATGCTGCGCATGACCCGGATGCTGACATCGCATTGCGTTACGACGACCCCGATCTGGGCATCCGGTGGCCCCGGAAACCGCTGTCGTTGAGCCCGCGCGACGCGCGGGCAGGCTCGTGGAGGAACCTGATGGGACGCGATGCAGCGCCTTAGCTTTGGCGATGATGAGCGATTCTTCCCAGCCGCCCAACAGCGACCTCGAGTAAGCTGGGCGCGTGCTCCACATAGGAGGTCGAGAACGACGAGAAGTACGCGTACTCGGTGAAGGTGTCCTCCGGTGTGATCAGTGGAGGGAGCTGGACGAGTAGGCAGCTAGTGCACACGCGGACATGCGGTGGAAACGTCGGTTCGGGCTCGTCGAGCTGCGCGCTGGTGAGGAAACGCTCACAGGGCGGCGTGGCGCCGAGGTCGACGAAAGTCACCAGGTCCACTGAATCGCAGAGCCGGCATGAAGTGCCCATCCCGCTTGGCCCTCGTGGCTCGCTGGTGTCTTGGTGGTCGGTGATCACGCTCATGCGACGGCTACCCCCTGGCACTAATAATCTGACGATTTCGCTGCGTGGAGCTGCGCTCGCCCACGAGTAGCACATCGTGGCGCTACGGTGTTCGTCACGTCAGCACGTCCGAGGATGTCACAACTTCCGGCCGCCGCGTATCGGAAAAAGAAAGATCAGCTGCGGCCTTGCCCGCATCCAACGCGCGCACCGTAGTCAACGCGGCGATTTGCTCGTAGTGACGTTATGCGATTAGATCGGGGGCGTGCCTAGGCCATGCAAGCAACATTCTAGGTTGAGGATCACACAAGGTGAGCACATCGGGGGCACGCGGCCCGGCCAACGGAAACTTGCAGGTGTCCCAGATCGCCGAGATCGCAGCGGCGGCCGTCCCCGGCAGCACGGTCAACATCACTGGCGAGGCGGGCAACGATCCCCGATCCTACCCGCTTGACTTCAGCCGGATCAGCGCGGCGGTGCCCGCCTTCACGCCGGAGTGGACGACCGCTCTCGGAGTCGCCGAACTGCGCGGCGCCTACCGCCATCATGGGCTCACGATCGAGCATTACCGGCCGTGGTTTACCCGGCTGGCGTGGCTTTCACGACTGCAGGAGGAAGATCGCCTGGACGGTGACCTGCTGTGGGTGGCCAGATGATGTGGGGCAGATCGCCGGGCCGGGTCTCGCTGGCCCTGCCGGTCCACAACGGGGAACGCTTCCTCGCAGAATGCGTCGAGTCTCTCCTCGCCCAGACTTACGACGACTTCGAGTTGGTCATCGCCGACAACGCCTCGACGGATGCCACCGAGCAGATCAGCCGGGAATTCGCCACACGTGATCCGAGAGTGCGCTACATTCGGCGCGAGACCAACATCGGGGCCGTCAGAAACCACAACCTGCTGGTCCGCGAGACTGCCGGCGACCTTTTCATGTGGGCCGGCGCAGACGACGTGCATGATCCGAGAAGGCTGGCCCACCTCATCGATGCCCTCGACGCGCATGCTGGGGCCGTACTCGCCTTCACCGCCTCTCGCGAGATCAACGGCGCCGGAAAGACCATCTCGACCTGGCACAACGATTGCCGCATTGACGACCCGGACCCTATGGTGCGGATGGGCGATCTGATCCGACGCACGCTGGACCCCTCGAAGTTCTTCTACGGGGTCATCCGCCGCAGCGCCCTTGAGCGGACCCAGCTGGTGTCCCCGGTGCAGTACTCCGACGGGATCCTCAGCGCCGAGCTCTCCCTGCTCGGGCCCTTCGTCGAAGTGGACGAGGAGCTGTTGGGTCACCGTAAGCGCGACGATCCGGCCACCGACCCGACGGCGCGGGAGTGGTACCAGCAGCAACGGGCTGTGCCCGTGTTCTTCCTCCCCATTGCTGCAGAGGGGGTCTGGTACTTCCGGGCCATTTGGGGCCTGCCGTTGTCTCGGAAAGTACGCTTACGGGCCCTTTGGGCGGCCAGACCGTGGCTGCGACGCCAAGCCATACCGATCGCCCGGAACGTCGCACGGGCGCTTATTTCGATCGGCGAAGAGGTAGTGCAGAATATGCGCAGTCGACGCTGATCGCACACGGGTGAGGCTCAGGGGAGGCCGACCGCACATGACACGGGGCTCGCGGCAAGACGTAGACCGGCCGATCGACGCAGCGGGTGAGACATTAGCCGAGGGCTACGACCCGGAACTCTTGACTAGCCGGTTCCGCCGTGGGCTGGGTCTCAGCTTCGTCAACTCGGTTCTTACCCGGCTGGCCACCTTCTCCCTCGGGATCTTGCTTGCCCGGCTGCTCGCCCCGGACGAGTTCGGGCTCTATGCGGTCGCCTTGGTCGTGCTCAACTTGATCTCCGTATTCTCCGACCTGGGCGGTGGGGCGGCCGTTGTCCGGCACACCGGCGACATACGGCCGATGCTACCGACGGTGTGGTCGGTCTCGTTGATCGGGTCGGTGCTCACCTACCTCGTGTGCTATTTCGCCGCGCCGCTGCTTGCCGATGGCTTCGGCGAATCTGGCGCGACCGCCCTGATCAGGGTTCTCTCGCTCAACGTCATCCTGTCCGGTATCGCAATTGTCCCTGCAGCGGTACTTACCCGGAACCTCCAGCAGGGCAAGCGGCTCATAGCAGATCTAGTCGGTGTCGCAGCCTCGCTTTCGCTGACCGGTATCTTGGCCCTGGCCGGGTACGGTGCCTGGTCATTGGTCGTAGGCAACTGCATCGGTACCGCTGTCGTGGTCGCGTTGTTAGTCGCGTTGTCCCACGAGTTTCCGCACGTCGGCATCGACCGTCTCTACCTGCGCGAGGTCGCCCGCATCGGCGGCGCGGCGATGGCCGGTGCCCTCCTGTTGACCGTGCTGGTCAGCGTGCCGCAAATCGTCACCGGGTCGATGCTGGGAGCCACCGCGCTGGGCTTCTTCTACCTTGCCTCGAACGTCGCGCATTGGCCGGTGCAGATCGCCACGGCCACCCTTCAGCGGGTCATTCTTGCCATGTTCTCCCGGCAACGTGACGCTGGGGAGCGGATGGACGTGGCGGCCGGCAGCGTACTCGCCCGGCTGCTAGCGGTGTGCCTACCGGCCGCGGCCGCATTGGCGATACTGGCCGACCCGGTGATCGTGATCCTCTACGGCGACCGCTGGAAGCCGGCGGCGATCGTGCTTAGCGCCCTGGCCATCGCGGCCATGGTGCGCATTCTGTCCGAGGTCGTGCTCGATCTGCTGCTCGCTCTCGGCGCCCCTGGTCTCACCGTCGCGGTGAACCTGATCTGGCTGGTGGGTCTGATCCCCGTGACCATCGTGGCCGGTCACGTTTGGGGTCTGGCCGGTATCGCTTGGGCGCAGGCAGGGGTGGCAATCGTGGTTTCGTTGCCGGCCAACGCTTATGCCCTGCACCGAGCAGGGATTCGGCCGCTGCCACTGCTAGGTCGCATCACGCCAGGGTTGATCGGCCTGCCGCTGGCGGTCGCGGCCCAACTGATCCTCTCTGTGACGATGCAGAACAGCTGGCTGGTGTTGCTCGCCGGTGCGGCCGTCACCGCCCTGGCCGTGCTGCTGGGCCTCCTGCTCGTGTCGCGACGCCCACACGAAGCGCAGGGGGCGTCGCCACCAGCGGACTCGGTCCACCCGGCCAGGTCCTAGCCGGCTCAGGGGTCAGCGACGCCGGACCCCCATCGAGCTGACCGGATATGACGGTACGCACCAGAACGCGGCACCGTACTTCAGCGATGGCGGCAACGGGTTCAGCAGCCCGCAGATCATCGGCAACTACCTGTCCGGAGGCGGTACCAGCTGCGGCTACAGGACGGCGTGAACGAGGTGGTCGTGGTGGGCAACCGGTTCGCCCCGCCCAGGAGCGTGGTTACTTACCGCTACATGGCAAAGTTTCTGAGGTAGGGCCATCAGGCGAAATCGCGGGCGCCGAGGCAGCCCTGTCCAGGGGGCGACCAGGCCATGCATCCGGGGTGACTGCTGTTGAACGCGGTGCCTGAACGCAGGCTCGAATCCTGCGGGGGCCAGAAGGGGCGCCGCCGTTGTGATGTCCTGACGGCTGGGCGTTTGAGCGCCATCTCGGGAGGCAGCGGCCGGTCTCCGGGAACGACACCCATTCGGGGTCGAAGCGATCACCCGGGCAGGATAACCGGGCGAAGATCATCATTAACGCTCTGAAATTGCAGGTGAAATCTGGGCCAACGTCGTTGCGTGGCAGGCACATAGCCCTGTTATGGTTCCGTTATCTGGGAGGCCAACCCCGACCGCCCGGGGTCTGCGGTAAGTCCATGTGGGGGCGGTCACGGCCATCGGGGGAGCCGTGCTTTGCGAATCTCGGCGTCCAGAGCCGAGAGACTAGGTGTGTAAATGACCCGCTCCCATACAAGGCACCGGGCCAGCGACCGGACCGTTCCAGGACATCGAGCGTCCGGTCACCGAGCCGTGGGGCGCGGAACCGGGAGACATGCGGCAGCTAATCCAATCGTCGCCGATCCACGCGGTGGGCATCGTTCCGTGCGAAGGGCCTCGGCGCCACGAGGGCGGGGCATCCGCGTCCGACGCGCCGGTACTCTCATCGTCGCTGTCCTGTCGGTGTGCGTAGGACTCAGCGCCGCGGCGTCTTGAGCAGAATCCGCCAAGTAGTTCGCAAGAGGGATCTGAAGTCCCGCCACACGGTCACCTCGGCAGCCTACGTGCCTTGAGCGACTCTTCTCGCACCGCCGGTACATCCGCCCACAAGTCCGCCCGTACGACGGCGTGCAGGTTGAAAGGGCCTAAGAATCCCCATTGCGGCGTGTCGTCTGGACATCTTCATCGGACGGGGGATGTGCAGAAGAGGTATGTCGGGTTAGTCTCACGTGTCACACCAGTCGCTATGGCCTCTCGGATCCCGTGAGGTATGAGAGGACACACCCCGTGCGCCGGTATCTGACGACCCTCGCGGCCACGGCCGTGATGACTCCAGTACTCCTCATACTTCCTGTTTCTGCCGACCCTGGGCCCGAAGCCGTACCGGTCCCGGTTTCCGAGCAGGAGCTCCCCCTGGGCAGTGCCCACGAACAGGCGCAAGTTGTGCCCGGAGACCCGCTGCCAACCGGTGCAGTGTCGCTGTTCGCGGACACAGATCAGCCAGCCAGCATCGAGCGACACATGGACCGGCGTTCGGTGGAACTAGGCCTGACGTTCGGGACATCCGAAGACGGAACGATCGCTGGTCTGCGTTACTTTCGAGGGGCAGGGGATGCCGATGCTCACGCCGGGAGGCTCTGGTCGGCGAAGGAGGAGCTTCTCGGGAGTCTGCACTTCCCCGCCGAGTCCACCCCAGGATGGCAGTACGCCGCCTTCATGGCTCCGATATCCGTTGGCGCTGGCGACTCCCTGGTTGCGTCCTATTACACGAACGATGGGTATGTCGCCGACCCCGACTACTTTGCAGCTCACTCGCCGACCAACGACCCGCTGTACACCATCGAGAACGGTGAGTCGCGCAGCGCCATCTTCGTCTACCGCGGGCGTTCGGGGTCCCCGTCGGGCTCCTACGGGTCCACCAATTACTGGATCGATCCCGTCATGATTCCGGCTTCCAACGGCTCAGGCGCGGCCCCTGCTCCTCCGCCGCCGCCACCCGCGCCGGCTCCGCCGCCGCCACCCGCGCCGGCTCCGCCGCCGCCACCCGCGCCGGCTCCGCCGCCGCCACCCGCGCCGGCTCCGCCCGATACTGGTGTGGCGCCGAACACGATTCCGTCGCCGGGTCAGGTTGGGTTTCGTGGTGACCGGGGGCAGCTGAGGGTGGTCAACAGTGCGGCCTCAGCCCCGGCCGGGACCACCTGGCGGGGTACCTACCTGCAGATCGACGGCTCCGGGGTGGTCCTCGATTGGGTCTACGTACAGGGCGGCATCGACTACTACGGCACCGGGACACTGACGATCCGGAACAGTGTCATCGAGGCCCGCGGCGGTACCTGGTCGGTCATCCTCGGTCGGAACTCGGCGGGCACGCTGGACATCAGCGACTCCACCATCGTCTGGCCGGCCAACCTGGCCGCGCCCGGCCCTTCGTGGGGCAATGGTGCGGTCCACGGAGATAGCAAGATGATCCTGGTCCGTAACGACATCTCCGGCACCCCTGATGGTGTCCAGCAGGGCCTTGGCAATAGCAGGTTCGAGCAGAACTACATCCATGACATGCGCCGGGAGGGGAGCTATCCGAACAACACCCACAACGACGGGATCCAACTCTACGGCGGACCGGGGGTGCAGGTTCGCTACAACCACATCGAGCTGAATGGATATGACGGCACGCACCAGAACGCGGCGCTGTTCCTCAGCGATGACGGCAACGGGTTCAGCAGCCCACAGATCATCGGCAACTACCTGTCCGGAGGCGGGTTTCAGCTGCGGCTCGAGGACGGCGTGAACGGGGCCGTCGTGGTGGGCAACCGGTTCGGCCCGATCGCCGGTGGCTTCGGCGAGTTCCTCGTTGACGACGGCGCCAGCGTGGCCCGATGGGAGGACAACCGGTCCTCCACCGGAGCCCTCCTATTGCTCTGACACGTAGATTCCCTAGCCCGCGGCGGCCTTCACGGGCTGAGCGTGACTTCATAGCCCATGATTGGGAGTTGGTTCCAGGGCGCGGCGCTTAACCCGCTCGGGCTGCAGCCTGGTGAAGAAATCGGGTCGGGGATCGTCGTAGAGGGCGCCGGTGGCGGTCATCTGCCAGATCGCGACTAGCACGGCATGTTCGACGGCGACCAGTGCCTTCATCGGCGCGCGGCGTGGGGCGATGCGCCGGTACTTGCCCGAGGCAGGTGTTTGGTTCGGGCCGCTGACATCGCTGTCGCGCCGAGGGCTCCCTTTGAGGTAAGGGTTGCCGGGTCGGATCTTGGTCGACTTGATCCGCCCGGGGGACTCGTTGCTGCTCGGGCAGGTTCCGGCCCAGGAGGCCAGGTGGCCTGGTGGAGAAACCGGGACATGTCGGCGCCGGTCTAGGCGCAGATGATGTCCGCGACGCCAGTGTTGATGCCCGGGATGGTGCAGATCAGCTCCCGGAACGCGCCAAAGGGTTCGATCGTCGCCTTGATCCGCTCGGTGACCGCCTCGATGGCGTGGGTGTGGCCGTCGATCAGATCAGGTGCTGGCGGGCAAGGCACGCGTGATGGTCACTGAACCGTCCGGTCAGTGCTTCGGTCAGGGCCGGGATCCTCGGCCGAAGGCGATGCACTGCTGACCTCGGATTTCGCCAATACCGTGGCCGACATCGTCGTCCCGGTGCGAAGCCGGTACTTTGATTGGCGCGACACGGCATCTTGCGAGACAGTGGTACGCGTGCGCTCCCAACGCCGCGATCGAGGAGAGCGACATGCAAGAGCAACAGTCAGGGCGCTCAGGGGCGCGTGCTTCTGGTGATTTCGGGGGGTCGTCCGCCCGATCAGAGTCGCAGGCGCCCCTGCTGGTCACACCTCCAAAGAATCACGCTCGACGAGCCTGGGTCGCTGCTGCCGTCGTGGCCCTAGCGGTGGCCCCTATCGCGATCACCGCTGTCTACCAGCGTTCAGACGATTATGTCGCCACGGGGCTTCCGTCACCTTCGCTGACATCGGAGGCCCCATCGATCGGATCCGAGATCCCAGCGGGTGTATTACCGCAGCCCGGGGAGGTAGGCTTCCTCGGCGACGCGAGCATGTTGCGCGTCATCGACGGTCCGGAGAACGCGCCCGAGGGCACCCAATTTTCCACTGGCGTCCTGGTCACCGTTGACGCCAACCTGACCCTCGACGGGGTCCACCTCAAGGGGAGCATTGACTACGGCCAGGCGGGCACGCTCACGATCCGCAACAGCATCATCGAGGCGGTCGGTGGGTTCCACACCGTGATCAACGTCTCGAACCCCAGAGGCATCATTGACATAAGCGATTCGACAGTGACTTGGCCCGAGTCCGTGCCCACGCCGCAGCCGCCATGGGGTTCGGGGGCCATCAACGGTGACGCGCGGATGATTGTGGTGCGTTGCGACATCTCGGGGACTCCGGACGGCATCCAGCAAGGCAGTGGGAACTCCCGCTTCGAGGAGAACTACATTCACGACCTCGCAATCCTCGGCGAGCCGCCAAACAATACGCATAACGACGGCATGCAGTTCTACCTGGGTCCTAACATTCAGGTGCTTTACAACTACATCGAGCTCGATGGATACAACGGAGTGAATCAGAACGCCGCAGTGTTCTTCGGCGAGGGAGACGGGATCGCCGCCCCCGTCATCGTGGGCAACTATCTCTCTGGCGGCGGCTACCAGCTCCGGCTGGAAGCCGGCGTTACCGACGCCACCGTGATCGGCAACCAATTCGGGCCGATCGCCGGCGGGTTCAGTGAAGCAAGCATTTCGCCCGGCGCTACAGTCGTCGTCTGGGCCGGCAACGTCACGGCCTCGGGTGCAAACCTCACCCAGCCCGAACCCGGCTGATCGTCCTTCTCGGTGCCGAATCGGTCACGGCCTGTAGTATCGCGGCGGTTGGCGTCAGTCGTCAGCGGTAGTCAAGGGGGAGGTCAGCGGTGGGCATCGTCGACCTGGTACGGATCATCCGCCGTAATATCGTCGCCCTCATCGTCCTGCTCGTTGCTACAGCTGCCGCAATCGGCGTGGTGTGGCAGACGGCCCCGGTCCCCTACCAGTCCGAAGCATCGATGGTCGTGCTCCCTCCCAACGTCGGGTTCGACTTGGAGGACGACACGTTTCCGGTCAATCCTTGGCGGAACCTCGGGGATCCGTCGCTGGAGGTCGCCGCGAATGCCTTGGTCAGCGTGGCTGACGACAAGGTGTTCACCGGTGAACTCACCGACCGTGGGGTCACGAGCATGACCGACGCAGAGGTCGCCCTCGACGCCGCTGGCCTACCGCTGGGCGGTGTTGGGGTTTTCGTGACCCTGACCGCGATCAACGACGACCCTGATGCGGCCAGGAGCGACCTCGTCATCCTACGAGACCAGCTCGCCGAGGAGCTCCAGGTCCTTCAGCTGGAGGCCGGGGCGCCGGAAAGCACCCTCATCACCATCGTTGAGCTAACAACACCGACTGAGCCCGAACCTCTCGTCATCGACCGGCTGACGCTGTCCGGCGTCGTTGGAGGGATGGGCCTCATCGTGACGGTGCTGCTCGCTGCCCTTCTGGAGGCCCTGCACCGCCGCCGCAAGCGGTTAGCCTCCTCGAACGACGCCGACGCCGACGCCGACGCCGACGCCG
>Ga0136610_1000522_pt1 | contig 11604 bp, 10 predicted proteins | sample AntDrymUQ1342206_2_FD_104804 | JGI IMG/M metagenome (GOLD analysis project Ga0136610, IMG submission 104804) | Polar desert sand microbial communities from Dry Valleys, Antarctica - metaG UQ134 (22.06) | ecosystem: Environmental > Terrestrial > Soil > Desert | place: Antarctica: Dry Valley...
CCCCCCAACGCATCTCGTTGAGTGTTCTGACCGCCAAGGGGCCTAGCTTCGTGGCCGATCAAGATGGCGACGACGGGGAAGAGGTGGAGTGCGGCGCAGGCGGTGTGCCCGCGGCCTGAGCACGGCGGGTCGCGCGTGCGCTTCGACGGTAGGTACGGCAAGTCGGGGCATCGTCGCCAGCTCTACCGCTGCACGCCGCCAAATGGCGATCGGCCGCACCGCTTCACCGAGGCGCTCCCGCGCGAGGAGGCGTGGCACGACGCCTGCGAACTCTGCGAGCGGGCCGTGCATCTGCACGAGGGGCCGCACGCGGCGCGTCACTACCAGTTCGTCGCCCGCGGGATCGCGGAGGCGCTCGTCGCAGTCGGCGCGGGCGCAACCTACCGCCAAGCGGCGCTGGTGGCGCGCGAGCGGGCACGCCGGCTGCGCGCCGATCCAGACACGGGCGAGCTTCGGCTGACTCGCCACGGGCAGCTGGTGATGGACTGGGTCGAGGTCTTCGCCCCGGTCGTCTGTGAGACGCGTCGGCCCGCCGCCTGGCCGGCGGCGGGGTCGCTGCTGCTCGACGACCTGCCCTTCTCGGTGCGCGACCCGGCCACCGGCCGCTTCCGGATCGCCTTCAAGGTCTTCTGCGCGGTGGGCTTCGAGCACGAGCGCCCCAGGCTGTGGCGCATCCAGGCCTTCCCGGAGGCGACGCAGGCCAACTGGGAGGCGTTCTTGCGCGGCCTGGATGGCGCCCCGTCGCGGGTGGTCTGCGACAACCACAGCGGCCTGAACGCTGCGGTGCGGGTTGCGTTCCCTGACGCCGAGCTCTATCTGTGCGAGTGGCATCTGCGCCACGCGCTGGAGCGGCTGATGGACAAGATCGAGAAGATCGAACCCGAGCACCGGGCGGCAATCGACGCGCTGCGGCCCCGCATCGAGGCGGCCTTCACGGGCCCGTCGTTCTGGAAGCCGTTCGCCCGCGACGCTCGCGCCGCGGACATCGGACGCCTCTCGAGCTGGCTCGAGAGCACCGGGCGGATCGTCGAGGACCAGTTCGCCCGCCGCGGTCTGCGCAGCGCGCGTCCGGTGGACACGCCCTTGTCGACCTCCCCGATGGACGGGCTCATCGGCCCGATCCGCGACGCCCTCCACCCGCGCCGCTACGGCCTCAAGAACGAGGAGCGCACCAACCGGCTGCTGCTCCTCATGCAACTGCACGCCAACCGCCACGATGACGCCCGCGCCTACACCGGGGCGATCCGCGCTTGGCTTGAGGCAAACAGCGGCCGCCCCCGAGTCGGCCGTCGCACAATCACCGATCGCCGCAGCCGGCCCTCGCTGCGGTGACTACCTGTCTCTCTCAGAATGCTCTGTGAGATGCGTTGGGGGGGCTGGACCTAGAAGTTGACGGCGCGGCCCGAATAGAAGCCGTCGAGCGCGCAGATCGCCTCGATCAGGTCCTCGGGCGCCGGGGCATCGAGCGTCACCGCCATCACGGCCTCCTCCCGGCCCTCGCGTGCCCCGACCGCCGCCGAGCCGATGTTGACCCCCCGCTCACCGAAGAGGGTGCCGACGCGGCCGACCATCCCGGGCTGGTCTCGGTAGCGAAAGACCACCAGGTGGTCGGCGAACTCGATGTTGAAGGAGAGCGCGTCGACGGCGACGAGGTGCGCCACGTTGCGTGGCCCGAAGCCGGTGCCCGCCACCTCGACGCGACCGCTGTTCGAGACCACGCTCACGGTGACGAGCTCGTTGAAGTCGGGCGACGCCGGCTCCTTGTGCTCGGCCACGACGATTCCACGCTCCTCGGCGAGCGCCGGGGCGTTGACCACGTTGACGTCCTCCTCGGTGTGGCCTCGCAGCACTCCCAGCAGGACCGCGATCGTGAGCAGGCGCGTGTCGCGCTCGAGCAGCCGGCCCTCGTAGCGCACCTCGATCCGGTCGACCGAGGATGCCTCGCCGAGCGCCATCGCAAGCCGCCCGAGCCGCTGGCAGAGCGGAAGGAACGGCCCCAGCGCGTCGGCGTCCTCGGCCCGAAGCGTCGGGATGTTGACCGCATTCGTGACGAGGCCGCCGGTCAGCGCGGCGACGACCTGCTCGGCGGTGATGATGCCGGCGCGGTCCTGGGCCTCCGTGGTCGAGGCACCTAGATGGGGGGTCACCACCACCCCCGGCATGCCGAAGAGCGGATGCTCGGTGATCGGCTCGGTCGGGAAGACGTCGAGCGCGGCGCCCGCCACCTTGCCCGAGCGCAGCGCCGCCTCGAGCGCCTCGTGGTCGACCAGCTCGCCGCGCGCGCAATTGATCACCCGCACGCCGTCCTTCATCTGACCCAGCGCCTCGGCGTCGAGCCAGCCGCGCGTCTCGGGGGTCTTCGGCAGGTGCAGGGTCACGATGTCGGCCTCGGCGTAGAGCTCGGCCGAGGACTCCGCGCGCTCCACGCCGAGCTCGCGGTAGCGCTCGGCGGAGACGAACGGATCGAAGGCGACCACGCGCATGTCGAACGCCCGTGCCCGCTCGGCCACGAGCTGTCCGATGCGGCCGAAGCCGAGCACGCCGAGCGTCTTGCCGTAGACCTCGACGCCCCCGAAGCGCGAGCGCTCCCACTTGCCGCTCGTGAGCGAGGCGTGGGCCTGGGGCACGTTGCGACAGACGGCGAGCATCAGCGCCATCGTGTGCTCGGCGGCCGCGATCACGTTCGACTGCGGCGCGTTCGCGACGACGATCCCGCGCTTCGTGGCCGCGCGCACGTCGATGTTGTCGACGCCGATCCCGGCGCGCCCGATCACGCGCATCCGTTGCGCGCGCTCGATCAGATCGGCCGTCAGCTGGGTCGCTGAGCGGATGACGATGCCCTCGTAGTCGCCGATCCGCTCCGGCAGCTCGCCGTCGTTCCAGTCCGTGCCGATATCGACGTCGAAGTGACTGCGCAGCAGCGCGACCCCGGAGTCGGCGATCGCCTCCTTGACGAGTACGCGCGGCGTGTCGTTCATCGAGAGGGCCCGCTACGCGGGTGCTGAGGCTGGCACGCCGGCGTCGAGGAAGACGCGCTGGGCAGCGCCGACACCAGCGCCCAGATCGAGCTCGTGGCCGAGCTCGCGCAGCGTCATCTCGAGCGCCGAGATCGTCGTGACGATGTCAAAGGCCCCGAAGTAGCCGCAGTGCGCGATCCGCGCGATCTTGCCCTTGAGCTGGTTCTGGCCACCGGCGATCGTGACGCCGTAGCGATCGCGCATGATCTTCGGCACCTTGGTGCCGTCGATCGCCTCCGGCAACCTGATGGCGGTGACGACGTTCGCGCCGTCGTCGTCGGGGCCGAACAGCTCGAGGTCGAGCGCCTTGGTGGCCTCACGCGTAGCGCGGCCGAGCAACGCGTGGCGGGCGAAGACCTCGTCGAGGCCCTCGCGCTCGATCAGCCCGAGCGCGACGTCGAGCGCCATGAAGATCGACACCGCCGGTGTGAACGGGCTGTCGGGCGGATCCTTGCGCTGGCCCTTGGCGGTCTTCGTCCAATCGAAGTAGAAACGGCCGCCCGGCGCCTTCGCGGCCCGGGCGAGCGCGCCCTCGGAGACGCTCGCGAAAGCGAGCCCGGGCGGGCACATGAGGGCCTTCTGGGAGCCCGAAACGACGACATCGACGCCCCACTCGTCCTGGGGGATCGGCACCGCCCCGAGCCCCGAGACCGCGTCTACGACGATCATCGACCCGTGGCTGTGCGCGACGTCTGTGAGTGCGCGCACGTCGTTGACGACGCCGGTCGAGGTCTCGGAGAGCGTCGTGAAGACGACATCGATGGCGGGGTTCTCGGAGAGCAGCCGGTCGAGGTCCCCGGGCTCGACCTTGTGGCCCCAGCCGGCGTCGTGGTGCACCGTCGCCGCCCCATAGGCATCCGCGAGCTCCTTCCAGCGCTCGCCGAACTTGCCGCACGAGGCGACGAGCGCCGGTGCGCCCGGTCGCAAGAGGTTGGCGACGGCGGACTCCATCGCGCCCGACCCCGAAGCGGCGAAGCAGAGCACGTCGGTCGCGGTCTCGAACGGGAGCCGCAGGCGCTCGAGGCAGCGAGCGTAGATCTCGACGAAGGCCGGTGCGCGGTGATAGGGGATCGGCTCGGCCATCACCTGGGAGACGGCAGGCGGCAGCGGCGTCGGGCCCGCGGTCATCAGGTATTGCTTGACGAATGGAGTGCTCATGGCGGAGGCGACGATAGCGAACGACCCGAAGCGCCTTTCGGCGCCCAGCGGGCCGCCCGCGTAGTCGGTCAGAGCCATGCGCGTCTGGTCCCACGATCGCTTCACGTTCCCCCTGCCGGGCGGGCACCGCTTCCCGCTCGGCAAGTACCGCCTGCTGCGCGAGCGCGTGGTCGCCGAGGGCCTCGTCGCCCGCGGCGACGTACGCGAGCCCGGGCCGGTCGGGTGGGCCGAGCTCGAGCTCGTGCACGAACGGGCGCTGCTCGAGCGCATCCGCACGGGTGCGATGACCCGGCGCGAGCAGCAGGCGCTCGGGCTGCCGTGGTCGCCCGGGCTCGTCGACCGGGCACGCCACTCGGCCCAGGGCACCGTCGAGGCGGCGCGCGACGCGCTCGAGGACGGCGTCGGCATGAATCTCGGCGGAGGCACCCACCACGCCGGGCGGGAGGTCTCGCGCGGCTACTGCCTGGTCAACGATGTGGCCGTGGCTGCGACGCTGCTGCGCCGCGACGGCCTCGCCGGGCGCGTCCTCGTCGTCGACTGCGACGTGCACCAGGGCGACGGCACGGCGCAGATATTCGCCACTGAGCCCGAGGTGTTCACGCTCTCGCTGCACGGCGCGCGCAACTATCCCTTCACCCGCATCCCGTCGGACCTCGACGTCGACCTGCCGAGCGGCACGGGCGACGGCGAGTACCTCGCGGCCCTCGACGACGCACTCGGGATCGGCCTCGAGCGGTCGCGCGCGGAGTTGGCCTTCTATCTCGCCGGCGCCGATCCGTGGCAAGGCGACCGCCTCGGACGCCTCGCGCTCACGAAGGCCGGGCTGCGCGCCCGCGACGAGCTCGTGCTCGACCGCCTGCTCGCCGCGGGCGTCGTCGTCGCGGTCGTGCTCGCCGGCGGCTACGCCGACGACGTGCGCGACACCGTCGACATCAACATGGCGACGGTCGCGGTGGCCGGCGAGCGGATGCGCGCGCCGCGACCGCTCTAGACACGAGCCGCCCCGCGGTCAGCTCTTAGGGATCGCCGCGCAGGGCGTGGGTCGACGCCGGTCGCCCGGCTTCATGCACAGGTCCCTGCGCGCCGGGGCAAGCCCCTTGCGGATCTCGAAACGCGTGTACTTGCCCCACTTGCCGGGCGCAGTCACGTAGACGCGCAGCACGACTCCGGCACGGTAGGTGCGCTGGAGCACACGGAAGCGGATGCGCCCGCTGCTCAGGGCGGAGCGGGCCCGCACGGTGCTGCGCGCCTCGATCGGTGGGCAGTTGCGCCCGCGACAGCGGGCGGCGGCGAACGAGCCGCCGGGTGCGCGCGCCGACAGGACGCGGATCGTCGCGCCGCGGCGGGTGAGCGTCCCGGCGATGCGGACGACCGGGAAGGGCTTCATCACGTCCGGCCCGGCGGGAGGCGGCGGGCGCCCCACCGTGTCGAAGCGCGTGCCGGACGGCAGCGGCGTCGCGGAGGTCAGCACCTGCGTGGCACCACTGGGCAGCAGGATCGTCGTGCCCGGCGAGCCGGTCACGGTTGAGGTGCCGCGCGTGCCCGCGGCGGCGGGTGTGCCAGGGGCGCCGGAGGTGCCCGGAGCGGTTCCCACAGGCGCGGTCGGGCTCGCGGTGGTGGTCGGGGAGATCACGTTACCGGTCCTGTCCTTCACCGTCGTCGTCGCTTGGCCGGTGGCGTTGGGGACAGTCGTCGTGTTCTGGCCGCTGACCTGGTCGACCGTCGTGCTGACGGGCGCCGTGACGGCGGGCGGTCGAGGCGTGCTCGTCGAGGGAGCGACCGACCCGAGGGGATCCGAGACCGACCCGAGGGGATCTGAGACAGTCTGGTCGAGGACCCCAGCTTGGCCCGCGGCGCCTGGCACCAGCCCGAACAGGATCCCGAACGCGACCGCCGACGCAACGTTTGCGACGAGCACACGATTCCGTCTGCGTCCTTCCTCAGCCCCTCTGCGCCTCACCCGTCCCCTCCCGTAGCGAGCGTCCTACCCCCCCGCGCGCTCCGTGCAAGCCGCATTTAACACGAACTCGAGAGAGGGGCCGTCCGATCAGCGCGCCCCCGGGCAGCGGGCGGGCCGAGCGGCCGCGGTCGGCGAGAGGCACATGTCGGTGCGCGCCGGCGCCTGTCCGCGCCGGATGCGGAAGCGCGTGTACTTGCCGTAGAGGCCGGACCTGCTGACGTGGATCTCCAGCCGGACGCCGGAGCGAAAGCCGCGCTGCATCGCCTTGAGACGCACCGGTCGACCGCTGCGGGCGACCCGAAGCGACAGCGCGCGGCGCCCGAGCGCGCGCGGGCAGCCTTCTCCCAGACAGCGAGCTGCCACGGTGGTCCCGACAGGGGCACGCACGGTGAGCAGCCGGATGCGGACGCCGCCACGCGTCAGCGAGCCCGCTATCCGGACGACCGGAAACGGGGTGATGAAGGACACCGAGGCGCCGGACGGAGCCGAGCCGCTCGACCCGAAGCTACTGTCCTCGCCCGCGGTCGCAGTGGTGCCGGGGTTGCCGGGCGCCGGCGGAGCGGGTACGGCCATGGGAGCCGGCGATGCCTTCGGCGCGGGCTTCGGCCCGGGCCGACGGCTGGGCACGCGCACCGTCGTCGTGACCCGCGGCAGCGTCGTGGCGGTCGGCCTCGGCGGACGCGGGCGGGGCCGAGTCGTCGTGGTCGGCTGAGTGGTGGTGGTCGGGCTCGCGGTGCTCGACCCGGTGGTGGAGGTCGATCCGCCGGTGCTCGTGCTGCCCGGGGGCGTAGTGGTGCCGTCGGTGGTCGCTCCTCCGCCCTTCTCCTCGGCGAGGCTCGCGGCGGGGCCGAGCGCGAGCAGGGCCCCGACGGCAGCCGCGAGCACGAACGCCAGCGACGACCGAAGCCGGCGCCGGATGTCGCGCTGGGGACGAGGAACCGTTGGGGCCATGCCGGTGGCCCTGGACGCTAGGCGGCACGCCGGATGGAACCTAAGCCGGCTGCCTCAGCGGTGCCGCCGATGTGACGGCCCCGTCCGAGGCGGAGCCGACGCTGCCCGCGTACTTCCCGAGCACGCCCGAGGGATAGAGCGGCGTCGGCGGCTCCCAGTCGAGCAGCCGGGCGTCGAGCTCGGCGTCGTCGACGAGCAGGCGCAGCTCTCGGCCGGGGATGTCGATCTCGATCGTGTCGCCGTCGCGCGCCGCCGCGAGCGGACCGCCGTGCGCGGCCTCGGGCGCCACGTGGCCGATCATCAGCCCGCGCGTGACGCCGCTGAAGCGACCGTCGGTGACGAGCACGACGCTCTCGCCGAGACCGCGGCCGACGAGCGCCGCCGTGACGGCGAGCATCTCGCGCATCCCCGGACCACCGGCCGGCCCCTCGTAGCGGAGGACCACCACGTCGCCCGGCTTGATCGCTCCCGCCCGGATCGCGGCCGAGCACGAGCGCTCGCCGTCGAACACGCGCGCGGGCCCGCGGTGCACCTCCTCGGCGGCGCCGGAGAGCTTCAGCACGCATCCCTCGGGGGCGAGGTTGCCGCGCAGGATCGCGAACTGCGCGCCCGACTTCGCCGGGGCGGCGACGCTGCGGATCACCTCGCCGCCGGCCCCCGATGGCACGCCGGCCGCGATCTCGCCGACGGTGCGCCCATCGACGTTGAGGGCGCCCTCCTCCATCAGCCCTGCTTCGACGAGCTCCTTCAGGACCACGGGCGTGCCCCCGGCGCGCGCGAAGTCGGCGGCCACGAAGCGCCCGGTCGGCTTCAGGTCGGTAATGATCGGGACCCGGGCCGCGATGCGGTCGAACTCGTCGATCGAGAGCTCCACCCCGGCCTCGCGCGCGATCGCGAGCAGGTGCAGCACGCCGTTCGTCGAGCCGCCAGAGGCCACGAGCGCCGTGATCGCGTTGGTGAGCGCCGCGTGGGTGAGGATCGCGGAGGGGCGAAGATCACGGGCGACGACGTCCATGACGAGCGCGCCGATGCCCTCGGCCGCCCCCTCCTTGGCGGGATCGGTGGCGAGGATGTCGCCCGGGCCGAACGGGGACATGCCGAGGAAGTCGAGCGTCTGGCCCATCGTGTTGGCCGTGTACTGCGCCGCGCACGTGCCCGCCCCCGGGCAGGCCACCCGCTCGAGCTCGAGCACGTCGGCCGCGGCGAGCTCGCCGACCGCCTCCTGGCCGAGGGCCTCCCACATGTCCTGGATCGTCACGTCGCGCCCGCGCCAGCGCCCGGCGGCCATGGAGCCGCTATAGAGCGCGACGGCGGGCAGGTCGAGGCGGGCGAGTGCCATCACGGCGCCCGGGCCCGTCTTGTCGCAGCCGACGAGACAGACGATGCCGTCGAAGGGCTGGGCGCGCCCGACGAGCTCGATCGAGTCCGCGATCACCTCGCGCGAGACGAGCGACGTGCGCTGTCCCTCCGTTCCCATGCCGAGGTTGTCAGACACCGCGATCGTGTTGAACTCGAACGGCGTGCCGCCCGCCGCGCGGATCCCGGCCTTGACGTGCTCGGCCAGGCGCCGCTGGTTCATATTGCAGGGCATCGTCTCCGACCATGTGGTCGCTACCGCGATCAGCGGCTTGCGCAGGTCCTCGTCGGTCAGGCCCATCGCCCAGTAGTGCGAACGGGCGGGCGCCCGCTCGAGCGCATCGAGCATGCCGTCGTGCTTGCCGCGGCCGTTGCCGCCATCTGCGTGATTCATCAGTAGGTCGCTCTCCCCCCGCTTACGTCGTAGCACTGTGCGGTCACGAAGCTCGCGTCGTCTGACACAAGGAAGTGGACGACCGCCGCCACCTCGTCTGGCGTGCCCACGCGCCCCATCGGGATCCGCTCGGTCATGTAGTCGATCGTCTCCTGGCTCATCCCGGCGAGCAACGGCGACTCGATCACCGCGGGGGCGACGCAGTTGACCCGGATCCCCTCCTTGACGACCTCCTTGGCGAGAGCCTTTGTGAGCCCGATCGCGCCCGCCTTGGAGGCCGAGTAGGGAATCAGGTTGGGGTTGCCCTCCTTGCCGGCGATCGAGGCGACCGTGACGATCACCCCGCTGCCGCGCTCGCGCATCGGCCGGATGGCCGCCCGGCTCGCGTAGAAGAGAGCGGTCAGGTTCACGTCGATCACCCTCAGCCAGTCCTCGTCGGCGAGCTCCCAGATCGGCGCCGTCGGACCGGTGATGCCGGCATTGTTGACGAGGATGTCGAGGCTGCCCTCGTGCTCGAGCGCCTCGGCCACCATCGCGTCGGCATCGGCTGCGCGCGTGACGTCGGCGACTGTCGAGCGCGCGACGAGTCCCTCGTCGCGCAACGCCTTCGCGGCGCGCTCCGCGCCCTCGCCGTCCCGATCGACCACCACTACGCTCGCACCCGAGCGAGCGAGCCGCCAAGCGATCGCCTGGCCGATGCCCTGTGCGCCGCCCGTGACGAGCGCGACGCGATCGGAGAGGGCGGCCGACATGGGCGGCGATCCTACCCCCGCCTCGGGGCGGCCGGGGCCCTTACCCGCTCAGGGGCGGATCAGGGCTCGTCGCGCACGATTCGCCCGCCGCGAAAGCTGACGGCGGCGATCACCATCGCCGCGGTGGCGAGGATGATGTCCTTGAGGACGTACTGGCCCTCCAGTGTCGGCGCGTAGCCCGGCCCGCCGAAGAGGCGCTCGGGAAGCAGCACGACCGGCGAGAGGATTCCGACGAGCTGGAGGACCAGCAGCCAGATCGCGAGCCGCATCAGGCGCCCAGTCAGCAGGCACAGGCCGATGAAGCACTCGAGCGTCGCGACGCCCACGAGCGCGACCGAGCCGGGGACGAGACCGAACGTGAGCAGCTCGGTCGTCTTGAGCGTGAGATCCTCGGCCGGGCTCGTGCCAGGGAAGTACTTCAGCAGCCCGAAGCCGAAGAAGACCGCGCCGACGGACACGCGCAGGAGCGTCGTGCTGTGGTGGACGAGCTGCCGGTGGATCGCGTTCTCGAGATCCACGAACCAGTCAACGGCAAGTCGCACGGCCCTTACTACGCGACTGGCCTTGCTTCGGTTCAGCGACTGCTGTCGGGCCACGCCGGTCTGATCGACCGAACGCGCCGCCGGTTTGAGAACCGCTACGTCAGCAGGTAGCCGAGCGGCTCGAGCGACTCGACGCCGCGCTGCACCGCGGCCTCGCCGCGCACCACCGCGGCGCGCGCGGCGTTGTACCTGCCGCGGTCTGCTCCCCGCGCGCCGGCCGCCATCCTCGTGTACGCCGCCTGCGTGGTCCTGAGCGCCGCGATGATCTGGCGGTTGGCCTGCTGCTCGGCCGGGTTGAGCACCCTGCCGCGGGCGAGCGAGGTGGCGGCCTCGCGGTAGGCGGCGGCGAGCCCGCCCGCGGTCCGCGCCTGCCCCGCCGGAGTGCGCGCGCCCTGAAGACGGGAGCGCCCGGCGGCGCGGGCGCGATTCAACCTGCCGATCGTCCTGTCGAGGCGCGCGGCGTAGCGCCGGTCCGGGCCGAGCGGGACCGGCTCCCCGCGGCTCAGCTTGAGCGTCGAGGCGACCCGCTCGCACGCGGCCAGGAACTCCTCGGCGCGGGCGGGCGAGACGCAGGCCACGCTTGCGACTCCAGCGGTCGTGGGCACCGAGTAGAGGTTGATCCGCCCGTCGAAGCCCCGCGGCGCGAGGCCCGCGTAGCGGTAGGCCTGCAACTGTCCGAGGGCGACCGTGTCGTCGTTGGCCGGCGGGTCCGCAAGTCGCCGCAGGAGCGGGGCGGGCAGGAGGACCGGGCCGCTCGCCTCGATGCGGCCCGCCAGCAGCGCCGCACCCGTACCACCGGGCGGGGCAACGGCGATCACATCGGCGATCCGAAGCCCCGGCACACGCGGCGCCGTCCGGAGGCGCTGCCACTGGCCGGGGACCGTCAGTCCGAGTTGGCGGCCGGCCTCCGCGCGCGGCGGAGGCGGAGGCGCGTCCCCCCCGCCGGATCCGCCGAGGAGCGTGGACGCAAGCGCGGCGCCTGCGAGCGCCAGCACAGCGAGCAGGCCAACCAGCACGCCACGACTCACGCCCCCGAACACACGCCTGTCGCTCGGCTCGGCGGTCTGCGTCGTGACCGTCGTGACCCTACGCGGTGGGGCGTCGGCGCGTGCGGGCATGGCGGCCTCGGGCGCGTGACGGGCCCGCCGTGAGTTGGGGGCAGGTCGGACAGAAGGCGGTGCCGCGGCGGTGCGTGGGGTCTCCGTGGGCGCGGCAGGCGTCTCCGTGGGCGCCGCCTCGGTCGGCGGCGCGGTGGCCGCGGCGCGGGGAAGGGGGTTGCGGGAAGGGCGGGCGGCGGGGGCAGGGGGAACATCGACTGCGGCCGACCGCGCTCCGCCGACGGACGCGGCGACGGCGGCGCCCGACGCCCCGTGGCGGGCGCGCTCGTCAGAGCGGTGCGGTCCGGAGCTCGTGCCGTTGCCCCGCTGCGGCCCGTCCTGCGACCTCGGACGGGCGGGAGCCGGGGCGACCGCGC
>Ga0136610_1000523_pt1 | contig 11603 bp, 14 predicted proteins | sample AntDrymUQ1342206_2_FD_104804 | JGI IMG/M metagenome (GOLD analysis project Ga0136610, IMG submission 104804) | Polar desert sand microbial communities from Dry Valleys, Antarctica - metaG UQ134 (22.06) | ecosystem: Environmental > Terrestrial > Soil > Desert | place: Antarctica: Dry Valley...
GGATCCATGTTCGTCCTCGGGGGCCTGGACGAGGCTCGCAACCCGCATGAGAAACGTCCCGCAGCCGTGGGCGTGGTCCAGTTCCTCAGGGAGAAGACGGCGATGGCCGTGCCCGATGACACCGCGACGGTGGTTCGCATCGACGGCCTCGTCAAACTGGTCGCCGGCATCGCGCTCAGCTTGGGCAGGGCACCGCGTCTTGCCGCTGCAGTGCTCAGCGCCAGCCTGGTCCCCACCACGCTTGCCGCTCACAGCTTCTGGAAGATCGACGACGAGGGTGACCGGGCGCTGCAAAAGCAGGAGTTCTTCAAGAACGCCAGCATGCTCGGTGGATTGCTGCTTGCAGCGGTAGACACCGAAGGGAAGCCCTCGGTCGCCTGGCGTACCCGAAGGGCGGCTCGCCGGTTGTCCCGCAACGTCAGTCACGCTGCTGAGAGCACGTCGGAGTCTGCCGAGCGGGTCGCCCGCAAAACCAGAAAGGCACTGCCGGTCTAGTCGGCGGTCTAGTCGGCGGGCAGAGGTGGACCCATGGCCGACCACGGATCGAGCGTCCTGATCACCGGCGGTACCGGCGGCCTGGGGGCAGCCGTCGTGCGCCGCTTCCTGACTGCTGGTTGGCGCGTGGTGGTGCCATGGGTACGGCGTTCGGAAGTGGATCGGCTGCCACCGGATGACTCGCTCGATCTTCTCGAGGCGGATCTGTTCGACGCCGGGTCCGTACGGGACGTCGCAGAGCGGGCCAACGCCGATCCCGGCCGGCCGCTACGAGCGGTGGCCAACCTCGTCGGCGGGTTCGCCATGGATGGGAAGGTGCACGAGACGCCGGTCGAGGAGTTCGAGGAGCAACTCCGGTTGAATCTGCGCGCCACCTACCTGGTCTCCCAGGCCACTGTCCCGTATCTGATCGAGGCTGGGGGCGGCGCCATCACCTGCGTGTCGAGCCGGGCGGCCTTGCGTCCCTTCGCCGGAGCCGCCGGATACATCACGAGCAAGCTCGCGGTACTCGGCCTCGTCGACTCGTTGGCGGCGGAATACCTTGCGGCCGGCGTACGGGTGAATGCTGTGTTGCCCAGCGTGATCGACACGCCTGGCAACCGGGCCGGCCAACCCGACGCCGATCACAGTCGATGGGTTCGCCCGGAACAGATCGCCGACGTGCTGTTCTTCCTGTCCGGGGATGGCGCCAGTGTGATCAGTGGCGCGCACATCCCGGTCTACGGTCGCGCATGATGCGAGTGACCGTGCTCGGCGCCGGCTCGTGGGGGACGACGGTCGCCAGCCTCACCGCCGGTCGCAATGACACCACGGTGTGGGCCCGCGACGCGGAGGTCGCTCGGGAGATCAACGAGGAGCACACGCACGGCCGCTACTTGTCCGGCTACCGGCTACCGAAGCGGCTGACCGCCAGCGCCGATCTCGAAGAGGCCGTCGGCCGGGCAGATGTTCTGGTGATGGGCATCCCCTCACACTCGTTTCGCGAAACCCTCGAGGCCGCAAAGCCGTTCCTACGACCATGGGTTCCGGTTGTCAGCCTCACCAAGGGACTCGAGTCGGGCAGCTTGCTCCGGATGACCGAGGTGATTCGCGATGTGTTGCCCGGGCACTCGGCCGCAGCGCTGACCGGCCCCAACCTGGCCAAGGAGATCATGGCCGGTAACGCAGCGGCCAGCGTTATCGCCACTGAGGACTTGGATGTTGCCGCAGCACTCCAAACAGTGTTCGCCCGCGGAACGTTTCGGGTCTACACCAACCACGATGTGATCGGCTGCGAGATCGGGGGCGCGCTGAAGAACGTGGTGGCGATCGCGACCGGCATCGCCGAGGGTCTGTCCGTGGGCGACAACACCCGCTCGGCGGTCATCACGCGCGGACTACAGGAGTTGACCCGGCTCGGCGTTGCCCTCGGCGCGCTGCCGGAAACGCTGGCCGGCCTGGCCGGCATGGGTGATCTCATCGCCACCTGCATCAGTCCGCAGAGCCGCAACCGGTACGTCGGTGAACAACTGGGCAAGGGTCGCCCGCTACCCGAGATCCTTGCCGAGATGAGCCAGGTGGCCGAAGGCATCAAGACCGCGCCCGTCGCGATGGCCCTGGCGCAACGTTTCGATCTGGACATGCCGATCGCCGCCGAGATAGCCGGAATCGTCGATGGCTCGATCAGTCCGAACGACGCCTACCGGGGATTGCTGCGCGACGTCAAAGCCGGCCACGAAGCCGAACCCGGCTGATCGGTCTCTGTGCCCGGAGCGGTCTGGCTTGCGCCTGCTCGCTGCGCTGATAGACGATCGATACGGAGCGGGGCGGCTCGCACGGCGGGGGTGATCGGATGCCGTGGATAGAGCGTGAGCTGGTCCCGGGCTTGAGCAGCAGCACGGGCCTGGTCGGTTGGATCCTCGTTGCATACCTGATCACCTTCCTGGCCACCCGCGCGATCACTCGGGCGATCCGAAGCGATCGTGGTCCGTTCCGCGACGCCAGCGCCGGTGGAGTCCATCTGCACCACGCGGTGTACGGCATCTTCCTGTTGCTGAGCGTCGGCACTGCCGAGTTCACCTATCGCCCCGGCGCACCGTGGGTGCAGATCCTGGCAGCCCTGTTCGGAGTCGGTGCGGCCCTCACGCTCGATGAGTTCGCTCTGTGGTTGCGCCTCGAGGACGTGTACTGGATGCAGGAGGGCCGCAGTTCGGTCGACGCGGTGCTCGTCGCGTTCGTGGTCGGCGGTCTGCTGCTCACCGGTGCCAACCCGCTCAGCGCTGAGGCCGGACAGGGTGAACTCGTTGCGGCACTGACCATTACAGCGAACCTCGGCTTCGCCATCGTGGCGATCCTCAAGGGTCGCCCGGTACTGGGCGTGATCGGGGTGCTCGTACCCTTGGTGGCGCTGGGTGCGGCCCTGCGGTTGGCCCGACCCAGCTCCCCATGGGCGCGCCGGTGGTACCCGGCGGGCTCCAGGCAGATGGCCCGTTCGCGCAAGCGGTTTCCGCCGGGTCGCCGAAGCTGGTGGGATCCGCTGGTCGACCTCTTCGCCCCAGCCACGCTCCCGCCACACGACGCCCCAGCCGGCGTCCGGCCCGAACAAGATCGGAATTAGGCGCACGGTGGGTCGCAGTTCTGGGTCGTTCTCATCGCCCCGCTGGTCGGTCGACCCGGCGCGCTCGCGCCGGTCCTGACTACCAAGCCAAATGCCGGGTGGGGACCGTGACGTCGCAGCAGACCAGGATCCCACCGGAGCGGATGTGCCCACCGGACGTAAGGGCAAGACATCGGCGCGGCCTGTCCGACGTACCGGGCCGGCGAAGGGAGGAACACCCCGGTGAACCTGAGCCGCTCAGCCGCCAGGCGCTGACTGGCACACCGCGAGGACCTCGGCATCGGCCTGGGTGCCAGTGAACTGGCGGCCATTGTCGAGGAGTTCGTCGAACGCTGGACCGACGAGGGTGCGCAGGGAGTCCAGCGTCTGGTCCATCTGTGCCTGTACATCCGGAGCCCGGGGGGAGCCGAGGCGCTCGCGCAGTGCGTCGGCAGCACCGATCAGGCGCAGGCCGGACGCACTCGCGCTCACGCCTCCAACCGCCCCGGCAAGCAATGCGACGTCCTCGTACAGGATCGCCAGTGCCCACTCGTCGTCATAGGCCCAGCGGCACCCACCATCACCTCCGTCGACGCCGAGTCCTTGTCAGATGGCAGCGTGCGGTTCCAGGCCCGGGTCGTCGGCGATCCCTCGGCGGGCATCCAGGAGGTGTGGGTCACCTACACCGGCGAGCGCGGCAGCCCGCTGCACGGGGCGTGGACTTCCCTCAACCTGACCCAGGACCCCAACGACTCCACGCTGTGGACCGGTTCCTTCACCCTGCCGGACAAACAGGATCCGGCTGCCATCCGGTACGTCGTACAGGCTGCGAACGGTGTTGGAGTGGTCGGGTTGGACGACAACCAGGGCTTCTATTTCACTCCCGGCATCACCGCCGGAACGGTCGACCCGAGGCGGTCGCGACGACCCTGTCAGTCGGCTCCGGAATCCCGGCCAATGGCACCTACGGTGCGAATCTTCCGGTGTCCGCCACCCTGACGACTGACGGTGGCACTCCGGTGGCGGACAGACTGGTGACGTTCAGCATCGGCGGCGCGTCCCGTGCAACGTTCACGAATGCGTCCGGCGTCGCGGCGACCTGCCGCTCAGCGTGGTTCCGGGCACCTACAGTCTCACCACATCCTTCGACGGAGACGCCACCCTGGTGCCGTCGGTGGGTACCTCCATGTCCGTCACGGTCGGAAAGCAACCCACCGGGCTGACCATGATTCGCCAGGACGACGCTGGCCTGACGGCCACACTGCTCGGTGACACCGGCCTTCCGCTGCGTGAGAAAACCGTCTTCTTTGTGACGAGGGACGCCGCCGGAACAGTCCTGACCGGGACCGCGGTGATCACCGACCGGGAGGGAATCGCGCAGTTCGACACTGTGAACCTGCCGGCCGCGGCAACCGCCGTAACCGCATACTTCGGCTCGGCCGAGACACCGCTCCCCGGCGGCAAGACCGCAGATCTTTCCGATCCCAGTTACGCCGCCTCGATCGCCGGACCGGTCGGGCTGACTTCGCCTGGCTGCACGATGCTCGGGACACCGGGCGACGACACCCTGCATGGCACCAAGGGCAACGACGTGCTGATCGGCAGTAACGGGAACGACATCCTCTACGGCGGTTGCGGCAACGACCGGCTCGAGGGAAGCAACGCAACGGCAACGACACGCTGCAGGGCGGCGCCGGAGGTGACACGCTGCTCGGCAGCAACGACAACGACGCGATGAACGGTGGGTCGGGTAACGACCGGCTCGAGGGAGGCAACGGCAACGACTCGATTCTCGCCGGGCTGGGCGTCGACCAGCTGATCGGAGGCAGCGGCAACGACACCCCCGACAGCATCTCCGGGGAAAGCGGCACCAACAGCTGCCGCCGAGATACCGGAGACACGGTCACCGGTTGTCCGTAGCGGCGTCGTGAATGACCCGACCGGATCCGCGAGTGCCCGCTCATTGCCGTCCCTGCTCCGCGCCCGGGTGCGGGATGCAGTAGCGACGCTGCGCGACCGACAGCTGGCCCGGCTGATGCTGACCTGGGGAGCCTGGATCACCGCGGAGTGGGCCTTTCTGATCGTGGTGTCGGTGTTGGCCTTCGACCGAGGCGGCGCGGCGGCGGCCGGCCTGACCTTCGACGAGATCGCGCTGCTCAAGGTGGTGCCCCGTACGGCAAGCGTGGTGTCAGTCGGATCCAGCCGACTCCTGTCCATCGACGGGGATTCCTTCGTCGCCGCCGTGACCAGGCATCGCCTCGCCGAACAGCGCGCCAACGACGCTGCCGACGACCTGCTGAAGGGCGACGCATTGACCTACGACGACCGATCGTCATTGGCATGATTTCTGTGGCCGGACCGTTACGGTGGTCTTCGTGCGGGTGACCTTCTGCGGTGTCCGCGGCTCGACTCCCGCACCCGGAGCGCCGTTCATCCGGTACGGCGGGAACACCTCGTGCGTGGCGCTGGCCCGAGTCGGCGAGCCGGTGCGGTTGCTCTTGGACGCTGGCACCGGAATGCAGGCGGTCAGTCCGCTGATGGACGGCGCCTTCGATGGCAGCGTCTTGTTGGGACATCTGCACTGGGATCACACCCACGGGATGCCGTTCTTCGCCGCTGGTGGTCGGCCAGGGCATCGGGTCCGGGTCCTGATGCCACGGCAGGGGGAAACGGGTGAGGCCTTGCTCCAGCGCTGCCTGTCCCCCCCGAATTTTCCGATCGTGCCGTCCCAGCTGGGCCCTGGCTGGAGCTTCGAAGACATCGACGAAGGCCGATTCCAGCTCGAGGGTTTCGACGTACTGGCCCGGGAGATTCCGCACAAGGGTGGCCGGACCTTCGGGTACCGGATCGAGGCCGACGGCTGGTCACTTGGCTACCTCTCCGACCACAGCCCGACCTCGGTCGGCCCGGGACCGGACGGGCTAGGGGAACGGCACGAGGCCGCCCTGGAACTCGCGCAGGGCGTGGACGTGCTGATCCATGACGCGCAGCACCGCCAGGAGGAGTTCCCTGGGGTGGCCTATCTCGGGCACGCCAGCGTCGAGTACGCCGTGGCCTTGGGAGTCGAGGCCGCAGTGGGAACGGTCGTCCTCTTTCACCACGCTCCGACGCGCACCGACGACGAGATCGACGTCCTGTTGGCCGCGAGCCGCAACCCTGGGGTCAAGGTCGTCGCGGCCTACGAGGGGCTCGTTCTGGAATGCGCAGACGGCCGGCATTGAGAGTGCAGCACGACGTCTATGAGGGCTTTTCGACCAATTTCCAATAGGCGTCCTTGCGAACTACCTTTCCATCCCGAAACTCATAGTGATCGCATCCACGGACCTGCACCCGCACTCCGTCCGGTCTTGTACCGGTCAGCAGCCATTCCGAAACGACCATGTTTCCGCTGATCCAATGGCGGTCATCGCCGTAGTGGACGTCTGGAAGGCCCTGAAAGCGCGTGGCCAGACCCTCCCGGACAGCGGCTTTTCCCGCATAGCGTTGACCCCATGGATCGGGGCCACGGGGCATGTCCAATGTGCAGTCGTCGGCAAAGAACTCCATGATCGCGTCCAGATCGTGAGCATTGAAGGCATCAAGGATCGCCTTCACCGTTCCCACCGAAACCGCTTGCTCTCGAGACATCGCTCCTCCGTCAGGGACCGTACGCCGCCACCATTGTGAAACTGGACTGAGATCGCTGGCTCACATTTTCTCGCGGGAAGCGCTCGGCCGGGCTAGCAGGGCCTGGATGGCCGGTAGGGACGCGCGGGCTGCGATCCGGCCGGATTCGCGCATCGCGTCGATTTGGTGGAACTCCAGCAGCCCTACCCCGGCGGCGTCTGGCGAGATCACGACGTCGGCCAGGGCCAGGGACTGGTCGACGGTCGCACCGCTGCCCATCATCATCGTGCGCATCAGCGTGTCGCCCAGTGCCGGAATGCGTGGCGGGCCGGAGCGCGGCGTCTTCGAGCCGCTCTTGGCTGAGCCTCCGAAGGAGATGTTGACTGCCACGACCGGACCCTCCGGTCCGGCGAGGGTACGCACCGGCAGGTTGTCGAGCACGCCACCGTCGATGTGCAACCGGTTGTTCAGCTGGTACGGCGGGTACAGCCCGGGCACCCGCAGCGAGCAGGCCAGCGCATCGGAGACCCGACCGTTGCGGTGCACGACGGCTGAGCGGGCCAACAGGTCGACGCTCACACAGCGAAACTCCTTGGTCAGTTCCTCGACGACCCGTCCGGCGAAGACAGTTTTCAATCCCGTCTCGGTGGCCCGGCCACGGATGAAACTCTTCGTCGGAAGCGTGTAGTCGCCGATCGGGTTCGTACGCACGAAGTACTCGTAGACGAGCGCGTCGACCGCATCGGCGTCCATGCCGCAGGCGTGCCCAGCCGCAATCACCGCCCCGAGGCTGGTGCCAGCGACTCGGTCCACGACGATTCCTGCGGACTGGAGTTCATCGAGGACGCCGAGATGGGCGAGCGCGCGGGCGCCGCCCCCGGCCAGCACGAGCCCCAGGGACCGGCCGGCAAGCCGGTCACTGAGCGGCCGGGTGCCGCTGCCAATGGTGGCCGGGTCCAGGGAATGCGTCGAGACCGGCTGCAACAGCGCCTCCCAGGCGATCCGCTGGTCTCGGGTTGCGCCGCCGACCAACACGAGGTCGGCGCCGACTGCACGGGGGTACGGCGGGGCGGTGGGCGGTTGCGACTCCCCCGCAATGACGACGACCCGGTCGGCGACCCGCAGGCAGAATTCTCGCCAGCCCTCGTCGGAGCAGTCCGCCGCTAGCAGCACCCGGTCACACGAGCGCTCGGCCCGCTCCAGGCCGTCCCGATTCACGCGCCCGGGATCGACGGCGACCAGGACGCGTTTCAGGTCTCCGAGCAGCGCCGTGGCAACCTCTGCCACGGGCGCCGCAGCGTCGAGCCCGACGACGGCGACCACAACATTCTCGGGGCGGACCGGCGATGCCAGCGGTGGCTCGATCTCCTGCAGTCGGACCGCCAACCCGGTCGCCAGTGCGGTCAGCACTCCGGCGTCGGCGAAGGCCGCGAACTGCTGTCGGTCCAGTCTGACCAGCCGGCTGTCGCGGACTGCGCGCACGGAGGCCGAGCGTGGAACACCGGTCAGCAGACCCAGCTCCCCCAAAACGCCGCCACGTCCGAGCTCGGTGAGGACAACGTCGTTCTGCACGACCTGCAGACGGCCGCTGCGCACGACGTAGAGGGCGTCGGACGGGTGCCCCGCCCGGAAGAGGTAGGACCCTGCGTCGAGCTCCACGTCGACCGTGCTGTTGCTCAGCTCGATCTGTGCCTCCGGGCTGAGACCGCGGAACAGTGGCAGGTCACCGAGTAGATCCGGTTGGCGCGGCGCGGGCGCGTGTTCGGGTAGCTGCGCAGGCGTCGGAGGCGCTGGCAGGGGTGCCGGCGCCTCGGCGTCGAGAGGCGCAGTGCCCCCTGGGTGCGCCGTCGTCCGGCCGAGGAATGCGGCACCCACCGCCACGACCAGGAAGCACACGGCAGACAGGACCCATCCCTGCCGCAACGCGGCCTCGGCATCCGCCGGGCCTGGATTGCCTACCAGCGCAACGAGGAGCGCGATGCCCAACACGGCGCCGAGCTGGCGTGCACTGGTCACCACCGCCGATGCGGTGGCATAGCCGCCGCCCTTCGGCAGGACGGCGAGGGCGGCGGCGCCGAGGATCGGCAGGGTGGCACCGACGCCGATCCCCGACAACACCTGGCCAGGGAGCCATGCGCCCCAGAAATCGGGCTGGCTGCCGACCCGTTCGAGGTACCAGAAGAAGCTCGCGGCCCACAGCAACGCCCCTGGGATGACGACCAGCCGGTGCCCGCGGGCGTCCGCGACCCTGCCAAGCACGGCGGCAACCGCAGCCGCGACGAACGCGGCCGGAGCAACCGCCAGGCCGGCCTGCAACAGCGAGTAGTTCCACACATAGGTGAGAAACAGGATGTGCGTGAGAAGATAGGCGTAGAAACCCATCCCGGCCACGACGGTGGTCAGGTTGCCGACCGCGAAAGATCTCACCCGGAACAACGCCGTGTCCAGGATCGGCGCCGGGTGGCTTCGGGAACTGACCACGAAACCCGCGAAGGCCAGGGGGAACCGGCAAAGGCCCCGAGCACAGCGAGACTGGCCCAGCCCCAGTCGCCACCCTGGATGACCGCGAGAGTCACCAGGCCCAAGCTCACCGCCAGCAGGGTCGCCCCGCGCAGGTCGGGCATTCGCCGTCGACCGGGTGAGCGGCTCTCCACCAGGGCCCGGCGGGCGACTACGACCGCGATGACACCGAGCGGCAGATTGACCAGGAAGGCAAGCCGCCAGCTGGACGCCGACACCAGCGCGCCGCCGATCGGCGGGCCGAGCCCCGCCGCAATGGCTGCTGCCGCACCCCAGAGCGCGATGCCATGCGCCCGGCGGGCTGGCGAGAAGCCTTGGACGACAAGGGCGAGCGAGGCGGGAACCAGCAGGGCCGCGCCCAGGCCCTGGACGACGCGGAAGCCGATCAGCTGGCCGACGGTGCTGGTGGCCGCACACGCCACTGAGGCAACTGTGAAGAGCACAACGCCGGTGACGAACATCCGCCGGCGCCCGAGCAGGTCGGCCAGCCGTCCCGCCGCTACCAGGAACGCCGCGAAGACGATGTTGTACGCATTCAACACCCAGGACAGGCTGCTGATCGAGGAGTCCGGGAACGACCGCTGGATGTCGGGAAAGGCGACGTTGACGATCGTCGAGTCGAGGAACGCGAGAAAAGCGCCGAACGCGGCCACCAAGAGGACCGCCTTCGCGGTGGGCTCTCGACGCTTGCTCAGCCATTCGACCGGGAGCGCGGGTGCGGCGGTGATCAGACCCCCTCGTACATGGGCGTCTGTCACCCGGGATGCGGCGCGGTAGCGCCCCGCAACATAGCGCAGCTGATCAGGCCTCGTGCCGGATCACGCGGCCGGCCAGCGCTGGATCGGCTCAGGTTGCCGGACGTGCTGACCAGTGTCATCGGGCGCTCCAGGTGGGTCCCGTCCAGCACGACGTCCGCCCGTTCGTCGAAGAACGCAACGAGTCCGCGGACCTCCGACGCCTCGCGCTGCGGATCATGGTAGGTCCAGGCCAGGTCCGGGACTGGAGGATATCGATCCGATGGAACGGATCCCGCGGATTCCCTAGATTGACCTCGTCCTCCTCGTGCCAGGTGTCGAAGGCGTCGAAGTCGAGAACCACGTACCCGTTCAGCGCCGGATCGCTCGGCCGGAACCCGGCGCCGGCGAGGGTCTGCCCAGCCACCCGTACGTCGACAACCTCTCCTTCGGCGGTGTGCACGCTGAACGGAATCGACGGGTCGAGCACCGGACGCGAGGACAGCCACTTCGGTGCTTTCAAGGCTGCGTGTCAACCACCAACATCGGCCGCACGCGAAAAGCCCGAGGCGAGCTCGCCCAGCTCGCCCGCCGAGATCCTGGTCTGGACCCAGCTCCTGGCCTGGCATGACCAGCCCGCCCTCCTCTGGGAACCCAAACGGCTCCGACTCCGGCTCCTGCCGTCGCCGGCCCGGTGATCACTACCGGCAGGCGCCGGATCCGTCGACTATCCAAGCGATGGCCGTGGGCCGACCTCGTCATCGGCGGACACCGACGACTCGCCACCATCGCCTGACCAGCCATCCCCAGCACCACGACCAAGGACCTCGGAGAACCGGCGGACATAACGCCGACAAAAGCTGCGCTCCCAGCCCCATCACCGACAAGCAAAGCCCGGAACACCCGCCCCGGCCTACTCACGAAAAGATCGAGACTAGACAATGTCTCCGCGGGCGTGTGAGGCTCGTCCCACCTGCAGCCTGAGCCTGAGCCTGAGCCTGTCGGGCCGAGGCCCAGCCTGCAACCGAACCGGCGACACGGGAGCCTCAGTGGTGACTGCGGAGGAGAACAAGGCGAATTACCTGCGATCCGTCGAGAGCCTCAACCGAGGGGACCTGCCCTCGTCCCTGGCGTTCACGGCTCCGGACGCGATCATCAACGGTGAACCGATCGGACGCGCCGGCGACGGACATCGCACGGAGATGCTGGCCCGTGCCTTCCCCGACCAGCACTACGACATCGATGAGCTGGTGGCCGAAGGGGACATGCTGGTTGCCCGTTGGCGGATGACGGCGACTCATCTCGGCGATCTGAACGGCCCGACGATGACCCTCCCGGCAACGAACAAGCCCTTGGACATCTGGGGGCTGAGCATGTACCGGATGCACGACGGGATGGCAGTGGAGATCTGGGAACGCCTCGACATGATGGAGTTCCTGGGCCAGCTCGGAGGTCTCCCGTCCAGAGCGTCCCTGCCGGAGGGGGAACCTGACTGACGCCACCCCGGCCTCCGGGCAGTAGTACGGCATGTGGGTCGCCGTCGATGTGGACAACGTGGCAGCACTGGCCAACCTACCGCCGCGCAGGCGCGCAGGACGAGACAGCCTGCGTGGTGCAGTCCTGGGACTTCACCAAACCATGACAGACGCGGTGACGTCGGCGGTGGGCGTCCC
>Ga0136610_1000526_pt1 | contig 11574 bp, 11 predicted proteins | sample AntDrymUQ1342206_2_FD_104804 | JGI IMG/M metagenome (GOLD analysis project Ga0136610, IMG submission 104804) | Polar desert sand microbial communities from Dry Valleys, Antarctica - metaG UQ134 (22.06) | ecosystem: Environmental > Terrestrial > Soil > Desert | place: Antarctica: Dry Valley...
AGACGGCTTTGAGGATGCCTATGCGTCCCACGCCGAGGCCGTAGCTCGCGAAAAACAGGGGGAACACCCCCCAGCTCACGCCGTCATTCAGGTTGTTGACGAGCCCCGCCTGGGAGGCGGCGAAGAGGTTGCGGTCTCCGTAGGTGGTCTTCGCGAACACCTCCCGGAAGCTCAATGGGTTCTGCTCTGGCGGGTGCTCCTCCATCTCCAGCTTTACGTGCTCCCGCGTGTCCCGGACGAGGAAGACCGAGACCAGGAGTCCTAGCACAGCGTAGCCTACCCCGAGGTAGAAGGGCTCGGGTCTCAGGCCGTAGGCCGCCGCAAGGTAGCCGGTTGCGAGAGCGGTGAGGCCAACGGCGAGGTAGCCGGCGAACTCGTTGAGGCCCACCGCCAGGCCCCGCCCGCGCGGTCCCACCAGGTCAATCTTCATGATGACGGTCATGGACCACGCGAGGCCCTGGTTGATGCCAAGCAGGGCGTTGGCGGCGACGATCCACTCCCACGAAGGGGCGTACATGATCATGAACGGTACCGGCACCCCCACGACCCAGCCCGCCACCAGCACCTTCTTCCTGCCGAAGCGGTCGGCGAGGCCTCCGGCGAAGAGGTTGGAGAAAGCCTTGACGACTCCGAAGGTGACGATGAACGAGAAGATGGCCGTCCTCAAGACCAGCCCGAACTGCTCCGAACCTATCAACGGCACCACTGTACGCTCCAGGCCCACCATCCCGCCCACGAAGGCGTTCACCAGCACCAGCAGCGCGAACTGTCGCCAGTTTTCCTTGAGCCCCAGGCGGACGGTAGGGGCCGAGGACGCCCGTTCGGAGGTCACGGGACTCTAGCCCGCAGCGCAGCGGTTGGCGCCGGACTCCAGCTCCGCAGGATCGCCCTCCGGCCATGCTCCGGCCCTGTTCAAACTCACGATGCGCTCGTAGTTCTCTGGCGGAGGAGAAACGTTCCCTGCGAGCTTATTGACGAAAGCCTCCTCATCCTCGCTCAAAAGCGGCACGCTCTCCCGTACCTCAGAGAGGGCCGCGGCTAAGGGCTTCCCGTCGAAGGGGACGGGTTCGCTGGTGTGTCCTGGCAGCACGAGTACCCCTCCGTCCAGCCCCAGCACGCGGCGCAGGGAAGCGTGAAGAGAGCGCGCCTTTCCCCGGCTACCCTCCGGGCTGGACTCCAGGTCAGGGCGACCGACCGCGGAGAGGAAGAGCGTGTCGCCGGTGAAGAGAGCCCACCCGTCGAGCAGGTAGCTCGTGCTCTCGGGCGTATGCCCGGAGGTCCGGATGGCTTCAAGCCTCGCAGAGCCGATCCGTACCTCGCCCCCTTCGTTGAGCGGAGAGAACGGGTAGGAAACCGGCGCTCCTTCAGGCATGTGGATCTCCGCCCCGGCCACTTCGGCGAGCATTCTGGAGCGGGAGAGGTGGTCGGCGTGGACGTGCGTGTCGAGCACGTGGGTTACCCGCCAGCCGCGCCGCTCGGCCAACCGGACGTAGACCTCCGGTTCCAGAGCGGCGTCTATTACGGTGGCCTCGCCGTCGGACCCGACGACGTAGGAGAGTCAGCCCTTCCCGGTGCGGCGCACCTGCATCACCTCGGCCCTCGTACCTGGCAGGGGCACGTCCGCCGTGTTCCAGGCGAGGCTCCAGGCCTTCATGCCCCCCTCCAGGGTGAGGGCCCCGTAGCCCTGGCGCCGTAGCTGCTCTGCGGCGAGAGCGCTACTCCTGCCGGCGCCGCAAACGGTGACCACCGGACAGCCTTCGGGTATCTCCAGTCCTTCCATCGCTCTGGGGTCCCTGGACTTGAGCCCGTCGTAGGCGTCGAAGTTGACGCTGTCGGGGACGGACCACTCGGCGTGCTCCCCCGCATGGCGTACGTCCAAAACTGTCACCTTCTCGCCGCTCTCCAGCCACTCCCTGAGCGTCTTCGCGTCTATGCTCTCTCGGTCCATACCGCCCTCCTTAACTCTCCACCGGCAGCCCGGCGGCCCGCCACTCGGAGAACCCTTCCGTGAGGCGGCTCGCCCGGTATCCGCGGGCTTCTAGTAGCTTCACCGCCTCGTCGGAGAACACGCAGTAGGGGCCGCGGCAGTAGGCGACGACCTCCCGGTCTTCCGGGATCTCCTCCAGGTAAGCCTCAAGCTTCTCTATTGGGACGGAGTTCGCACCGGGGATGTGCCCGGCCCGGTACTCCTTCTCCGGACGCACGTCCAACACGACCACGCCCTCATCGCGCGTCTTCGCGAGCAGCTCCTCCGCGCACACCGCCTCCATAGAATCCCTGTCGGTCAGGTACATGCCGACGAGGCGGTCTATCTCCGCGAGGCGCGCCTCCCCGAGCTCGCGCACCGCCTTCCACACTCCGTACACGCCCTCGTCAGCGAGTCGGTAGTAACCGTAATGCCCCTCCCTCTTCACCTCGACCAGCCGCGCGGACCTCAGCTCCTGCAGGTGTCGGCTGGTGTTCGCCACCGACATGCCCGCCTCCCGCGCGAGGTCCTCAACACTCCTCTCTCCTTGCGCGAGCAGGTCGATCAGCTCCAGACGGTGCGGGTTGGCGAGCGCCCTCCCCACCCGCGCGAACTGCTCGAAAAGCCCATCCTTGAAAGCCCTTTGGTCATTCATAAATTCAAGATAGTTGTTGAACAACCGGTTGTCAAGAACGTCTGCGGTCTCCGAGTCGCGAGGGGCGATGCGTGCTTGGGCGAGAGGGGCGGCCGCGCTCGGTCCCGTGATCTGTCATTCCCAAAAAGAGTGTCGAACTTCTCCCTAAGAATCCTAGTTCCGTTGGAGGGTGAGCATCGAGACGCGGGGGCCGTCGACGCTTTTTACCTGAATGGTGGCGCCGTCGGCCTCGACGGTGTCGCCGGTCTCTGGGGGGCGTCCAAGCGAGCCCAGGATGTAGCCGCCTATGGTGTCGAAATCCTCGTGGGGCAGGTCGAGCTCGAAACGCTCGTTCACGTCGATTATGGGGATGCGGCCGTCGACGGCGTAGAGGTGGTCGCTGATCTGCTCGATGGCTGGTTCGTCCTCGTCGAACTCGTCCTGGATCTCACCGACTAGCTCCTCGACGATGTCCTCTATGGTGATGAGCCCCTCGACGCTCCCCCACTCGTCGATGACTATGGCCATCTGAAGCGTACGGGTCTGGAACTCCTTGAGGATCTCCTCGATGCGCTTGTTCTCGGGTACGACCAGACACTCCCTGAGGATGGACCTAATGTCGAAATCCTCGGGACTCCCGCGGGCGGCCCTGAACAGGTCCTTGACGTGGGCGGCGCCCAGGATGTGGTCGAGGTCTTTCTCGTAGACGGGGTAGCGCGTATAGCGTCCGTAGACGGCGGCGTCGACCAGTTCGGGGAGCGGGGCGTCGCTCGCGATCGCCTCGATATCTGGCCTTGGGACCATGATCTCGCGGGCCACCCTGTCACCGAATTTGAAGACGTTGTTCAGGTAGTCGCGCTCCTCGGGTTCGAGCACACCAGAGGCGGTCGAGGAGGAGATCATGATCCTTAGCTCCTCCTCGGAGTGGGCCTCCATCTCCTCCCCTAGCCTGATGCCCCAGGGCCTCAAGACGAAGTTGGTCGACGCGTTCACCACCCAGACCACCGGACTCAAGAGGAGCCTGAACAGGATCAAAGGGCGGCTGATCCAAAGCGACACCCTCTCGGCCTTCTGAATGGAGAAGTACTTGGGCGCCTGCTCCCCGAAGACGAGGTGTGCATAGGTTATGGCCGAGAAACCGAGGACGACGGCGATGATCGTGACTATCCGCTCGTTCGTAATTCCTACGGCCTCGAGCAATGGCCGGATGAGGTGGGAAACGGCTGGCTCGCCGACCCAACCGAGCGCCAGGGAGGCCACTGTAATTCCAACCTGGCAGACGGAGAGATAGGAGTCGAGGTCGCGCAGCGTCTCGCGTACGACGGCGGCCCGCGCGCTGCCTTCCTGCTCGAGCTGCACGATGCGCGACTCGCGAACGCGCACCAGCGCGAACTCGGCCGCCACGAAGAAAGCGTTCAGGCCCACCAGAACGAGGGCCAGAAAGAGATTAAACCAGGATAGAAAGGGCTCCGGCACTTCTACGCGTGCCCACCGGCGTTCTGGCCGCGGGGTTTTCGTCGGTGGTGTTTGGCGTGAGGTTCGTCCATCCCGTTACCGGCGGATTATACCGCAGCCGGGTGTCCGCACAAATCCCGCAGCATGAAAAAAGGCCCGACCTTCGTTGCCGAGCCTCTCGGTGTAGCGTTTCCTGAACGCTCGCTCTACGCCAGGCCCTCCGCTTCATACTCGCGCAGGAAACTCTCGAACAGGCGCCTGTGCCCCTGCTCGTCGCGCAGGACATCTATGACCATGTCCTGCGTGACTGGGTCGGCCTCCTCGGTCTCCTCCACGATGCGCGTGTAGTGCCTGATTGCGCCGTCTTCCGCGTCTATGACACCCTTTATGACGTGTACTACGTCTACCTGGTCATCGGCCGGCTGCAGCATGTCCTGCGTAGCCTTGAAGTCCATCGAGCCAGGCACGACACCGTAGAGCTCCTTGATGCGGGCCGCAAACTGCTGGGCGTGGGCAAGCTCTTCCTGAATGTCTTCCTCTACGCTCTCCTTGACCTCCTGGGCGCGGACGCCGTCGGGGTTTACGGAGTTGGAGACGTAGTTCATGACAGTCTCTAGCTCCATAAAGTAGGCCGTCTTCAGAAGCTCGACGATGGTCTCGCGCTTCTCCGCCATCTCTTCGGAAAGGATGCCCTCGCTGCCGCGATTGGTCTCCATGCTCTATGACCTCCTACTAGATCTCATGCGATCCACACGGAGAATGTACCCTCGCACCACCCTGTTAAACCCCCTACCCCTCCTGCAGCTTAGGCTCCGTACGGGCCTCCATCGCCGCCTCTATACACTCCTCAGCGTCCGCCCCGGTCGAAGCCATGACCCCGGCCGCGAAGGCCCCTTCGACGAAGGGAGCGTCGACCAGCCTGACCCTGTCTCTTCTCTCCGAGGGCAGCATCTCGAGGACCGTCTCTGCGGAGAGGACGGCGCTGCCGAGGTCCATGAACACGAGCACCTCGTCGGCTTCGAGGCCGCGTATGGAGGCTTCGATCCTCTCCGGGTCGGTGCCGAAAGAACCGTCGGCGTCGCCCCCGACGGCCGAGATCTCGACCTCTCCGGCCATCTGCAAGACCAGGTCCGCTGTGCCCTCGGCGATCTCCTTGCTGTGCGAGACGAGCACGATCCCGACCATCAGGAGGAGCCTTCCAGGGTCCGCGCCGCGGCATCCAGGAGCATATACGTAGAGGTCGCCCCAGGGTCCTGATGCCCCGTGGCCCTGGCCCCCAGATAGCTCGCCCTCCCCCTCCTCGCGGTGAGCGGGACCGTCGACTCGGCCCCCTTCTTCGCTGCCTCCGCCGCGCTCCTGAACACCCTGGCCACACTCCCTTCGCCGGCGGCCTCCTTCGCGGCTTCGACCGCAGGCTCGAGTGCGTCAATGATCGTCTTGTCCCCCACCTCCGCCTTGCCGCGCTGCTTTATGCCGCCGAGGGCGGCTTCGAGGGCTTCGGCGGCGTCTTCGGAGGAGACTTCCTCTTTGTCAGCAAGCGCCGTCGAGGCGCGCAGGAAGGCGGTGCCGTAGAGCGGGCCTGCGGCGCCGCCAACCTTGCTTATGAGGGCCATAGAGACGGCCTTCAGTACGTCGGCGGGGATCGAGAGGTCAGCATCCTGGAGACGTTCGAGTGCGGCCTGGAAGCCTCTGTTCATGTTGTTGCCGTGGTCGCCGTCCCCGATCTCCGAGTCGAGCTTCGTCAGGTACCGCCTGTTCTCCTCCATGGCGGCGGCCATCTCCTTTATTACGTCTTGGGTGGCTTGCGTTGCGTCCAAATCCTACTCCTCCGACTCGCTTAATCCTTCCCTTACCCTGTGCTTGAGTACCTTCCCGAGGGCGTTGCGCGGCAGCTCCTCGACGAACACAACCTCGCGGGGCTTCTTGTAGCCGGCGAGGTCCTCGCGGCAGAAGTCCGTCACCTTCTCGGCGGTGAGTGCCGGATCTTCGCGCACCACGGCAGCGACGACCCGTTCTCCGAACTCGGGATCTGGCAGTCCGACGACGGCAACCTCAGATACCCCGGGGCAACCTTCGATCGCCTCCTCGACCTCGCGGGGATAGACGTTGTAACCGCCACTGATGATCAACTCCTTCGCCCGCCCGCTTATGGTGAAGTAGCCGTCCTCGCCGACGGAGCCGAGATCCCCCGTGGCAAACCAACCCTCTGGGTCGAAGCTCTCCTCGGTCGCGTCAGGCCTGTTCCAGTAGCCGGGGAAGACGTTCGGCCCGCGGACTTCGATCTCCCCGATCTCACCGTCGGCCAAAGGCTCGCGCGTCTCGACGTCGACGACCCGCGCCTCCTGGCCGGGAAAAGGCCGTCCCACGGTACCAGGCTTGCGCTCGCCATCGTAGGGATTGGTGAGGTTCATAACTGTCTCGGTCATACCGTAGCGCTCCAGGATGCGCTCCCCGAAGAGGCGCCCGAAATCCTCGAAGGCCTGAGGACTCAAGGGGGCGCTGCCAGAGACGTAGAGCCGGATCGGAGGCGGGCACTCATCGCGGGCCTCGGCCTCCCGCAGTAGCCGCGTGTACATGGTCGGGACGCCGAAGAACATCGTTACCCTCCCGTCGAGCAAGGCGTCGTAAGCCGTGGCCGCGTCGAACTTCCTGTGCAGCTCGGCGCCTGACCCGGTGAGGAACGTGCCGTGCGCCCCGACCATGAGGCCGTGCGTGTGGAAAAGCGGCAACGCCAGAAGCAACGTATCTTCACTCGTCCAGTGCCAGGCCTCGCACACCGCTTCCGCGTTGGCGACGAGGTTGCGGTGCAGCAGCATCGCCCCCTTGCTGCGTCCTGTCGTCCCCGAGGTGTAGGCGATCACAGCCAGGTCCTCGCCACGCGGCATCTCCTCACTGAGCGGCTCGGCGAGAAAATCTTCGAACCCGGCACCGGCCTCGATCACCGCCTCGAGCTCGGGCAGTTCGCCGCGTGCGCGTTCGAGCTCCGGCTTCCGCTCTTCATCCGTGAGGCACAGACGCACCCCGGCGTCACCGAAGATGTGCACGAGCTCGCCCTTGCGGTACTGGGTGTTCACGGGGACGACGACGCCGCCGGCCAGGTGCGTCCCCACGTAGGCGGCCAGGAGGTCAGGGTGATTACCCATAAAGAGGGCGACCCGCTCGCCGGGTCGCAGTCCCCAGGCGGCGAGGCCGGCCCCGAAGCCCTCAGCCCGCCCGCACAGGCGTTGGTAGGGGATCTCCTCCCCCTCGAAGCGCAGGCAGAGCTTCTCAGGCGCACGCTCCGCGTTGCTGACGAACGCCTCGGCGATCGAAGCCGGGCTGCTCTTACCTGCGTTCATAAGTTCTCCTTCCACAGCCTTCTGGAGAGGCCGGCCCGACCGACTCTCTCCGCTCGTAGCCCTGCCAGGGTACATCCACAGCCAACGAGGGCGCAATACACAGACCCGTGCCAGGCTCTTTTGCTAGAATACCGAGTAGACAGGGGTGTTGGGCGAACGAGAGAGGCGGGAGTCAGGGAAGATGCGGATTTCGCGTGGATTGAGCCGTCGGGATTTCTTGAAGATGTCGGGAGCCGGGCTAGCCGGGGCCTCTTTACTCGGGCTCGCCGGCTGCGGCGAGGAGTCGAGCCAGGGCTCCTCTTCCGGCGGCATGTGGAAGCAATACAAGGGCATGACGCTCAACTTTATCTCTGAGAACACGGCGCCGACCTCGGCCATCGCCGCCAACCTCAAGCCCTTCAAGGACCTCACGGGGATAGACGTCGAGATCAGCCAGCTCGAGCTCGGTTCGCTCGTGCAGAAGGTCAGCCTGGACGTCTCTTCGGGTGATCCTACGATACACGTTATCTACGCCGACCCCTACCAGGTGATGGCGCCCTTCGCCGCGGCACTAGCCGACCTCAACGACTTCAACGAGGACGACAGCCTGCCCTCCGTGCCGAAGGGCCTCGGGGACTTTATCCCGACGCAGCTCGCGGCGGCCGGGCGCTTCGACGATCCGGACACGCTCTACGCGCTTCCGTACGACGCCCCGACCATGATCTGGATGTACCGCCAGGATCTCTTCGACAAGTACGGCGACCAGATGTCGCAGGACCTCGGCTTCGACCCGACGCCCTCGGAGAAGATCACCTGGGCCCAGTACTACGACATCGCCAAGTGGTTCAACGACAACGCCGACGAGGTGGAGTACGGCACAGGCCAGCAGGCCAAGCAGTACGACTCGCTGATGTGCGACTTCTCCAATGTCCTCTGGGCTTACGGCGGAGACTACTTCGACAACGGCGTCCAGGTCGGCAAGATCGGGGCCAAGGACCCGGGTCCGGCCAGGCTGGACGAGGCGAAGGCGGTCGAGGCGGCCGAGTTCTACAAGAAGCTAAACGAGATCTCGCACCCAGGCAGCACGAGCTGGGACTGGACCGCGCTCGACGAGGCGTTCCGGGCCGGCGAGCTGGCGATGGTGCCCAACTGGCACGAGTTCGCCGCAGGGGTCGAGGACTCCAAGCTCGGGGGCAAGGTCGGCTACGAGCGGCTCCCCACCGGCCCCGCGAGGAGCGCCAGCATGTGGGGCGGCACGGGGCTCGGCATCAACGGCGAGCTCGAGGACGACGAGCAGCGGGCGGCGTGGCTGTTTCTGGTCTGGGCGACCTCGCCCGAGACCCAGCTCTCCGGCCTGAAGAGCAATGTCGGCGGCGGCACCCCCACGCGCCAGTCCGTCTACGAGCTACCAGAGGTGAAGAAGGCCCAGCACAGGCCTTCGGATATGCCGAACATCCTCACCTACCCTGCCGTCTCGAAAGCCTGGGAGCCTGAGAACATCGGCCTGCGGCCCAAGGTCGAGGAGTGGAACGAGTGCGACACTGTCATCTACACCGAGTTGTCGAAGATGCTGGCCGGCGACAAGTCGCCCGAGCAGGCGATGAAGGACGCGAAGGAAGGATTCGACCAGGCAAACGGGGTGTAGCGCCTTGAGCGCCGCCAACACCCAGGACAAGGGTCCGCCTGTAGACTCCTCGGGAGCGTCCAGGCGGTGGCTGCCCTCGTACGAGGTCCGGATGCTGCTTCCGGCACTCCTGCTCCTGGCGGCCCTCTCACTGTTTCCGTTCTTCTACATCATCTGGATGAGCTTCAACGAGGTCTCCCTGATAGGGAGCGTCAACTTCGAGTGGGTGGGCCTGGAGAACTGGACCAACCTGGTGACCGACCCGGACGTGCGCTCCAGCTGGATCGTGAGCGGCATCTACTTCATCGCCACCGTCGGCCTTGAGATGTTCCTCGGCATCAGCATCGCGTTGCTGCTGCACGAGACGATCTGGGGCAAGAACCTGGCGCTCTCGATCCTGCTCATGCCCATGTTCGTGGCGCCCGTGATCGTGGGCCTCCTCGGTCGCTTCCTCGTCGACTCGACGTACGGCCTCTACGCCTGGTTCCTCGACCGGACAGGACTCATAACGTGGGAGATACTCGGGAGCAAGGGGTCGGCGCTCCTCGCTGTGATACTCATGGACGTCTGGGAGTGGACGCCGCTGATAGTCCTGATCGTGCTCGCCGGCCTCTCCTCGATGCCTCTACCCGTGCTTGAGGCGGCGAAGATGGACGGGGCCAACTACGTGCAGAGACTCAGGCACATCGTGGCGCCCCTGATCTCAGGGGTCGTGATCGTGGCGCTGCTGGTGCGCTCGATGGACGCCATCCGCTACTACGACATCATCGCCATCACGACCAACGGCGGTCCGGCCGACGCGACGAAGGTCATCCCGATTAGGCTCTACGAGACGGCCTTCCGCTTCCAGGAGCTCGGCTACGCGGCGGCCATCGGCCTTAGCATGCTGGCCTTCTCCATCCTGGTCGCCAACTTGTTCGTGCGGATACTCAAACAGCAGGGGTTGGCGCGATGAAGGGGGCCGGCAAGAAGGTCGCGCTGTACGCACTGCTGCTGCTGGTGCTCCTGTGGACGGTCGTCCCCCTGCTCTGGATGGTGCTCTCGTCCTTCAAGAAGTCCAACGACCTGGTATCCAGGACCCCGAAGCTGTTCTTCGCCCCCACCTTCGACAACTACATCGGCCTCTTCACAGGGGGCAACGCGCTCGGGGGCTACATAACCAACAGCATCCTCGCCGCAGGCATCTCCACAATCATCGCCGTCTCGCTCGGCTGCCTGGCGGGCTACGGGCTCGCCAGGAGTCACTTCCGCGGCAAAGACCACGTCTCATTCTGGATCATCTCGACGCGCATGGCCCCGATAGCAGCCGTGATCCTGCCGCTCTACGCCGTCTTCCGCACCCTGGATCTGCTCAACACCACCGCGGGCCTGGTCGTCGCCTACCTGACGTTCAACCTGCCGTTCGCGATCTGGATCATGAACGCCTTCTTCGCCGACCTGCCCCCCGCCCTCGAAGAGGCCGCGATGGTGGACGGCGCGACGAGGTTCGGGGCGTTCTGGCGCGTCGCCCTGCCTCTGACCACCCCGGGCATCCTAACGACGGGCATCCTGTGTCTGGTTTTCTCCTGGAACGACTACGCCTTCGCCCAGAGCTTCTCCGGCCCCGGCAGCCAGACCCTCCCGATAGCGGCCTCGCAGCTCATAACGCAGACGGGCATCAACTGGGGCCAACTCATGGCTATAGGCACCATTGTCGTGCTACCGATGATCGCCGTCGGCCTCGCCGTCAGGCGTTACCTGGTCAAGGGTCTGACCCTCGGCGCGGTCACAGGGGAGTAAGAGAAAGGAACCTCATGCAGAACAGGGCAGCGGTTATGTACGGGACGCACGACGTCAGACTCGAAGACGTGCCAGTTCCTGAACCTGGATCCAGGGAGGTCTTGGTCGAGATCCGGGCCGTCGGCGTCTGCGGCTCCGACGTCCACTACTACGAGCAGGGGCGCATCGGCTCGTTCGTCGTCAGGGAGCCTCTTATCCTCGGCCACGAATCGATGGGGACGGTCGTGGCCATTGGAGAGGACGCGACAAAGCACGAGACCGGAGAGCGCGTAACCCTCGAGCCCGGCGTCCCCGACGGAACCTGCCGCGAGTGCCGGGCGGGCCGCTACAACCTCTGCCCGAACGTGCGCTTCTTCGCCACGCCACCCATCGACGGGGCCTTCACCAACTACGTCAGCATCCACGAAGACTTCGTCTTCTCCTTGCCTGACGAACTCTCAGACAACGCTGGCGCCCTGATGGAGCCCCTGTCCGTCGGGATCTGGGCCTGCAAAAAGGGAAGTGTGACGGCGGGCGACCACGTCCTCGTTACAGGGGCAGGGCCGATAGGACTCCTTGCGATGCAGGTCGCCTTCGCCCAGGGCGCGACGGAGGTCACGGTCACCGACGTCGCCGACGAGCGGTTAGAGATCTCACGCAAGCTCGGCGCGACCCGCACCCTGAACGTGGCCGAGGACTCTCTGGAAGAGTCCGGGTTGGAGGCCGACGTCCTGATCGAATGCTCGGGCAACGAGCGGGCTCTCGGCGACGGCATTCGCCGCGTAAGGCCAGCAGGCGTCGCGGTCGTGGTAGGCATGGG
>Ga0136610_1000532_pt1 | contig 11520 bp, 10 predicted proteins | sample AntDrymUQ1342206_2_FD_104804 | JGI IMG/M metagenome (GOLD analysis project Ga0136610, IMG submission 104804) | Polar desert sand microbial communities from Dry Valleys, Antarctica - metaG UQ134 (22.06) | ecosystem: Environmental > Terrestrial > Soil > Desert | place: Antarctica: Dry Valley...
TCTCCGAGAAGGGCAAGATCCGGTCACGGCGGATCACAGGCGCCTGCCGCCGCCATCAGAGCCAGATCGCCCGTGCGGTCAAGCGCGCCCGCGAGCTGGCGCTGTTGCCGTACGTCAACGAGGGCGGGCGCGACGACGTTGAGCGCGAGGGCGGTCGCGGTCGTCGAGGCCGCGACGACCGGTAGTCGTGGCCCATCCTGTGGATCAGCACCCGTTTGGATCGGCCGCCGATCACCGGCTGACAGCGTCTTCGCTCGGTCATGGGCCTGAATGCCCACCCCCTCTCTGCGTCCTTGCCGGCCGGCGTCGCCAACCGCCCAAACGGGCGCCGATCCAAAGGACGGACCACTGATGCCCCCGGCCATCCTCATGCAGGACGTCGAGCACCTCGGCGAGCGCGGAGCCGTGGTGGACGTCTCCAAGGGCTATCTGCGCAACTACCTGATCCCGCGCAAGCTCGCCCAGCCGGCGACGAAGGGCGCGCTCGCCGAGGCTCAGCGCCGCGGCGAGGTGGCCGATCGTGCCGCCCAGGCCCTGCTGCAGAAGGCCGGCGAGGACGCCGACGTGCTCAACCGAACGGTGCTCACGATCAGCCAGCAGGCCGGTGACGACGGCCGCCTGTTCGGGTCGGTCACCAACCAGGACATCGCCGACGCGATCGAAGAGGCGCGCGGCGTCAAGGTCGACAAGCGCAGAATCCATCTCGAGGAGCCGATCAAGAACGTCGGCACCTACGTCGTCGTCGTCGAGGTCGCCGAGGGCGTCACCGCGTCGGTCAAGACGCTGGTCGTCGAACGAAAGTAGTTCGCCTGCCGCTCGCTGCCGTCGCGGACACGATCTGGAGCATCGTCGGGGTCGGCGGAGGAATCGCCTCGATCGCGTTTCTCGCCTGGTTCGCAGGTCGCGGGCACGCCGACCGCGACGAGGAGGACGCCGCGCGCGAGTTCTACGACCGCCACGGTCGCTGGCCCGACGAGGGCTGACCGGCCGATCGGCGGCGGGCGCGATGCCCGCTCTCGCTCACAGGCGGCGCGTGGGCTCCGTCGGCGTGACGGCGTCCGGCGCCGCGCCGTGGTCGCCGGGGTGCCCGACGACCGGACCCGCGCCGCGGGCGCCCGGCTCGTGCACCACAGGAGCGCCCGCCGCGGGCCCCGACTCGCGCCCGAAGCGCCCCCCGGAGCCGTGCGAGCCCGGGCCGTCGGCGCCATGATCGCCGGGTGCGAACGCCACGGAGATGCGCGCGACGGACATGAGGGCGCCGGCCGCCATCAGCACCGACGCGGCAAGGGCGAGCCACAGGCCCGTATCCGGATCGCCGTCGACGCTGCCGCGTACCAGCGGCGGCGGATTGAGCAGCGCGTAGAGCACGATCACGAGCGACGCGACCGCGGGCACGAGCAACCAGCTCGACGGCCGGTACGGACCGAAGCCCAGCCGGCCGGCGCCCGCGACGAGCGCGGCGATTGCCAGCAGCGCGAGCACGAGATCCCAGACCTCGAAGGCCTCCCATGCGTCGACCTCCGGCTGATACCACGTCAGCCACAGGCTGATGAAGAGCAGGATCGCGCCGAGGCCGATCAGCAGCATGCCGGCCTCGAGGTTCCTGGCGGCGTGAGGCTGGCTTGCTGGACCGGCGATCGGCATGCGGGCTCCCTCGTGTCGTTCGCTACGAACGCTGGGCTGATACCCGCCGCGGCCGGGCTGCAACCGCGAACGGGCCGGCCGGCGCCATCCGACGAATGAGCGAACATGCGTTCGTCGTGAGAGATTTCATCGCAAGGTCCGCCCGCTTCGCCGTCCCGCACCCGGAAGGGCGGCTCGCGGCGCCTAGGCTGCTGACCTCGTGAGCACGTACCCGGAGTCCATCCCGCGCCCGCCCGCCCAGATCGCGACGGGCGTCGCGCCGCCGCACTCGCTGGAGGCCGAGCAGTCGGTGCTCGGCGGCATCCTGCTGTCGGACAAGGCCATGTACGGGCTCGTCATCGAGGAGGGCCTGAAGCCCGCGGACTTCTACCGCGACCGCCACCGGGTCATCTACGAGGCGATGCTGGCGCTGTACCGCGAGAGCGAGCCGATCGACGTCCTGACGGTCTCCGAGCACCTGCGCACGGCCGGCAGGCTCGAGGAGGCCGGCGGCAAGGCGTCGATCGACGAGCTGACCGGCGGCGTTCCCGGCCTCGGAGCGATCCGCCGCTACGCGCAGATCGTGCGCGAGCACGCGCTCATGCGCAGGCTGCTGAGCACGACCTACGAGATCCAGGCGTCTGTCCTGAACCACCAGGGCAGCCCGCGCGACCTCGTCGAGCAGGCCGAGCGGGCGATGCTCGAGGTCGCCCACGACGACCGCCAGAAGGACTTCCGCACGATCGACGAGATCCTCGACGACGAGCTGAAGAAGATGGAGAAGCTCTCGCGCGAGGGCACGTCGCTGACCGGAACCCCCTCCGGCTTCCGCGACCTCGACGAGATCACGGGAGGCTTTCAGCCGGGCAACCTCATCGTCATCGCAGCGAGGCCGGCGATGGGCAAGTGTCTCAAGGGATCGTCCCTTGTCTATGACTCATGGACTGGCGCAAGGCGGCGCCTGGACGAGTTGGTCGCCCTGCACGAGTCCGGGGAGGAGATGTGGGTCGCGTCGCTCGGCGCTGACCTGCGCCTGCGCCGGGCGCGGGTCTCCGCGACATTCCGCAATGGAGTCCGCCCGCTGTTGCGCGTGACGACGCGCCTTGGGCGGCGCGCGGAGCTGACAGCCAACCATCCTCTGTTGACGCTCGACGGCTGGAAGCGTGTCGACGAGCTCGAGCCTGGATCGAGGGTCGGCGTGCCCCGATGCCTGCCGGCGGGCGAGCAGATGACGATCATGCCCGACCATGAGATCGTCCTGCTTGCCGGTCTCGTCGCTGACGGAGGACTGACCCAGGCGACGCCGCGGTTCACCTTCGCGGAGCAGTCAGTCGTCGGCGAAGCGATGCGCTTCGCGACAGAGGCGATCGGGGCACGCTGGCACGCTGCGCGAAAGTCATCGTCGGACCCGAACATCGAAGCCTGCCTGAGCGGCGATAGGAGCCCGAACGCCAACCCTGTCACCGAGCTCTGCCGTCGCCACGGCATCTGGGGTAAGCGCTCGGTGAACAAGTTCGTGCCTGACGCGATCTTCGGGCTCGACGACCGCGACATCGCGCGCTTTCTCGGGATTCTGTTCGCCTGTGACGGCCACGTATACGCCGGTGATCGCCTGCGCCAGGTCGGCTACTCGACGATCAGCGAGCGCCTCGCGCGCGATGTTCAGCACCTGCTCCTGCGATTGGGCATCGTCGCGTGCCTCCGCACGCTCGAGCGCCCCGTCCACGAGGCAACGGAGAAGGTCGCTCACGAGGTGCGCGTTACGGGACAGGACGACATCGAGCGGTTCTGCAACCTCGTGGACATCTGCGGCAGGGCGCCGCAAGCCGGTCGTGCGCCGGCGGGCCTGAAGGCCGCTACTCGGGCAACCAACGTCGACACCCTGCCGCCGGCGATTTGGGAACGGGTGCTCGCGGTCACGGCAGATCGCCCATCGAGCGAGCTCAGTCGGGCGGGGCATCCTTCGAACCACAACTGGCATGCGCGCACACGCGGCCTCTCGCGTCCGCAGCTGCAGAAGATCGCAGACGACGAGCTCGGCCATCTCGCGACCTCCGACCTGTGGTGGGACGAGATCGTGTCGATCGAGCCGGCCGGAGAGGAAGAGACGTTCGACCTCACCGTGCCTGTGCACCACAACTTCGTGGCGGACGATCTCGTCGTCCATAACTCGGCCCTCGTCACGAACATCGCCGAGAACGCCGCGATCGATCACGGACGCCCCGTGGCGCTGTTCAGCCTGGAGATGTCCGAGACCGAGCTCGCGCAGCGCTTCGTGGCGTCGCAGGGACGCATCAAGGGCGACGAACTGCGCAAGGGCCGGGTGCCCGACGGCAAGTGGCCGAAGATCCTCGAGGCCTCGGCGAAGCTCGCCGCCGCGCCGCTGTACATCGACGACTCGTCGGACGTCGGCATCATCGAGATCCGGGCCAAGGCGCGGCGCCTGCATCAGCAGCAGCCGCTCGGGCTGATCATCATCGACTACCTCCAGCTCATGCGCCCCGACGGCCGGGTCGAGTCGCGCGTGCAGCAGGTCGGCGAGATGAGCCGCGGGCTGAAGATCCTCGCCCGCGAGCTGAACGTGCCCGTGATCGCCCTGTCGCAGCTCTCGCGCGCGGTCGAGACCCGCGCGACGACGCTCGAGAGCAAGCGTCCGCTGCTCTCGGACCTGCGCGAGAGCGGGTCGATCGAGCAGGACGCAGACCTCGTGGCGTTCATCTTCCGCGAGGAGTACTACGACAAGGACACCGAGCGGGCCGGGATCGCGGACATCATCATCGCCAAGCACCGCAACGGCGCGATCGGCGAGGTCGAGCTGACGTTCGCCAAGGAGTATCCGAAGTTCCTCAACTACACCTCGCCCGACCGCTACGCATAGGCCCGAACCTCCGAACCCATGCCACCCGCCCCCGTGACCATCCCCGAGACCTGCCCGCTGCGCCTCTGCGACGGCAGCGGCTTCGTCGTCGACGAGCTGACGAACACCGCGACCGACTGCGACTGCCGCGCGCAGCGCATCAGCCGCGCGCGGGCGCGTTCGCTCAGCGGCGTGATCCCGCGCAAGTACCGCGGCGTGTCGTTCGACCGCCCGCCCGTGACGGAGATCGCTCCGCCGGTGACCGCGGCGGTCAGGCGCTACGTCGCCCGCATCGACGAGCAGCTCGACGGCGGGCGCGGACTGTGGTTCTTCGGCTCGGTGGGCACCGGCAAGACGACCCTCGCGATGCTCGTCTCGCGCCACGCGATCGAGGCCGGGCGCAGCGTGGCGATCTATTCGCTGCCGCGGCTGCTGGCGCAGATCCGCACGACGTTCGACGACGACCGCGGCAACTCCTACGACGACCTGCTCGATCGCCTGGCCGCCGTCGACCTGCTGCACGTCGACGACGTCGGAGCTGAGAAGACGAGCCCATGGGTGCTCGAGCAGCTCTACGCGATCGTCAACGCGCGCTATGAGAACGAGCGCTCGATCATCATCACGACGAACCTCGAACGCGACGAGCTCGCTGAGCAGATCAACGAGCGCACGGTCTCGCGGCTGGAGGAGATGTGCGAGGTTCTGCCGCTGTGGGGCGCCGACGCGCGCCAGCAGCGCCACGAGACGCGCTCGGCGTCATGACGAGCGCTCGCCGCGACGCCTAGACTCAGGTCTATGCCCGGAATCTGCATCGTCGGCGCCCAGTGGGGCGACGAAGGCAAGGGAAAGGTCGTCGACCTGCTCGCCGAGCGGGCCGATGCGATCGTGCGCTTTCAGGGCGGCAACAACGCCGGCCATACGATCATACGCGACGGCGAGGTCTTCAAGTTCCACCTGATCCCGTCGGGGATCCTGTATCCGGGCAAGCGTTGCATCATCGGCAACGGGGTCGTCGTCGACCCGCACGTGCTGACCGACGAGCTCGACGCGCTGAAGGCGCGAAAGATCGACACGAGCGGGCTGCGCATCTCGGCCAACGCCCACGTGATCATGCCCTACCACCTGCTGCTGGACACCGCGGGCGAGACGAAGCTCGGCAAGCTGCAGATCGGCACGACACGCCGCGGCATCGGCCCGGCGTACGCGGACAAGGCGGCGCGCCTGGGCATCCGCATGCAGGACCTGCTCGACGAGAAGATCCTCAAGAAGAAGATCACCGCCGCGCTGGACCCCAAGCGGCTGAGCCTGCGCCCGTACGTCAAGGATCCGTCGCTGGACCTGCAGTCGATGACCGAGGCCTACCTCACCTACGGCCACCGGCTCGAGCGCCATATCGCCGACACCGCACGGATCGTGTGGGATGCGTTGGACGCCGATCGCCTCGTCCTCTACGAGGGCGCGCAGGGCGCGCTGCTGGACATCGACCACGGCACGTATCCGTTTGTCACGTCCTCCAACCCGATCGCCGGCGCGGCATGCGTCGGCGCCGGCGTCGGTCCGAAGGACATCAACGAGGTCTGGGGCATCGCCAAGGCGTACGTCACGCGCGTCGGCGCGGGGCCCTTCCCGACCGAGCTCGACGACGAGATCGGCGAGGAGATCCGCCGCCGCGGCGGCGAGTTCGGCACGACGACGGGGCGCGCGCGGCGCACGGGCTGGCTGGACATCCCCGCGCTGCGCTATGCCTCGCGCATCAACGGCCTCACGTCGCTGGCGATGACGAAGCTCGACGTGCTGTCGGGCTTCGAGAAGATCAAGGTCTGCATGACCTACAGCGGCCCCGACGGCGCGGAGTTCTCCGACTTCCCCTACCACCAGTCGGTGCTGCACCACGCGCGCGGCGAGTACATCGAGCTCGACGGCTGGACGGAGGACATCACGGAGTGCCGTTCGCCCTCCGACCTCCCGCGCGCGGCGGTCGACTACCTGGCCTTCGTCGCCGAGCAGCTGAAGGTGCCGATCGTGCTCGTCGGCGTCGGGCCCGGTCGCGATCAGGTGATCTGGATGCAGGAATCGGCGCAGCTCGCCGCCGTCGCCTGACGCGCCAGCCGCTTCAGCTCCAGTGCTCGAGCAGGTCCTCGTCGGGCACGTCGCGCACTACCCGCGCGGGCACGCCCATGACGACCTTGCGCGCGGGGACATCGCTCGTCACGACCGCGCCCGCGGCGACGAACGCCTCCTCGCCGATCTCCACGCCGGGCAGCAGGACCGCGCCGCCGCCGACCCGGCAGGCGCGCCGCAGCGTGGCGCCGCGCATCGGCGTCCCCGGTGCGAGTCGTGCCATCGTGTCGTCGTTCGTCGTCATCGCGCACGGGCCCAGGAAGACGTCGTCCTCGACGACGCTGTAGGCCGTCACGTAGACCTGGGACTGGATCCGCACGCGTGCGCCGACGCTGACGTCGTTGTCGACGCCGCTGGCGCGTCCGACGACCGTGTCGGGGCCGATCGTCGCGCGCTCGCGGACGTGGGCCTGGTCGCCGATGATCGAGCGCGCGCCGACGTGCGAGCCGGCGAAGACGATCGCGTGCGCACACACGACGGCGCCGTCCTCGAGCACGAGCGGCGGCAGGTCGCCGCGTTCCGCGGTCGACCGCCGCGACAGGCTCGGCGGCTTGCCCAGCACGGCGCCGTCCTGGATCGTGCAGTCGTCGCCGATGATCACGTGGTCGTGGATGACGACGTGCGCGCCGAAGACGACGTTGCGACCGACCGACGCGGTCGGGCTGAGGACGAGCCCGGGGGCGTCGGTCGGGCTCAGGACGTGCCCGGGTGCGCGCGAGGGACCGGTCATCGCGCTCGCAGCCTAGCCATCGCGCGCACGACCCGCTGTCCGGCGCGGCCATCGCCGTAGAGCGCGGGCCGCTGGGCCGGCAGCGGGCGCTCCAGCGCGGCGCGCGCCGCACCGGCGTCGAGGTCGACGAGCACGTTCCAGCCCGCCTGCAGCGTCTCGGTCCACTCCGTCGTGTCGCGCAGCGTCACGCAGGGCACGCCCGCCAGGTACGCCTCCTTCTGCACCCCGCCGGAGTCCGTCAGCACCGCGCGCGCGCGGGTCAGCAGCGAGGTGAACGCGAGGTAGCCCAGCGGCGCCAGCACGATCGCGCCGGCGGCGAGGCGGTCGAGCAGGCGGGCGGCCTGCAGGCGCGCCCGCGTGCGCGGGTGCAGCGGCAGCACGACCGGCGCGTCGAGCGACAGCAGCAGCTCGACGAGCAGCTCCAGGCGCGCCGGGTCGTCGACGTTGCCCGGGCGGTGCGCGGTCGCGAGCAGGTAGCCGCCCGCGCTCACGCCGGCCTCGAGCAGCGGGCCGTCGTCGGCGCGGGCGCGCGGTGCCAGCAGCGCCGCCACGTCGGTCATGACGTCTCCCACGACCTCGACCTCGCCGGCGATCCCCTCGCGCTCGAGGTTCGCCGCGGCGCCGGCGGACGGCACGAGCAGCAGGTCGGCGAGGTGGTCGGTCAGCACGCGGTTGAGCTCCTCGGGCATCGCGCGGTCATACGAGCGCATGCCGGCCTCGACGTGAGCGAGGGGGATCCGCATCTGCGCCGTCGCGAGCGCGGCGGCCAGCGTGCTGTTCGTGTCGCCGTAGACGAGCACGGCGTCGGGCGCGTGCTCGCGCAGCAGCTCGCCGAGCGCCGCGAGCATGCGCGCCGTCTGCTCGGTGTTCGACCCGCCGCCGAGCCCGAGCTGGACGTCGGGTCGCGGCAGCGCCAGCTCCTCGAAGAAGATCGCCGACAGCTCGTCGTCGTAGTGCTGTCCGGTGTGCACGAGCAGCTCCTCGTGCTTGGCGCGCAGCGGCCCCGAGACGGCGGCGGCCTTGACGAACTGCGGCCGGTTGCCGACGACCGTGAGGACCTTCACGACAGCGCGGCGCGGATGTGCTCGTGCACGCGCTGCGCGGCGGCCACCGCGACCGGCCCGGGAGCCGCGTCGATCCGCCGGCCGTCGATCGACCGCACGGGCTGGACCTCGCGCAGCGACGATGCCAGGAAGGCCTCGTCGATCGCGCGCAGGTCGTCGACCGTCGTGACCCGCTCGCGCGCGTCGGTGACCGCCAGCAGCACGCGCCGGCTGATCGAGTCGAGGATGCGATCAGACAGCGGCGGCGTGCGCAGGGCGCCGTCGAGGACGTAGAAGAACGAGGTCGTGGGTCCTTCGAGCACACGGCCGTGCGGGGTGACGAGCAGCGCCTCGTCGGCGCCGGCCTCGATCGCCAGCCGCGTCGCGAGCATGTTCGCGCCGTAGGACAGCGACTTGACGCCGTCGAGGATCCGCGTCGGCGCGTAGGTGATCGTCTGCAGCGCGATCGTCTCAGGGAAGACCTTCAGCGCCTCGAGCAGCCCGATGCGCCGGCCGCCGCGCGTGACGACGAGGCGCAGCGCGGCGTCGGGCGCGCCGGCGTCGCGCAGCAGCGCGGCCACGTCGGCGCGCAGCGCCTCGGCGTCGAGCGCCAGCCGCAGGCTCGCGGCGCTGCGCGCCATGCGCTCGAGGTGCTCGTCGAGCGCAAACGGCCTCCCGCCATAGACCCGGATGACCTCGAACACGCCGTCGCCGCGCAGCAGGCCCTCGTCGAGGACGGAGATCTGCGCGCCGGCCGCATCCATGACGGTGCCGTCGATGATGGCGAGCATCAGTGCCCCCGCCAGGAATCGAACCTGGAACCTTCGGATTAAGAGTCCGCTGCTCTGCCAGTTGAGCTACAGGGGCGTGTCGAGCCCGGGGATCCTAGTCGGTCGCCGGACTCACGGGCTGGCTGCGGGCGCGGCGGTCTGGGCGGGCTGCTTGGCGGCCTGCTCCTTGATCTGGTCCAGGCGCGTGCGCAGCAGCTTCTTGTCGCTGTCGGCAGCGAGATCGACGGCCCGATCGGCGGCGAGGTTGGCGGTCCTGATCTCGCCGGCCACGTATGCGAGCTGCGCGAGCTGCGCGTAGACGTTCGAGCTGGGCGGATCCTCGGCCGCCGTCACGATCTCCTGCGCGCGCACCGCCTTGACCGGGTCGTTGACGGCGCCCGTCCCGTAGGCCTGCACCATGAGCCGCGCGACCCTGCTGTTGGGTCGCTTGGGATCCAGCGCGAGATGGCGCTCCCATGCATCGGTCGCCAGGCGCAGCTTCCGCTTGCCCTTCTGCGTGTAGTTCATGCCATCGGCAGCGATGCCGTCGATGCCGGCGCGCTGGAAGCGCAGCCGGGCGAGCTCGGCCCAGGGAGCGGGCTCGCGCGGGGCCTTCTGGGTGGCGGCGAGGGCGTTCTTGAGGCGCTTGTCAAGCGTGCCCGTCGCGCTGTCGCCGCTGCCGCCCTCGCCGACGACGGCGTCGACGAGGCCGCCGCTCTGGTCGCTGCCGATGCCGAACAGCACGAGCCCGCCGCCCATCAGGAGGGCGAGCGACAGGTAGATAACTTGCACAGTGCGGCGACGGCCGCGCCCGCGCAGATCGAACAGCATCGGCGATCAGTCCTTCGGGTCGGGGTCTTGCGGATCCTTCCGGTCCCCCAGCTTAGGGCCATCGGCGTCCGCGTCGCGCTCCTCGTACGCATCATGCTGCCCGTCGCGACCGCGCGCCTGCCGGTCCTCGGCTTCGGCGGCACGTTGCACCGCGTCGGCGGCACCGGCCAGATCGGGCGTGACAGCCTCCCGCGCGGGCCGGTCGCCGGCGAGGACGAGGTCCTCGTCCTCGAAGTCGTCATCGTCCTCGTAGTCGGCCATCGGGTCGTCCTCGCGGTCGTCCTCGCCGCCGTCGTCCGGATCGTCGCCGCGCACGTCGTCCTCGTCGTCGCCCTCCTCGTCCTCATCCTCGTCTTCGGTGTCGGGGGGCTTGATGCGGTCGATCCAGCGCGCCAGCAGGATGCTGAGCTCGAACAGCACGATCAGCGGGGCCATTGCCAGCGTCATGGTGATCGGGTCGGGCGTCGGCGTCGCGACGGCCGCCAGGACGGCGATGCCGAGGATCACGTAGCCGCGGTTCTTCGCCAGCTGCTTGGGCGTGAAGATGCCCAGCCGCGTGACCGCGAGCACCCCGACGGGGATCTGGAACAGCAGGCCGATGCCGGCCAGGAAGAAGACGGCGAACTTGAAGTACTCCCGCGCCTGCAACAGGATGTCGAACGAGTCGTCGTTGAAGTTCTGCAGGAACTCGACGGCACGCGTCAGGACGACGAAGTAGCCGAACAGGACGCCGGCGATGAACAGCACCGGCACCATCAGCATCAGCGGCAGCGCGACGTTGCGCTCCTTGGGACTGAACGCGGGCAGGACGAACGCGTACGCCTGGAAGAGCAGGAACGGCATCGCGAGCAGCAGCGCCGCGTAGAAGGCGATCGTGATCGTCGCCGTGAACGGCTCCGTCACGCCGAGCGTCACGAGATTTCGCTGGGTGTCGCGCGGAAGTGCCCGGGCCGCCTCGGAGACCTGGCTGGCGGCGGTCGCGAGCGCCCGGGTCGTGCGGTTGAGCTCGGCCTGCTGGGCGAGCGTGAGGTCGCCGGTGCGACTCAGCGAGCGCAGCGTCTTGCCGGTCAGCGCGAGCGCCGGGACGATCGCCTCGAGGGCTTCGCCCTGCTGGCGCTGAAAGCGCGCCGACTGCTCCAGCGGATCCTTGCTCTCCTTGCTCGGGTCGTCGAGGTTCTGCGTCTCACGCACGGGCTTGGTGACGATGTCCAGGACGGCGTTGTTCTGCCAGAAGCAGAACGAGAACGCCGCCACGAGCGTGATGATCGAGAAGACCAGCCGCCTGCGCAGCTCGCCGAGGTGATCGACGAGGGCAAGGCGATCCTCGTGACCGATCGGCCGCAGCCTTCGTGCCATGTCCGGCCGGTGCCTGCGGCGCGCCGCTCAGCCGCGCGGGCGGCTGACCGCGTCGTCGTGCTGCTCTGGGGTGATGGGCTCGTCCTTGGATGCGGCGCGCGCCGGCGGGTGCTCGTCGTCGTCATTGGATGCGGCGAGCTTCGACGGCTTGTCGTCGTCGTCCTTGCCGCCGGTGATCGAGTCCTTGAA
>Ga0136610_1000534_pt1 | contig 11506 bp, 6 predicted proteins | sample AntDrymUQ1342206_2_FD_104804 | JGI IMG/M metagenome (GOLD analysis project Ga0136610, IMG submission 104804) | Polar desert sand microbial communities from Dry Valleys, Antarctica - metaG UQ134 (22.06) | ecosystem: Environmental > Terrestrial > Soil > Desert | place: Antarctica: Dry Valley...
CGCCGCGGCCAGCTTGCGCGGCCCTCCGGGCCGCTCCAGCCGGCCGCGCCATCCTGGCGCCGGGGCCCTTCAGGCGTGGGGAATTATCTGGCCACCAGTGGGGATTCTTGTTGGCCCTTGACAACCCATCTGAACAGGCTTATGCCGGGGCGTTTGCACCAGCAGTCGGGCCGGCACTCGCAGGTCATCGAGCCGGACCGCTCCCGCGCGTGACCTAGCACCGCCAGTGCGACGTATGCGGCACCACCGATAAGGAACACCCGCTTCATGTTGGGAGCGTATCTGCTGGCACGCACCCATGCCTTGGGCAATGCGCGGGAAAGGTGTCGGGCGACGGTGGGCGGGCTCCCGCTTTGCGCGAGGAGCGAGCGCGGGGAACGCGCTCGCAGCCACGCGGAGGGAGCAGTCCGGCCGCGATAACCGGCGCGCAAGCGGTGGACGCATGCGATCTTGGGCGACGGTCAGGGGGCCTACTGGGTTTGCTTTCCTGGCTCTGAAGAGGAGGTCGTGGGGGGTGAGGCGCGAACTCTTGGGACATTGGGCTGGGCCCCGACCCAGGAGAGGATTCCGTCCGCGAGCGCGACATCCCCCGCGGCGAGCGCGGCGCGCTGCGCGCGTAGGGCGGTCGCAAACGGTGGAGCGCTGCGGCTGACCGCGGCGAGGCGAGACTCCATCAACTCGGCGACGCGACGCTCGAGCTCGGCGTGGTCGCTTTCACCCAGCTCTCCGGTTGCGAGCACGTCCTCCTCGAGCGCGAATCCCCAGCGCTCGAGCACGGAACGCAGAGCGCCCTGTGGGCTGTCGGCTGTAGCGAGCCGCTCGATCAACCGCCGGTAGACCGTCTCGAGCCGGTGGAGTGGGGTCTCGCCTTCGGAGATCTGAACCTCGGCGGTGGCGAAGCCGAGCACCTTGGCCCGCTCGGCCAGCCAGCGCGCGAAGAAGGTCTTGCCGGTCCCGTAGTCGCCGCGCAGCGCCTTGAACTGACCGGCGCCGCCGGCGGCGGTGCGGAGCTCGTCGTCGATCGCCGGAGCGAAGCGGTCGAGCCCGACGGCGAAGGCGTCGAGGCCCTGCTGGGGCACCGTCCCGCGCCGGAGTGCGTCGACGATCTGCCGGCGACGCTGAGGGCTCGGCCCGCCGCTCATCCGGGCGTCAGGTCGAACTGCTCGACCAGCAGCGCGCGGTCGAGCGTGACGTCTCCGCTCGCTTCCTCGGCGGCGATCACCGCGTAGCCGTCCACGTTCAGCAGGGCGCGGAGTGCGGCGAGCGTGCCGGTCAAGCGGAGGGGAGGGATGTCGCACGCGCGCGCCAGGGCCTCGCGGAGCATCCGTCCGCCGTGAGCATCGAGCGCGGCGAGGATCGCGGCTATGCGCTCGTCGGGGATCGGGGTGCGACCCGCGGACGATCGCTGGGCGGTGAACAGGTCGCTCGCGAGCAGGTCGGCGATCCAGGCGGGCCGCCCGGGACTCGGGGCGGCCGGGCGGTCGAGCGCGAGTTGCTCGCCGGGCGTCGGCTCGGACGCAGCGTCGGGCTCGGGAACCGGGGGTGCCACCACCACCGCTTCGCCGAGCCACCAACCGGGCGGATCGTACGGAGTTTCCAACCACCCCTCGACGCCCTCGACGAGACCGGGCGCGAGCACGATCAAGGGTGCGATGACCTCCTGAGCGCTCGCGCCGCCGTGGTAGCCGTTCTTCTTCGGCGAGTAGCGCACTCGCTCGCTCCACGCGAGCACGCAGCGTCCGCCGCCCGCGAGCACTCGCGGGCCTGCGACCAGCACCTCACCGTCCGCCGCGGAGTCGCGGCCGCCGCGCCAGCGCTCGCCCCCCTCGCCGCTCGACCTCCGCAGCTCCGTGCCGTGCTCGAGCACGTGACCGTGGTCGCTGGCGAGGACGACGATCCGCCCGGCGTCGCGCGCCGCTTCGAGCAGCCAGCCCAGGGGCAGGATGCCACTCGTCGACCACTGCATCCTGAGCTGCTCGCTGCGGGCCAGGTGATCGTCGATCGCGTTGACCACCACGCCCACTACCCGATGGTCGCCCGCGACTGCTCCCTGCAGCTCCTCCTCGAGCCCGCCCTGCCGCGCCTTTATGGCCCCCTTGTGAAAGAGAATCGGCGCCTTGGCCCGGGCGCCGGCTCCGACCAGGGCCTCGTGCTCGCCGAACGCCTTGGCCTCGTCCTTCGCGGTGCCGCGCGCAAGCTGCCCCGAGAGCAGGCTGGTGCGCGAGAGCGCGGTCAGGCTGGGGAGGGCGGAGGCGACAAGCGCCCGCTGCGGATGGCCTGCGCGTCGTAGCTCGGTCCAACCGGAGCGGACGGCGTCCGAGAGCAGCTCGGCGGCCACCCGGTGACTCATCCCGTCGAGCACGACCAGCAGCACCGGGCGCGAGGACGCGAGCGACGCCACGACGCGGTCGAGCAAGTGCTCGACTCCGAGGAGCCGGTCGTCGAGCGCCGCGTGCGGCACCCACTCGGCGAGCAGCCCGGCGAAGCTGCTCTCCTCGGCGTCGCGGCGCTCGTCGGCGGCCTGAACGAGGCGGCGCAGGGCGGCCGCGAGCGTGGGCTCCGCTGCTCCCTCGCGCAACGCGACGCGAGCCCAATCTGCGTAACCGCCGTCGCTTGCGTAGCGGCCGGCAGCAGCGCGGATGTCTGCCGGTGGGCTCTCCTCGATGCTCAGCCAGCGCGCCAGGCGCAATGCCATCTCGCAAGTCGCGCCGGCGCCGTCGGACAATCGGTGCGCCTTCACCCATGCGACCCGCTCGGCCACCTCGGTGATGTCCGCCTTGCCGTCGAGGTGTCGGTCGAGGGCCGTCCCGACCGCAGCGAGCCGCTGCCTCAGGCCGCTCGTGAGGTGGTCGCTGTGCGCCGCCAGGGATTCGGCTTGGAGCTGCCCGAGAATGCGGTCGGCGGCCTGGAGCGCGTCGAGCTGCTCGCGATCATCTAGTACGGAGGAGCCGAGGCGCCGCTCCGCGGCCTCCGCCCACGCGCTCGCCGCGCCGGGGTCGAAGCTCCACCCGCCGAGGCGGGCCTCGAACCGGGTCCTCGCCGCGACCAGCGGGGCTTTCTGACCGGGAGCGATCAGCGCGCGGCAGACAAGCCCGAGCGCGAGCGCTTCGTCACCCGCGCTTGCCAGAGCGGCGGCGACGATCCCGGTCGAGCCGGGAAGCTCGCGCGCGAGGTGGTCGATCACCGCGTCGCGCTCCGCTTCGCCTGTCTCGAGCAGGCGCCGGCAGCGTCCGTTTGTCGCCCACTCGATCAGCCCGCCGAGCCCCGCGTCGAGGTTGATGCCGTGGCGATGACGTAACAGCGCCCGCCCCGGGCGAGATCGAGGGTGCGCCCGCCCGAGCGCTCGTAGCCCTCGGCCGGCGCCGAGTCGACGAGCGCATCGATCAGCCAGCGTTTCTTCACCAGCTCCGGATCGATCTCGCGGACGTCGAAGAGCTGGATCAGCGCCTCGTAGGTGCGGAGCCGGTGGATTCGCGGCTTGGCGAGGCGGGCGAGCACGTCCGAGCCCAGTCGGTCGGCGGAGGTCAGCAGCACGAGCGGCTCGCCTCCGTCGCCGTTCGCACCGAGCGCTTCGCGCACCGCGAGCTCGGAGGGACAGACCCGGATCGCGACGACCCTGTCGTCGACGACCACCTGATCTCCTCCGGTCCACTCACCCTCGTGGTGGACGGCGAACACCGGGCGGCTCGGTGAGCGCTCGAGCCACGCCTTGAGCTGGGGAACGAGGCGCTCGGGCGTGACCGGCGGGCTCACCTGCCCGCGTCGTCGGTCGTGATCGTCCAGTGGAGGTCCACGGTGACCGATCCATCCTTAAGCGCCAGCTCGTCGAGCTTGTGCTGAGCATCGTTGACATTTACCTCCGACAGGCTGCCTCGGACCGCGCCTTGCGGGTCCGGCTCTGGCCGCGGCTTCGCTTCGCCGAGCAACGCCATCCCCTGCTCGGAAGCGCGCTCCACGGCCGGAGCTAGCGGCTCGGCGAACTCGTCGTGGGAAAGGGCCCGCCTGAGCTCCTCGACGACCCGCTGGTGGGCCTGCTCGCCGTTCTCGGCACGCTGTGCGACGAGGAGCGGGACCTGCCAGCGAGCGGAGTCGAGCGCTCCCACCGTGGCCTGCGCCGACGCCAGGCTCGTCCCGAGCGCCTGCTCGGTCGTGGGCACCGCCGCCTCGGCTAGCCGCTCGATCACCCCGACCGGATCGTCGTCGCGGACGAGCCCGTGGGCAAGCTCACGAGCTGCGGCCGCGGTCTGCAGGCGGTCCGCGGCCGCGGGGTCGCCTCCGAGACAGCGCAGCCGCTGCTCGAGCAGCGGCACCAGCGCTTCCGCCGCCCCCACCAGCGCGGCGCCCCTCTCACGCAGGTCGGCGGCCAGCTTCTCCACCGAGCTCGGGTTACGAGCCGGGTTGACGGCGGCCAGACCGAACACCGAGCCCGCCCTTGAGACCGCGGCCCGCCACGGCGCCTCGTCCGGAAGCTTGGCCGCCACGAGCTCGAGGTCGTCGTCGAGCTTCTCGAGCTGCGGTTGTGCCGGCCCGCCGCGCAGGCGGAAGGAGCGGCCCGTCTGGGAGGCATAGACGAGAGCGATCAGTGACCCCACCTCCCGGGGAAGACCGAGCGGCTGGGGCTCGTCGATCCACGCGCGCAGGTCGCGAACCGTGATCTGCTCCTGCCCATCCTGGCGCGCCCGTCCGGCGGCGCGGTCGAGCTGGTCCTTCCAGTGGGTGCCGAGCACGAACGGAGCCTCGTACTGGGTCCCGAGGCGCAGCGGTGTGGCGATCTGTCGCATGACGCGACGACGATCGCTCGGCACCTCGATCCGCCCATCCGGCGCCTCGATCGCGCGCTGCACCTCGGCGAGCACTGTGCGGAGCGCCGGCAGCCGGGGCTCCGCCTCGAGCTGGGGGTGGCTCGGGTACTGCGCCTCGAGCATCTGGGCGATCAGCCCGTTGAGCGCATCGGATAGCTGGGCGCCGACGGGCACCTGCGGCGAGAAGCCCGGCGAGAGCGACTGGAGCCGCTCCTCGACCACGTGCGAGGCGTCGATCGTGTCCGGAGCGGCGCGCTCGACCCCGTAGGCCTGGCGGATCGCGGTGCGCAGCCGCTGCTCGAGCGCCGAGCGCAGGTCGCCGAGGATGCCGCGCGCCTGCGGGCGGTCCTGGGGGCTCAGGTGGTCGGCGTACTGCTCGAGCCGCTCGCCGCCGAGCACGTGGCTCACCACCACGAGCCGGGCGAGGTCGCCCTGGAGCGCCTGCGAGAAGAATGCCGGGATCCAGCACACGGTGCGACTCGGGCCGTGGTCGCCGCGCCAGCGCTCGACGCGGTCGAGATCGTCGAGCGGAGTGTGGCCGGGGTCGAAGGGATAGTCGACCACGATCTTCCAGCGGTCGCCGCTGGCGCGCAGGGCGTCGTCGGGAAGGTCCTGGGTGTCGCGCACGTTGCCGAACACCACCTCGACCGTCCGTCGCGTGCCACGCCAGGTCGTCTGGTGCTCTGTGAAGAGCGCACTGTCGGCCTCCACGCCCAGCTCGTCGAGCACAAGCTGCTTTACGAGCCGGCGGCGCTCGCCCGCGTTGTCCACGCCCGCCGCGCGGGAGACGATCGCGTCCACGTCGATCCCGGTCAGGCGCAGCTCCACCGACGGGTTTTGCTGATCTTCCCCGAGCCTCAGCGCGCCGACCTGAGCCGCCCACCGGCGCAGCTTCTGGAGCACGATCCTTCTCTCCTCGCCGGGGATCGGTGAGGCGATCGAGCCGTGGTTGAGCGCAGTGAGCTTGACGGCATCGAGGTTGCGCAGCGCGCCGGTCTGAGGCACGAGCGCGGCCAGCAGGAGCGTCTTCACGAGCCGTTCGTCGGCGGATCGGGTGGTCGCCGTTCTTAGCCGCGACGTCGCTCTCGCTCACCCCGTTCTCGGCGAGAAGCAGCGGCCGGAACTGGTCACGGTAGAGCTCCTTGGCGTGGTCGAACTGGCGCTTCATCTCCTCGGTGAAGGGCTCGTCCCCTTGGGCGAGGACGTCGAAGAGGGCGCCGACGCTGACGAGGTCGCCCACCTCGAGCTCGTTGCGACGATCGACGAGCAGCTGGAGCATTACTCGCAGCGCCGTGCGCTCACGCTGAAGCGCCGAGGACGCGGCCACGAGCGTGTTCATGAAGGCCGGGCTGAACGGGTATGTGGAGCGAAACAGCTCGCGGTCGCCATCCTCGGTCATGAGTACGTTCAGCACCTCGGGCCGCGCGCGCTCGGTCTCGCGGAAGGCGGCGTCGATCTCCTGACGAGCCGCCTCCGAGCGAGGCTCGAGCAGCCTACGCTCGGCGATCTTGGGCAGGTCGCGGTCGTGCAGCGTCACGCTGTGGAAGCGGTCGTTCCAGTGCTTGAGCGTGTCGGCGAACGAGAGCTTTTCGGCACCGGGGATCTGGTCGCCCACGAACTCGCGCAGGTCGCGCTGGCGCGCCACGAAGGAGACGATCGGGATCGGTCGCGGCGTGGTGAACTCGATCAGCTTGATCAGCTTCTGCCCCTCGCGGGCGACGAACGCCGGGTCGTGGATGCGGCTGCCGAGCCACAGGATCAGCTCATCGAGGAAGAGCACGAGTGCGTCGTGCCCGCGCGCGCTTGCGTGGCGGGCGAGCTCGGCCAGGCCGGTGTCCATGTCGACGTAGCCGGTGCTCGCGCCGCGCATCGCCTCACGGAAGCCGGGCATGAGTCCCGCGACGATCGCCCCGCCGAGCCGCCCGCGGTCCGGGTTGCCGGCGATCGCGGAGCGGGCCTGGTCGTAGGTCTCCGGCGTCCAGGCCGCAGCCAGCTCGCCCCAGCCCTCCTCCGCACCGCCGCCGCCATCGACGCCGTTGAGCCGCTCGAAGAACTGCTCGTCGCCGAGGTCTCGACGGAGCAATTCCGCCTGCTCGAACAGCGGCTCGTCCGCGTACACGCCTGGGAGCGATGCGTCGGGGTCGGTATGCCGAAGGTGCGCGATGTAGCCGCCGAAGACACGCTCCTCCATCGACTCGGCGCCGATCATGTGCAGCGGCACAAGCTCGAAGCTTTGGCCAGCCAAAGCGTCGTCGTGCTTGCCGATCGCGCCCGCGAGCTCGGGGATGCCGCGCGCGCCGGGGTCGCGCTGGAGCAGCAGGTGCAGGACGGCCATGAAGTGGCTCTTGCCCGAGCCGAAGCTGCCGTCGAGGTAGGCGGCCTTGCTCGCCCCCTCCTTGAGCGCCGAGGCGATGAAGCCGAGCGCGTTCGCGTAGGCACGTGCCAGCTGATCCGTCACGACGTAGTGCTTGAGCGTTTCCTCGCTTTCGCGCACGCCCTTCGCCAGGCTCATCACGAAGTCGCCCTTGTGGACGGTCTCGGGGATGTCGATCAGTTCGCGCAGCAGCGTCATGGACGAGCCTCAGTTGGCGGCGGGGAGCGCGACGGCCGCCCGTTCGAGCACCGCGACGGCCAGGTCGTGGAACTCCTGGCGACAGGTCTGCACGAGCCTCGCCGTCGAGCCGAGGGCACCGTCGGCGGCACGTAGGTCGAACATCGGCTTGCGCGCATCCTGGGCGAGGGGCATGAGCGAGCGGTAGTTGCGCAGCGTCGCCAGGCAGTGCGGATCGGCCGTGGCCGAGTCAGCCTCGTGCTCCTCGCGAAGGACCGCGCGGGCGAACTCCTCGGGGATCCGGGTGAGCCAGCGATCGTAGGCCTTCACCGGCCGGTCGAGGCGGACCGCGTGCTGGAGGACGACGTAGCCCATCGGCTCCATCGACCCGCGGGGGGCGTCGAGGTCGAGAGCCTCGACCTTCGGCAGCACGTTCTCCTGCCAGCTCTCGCGCCACCCGCGGATCACCGGCCCGACGTTCCGCAAGCCCTGGAGGCTGAAGAGGTCGGCGGCCAGCGGGATCAGGATGTGGTCGGCGGTGAGCAGCGCGGCCCGGTTGATCGCGCCGAGGTTCGGTCCCACGTCGACGAAGGCGATCTCGGCGCCGACCTCGGCCGCGCACCCCTGCACGATGCGGTGGAAGGCCGTCGTGGTCCGCAGCGCCGCCTCGTCGCCGTCGTAGCCGCGCGGCCACATGCCCGAGAGGTTGTCCTCGAAGCTGCTGAGCCCGAGGTCTCCGGGGAGCACGTGCAACCCCTCGGCGATCTCTTGGGTGGGGGAACGACGATGTCGCCGAGTCCCCGCAGGAGCGGATTCACCCCGTCGGTGACCGTGGTGGGCTCGTCGGTCTCCCATAGCGCCTCGAGCTGCTCCTCGTCGAAGAAGGCCGAGCTCAGGTTCGCCTGCGGATCGAGATCGACGGCGAGAGTAGGCAGCCCGAGGCGCGCGCTCATGTGCGCGAGGTGGTAGGCGGAGGTCGTCTTCCCGACCCCGCCCTTGTTGTTGAAGAGCGCGACTACGTTGGTCATGGCTTTCGGCCGTACATGGTGACGGACCACTGGGCGCCGTTGATCTCGAACCGCGGCTCGGGGTTGCCGTTGCGCTCGAGGGCGAGGCGGATGCGGGCGATGCCCCGGCCGAAGCGGTTCATGTAGCCGAGGTTCTTGGCGGCCTCGGCGAGGGTGGGAGTTCGGTAGTCGTTCAGTCGATCGAAGTTAGCGTCGGTCACCTGGCCGAAGGGACCGCCCGGATTGGCGATTTCGACTCGGTCCTCGAACCACGAGATGCGCACGGGGGCGCGTGGCTCGTAGGTGCGGTGCACGAGCGCGTTGATGACCGCCTCGCGCAGCGCTTCGAGCGGGTAGTCGGGAGCGTCGTGCTCGCGCAGGCCCTCGGCGACGAGCGCGTGTCGCAGGTTGGCCGGCAGCCGCGACTCGAGGTCCGTCAACTGGTCGAGGAGGTTCCCGCGCAGCTCGTCCTGATCGGCCACCGGTGCGTCGATGTCGTTGCCGTCGTACCGCACGAACTGCACGTAGGCGCCGCTCAGGTGAGCGGTGGGGTCGAGCCCGAGGACGAGCACGCCGGCGACGGTGGGTACCGCGTCCGGCGTCAGCATGCGCAGCGAGGCGAGCTGCTCGTCCTCGGAGCGCTCGTTCTCGGCGAGCACCTCTGCGCTCACCGCGGCCGGCAGATAGGAGGATCGAAAGAGCTCGAGGTCGAGGTCGGCGGAGGTGGTGCCGGGCACCGCGTGCTGGTCGAAGGGCAGGTCGATCGCCCGACGGCGCTCCACGAGCTGGCGCTCCTCACCGGCGGAGGCCTTGCGCGTGGAGGGGCCGACGCGTACGTAGACGGTGCCGTCGAAGCGCATGGGCGGGTACTCGGTGGCGCTGACCTGGACCGCCACGACTCGCTCGCCGGCGAAGGTCTCAGCGGTCACCCCTATCAGCGGGCGCGGGAGGATTCGGGCGAGCACCTGCCAGTCGAGCTCCTCCTGGAGGGCGACCATCCGGGCGAAGAGCTCATCGTCGCGGGCGTGAAGGCCGTCGAGCCGGTCCGCGAGCGGTTTGCCGTCGGGGTGGGGGAGGTCCTCGAGGAGAGCACCCCGTTGACTGGCGACACGATCGAGTTCGGTGGCGAACTCAACAGGGAGGCGGGGGGAGAGCGGCAGGCTAGCGAGCTTGCTCGCGTTGAACTGGAAAAAGTCTGCCCAAGTGGACTCTCCTCGCAGCCTGGCCCCTGCCGTATCCGTCCCTGTCCCCTTGTTGTGGCACACCTGCTTGAGCCAGAAGCACGCCGCCGAGCTGTTCAGCACCCCGAGCAGCGCGAGGTGATCCTCCTCGGTCGCCCCAGCGGGCAGCTTGATGACGGGAGCGGTCTGCTTGAACACCTTGCCGCCCCGGTCGAGCACGAAGTGGTTGTGCGTCGCGACCTCGCCCCAGCCAATCCGGACACCCTCTCGTAGGCCGAAGGCTTCGAAGGTGAAGTCATACCATCGAAGCCCTCTCTCTCGCTTCTTCCGGCCGAAATAGATGCCCGACTCAAGAAGGGTCCGCCGGGGCCACAACAGCTTCAGCGTCGAAGTGTCAGGCGTCGTCCCCGGACTGAGATCGGGAAGTACGAGTGAACGGGCGACGGACCAATTGCGGATGTCTCGACCGTCGATGGCATTGAGCGTTCTTCGATTGTTATGGCCGGGAGCTTTCAGGTCGGCATAAGCGTCGTCCTCCCCTGTAACAAGGCCGATGCCGATCGATTCCGCCTCGCCGGACAAGACGATTCCCAGGGACTCGAGCCTTCGGCGTAGGTCTCTCCCTGTGGCGAGAGTCATCGGGTGAGTGAGTAGCTCCGCGCGGGGCACGTCGCCGCTTCGGATGTAAGTGTCCTCCCTTCCGACGTAGTCAATAAGCGTCTCGATGGATTGCCAGACGCGGCCCTTCGCCGGATCTACGGGTTGGGTCGGTTCGCCGCGGATGCCGTCGAGCACTCGTAGCTCCGTCCCCCTCGGCGCCCGACTACGGCCGAACATGAGAACCGTGGGCGTCCCGTGACCCGGGACATAGGCGCCACTCGCGTCGGCGGTTTGCAGATCGATCGAGCTCAGAAACCGCTCCACGAGCGGCGCCCCGAACTCGCGCTTCATGAAGTTGTTCCCGGTGATCTTGCCGACGAAGCCGGCGAGCACGCCGCGCTCCCCGGGAGCCTCAGGCCGCGCCAAATCGAAGAAGCGCTCCATGAAGGGGACGGTGAGCACGTACTTGCCGTGGCAGCTCTTGTAACGGTCACGGTAGGCGTCGCGCAGCGCGCTGTCGGACACCGCGATGTACGGAGGGTTGCCCACGACGGCGTGGTAGCCCTGCCCGAGGATGCGCTGGAGTTCAATGGCGTCTTCGGTCTCGAAGACGTGGCGGATCCCCTCGCGGTAGTGGCCGAAGCCCTCGAACTGGCCCGGCTCCGCGCCGTGGAGCAGGCTGTCGCCGGTTGCGAGGTTGAGGCGGAAGTCAGGAGCCTCCGAGAGGCGTCCTATGCCGCAGGCGCGTAGAGCGGCCACCAGCAGACGAAACCGGGCAATGCCGGTGGCAAAGGGGTTGAGGTCCACTCCGTGCACGGCGTCGAGGGCGCGCTGGGCCAGCACTTCGGCTGCGGTGCCCGGCTCGCGGTCGCGCCAGCGCTCGAAGGCGCCGATCAGGAAGTGGCCAGAGCCGCAGGTCGGGTCGATCATCCGTACCTGGTCGAGGCCGAACTCCTCGATCGCAGGGTCGAGCGTGCGGTCGAGGATGAACTCCTCGACGAACTCCGGCGTCTGGAGCAGCGCGTAGCGCTTCTTGGCGGTCTCGGAGAGATCCTGGTAGAGGTCGCCGAGGAAGCGGGTGCCGAGCGCTGGGTCGGTGAAGTCGTGGACCAGGGCGCCGGTCTCCGGGCAGGGCAGGAGATCGACCTCGTGCCCGCCATCGCTGAGCCGTACACGCAGCGCACCGCGACCCATCCGGCTGGCAGCCATCCCTTGGTCGTCGACCTGGATTGGCACGAGGGCCTCTGGGAAGTCGAGCACGTGCTCGACGTCATCCAGATCAAGCCGCGACATAAAGCCCACCCGAATGCCGCGAGTATCGGAGTACTCAGAGACCTCCGTGTGCCACTCGCCCTCGATGCGCTC
>Ga0136610_1000537_pt1 | contig 11475 bp, 9 predicted proteins | sample AntDrymUQ1342206_2_FD_104804 | JGI IMG/M metagenome (GOLD analysis project Ga0136610, IMG submission 104804) | Polar desert sand microbial communities from Dry Valleys, Antarctica - metaG UQ134 (22.06) | ecosystem: Environmental > Terrestrial > Soil > Desert | place: Antarctica: Dry Valley...
TGCGGATCACCGGCCTGCGAGCCACCCCCGTGGCGGTCCCGTTCCGCGAGGACGAGCTGTGGGCCTACGGCGGTCGCCGCGGAATGGTCAGCATCCTGCTCGAAGTCGACACCGACGACGGGCTCACCGGTATCGGAGAGGCGTCGGCCTATCCGTCGGCAGACATCGTCCTGGCCGTGATCCGCTCGATCGAACCCCTTGTCCTCGGGGAGGACGCGTTTGCGATCGAACGGATCATGAAGCGGATCAACATCATCGGGACCTGGCACCACGTCAAGGCAACCAGTCCCGGAATAGCCGCGGTGGAGATGGCCTGCTGGGACCTGGTCGGCAAGGCCTGCGGGCAGCCGCTGGTCAACCTGTTCGGGGGCCGGGTCCGCGACCGAGTCGAGTACTTCTACTATCTCAGCCGTAAACCGGCCGCCGAGATCGGGGCAGATGCCCGGCGCGGCGTCGAGGCCGGCTTCCGGACGCTGTACCTCAAGGTCGGCTCGGATGACCCACGCGAGGACATCGAACGGGTCGAGGCGGTCCGCGACGCCGCCGGTCCAGATGCCCTGATCCGAGTGGACGCGAACGAGGCGTGGTCCTCCAGCGCTGCGATCCGCGTCGTAGCCGAGATGGAACGCTTCGGACTGGAACTCGTCGAGCAGCCGGTGTCCGGGCGGAACCTGGCCGAGATGGCTTATGTACGCAGCCGGATCGCTACACCGCTGCTGGCCAACGAGGCGTCCTGGACGCGCTATGACCAGCTGGAGGTGATCCGCGCCGGTGCCGCCGACGTGGTTTCGGTGGACAACCAGATGGACGGCGGCCTGCTCAACCTGAAACGTTCGGCCGGAATGTGCGAGGTGGCCGGGCTTCCGGTGCTCAAACACAGCCTGGGCGAACTCGGGGTGGCGATGTATGCCGCCGCTCATGTCATGGCCGCAACACCGAACTTCCTCTACGCCAATCAGGGCTATGCCTCGTTGCTGTCCGACGACATCGTGATGGGAGCCAGCCCGCTGCCCTACGTCGACGGCTGCCTGGAGCTGCCCACTGGCCCCGGCATCGGCGTCGAGCTGGACCGGGAACGGGTCGACCGTTACGCCGAGCTCTACCTCAAGGAGTCCGCAGCATTCTCCTTCCACGAGTCCGAGGCCATGACCCGTACGCCCGAGTTGCCCAAGCTCTGAACCGGACCCACCGGGCGGGGTCGCCTGGTCATCGGGTTAGCGTGCAGCCCCGCTCTGAAGCGTGGCGAGATCACCTCAAGATTGCCGAACGATTCTTTCTCGACCTCATCAAGGAGTGTGCCGTGTGAAACTCTGCGATTTCGAAGCGCTGAGCTTCGACTGCTACGGCACTCTCATCGACTGGGAGGCCGGCATCGCCGCGGTCCTCAACCCGTGGGCGAAGGCTCGGGGGTTGAGCCTCACCGACGAACAGCTTCTGACCGCATACTCCTCGCGCGAAGCCCTCGCCGAGGCAGAACACCCTACCGACCTGTACCCCGACATTCTGGCGAGAAGCATCCGCGGGCTGGGCGATGAGTTCGGGGCCGCAGTCAGTGACGAGGACGCCGATCTTCTGGCGACGTCCGTACCGGACTGGCCGGCGTTCGACGACTCCCGTGAGGCGCTGGGCCTGCTCGGTAAAGATTTCAAGCTGATCATCCTTTCTAACGTCGACCGCGCTTCCTTCGCTGGATCCAGTGCCCGGTTAGGCGTCGAGTTCAGCAGTGTTCTTACCGCACAGGACATCGGCTCCTACAAGCCGTCACCGCGCAACTTCGACGCCTTGGCCGAGGAAATCCGGCGGCTCGGGGTCGGCGACGGCAAGCTGCTGCACGTGGCCCAGAGCTTGTTTCACGACCACGTCCCCGCCAAGAAGGCGCGGCTGCCCACGGCGTGGATCAATCGCCGGCATGACCGTCCCGGTTGGGGCGCGACCCCGGCGCCATCGGCAGGTGTCGCGCCCGATTGGGAGTTCCCGTCGATGGCCGCATTCGCCGCCGCGGTCGAAGCCGAGTAGCTCCGCCTCAGCGCGCCGCCCCGGCCGGCGCCAGCGACGGCGTGCAGGTGGGCCCCTCATCGAGCAGCCCAGCCTGAACGAGGTCGCACGCCTCGTCGAAGACGCTGTCTGGCGTGGGCCTGCTCGGCGGCGGCGACCGAGGCCGCGGCACGGAGTCATGTTGGGTCGTCACGGACAAGGCAGTCTCTCCCGGCGAAGTACGTCGACACCCCGGCGGGCGAGCGACTCATAGGTCAGTTCCAATTCTGGCAGGTGCCGCACACACGGCGGCGACTCAAGAGCCTGCGCCAATAGATCCCGGTCGGGATGCCGGGCGGCGATGTGCGAAAACCGGCAGTTCCGGTGTGGCTCTTTCGCTTCTCGCACATTGTCTGGCCGCGCCTCGGCTACATTCGCGTGGATCACCTACGGCAGTGAGACAGGGCGCAGGACTGCGTCGCGGTCGGGCACCTGCACCTGCACCAGCGCCCGGAAAAGCATGCATCAGACCGGCTGCGGTGATCGTCGCCCCACGCGGAGCGGATCGGCTTGACCCGTGGATGACGGTGCTGACCGAGCGGGTGCGCGTCGGAGGTGTCGCCGCCGCTGTCGGACCAAAGAGGGCAAGCCCGGCTGCACAAGGCGCGAGGGGTCTCGTTGTCGGGGGTAGAGCTGATGGGCTGCAGGTACTGCTGCACTTGCGTCCCGAGTCCTGCGGTCAGCCCTACATCGGTGTCACGCGGGCCTCGTCGACATTGGCGAGCAGCTTGGAGATCAGCGTGGTGAGATGCGAGCGCTCCGTGATCGTTAGTGATGCCATTGCGGCCGACAGCTTCCCGGTAACGACTTCGTGAGCACGGTCTGCGAACTGCGTGCCCTCCTTGGTGAGTGCGACGTACTGCAGACGCCTGTCGGTCTGGTCCGAGTGCCTTGTCACCAGACCGCGTACCTCGATGCGATCGATCAACTCGGTGGCACTTGATCGTGTCATTCCGAGCCGGGCGGCGAGCCGGGTCATTGTTCGAGGGCCGTCGATCAACTGGCAGAGAGCTTGCATCTGCTGTGCCGGCTGCCCGAGGAGCCGGCCGACCTCGGCGAATGTCAAGCGAGTGAGCTGCCCCAGGCCCATCAGGGCATCGGTGGCTTCGACAGATAGCGGCGGGATCTGGTTCCGCATGACGCCTCCTTCCATCGTCTCCGACCTGGAGTCCTTGGTACTTCGGAGTCCGAATAGTACGGTATGCGAATGACCAAGCATGCACCCAACACGCCTGAGCCCGACCTGTGGCGATCCAACGGGGGCACAGAGACCGTCCTGTTCGACATGGCTAAGGGTCTGCCTGTTCGCAACGTCATCGGAGTCGGCGATCCAGACATCCATCTGCTGGATGGGCGCTGGACGATGTTCCTCGGCGGCTTCACGACAGGGTTCGCCGTCAGAATTTTCGAGGCCCGGTTACCGGTGGGCGACGAACTCGACAGTGACCGATGGGCACTTCGAACTGCGCCCGGGCGTCCCCGGCGTGCTGCGCAGCTTTTCACGCCACCCCGCTTAGGTAGCTGGGACAGCCACGGCACGCACACACCTTCCTACGTCAGCGGCCGTAGCGCGCGCGGCACACCTGCCCAGCGCATCTACTACGCGGGGCGCTCGACCATTCGCAACGGCGGCCCGGGAAGCCGCTACGCGATCGGTGCCGCCGAGCTGCAAGAGGGACGCTGGATCCGTCGAGCCAGTCCGGTACTGACCGGTGACTCGAGGCGACCGAGCGCGTTCGAGCCATTGGTCCGTTACGAGGGGGGCACCTGGCGGATCTGGTACCTCTCGGCGCCCAACGAGGTCGGTCGTGACGAGCAGCCTGACTACGAACTGCGCTACCGCGAAAGTGCTGACGGGCTCACCCAGTGGTCCGCACCAACGACGCTCTTCACCAGCGACGAAGGCTACTTCGACAACACCGTCCATCCGGTTGACGGCGGCTTCGAGATGCTCCTCGCGCGAGGATCGAATCTGTACGGCACGAAACCCTATCCGCGCCAGGGATTGTGGTGGGCACGATCCCACGTGCCCTCGGGCACCCGAGCTGACTGGACAGCCGATCCCGTGAGGATCCTCGATGCCGAGACGGCGCCACCGTGGTGGCTTGAGCGCGGCGCCTTCGGACCCGAGTTCCACTACGGACGCCGGGCGACCGACGAGACGACCATGTACGTCTTCACCAGCGGAACCAGCGCCGCGACACCGTGGCTACGTTCAGCGATCCAGCGTCTGCGCGAACGAAAACTCCCGCCGGCGCCTACGCCGTTCATACTCAGCGTGGGTCGCCTGACCATTCCTCACGCCGGAGGCACACTGCACGGGGGATGATTGCATTTCGATGATCTCGCACATCTGAAAGGCGCGGGTCGAGGAGGACACCAAGACCTCATCGACCGCCCAGCTGCTGATCATCTGGTGCTGTGCGCTCCGCCGTTGACGTGCATGGTTTGGCGGCTCTTCGGATTTGAGCAAGGGTTACGGTCGCGGCGTGGCGTGCAGGGTGCCATTGCTTGTTGGTGCAGGACCCACGTCCCCGGCTGCGCGCGCCCTGCAAAGTCGCACGGGCCTTCGTGTTCGGGTGGGTGACTACCGAATCATCTACACGGGTGCGAGCGGGGGACCGCGAGAACAGCTCGGTGCGCCTGTGGCGTAGTACGACGGCTGGACCGCCCCCCACCCCCGTCGGCATACACCGCGACGCCAGCGTCGGTGAGCGCGCCGATGAGTTCCGTACGGGCCTCGTGATCGGACTCCGTCCATGCGATGGGTCGGTTCAGTGCTCGGTAGACGCAGAGAACTGCGCGGCGATGGCGGCGGTGTCGAGCCAGACGTCTCGCAGCTGATGAGACCGTTGGTGAATTGGAAGACGTGCAGCATCCGGAAGTTGATCTGGCGGCCGTTGCCGGGCACGCCGAGCATGGAGCCGATGACGGCGGATCACCCTGCCTTTCACCGTGATGTCGTGACGCAGCGACGCCTCGACCACCCCGACGAACGGGTCGATCGCCCGAGGTTGCGTGCCGATTCGCGACGGTGCCCGCGGCGGAACCGCGACACCCTCCTCGACCAGGTACTGCTTCACCGCGCGCCAATCGACCGTCGCCGTGCAGCGGCGGCAGCAGGGCGGCATCCTCGTCTTGCCCGGGGGTGCTGTGGTCGGCATACACTTTTCCGGAGGAGACAAAGACGAAGCGGCTGGCGCGGTTGCACAGTGCCGCCACTGCCCGCCGAACGTGACCGGGCTGGCGCGAGAAATCGATGACGACGTCCCATTCCTGCACCGAAGCGCAACGCCGTTCCGCTACGGCACAACCCTCCAACCGCCCTGTGGCAGGACAGGGTGCCCAGGCGCGACCATCCATCCGGTCCGCTGGGTCAGCGCGATAGCTGGGTCAGAGCTCAGTAGCGGATCGCGTCGATGACCTTCGCGCGTGCTGCGACGACGGCCGGGATGATCCCGGCGAGGGCGCCCACGGCGGTGGCAGCCAGGAATCCCTCCACAGCTGCCCGCAGGGGGAAGGGCGGCAGGTCCTCGATCGGCACGCTGGCGATCTCGTCATAAGGAATGTTGAGGACGAGTGCGACCGCGCAGCCGATCGCGAGCGCGCCGGCTACAGCTGTGGCGCAGACGCTTTCGAGCAGGATGGTGGCAAACACCCGGGCCGACGTGGCACCGAAGCTGCGCCGAACACCGATCTCGCGGATACGTTGGCGCACCACGACGAGGCCGACGTTGAGGACGCCCACTCCGCCGAGCAGCAGGGCGAAGTAACCAACCCCGCGTACGCCGTAGTTCAGCACCAGGTCCAGAACGGCCAGCTCTTCACCGGCGTCAACGCGCTGGGCGAACACATCATGGCCGGGCAGGGTGATCAGCAGATCACCTGTGACGGCGGCCATGACCTCATCGACCTGTTTCGGCCCGACCCACATCTCCAGTACCGGCGGTTGCCCGTACAGGTTGTTCCCGGAGACCCATCTGCTCGCCGAGGCGTTGAGCAGGTAGGCAAAGGGGACGCCGGGGTCTGCGTCGGCCACGACCCCGATCACGGTTGCGGTGACCGGCGTTTCGCCACCGAGGCGAACCGTCGGGGGATTGACCGGGTCGAACCCGCCGAGGCGGGCCAAGAAGCTCTCCGTCACGACCAGGGCGGGGGAGTACCGCTCCGCGTCTTGTGGGGTGAACCATCGTCCCTGCTGGAGAATCAGTCGATGCATGGTTCCGTACCCGGGGTCGACCGATCGTACGGCGACCCGCTCGCTCCGCCCGGGGAAGCGGACAACGGCCTCCTGATCCACGACCACCGAGGACCAGCGGATGTCGTAGCGTTCCACGACCTCCCGGAAGGTTGTGGAGATGAGTTCATCGTCCGGGGTGGTACGAAGCGGGTAGGCCTGAACCATGACGGTGGCCGACCGCCCGCTCGTACGCTCGGTGGATTCGGTCACCAGCTGGCGGCCGATGTCCCCGGCGGCCGCGATCGAGGTCATCCCGAAGACCGCGAGGAAGACGCCGACCAGCGACAGGATCACTCGGAGCTTGTGCACCCGGATCTCGCTCCAGGCCTCGGCGAGAGTCGCCACCAGAGTGGTCATACCACGGTCCGTCGTGCGGTCACCGAGGGCAGCTCGGCAGCGGTCAGCGCGCTGAGAACGCCCTGGTCGAGCCGGAATTGCCGGTCGGCCCGGGCGGCCACGGAAAGGTCGTGGGTGATGGTGACCAGGGTGGTCCCGAACTGGGTGACCACCTCTTCCAACATGTCCATGACGGTGCTCCCGGTGTACACATCGAGGGCTCCGGTGGGCTCGTCGGCCAGCAGCACCGTCGGATTGCGAACCATCGATCGGGCGATGGCCACCCGCTGCTGCTCCCCGCCGGACAGCCGCTCGGGCAGGTAGTCCAGTCGGTCGCTCAATCCGACGCGGTCGAGCATGTCCCGCGCCACTGCGCGTCGACGCCAGACCTGGCCTGCGCTGGCATAGAGCAGCGGCGCGGCGACGTTCTCGGTCGCGCTGCGCCGGGGCAACAGGTTGAACTGCTGGAAGACGAAGCCGAAGGTCGCTCCCCGTAGCCGCGCCCGAGCACGAGCGGACAGGTCCTTGGTCGCCTTGGCGTCCAGCTCGTAGATCCCCGCCGTCGGAGCGTCCAGCAAGCCGATGATGTTCAGCAGCGTCGACTTTCCGGATCCCGAGCGCCCGACGATGGCGATGTGCTCGCCTCGCTCGATCTCCAGGTCGATGTCGGTGAGAATGTCGAGGCGGCTGGCGTCGGGAAGGCGGACGGTCCTTCCGATCCCGGCCAGCCGGATGAAGGTCATCAGCGTCTAGCCGCCGTAGCCACTGTCGGGTGGCGGGTCCGCATCGGGCACGAACTCCAAGATCTGGACGCCTTCGCTCAGGCCCTCCTTGATCTCGACCATCAAGCCATCGGTGAGCCCGAGAACGACTGGGGTCTGGACCGGATCGCCACCTTCGGACTCCACCACCCAGACGTTGCCGGTGCCCACGGTTCCCTGGACCGCCGTCACCGGCACGACCAGCACGCCGGCGGCAACACCTGCTTCGACATCGATCGATGCCGTCAGACCCGCCACCACAGGAGTCCCTGGCGGTATCGAGCACCGGGCGATCGCACCGGTCGGTTGGGTACTCGGATCCACCGGCGGCGCGTACGGGTCCGGCGGGGCCGGGGCGGTCTCGGCGGCTGTCTCCGGTACCCCGATCGTCAGCCCGGCGCAGCCAAACGGAGCGGGCCCGCCCACGACGTTAACCGTCGCGGCGGTCGGCGGGGCGAGCAGCCGGAGCTGATCGGCCTGGGTCAACGGAGCGGAGACGCTCAGCGTCCCCGGTGAGACCGTGGCCAGCACGTCGCCGACCGACACCACCTGCTTGGCCAGCACGGGCACCGACCCGATGGTGCCCACCGCGGTCGAAGTCATCGTGGCGTACCGGTAGCTGGGTGTCGCCGGTGGCGCTGGTGCGTCGGCGTCAGGATCGGTGGACGTGGCCGGGATGCTCGTCGGCTCCCGCTCGTAGCGCACCTCCGCAATGGGCGTGCCGACCGCGACCCTGGCGCCCGGACCGAGGAACAGCTTGCTGATCTCGCCGGCCTGGGTCACCTTGACCTCCATCGCCGGATCGGCGCTCACCTGCCCGGTCAAGCTCACCGTGTTGCTGATATCCCCCCGTACCACGGTGACCAACGGCGGAGTCACATCAGCCGAGGGCTGTGCTGTATCGGCTTCGCTCGACGGGGCAGGCCGAACAAACGCGAGCCACACCAAGGAGATGGCAATCAGGCCCCAGACCAGAATGCGCAGAGCCGGAAACACGTAGGAGCGGGTAACACCCATCAGATCTCCTCTGTAATACACATCGAAGTGTCTGCGCGGGAGGCTGGTTCGCGGAGATGTTCACAACCATGCACTAGGTGACTGTTAGCGCTACTGCAACCAGAACCGTCCTGAGGGCCGCGGGTTCGGCTCCGATGCACCGGGCGCGCTCACGATTACGGGTTGTCGGGATCAACACGTATCGAGCCGGCGCTATAGCTCCGGATCGGCACCTCGTCGAGCACCATGCCGTCAGCGGCCTGGATCAGCACGCTCTGCGCGCCGTCCGGAAACTCGATCATCCCGACCCCACCGTCGGCAAGATGCACCTCGCCGGTGTCGGATCCGCCTTGCGCAGCCGCAGTGGCGGCGCCGAGTTCGACCGGCGCGATGACCACCAACGTCGAGACCGGAGCCGGAGCTTCGCGTGCGTCGTTACCTATGTCGCATCGCATGGCGAGAACCTGTTGCGCCGCAGGCACTCCAACGGAGGTGATCGACTCAGTGCAGAAGCCGCCGGCGCCGTAAACTCCGGGGGTCTCCGGGATCGACTGCAGCCAGAACGCGGTGGTTCGGACGGCGCCGGAGGGAAAGGTCGCGCTGAGGACGGTCAGCTCAGCAGCGGCGCCCGAGACACCGGGCACAGCACCGACGTAATGGACGTCGAATCCCACCTGACCCGCGCGGAGGCCGAAGCTGGCGAGTACCTCGGCGGCCAGCCGCTGCTCCTGCCCACTGGCGGCTCCTTCGGGCAGCGAGTACGCCGGCGGCCGAAGGTAGTTCAGCGCGATCCCCGGCGGCTGTTCGCCGTCGGGGTCGGAGTACGTGTCGGGATTCAGCTCGATGACTTCCACTCCGCGGCGGGTCACTCGGTACGCGGGTGCCGGCATGCCACCCTGGTACGGGTTGGCGTCCAGAGCGATGACGGCCACACCGTCGGTGGAATTCGTGTCGCGGAACGTCCTGGACACTGTCCCGTCCGCGGCCACCTCCGGCCGGGGTGAGACCTCGATGACATCATCTGGCGCGGCCACGAGGACCAGCGCCCCGGTGGCGGCGTCGTGCAGCGAGGCCGGCAGATTCGCGGGGATGCCGCGCGGAATGGTCGCCAGCAGCATCTGCTCGGGAGCGGCGCCGGGCGGCCCGACGAACCATGCCCCGGCGGTGTCGCTCAGCGCACCGATATCGGTCAGCAGGTACCCGTCGGCCGCATTCCCGGTGGGTTGCGCGGTGTTCTGACCGACGACCAGCGCCCACCGGCCACCGGTCACGTCACCGGCGAAGACGACGCTCCTCGTCTCGAGCGGAGGATCCGGCAACCGCATTTCGCCATCTCCAGGCCCTGCATCTGGCCAGGCCCAAGGCAATTGGCGGATCGCTTCGACGAACGCGGCGTCAGCGGCCAGCGATCCACGGGGCGGCGCGCCGAAGATGTCCGCCGGTGGGATGCGCGACGGAGCCGCGGCACGCTCGTCGGCGCCGTCTGATTGCAGCACGGACAGCCCCACCGGCACGGCGACCGCGACCAGCACAGCGGCCAGACCCGCCGACAGCGCCGCCGCCCGACGGCGACGCCGCCGTCGGGATAGGACCAGCATTCCCATAGCACGAACGGTGGGCGGTGGCTCCGGCCGACCGAGTTCGTCGGCGGCCCGGAACAGCGTGTCCCGCAACTGCGCCTGGATGCTCATTCGAGGTTCTCCATTCCGGCAGACATAGACCCCGACACAGCAGGCTGCGCGGCGGCCGGCCGCGCCGACTCGGGGAAAGAGGCAGGTTCAGGGTCGGCGTCAGCCAGCGTTCGCCGCAGCCGGGCCAAGCCACGCGAGGTCTGACTCTTGACCGTGCCCACCGAGCAGCCCAGTACGTTCGCAGTCTCAGCTTCGGAGAGGTCCTCATAGAAGCGCAGGACGAGGACGGCACGCATCCGTACGGGAAGCGAGCCGAGCTGGCTCCACAGGTAGAGCCGCTCGACCTCGCGACCGTCCTCGTGCCCGCCGCTGGTGTATTCCTCGGCTTCGGTCGGCTCGGCGAGAAGCCGCTCCCGCGAGGACAACCGGCGGCTCCAACTGATCTGCGCATTCACCATCGTCCGGCGCACATAGGCGACCGGGTCGGCTGGGTCGGCCAGCCGGGCCCAACGTCGGAAGCTGAGAAACAACGCCGTCTGCACCAGATCCTCGGCCCCGGCACGGTCCCCGGTCAACACGTACCCGAACCGGACCAGGGCGGCGTAGCGCCGGGTCACGAACGCGTCGAATTGCTCGTGCACGCTGCCGCTGTCGGCCGCTGAGGATGTCACCGTTTCCTCACCACAGCAGCGTCATCTCCGGTGCCGCCGACCCACGCGCCGTCAATCCCAGTATCCCCACTCCCCTAACACGCTGCGGGAAAGCCGAAAGGTTGCCAGTGCCGACGCAGAACTTCGGCTGTCCAACAACGGGCGTGGGTGCTCTCAGCTGAGCTTACGACCCGCCGATGTCTTGCCCTCAACCGGCCAGGAGCGGCACACTCAACTGCGACGCCCCGGGCAAGCTCGTCGTCCAACCACGGTTGTGACTCGCGGCCGGACCGCCATTGAGACACCCGGCGCGTCACTCACGCTTGGACCTGTGTAGCTGAGTTCGAAGCCGCCAGGTAACAACGGATTCGGCCGCAGGAAACAGTCGGATCAGGACCGGATCCGTAACAGGTCGGCCGGTTCCACCAGGCCGGCTCGGTAGGCAAGAACGATGGCCTGCACGCGGTCTCGCGACCCGGTCTTGGCCAGGACCCGGCCGACGTGCGTCTTCACCGTCGCCTCGCTCACGACGAACGACGCGGCGATCTCAGTGTTCGATGCGCCGTAGGCCATCTGGATCAGCACCTCGTTCTCGCGCGGCGTCAGTTCGGCCAGGGCGGCTTGGTCCGAGCGTACGGACACCGACCCGCCGGCCGGGGGCAGCGGACCGGGGGCCGCACCTGGCTGGCCGCCTCCCGTACGGTCGCGGAGCAGCGGACCGACATGCTGCAACAACCGCCGCGTCGAACTCGCCGAGATCACCACATCTCCAGCATGGACCGTGCGTACCGCGGCGAGCATCTCCTCCGGCGGCGCGTCCTTGAGCA
>Ga0136610_1000539_pt1 | contig 11469 bp, 8 predicted proteins | sample AntDrymUQ1342206_2_FD_104804 | JGI IMG/M metagenome (GOLD analysis project Ga0136610, IMG submission 104804) | Polar desert sand microbial communities from Dry Valleys, Antarctica - metaG UQ134 (22.06) | ecosystem: Environmental > Terrestrial > Soil > Desert | place: Antarctica: Dry Valley...
GGAGGGAACCGGCGGGGAGGCCAAGATGCAACGTCTACGACTTTAGGTCCTCGACATTGCGCGTGCTCATCACGGGCGTAGCCGGCTTCTCGGGACGCCACCTCGCCGAGCTCTGCGCTCGGTACGGAGCGGAGGTCATCGGTCTTGGCCGCCGCGAGCTCTCCGCCGAGGAGCGCCCCGCGGGGCTCGACGCCTACATCGCCGCCGATCTGAACGATTCGGGTCAAGCGGAGGAAGCGATTAGGTCACTCGTTCCCGATCGGGTCTTTCACCTCGCCGCCGAGGCCTCCGTCGCGGCGGCCTGGGCTGACCCCGCGCGAATCCTGCACAGCAACTTCCTGTCCGCCCAGAACTTGCTCGAGGCCGTGCGCCGCGAAGCGCCCGATGCACGGGTGCTCGCCGCTGGCTCAGGGGAAATCTACGGCCCCGTGCCGCCTACCAAGCTTCCGGTATCCGAGGCTCAGGAGCTCCGTCCCCACAACCCGTACGCGGTGAGCAAGGCCGCGGTGGACCTGCTGGCCGGCTTCTACGCGGATGCGCACGGCTTGGCCGTCGTCCGTACGCGCGCCTTCAACCACGCTGGCCCAGGTCAGAGCGACGCCTACGTGGTATCGACGCTCGCCCGGCAGGTCGCGAGCGCCGAGGCGGAGGCTCGAGCAGCCGGCCGGAACGGTATGGCCACGGTGGTCACCGGCAATCCGGAGGCCAGGCGCGACTTCACCGACGTCCGCGACGTGGTCCGCGCCTACTGGAGCGTGCTGGAGGCCGTCGAGAGAGGGGTGTTCAACGTGTGCAGCGGCTCGTCGGTCAGCGCGGCCGAGATCGTGGAGAGCCTCCAGCGGTTGACGCCCCTGTCGATCCAGCAGAGGACAGACCCGGCTCGCCTGCGAAAGAGCGAGGTGATGGAGCTGCGCGGCTCCCCCGAGGCGCTGACCGACGCGACCGGCTGGAAACCCGAGATCGCCTTCGAGACGACGCTCAACGATACGCTGCGCTGGTGGCGGAGGAAGCTCGAGCGCGAACCTGGGGGCGGCGCCGGGCGCTCGTAACCGGCATCACCGGCCAGGACGGAAGCTATCTGGCCGAGTTCCTCCTCGCCAAGGGCTACGAGGTGCACGGAATGGTGCGCCGCTCCTCCACGGAGGCCTTTCAACGCCTCGAGCAGATTCGCGACGACCTGATCATCCACACGGGGGACCTGCTCGACCAGCGTTCGCTCGGCGACGTCCTGCGAGCCTGCGAGCCGCACGAGATCTACAACCTCGCCGCCATGTCATTCGTCGCTGCGTCCTGGAACCAGCCCGTGCTCACCGCCGAGTTCACGGGGGCGGGGGTGACACGCATGCTGGAAGCCATGCGCGAGGTCGTCCCCGAGGCGCGCTTCTACCAGGCTTCCTCCTCTGAGATGTTCGGCAAGGTCCGCGAGGCTCCTCAGAACGAGCGCACTCCCTTCTATCCCCGCAGTCCCTATGGGGTGGCGAAGGTCTACGGCCACTTCATCACGGTCAACTACCGCGAGAGCTACGGTCTTTACTGCTGCTCGGGGATCCTCTTCAACCACGAGTCACCGCGCCGGGGCCTCGAGTTCGTCACGCGCAAGGTGACCCACGGAGCCGCAGCCATCAAGCTCGGGCTTCAGGACCGTCTCGCGCTCGGGAACCTTGAGGCCCGCCGCGACTGGGGCTTTGCCGGCGACTACGTCGAGGCCATGTGGCTGATGCTCCAGCAACCAGAGCCCGACGACTACGTGATCGCAACCGGCGAGTCCCACAGCGTGCGCCAGCTCGTCGATCTCGCCTTTACTCGTGTGGGCTTGGACCCCGATGAGTACTTAGCGCGTGACCCGCGTCTGCTTCGTCCCGCCGAGGTAGAGCACCTCGTCGGCGACTACACAAAGGCACGCGACCGGCTCGATTGGTACCCGAGAACCGGCTTCGAGGAGCTAATTCAGCACATGGTCGACACCGACCTCGAGCTGCTCGCAAGCGGGGTGCCGCGGAAGCAGGCGGGCTGACTCACTCCCCGCCGCGATCAACCTGAGCCGATAGGAGCCAACCCGGCCCGCCCAACCTATCTGTTGAGCCTCCTGACCGGCTAGGGACATAGCTTCTCGGCGGGATGGAACGGCACGAAAGTCGGGGATCAGAGCGGTGTCGGTCCGCCCCCGGCCGGAGCACGCCAGGTCGCGCGTGCGGTTTCGACGGCCAGTCCGTCTTATGGCTACTGCGCTGGCGCGCCCCCCACGGCGGGTCTCGCGCACTCAGCAAGTACGATGCGCCGGGCTTGGACCCCGGACTGGCCACGGAACCGCCGCCGACCGTCAAGGTCGCCCTAAGCGCCCGACGGGGTACCTTTCTCCAGACCCTGGTCGGAAAGGGGGCGGCGATCCGAGGCTGCCCGACCTGGTTGCCGAACGGCGGTACTTGCGCCGCAACGCCCGACTTGCGGCCCTCGATCCATGGCTTGACACCGACCATAGCCGTGCTCGAGGGTGGCTTTACTTGCACTGATCGTCCCGGCTCCCGCCTGGTCTCGCTGCTCCGCGATGGACGGAACCTGATCGGTTCGGTCCTCGACGCCACCGGGGGGACGCTCAACTCGGTATGAGGCGGCTCGCGAAACCTTCGTGGGGCCGCTGGGGCGCCCGGGCTGCCGTCGCTCTGTCCCTCTTCGCCCTTGTGCTTCTCGGCCATGGGGTACTCCCGGGCATGGTCAATTCCGCCCCGATCGCGTATCTGGGCGAGGGCAGTATCCGGTGCCTGCATGACCTGGGACTCGGTGCCCTCACCTCCTGGTGCCACTCCTACGGCGAACCTCTCGGTTATCCGCTGCTGACCTGGGGTCCCTTCCTTCTGGTCGGAGCACTGTTGATGCATCTGCCGAGCATCGACTCGGGCGGCGCCTACTCCCTCGCCCTCGCGGCCTTCGATGCGGTGGCGCTGCTCGGCGGATACCACCTGATGAGGCGCCTCGGGGCGGGCTGGCTCGTGGCACTCGGCACCGCGGGGGGCTTATTGCTCACGCCGACGATAATCGGCCTGCTCGCATTCGGAGGTACGTTCACCGGTTACACACTGCTCCCTGCCTACATCCTGAGCGATCTGTTGGCGATCGAGGCAGTCGAACGCCGCAGGGGACGGGCTCTCGTCGTGGCGGCGGCTGGGTATGCGGGGGTAAAGACCGGCGCGCTGTTCATGGACGGATACTCGTTCATCGCGGCCAACCTCGTTAGCGTGCTGCTGTGGGTTGGCTGGGCGGCCCGTGCGCGCGTGGCTACGTTGAGGAGGGTCGCTGGCCCGGTCCTTTTCTTGGGCGCGAATATCGCGGCGCTGGCCCTCTATGAGGTCTATGTCCCTGGCAGGGGCTATGACCCCAGCCCGCTCGCGGTCTTCCGCTCGATGGGGCTCGACCTCGTCACGCTCGTATCTCCCTCGGTGTACGTGTGGCCAGCGGATCGCTTTAACTTAGCTGCCGACCACAGCCTCTGGGGTGACGGTACGAACGCTGCATACAACTACGTGGGCTTCCTCTGCCTGGGGCTTGCGCTATTGGGCATCAGTCGCCGGTTCCGGGACCGGCGGGTCGCCGCGATCGCGCTGGCCGGTGTTATCGCCCTCGTTATGTCGTTCGGGCCGGCCTTGAAAGTCGACGTCGAAGGGCTGCCTCGTCCTCAAGCCGTAGCCGGCGGCTACGAGTCGTACTTCATGCCGGAAGGGATTGCGCCAGAACTGCCCTGGGGAGGCCTCTTTACGGAGCTACCAGGACTAGAGTTCATGCGAGCCCCATATCGATGGTTCGGAGTGACCAGGCTGGCGCTCGTGGTTCTCGCGGGACTGGGGATAGCTGCCCTTGCCCGGGGCCCGACCCGCCGCCGGGTGCTCGCCATCGGCCTAGCCGCAGTCGCGGCCGCGGAGCTCGCGCCGAACTTTCCTCTCCTCGTTTCCCAGTACCGGAGCGCCCACTCGGCGATGGAGGCGGTCGCCTTCGAGGTGGGCGGCGACCTCCGTGCGGCGACACAACCGGGCGAGCGCGTCTTCTTCCTAAATTACGACGAAACCCACAATGATTGGATGGTGAACTTCCTCGCGCCCGCGGCATCGCTGAGGGCCTTCAATGCGGGGGGCGATAAGAATGCCATAATGGCGTATCGGCGGTGGCCCGTCGAGGTGCAGGCGATGGTGCGGCCGGGGGTGACCGGCGACGACGTGGCGCGGGCGTTCCGCGCGGGTCGCACGGATGTCGTGATAGCGCCTTACTTCCACCTGCTTTTGGGGACCTACCCGTGGCCGCCGCCCACCTGGCAGAGCGCCGAGGCGCGAAGGGTCTTCGCGCCCATCGTCGGCGATCCCCGATTTCGAGTCGAGCGCCGGCGCTGGTTCGCCGCGATCCGACCGGACGACCGAATGAGGCCGGGCGCGTGGCGCTCAAGCGCAGAGTGAGCAGCGTAGGGACACACCTGCCAGGTCGCTCAGGGAGAGCCGTTCGAGAGGTCGGGCCGCGGCGAGGCAAGCAACCAGGCGTGGGGGACTCCGACCCGAGTCGACGCCTCGCGGACGAGCTGAGACGGAAGTCTTCGCAGCGGCCTCAGCGCGATCGGCGTGTGGCCGCGCTGCGGATCAGTGGCGCGCCCCTTTCCGTACGGGAGAATGTACGGGCGGCCGGCGGCGAGAACTTGAAAGCCCGCCTTTTCGGCGAGCCGACGAAGGCCGGCGACATTGGGGACCCACCAGCCGGGCTGCGCTGCTTCTGGAAGCCGGGCGGCGGGCGACCGGGGGCGCAACAGGGTCAGAGGGAGCGAGACGGCGTCGTTCACGAGCAGCTCGCCGCGTAGCACCGTTCGCACGGCCGAAAGCGCGCGAACCGGATCACGGAGGTGAATCAGCAGGCTCCCCAGGAAGACGAAGTCGAACCTGCCGTGGACTTCCGGGCTGAGGTCGTACACCGAGCCGGCTACCCACTCGACGCTCGATCCGAGGGCTTGGTGCGCGAGCTTGAACCGCGGAAGCACGTCCATCTCTCCCTGTGGCACTGGGCCGTGCCACGCTGGCGGCCAGTCGACCAACGCCCATTCGCCGAGGTCCATGGCGACCACCTCGCTCGCGCCCCGCCGCTCCATCTCGAATGCCCAGAACCCCTCTGCCGTCCCTACGTCGAGGCAACGCTTCCCGGCGAGCGACTTCGGCATCCGCACCCGCGCCAGCGCTCGGGGCATGTCGAAGATGCCGGGCGTCCTGATCCCGCCGGGCAGCTCGATCGTGTGGTACCAGTAATCGTGCTTGGCAAGCTCCGCGGCGAGGTCGGTCACGGCAGGGCACTATAGACCCGTGCTCGCGCCGGTTGGCTAGGGTGCCCCCGGATGCGCTTCCAGACACTTCTGTCGAGGCTGAGGGCACCACGAGGCGCCGCTGGTGCCGGGTGGTCCGCTCCGCGCCGGCCCCGCGGCGCCGTCACATTCGAGGCGCCACCTGCAACGCCCAAGGGCATGGCGGCGGCGATCGCCGCGGGTCGGACCGTTATGCGGTGCGACTGGCCGATCCTCGATGGGACGGCGTCCGCGGACGAATATCTTCATGTCCACGGTTGGGCATGCTGCCGCGCGGGCCTCGAAGAGGTCTCCGTCATCGCCCAGGGACGTCGATTCGAACCGAGGACCGACGTTCCCCGGCCCGATGTGGAGCGAGTCCTGCCCGGCGTCGAAGGGAGCGTCTCGGGGTTCTTTCTGGTCCTCGACACCCGGCACTGGGCTCCAGGGCTGCATGAGCTGACGGTTCGAGCCATAGGGCAGGGAGGCAGCGCGGTGGCTCAAACCGGCGTCGTCCTGATAGGACCCGACCTGCCCTACCGGGCGTGGCTGCGGCGCTCGCGACGGGACGGGGCATCGGAGGTCGAGATCTCGCCCACGCCGGGCGGAGCGGCGCCCGCGCTGGCTGTGCACGTCGTCGAGACGGCAGGTGCGCTCGACGGACTCGGTGCCTCGCTCGTCCGCCAGACGCACTCGAACTGGCATCGTGCCGTCGGGTCCTTGGGGGACACGCTGCATGCCGTCGCCGGCGGTGGCGAGCCTGCCGTCCTGGTCGAGGATCGCGGCGCGCTCGCGCCTGGAGCCCTAGCGCGCCTCGCGACCGCGATGGGGCGCGATCCGGCGCCGGATCTCGTCTACGCCGACGAGGACGCAGTGATGGCGGACGGCGAGCGCGGCGACGCGTTCCTAAAGCCCGGCTGGTCACCGGAGCTTCTCCTGAGCACGGACTACATCGGACCACTGCTGGCGATCGGGCCTCGCGCCGCCAGCGCGGCAATCGCCGCCGAGTCAGAGCCTCCCTGGACGATTTACGAGGTGATGCTAAGGATCGTCGACGCTCCTCTGAGCGTGGAGCGGGTCCCGGAGACGTTGTTTACCTTCGCTGCTCCGCGCGTTCCGGCGGACGATCCGCAGACGCGCGACGCGATAGAGCAGCTGGCCGCGCGGCGGGGACGGCGCGCGCGCGTCGTCCCGCTGGGGCGCCCCGGCACCCGGGATGTTCAGTGGGAGCTCGACGAGGAGCCGCTCGTCTCCGTAATCATTCCCAGCAACTCGAACGACCTGCTGGCAAGGTGCCTACGTTCGCAGCGCGAGCGCACGGCCTACCCGCGCCTCGAGGTGGTCGTCGTCGACTCGAGCGCCGCCGGGCTCCCCTGCGCCGGGGAGCTCCTGGAGGGACTCGCCCATCGCGTCGTGCCCTATCACGGCCGCTTCAACTTCTCCAGGGCGGTCAACATCGGGGCCGAGCACGCCTCAGGCGATCACCTCGTGCTCCTCAACGACGACACGGAGGTGTGGTCCCCCGACTGGATCGAGCGAATGCTCGAGCACCTTCTCACGCCCGGCGTGGGGGTGGTCGGCTGCAAGCTCCTATATCCGAGTGGAAAGGTTCAGCACGCTGGGGTGGTATTCGCGCGGGGCGCCTCAGGCGTCGGGCACATCAACCTTGGGTTTTCCGCCGACGCGCCGGGGTACCGCGGGATGCTCCAGATGGCGCGGAATTGGAGCGCGGTGACCGGCGCCTGCATGATGGTGAGTGCGGAGCTCTTCGCGGAGCTTGACGGCTTCGATGAGTCGTTCGAGTCCGAGTTCAGCGACACCGACCTGTGCCTGCGGGCGGTCGAGGGCGGGCGACGTGTCGCGTGGACGCCCCACGCGGTTCTCACCCATCATGAGCGATCCTCGCTTCCCATGGAGGTGAATAGACGTGACCTCCAGCGCTTCGGCGAGCGCTGGAGCTCGCGCTACTCGGGCGGCGACCCCTTCTACCACCCCGCATTCCTCGCCCTGTCCTACGAGCTACCGCGCGATGGCATCCCAGCGGCGGATAGTCTGCCGCCGATGGAGGCGCGCCCCCCGAGTGAAGGTGCCAGTCCCCCGGCAGCCGGGACGGAGGCGGAATTCGAGCCGTCGCCTCGGACTGTTGACGAGCTCGCCAAGGCCATCTCCGAGGGCCGCACCGCAATGAGGTGTGACTATCCACCGCTCAACGGTAAGGCCAGAGCCGTCGGCTTCCTCGACATCGTGGGGTGGGCGTACTCTCGCGCAGGAATTGATGACGTCTCTGTGTATCTGGACGGCCTCCGTTACCGGGCCAAGCATGGGTTTGCTCGCAAGGTTCTGGAGGACCGCTTCGGTGACGAACTGGCGGGCGCCGGTTTCGAGTTGACCATCGAGCTAGACCCTCAGCAGTCGGGTTGGCTCCCCCTGACCGTGGTGGCGCGTGGGACGGATGGACACGCCGTCGGCGTGCGCGGAGAGGTCGAATGCCGGCCGGCTCCGGGGTTATCCGCGGTCCCCCTTGGAGGTGACGGCGCCGATTCGGTGAGTGAGCCCTTTGAAGCACCGGCCTTTGGTCCGGTCGAGCGGTTCGTGCGCGAGGACGCGCAAGGAACTCCGCTGGAGGCCGAACACGAGGCCCGCTACCGCTGGGCGACCGAGATAGTCGGTGACCGGGAAGTGCTTGACGCGGGCTGCGGCATGGGTTACGGCACCGCCGCCCTCGCCGGGGCCGGCGCCAAGCGAGCCGTCGGCGTCGACATCAGTCAGGGAGCCATCCTCGATGCCCGCGAGCGCTTCGGAGGCGTGGGGGAGTTCGTGGCCGGCGATCTCCACGAACTGCCCTTCGAGGATGACTCTTTCGACGTAGTGGTCTGTTTCGAGGCGGCCGTGCACGTCAGGTATCCGGAGCGCGCGCTCGACGAGCTCCGGCGGGTCCTCCGGCCGGAGGGCGTCCTGCTCTTGTCGGTGCCGAATGCCGCCGTCTACCCGCCGGGAAACCCGTTCCATCTCCACGAGTACCTACCGGACGAGGTCGAGGCCGCGCTGGTGCGCCGCTTTGCGAATGTCCGCCTTTACCGTCAGCAAAGTCACTTCGCCTCACTGGTCGGCAATGACGCCACCCTCGCTGAGCCGGCACCCGAACGGGATCTCTCTCGCGTTCGCACACTGGCTCAAGCGCGTCCAGGCGAGGAGCTCTACACGATCGCGGCGGCCAGCGACACGGAGCTGCCTGATATGAGCACGCTGACGTTGCTCGGTGGCCGGCTCGAGGAGCGGTCGTGGCAGGATCTTCCGTGGTCCCTACAGGAACGTGTTCGGATTGCGGAGGGGAAGGCCTCAGCGAGCGGTGCCGACGCGCACGCGGCCCGGCTCGAAACCGCCCGCACCTTCGAGTTCATCCAGCAGGCTGAGGAGCGTCGGCGCGAAGCCGAGGCCACGCTGAAAGACATCATGACCTCCCTGTCCTGGCGAGTCACCCGGCCGCTGCGCTTGGGCAGGCGCGCGTTGCAACGCGGCCGAGCGGTTTACCGTTCCTTCGTCCCGAAGCGCTCGCGGATCTGACGCGCGCGTCCCGACTGGCGCAATCGGGGGCGTAGGCCTCCGAGCAGTCCACTCCGGCGCCACCGCCTCCGCGCCTTCAGCAGCACGATGTCGTGGCCGGAGAACAGGATGCGGTGGCCGGGCTGATTGGCTTGCGGCTCGATCACGTCGACCACCTCGAACCAGCGCGCCCACCGATCGCGGATGTAGTCGCCGCGGTGAAACGAGGTGTGGTAGTAGTCGGGGAAGAATGCCCCCCAGTCGTCTCCAGTCCAATGCAGGAAGCCGCGACGGTCGAACTCCCCCGCCATCCGCTCGAGGTTGGGCTCCCGCGTCATCGGTCCGTGTCGGAGTGCTTCCCATTTGGACATGCCGTGAACGGTGGCCACCACCAGGCCGTCCGGCCGCGTCAGTCGCTGTAGCTCCTCAAGCCAAGCGTCCTGGTAGGCCTCGTCCAGATGGGTGAAGACGCTGAAGACGATCACGAGGTCGAAGGTGCTCTCTGGGAGGGGAAGGGGAGGCAGTGGCCCCGCCACGGCGGTCTCCACGAACGGGAGCTCGCGGCGGACCCATGCGATCGCCTCCTCATCCTGATCGACACCATAGAGACGGGCCCGCGGGGCCATCGCGCGTAGCTGGCGAAGAAACCGTCCCGGCCCGCAGCCGAAGTCGAGAATGTCCTCGAAGCGAGCCAAGCCACGACCGTGAGCGCTCAGCACGCGGTCGAGCTCCTCCAGCTCGAGGCGCCCGCCTACCTCGAAGCGTCCGGGACTGTCGCTTCCGACGACGCGAAACATGAGCTCCCCGGGCGGTATGGGCAACTCCGAGCGCGGAACCGCTCGCGCCTGCGAGCCGAGTGAGCGAAGCGCGTTCTTCCCCTCCGAGGAGAGGGTGTCGAGCCCGAAGTCCAAGGCTAGGAGGGCCCATCCCTCTCGCTCACCCCGATCCAGGAAGTCCGGGAGCTCGGACCAGGGACAGGCCGTGTCGAGCTTGGGCACGACCAGCACTTCGGCTCGTCCGCTCTCGAGCTCCTTCAGAGCGCGGGTATAGCCGGTCCGGCCATTGTGATCGTCACGACCGCGAGCATCGACGAAAACGTCGCCGAGCTCCCACCCGCGCCGCCTGCAGGCGTCGACGATCGCCGCTCGCTGAGCATCCAGTCCAACACTCGGAAGTACAACCCCCAGCCGCTCACGAACGTCGGCGGGTACTTGCGGAGCGCGGTCATCCGGAGGCGCGCACGCGTAGCCAACCGCTCGCATGGGCTGCATTCTAGGGAAGGCAGGCTGGCACGCCGATGCAGCGAGCGCGCTTATCGTGCTTTCCAGGCGGCACGTTCGAGCACGTCTAGCCATCCGTCCACGGTGCGCTCCCACGTGAAGCGCTCGGCGCGGAGGCGAGCAGCCGATCGCAGCCGCGCGGCGAACGCGGCATCGGAGAGAATCCGAACCAACGCTTCCTCCACCGCCGGTGCGGTCGGCGGCACGATCAATCCACTACCGTCCACCACCTCGGGCAACGAGCCGCGGTCCGATACGACCACCGGCGTGCCGCAGGCCATGGCCTCGAGCGCAGTCAGGCCAAAGCCCTCCGAGAAGCTCGGCAGGCACACGGCATCGGCACCGGCCATCAGCTCCGCCAGCTCGGAGTCTTCACGCCCCGGAAGGGACACAACGCGCCCCGGTGCCCCGGGAAGCTCGGCCTCGGCTGCTCGACGGAGCTCGTCGCTCGAGTCGCGGTCCGAGGCGTCTGCCCCCACGAGCGCGAGCACATGGTGAAATCCACGTCTCGCCAGCCCGGCCACCGCCTGCCGCACGGCAGGGAGGTTCTTACGCGGGTGAAAGGTCCCTACGAACAGGACGTAGGCCGCATTGTCGGTGGCAGTCACCGCGCCCACGCGCGAACGGCCGCCGGTCAATCCAGGACGGAACACGGAGAGGTCCACTCCGTACGGGACCGTACGCACGCGGTCGGCGGGGACACCGTAGGCGTCGAGCACCTGTCTGCGGCTGGACTCCGACGGCGTGAGAACGCGGGCGGCGGCCCGCACACCCCCGGTCGTCGTCACAGCCATTCTGCGAGCGAAGCCGGGATCGAGGAACCTTCGCAACTCTTGGGTGGTCCATCCCACCTCGTGGACCGCGGCGACCACCGGCTCGTCGACCTTCGGGGCGCCGGAGTGCCCGCACGCGAGCCAGACGTCCGCCTCTATGCCCTCGGACGAGACCGGGCTGTCTACCGGTTCGAGCGCGACGCGATCCGCCAAGCCCGCGAGCACTCGGCCCCACACGCGTCCGTGCCCCGTCCTCGGCGAGTGCTGCATGAGGGGGGCTGGGACGGCGACGCGCAGCCGCCGCCGACGAAAAGGGGCCAGCCATCGCCTCCGCTGGGTGGCTTGCATCGTGTGTTTCAAACGACCCCCGCTTTCCTCCCGAACCGACGGTAGCACCGACAGGCATGGCACGAGGTCGAGTCGGTAAACGTAGTTAAGAGGCGGCCGGCGGCGGCCGTGAAGAGGACGTCCACCGCGGGCCCCAGATCGTCGGGGGTGGCCACAACGGATAGCCTTACGCCCTCGTGCCGACCACCGACCTCGAGCTTTCCACACCGCGACTGGAGTGCCC
>Ga0136610_1000542_pt1 | contig 11464 bp, 10 predicted proteins | sample AntDrymUQ1342206_2_FD_104804 | JGI IMG/M metagenome (GOLD analysis project Ga0136610, IMG submission 104804) | Polar desert sand microbial communities from Dry Valleys, Antarctica - metaG UQ134 (22.06) | ecosystem: Environmental > Terrestrial > Soil > Desert | place: Antarctica: Dry Valley...
CTCGGGCTCGTCGGGGCGCTCGCCGAGACTATCGCGCTCGCCCGGGCCGTCGGCGCGGACCCCGAGCGCTTCCTCGAGGCGATCGACGGCGGACCGGTCGGCGTCCCCTACGCCCGGCTCAAGGGCCGTGCGATGATCGACGGCGACTTCCCGACGAGCTTCCCGCTCCGCCTGGCGGGCAAGGATCTCGGCCTGGTGCGCGAGGCCGCGGCCGCAGCAGGTCAGCCGCTCGCCGTCGCGGAGGCGCTGGCCGCGCAGGTCGAGCGGGCGGTGGCCGCCGGCCACGGCGACGAGGACCTGGCGGCGATCGTGCGGGCCTGGACCGACGGCCGTAGCGACCGGCCGTAGCGACCGGTCCGGGGCGGTCAGGCGGCGGCGCGGAGCGTGCGCCGGCCGACCCAACCGAGGAACTGGGCGGTGAAGCGCGGGTCCTGTGCGCCCCAGGCGTGGCGCAGCGCGCCGTGCAGCTCGGGGCAGGCCGCGACGACCTCGACGAGGCAGTCGGCCCGGCGCCGCAGCAGCTCGAGGCGGGTGACCCGGAGCAGCCGGGCGACGGCGGCGTGCGCGGCCGGGTCGGCGCGGTGGAGCGCGTCGAGGAGCGCGGGGTCACGGTCGAGGATGCGCCGGTACGTCTCCGCCGAGGTCGGCATGGTCGTCTCCCTGCCTCGCGCTGCCGTTGCTGTCCCTCTCACCATCGGTCCCGGCGGGGCGCGTTGAATGGCCCGAAGTGATGAAATCCGCCGGCGAGGCGGCGAGGCGGCGAAGCGGCGAAGCGGCGGGAGTGGTCGGCTCCGTGTCAGATGAGGAACTCGAGGATGGCGGCGGCCAGGGCGTCCGGCTGCTCGAGCGCCAGCCAGTGCGCCGCGCCGGGGATGACCCGGACGACCGACACCGGGATCTCGCGGTGGAGCTCCTCGGTCATCGCGATCGGGGTCGAGCGGTCGTGGTCCCCGACAACCAGCAGCGTCGGCTGGCCGATGTCCTCACGCTTGATCGAGGGCGCCTGGGCCAGCGCACGGCATGCGGCCGCGTAGCTCGCCGGGTCGTTGCGCAGGAAGAGATCGCGGAGCAGCCCCACGAGCTGGGGGAGGCGGGCCTGGGTGCGGGGCGCGAGCGCCCCCGGGAGCCACTCGTCGACGAGGGCGTCCATGCCGTCGCCCTCCACGAGCTCGGCGCGCTTGAGGTAGAGCTCCTTGGTCGGCGGCTCGAACCACGAGATGCCGCCGACGAGCACGAGGTTGTCGACGGCCTCGGGCTTGTCGAGCGCGAGCTGCTGCGCGACGAGGGTGCCGAGGGAGTGGCCCACGAGCGTGACCGCCGGCAGCTCCAGCGCACCGATGAGGGCGGCGACGTCGCCCGCCCACCGCGCGATCGACGGGGAGCCGGTGCCGGGGTCGCTGCGGCCGAAGCCGCGCAGGTCGAGCGCGACGACGTGGTGGTGCAGCGACAGGTTCTCGATCACGCCGTACCAGACGTTGAGGCTGCCGCCGAGGCCGTGGACCAGGACGACCGGTGGCCCGTCGCCCTTGCTGACGTAGTGGTGCCTGACCCCGTTGAGGTCGATGAACATCGTGGCTCCAATGCTGGGAGAAGTGGCCGCAAGGCTATCCGCGATGCTCCGCGACGAGCGAGCAGCGGACGGGCCGCCGTGGCACGCATCGGGGCCGGCACCCACATCGAGGCGCCCGGCCGCGCTCGTGTGCGACGCCTGGACGTTCCCCGGTTTCCGCACGAGCGGCGGTGCCGGGCAGCCCGCCATGGCGGCCAGTGTGGACCGCCTCCCGGGGGTTGTCACAGGGCCCGGTTACGGTGCGCAGATGCGGTTGCTCCACACCTCCGACTGGCACCTGGGACGGTCCTTCCACGGCGCGCCCCTGCTCGCTGCGCAGGTCGCGGCGCTCGACGCGATGGTCGCCCTCGTGCGTGCGGAGCGGATTGACGTGGTCCTCGTGGCAGGCGATCTGTACGACCGGCAGCTGCCGCCGGTCGACGCCGTCGAGGCGATGTCGCACGCGCTCGCCGAACTGCGCGGCGCCGGCGCGCAGGTCGTCGCGATCAGCGGCAACCACGACTCCGGGCGGCGCGTCGGTTTCGGCGACCGGCTCCTCGCCCGGGCCGGCGTCCACGTCCGCGGGGACGTCCGCACGGCCGGCGAGCCCGTGGTCGTGCCGGCCGCGGACGGCGGGCCCGACCTCGCGGTCTATCCGATCCCGTACCTGGAACCGGAGCTCGCGCGCCACCACCTGGACGTGGCCGGCGCGCGCGGGCACGAGGCCGTCCTGCGCGCGGCGCTGGGGAGGGCGCGAGCCGACGCGGACCGGCGCGGGAGGATGCGACGGGTCGCCATGGCCCACGCGTTCGTCGCGGGCGGGACCCCGTGCGACAGCGAGCGGGTCCTGTCGGTCGGCGGCGCCGGCCTGGTGCCCGTGCGCTGCTTCGCCGGGTTCGACTACACCGCGCTCGGCCACCTCCACGGGCGGCAGGTCTTCTCCGGCGGGCGGGTCCGCTACTCCGGGTCGACGGTCGCCTACTCGTTCTCGGAGCGCGCGCAGGTCAAGAGCGTCGAGATCGTCGAGATCGACGCCGACGGGACCGCGCGGGCGCAGGCCGCGATCCTGCCGGCGGGACGGGGCCTGGCCGCGATCCGCGGCGAGTTCGCCGACCTGCTGACCGGTCGGGCGCACGCGGGGGCCGAACGCTGCTGGGTGCAAGCCACCGTCACGGATCCGCTGCTGCCGCGCGACGCGATGGCCCGGCTGCGCGGACGGTTCCCCCACGCGGTCGTCCTGCTCCACGAGCCGCCGGCGGTCGACGGCGGCGGCGCCTCCTACCGGGAGCGCACCCGCGGCCTCGACGACCTTGCGCTGATGCAGCGGTTCCTCGCCGAGATGACGGGTGCGGATCCCGGCGCCGAGGACCGCGCCGAGCTGCGGACGGCGATCGACGAGGTGGGGCGCAGCGGCGCCGAGGCCGGCCCGTGAGGCCGCGGCGGCTGGAGCTGACGGCGTTCGGGCCCTTTCCGGGCACCGTGCAGCTCGAGTTCGGCGCGCTCGACGAGGCCGGCATCTTCGGCGTCCACGGGCCGACGGGCGGGGGGAAGACGTCGCTGCTCGACGGCATCATGTTTGCGCTCTACGGCGACGTCCCGGGGGCAAGGGAGCGGGACCGGCTCCGCAGTGACCATGCCCCGGCCGGGGTCGAGACTGCCGTCGCGTTCGAGTTCGCGCTGCGGGGCGAGGACTGGCGGGTGACGCGCGCCCCCCGGCAGCAGCGCCCGAAGAAGCGGGGCAGCGGCACGACGACCCTGTCCCCGACCGCCACGCTGGCCCGCCGCCGCGGCGACGTCTGGGAGCCCGCGGCCGAGGGCGTCCAGGAGGTCGGTGACGCCGTCCGCGGCCTCGTCGGTCTGGACCGGGCCCAGTTCCAGCAGGTCGTCGTCCTGCCGCAGGGCGAGGTCGAGAAGGCGCTACGGGCGTCCGCGCAGGATCGCGAGCGGCTGCTGTCCACCCTGTTCGACACCGGGCGCTTCCACGCCTACACCGCCCGGCTGGCCCAGCGGGCCGACGTCCTCGCGGGGGAGGTCGGCCGCCGGGCGGCCGCGCTCGACGAGTGCCGCCGTCAGGCGCTCGACCGGTGGGAGAGCCTGGCGGGCCCCGACGCCGCGGGGCCCGTGGTGGAGGGTCAGGTGGACCTGGAGGGCCTGCGCGACCAGGCGGTCCTGACAGCCGTGGAGACCCGGGAGGCGGTGGCCCGGGCGCGGCGCGGCGCCGCCCGGGCGCAGCGTCGGCTGGCCGCCGCCGAGCTGCTCTCCGACCGGTGCCGGCGCAGGCGGGCGGCGGCCGACGCGCTCGAGCAGGTTGCCGCGGAGGCCGCGGACGTCGACGCGCTCCGGGAACGGCTGGCGTCGGCGCAGCGGGCGGCGCCGTGCGGGCCGGCGCTGGAGGCCGCCCGGACCGCGGCCGACCGCCTGACCGCCGCCCGCCGGGACCGGATCGCGGCGGCCGGGCCGGTGGTCGCGGCCGCGGGGCGGCTGCCGGTGGACGCCGGCGCCGTCGGGGCCGCGGCGGGCGTCCTCGCGGCCGCGGACCCGCCCGGCGCGGGCCAGGTCCGCGCGGTGGGGGAGGGCCTGCGTGGACTGGCTGGCCGGATCGAGGGGCTGCTGCGGGAGGGGAGGACCGCCGCCGCTGCCGTCGCCACCGCCGATGCCGAGCGGGCCGCGGCGACCGGGCACCGTGCCGCGGCGGAGGCGCTGCGCGACACCGCGCGGCGCCTGGAGGAGAAGATCGCCGGCGTGGAGGTCGACCACCGCGACGCCGTGGTCGTGGGCGCGCGCGTGGAGGCGCTGGCGGCCGAGGCCGCGCGGCGAGCGGCCGAGGCGGACGCCGCCGCCGCCGTGCCGGGGCTCCAGGCGGCGGCCGACGCCGCGCTGGCCGCGTGGCGCGACGCCACCGAGGCCCGGGCGTGGGCGGTGGAGCGGCACACGGACCTGCTGCAGGCGCGCATCGACGGCATGGCGGCCGAGCTCGCGGCGCAGCTCGCGCAGGGCGCGGCGTGCGCGGTCTGCGGTGCGCTCGACCACCCGGCCCCGGCGTCGTGCCCCTCCGCGGTCGTCGACGCGGCCGAGATCGACGAGGCCAGGGTCGCCGCCGAGGCCGCCGCCGCCCTTGCGGACGCGGCCGAGGTCGAGCGCGAGGCCGCCCTCACGGCGCTCGCGGATGCCCGCGGACGGGCCGGGCCGGGCGCGGAGGATCCCGCCGGCGCCGTTGCCGCCGCCGCCGCGGCTCAGGCCGCGCTCGCCGAGGCGGCCGCCGCCGCGGAGGGCTGCCCGGCGCTCGCGGCCAGCCTCGACGAACTCGCCGCCGAACGCGACGGCACGTGTGCCGGCGCCGAGGAGCTTGAGCGGCTGGCCGGCCGGGCGGACGACGCGGCCGACCGGGCCGCCGCCCGGGCCGCGGACGCGGCGGAGGTCGTCATCGCGGCGCTCGGAGCGGACGTCGACGTCGTCGACACCGCCCGGCAGGTCGAGCGCCTGATCACCCTCTTCGCCGCGTTCTCCGACGCCGGCGACGCGGAACGGTCGGCGGCCGTCACCGAGGAGTCGTGCGCCCGGCAGCTCCGCGCCGTCCTGGCCGGTCAGGGATTCGCGGGCCCGGCCGAAGCGGAGGCGGCTTCGGCGCCCGAGCACCGGCAGGCCGAGTGGCGCGCCCACATCGCCGCGCACGACCGGCGGCGCGACACCGCCCGCGCGACGCTCACCGAGCCGGAGCTCGTCGACCTGCCGGACCCGCCCGACCTCGACGGCCTGCGCGGCGACTGCGAGGACGCGGACAAGGTCCTCGAGTCGGCCTGCAGCCGCCTGTACGTCGTCGACCGGGCGGCGGCCGACCTCGGCCTGCTCGCGCAGCAGCACGCGGCGGGGCTCGCCGACCTCGCCCCCCTGCGCGCGGACGCCGAGCGGGTGCGCCGGCTCGCCGACGTCTGCCACGGCGCCGGCACCGCCCGGCGGATGTCGCTCGAGCGGTACGTGCTCGCGGCCTTCCTCGAGGAGATCACCGACGCGGCGACCCAGCGCCTGCTGGCCATGACCGACGGCCGGTACTCGGTGCGGCACAGCGACGAGCGGGCCCGCCACGGGGCGGCGTCGGGCCTGTCCCTGGTGGTCGGCGACGCCTGGACCGGCGTCGAACGCGAGGTCGGGTCACTGTCCGGTGGCGAGACGTTCCAGGCGTCGCTCGCGCTGGCGCTTGGGATCGCCGACGTCGTGCAGCAGCACGCCGGGGGCGTCCACCTCGACATGCTCTTCGTCGACGAGGGCTTCGGGTCGCTGGACGCGGACGCGCTCGACAACGCGATCGTCGAACTCGAACGCCTCCGGGAGGGCGGCAGGCTGGTCGGGATCATCAGCCACGTCGCTGCGCTCCGGGAGCGCATCCCGGCGGGCATCCGCGTGACCCGGACCCCATGCGGGTCACGAGCCGCCGTCGAGGTCGCCGATCTCGCCGCGTGACCCGGTGACCCGGTCAGCGGGTGTGGAGCGCCTCGAGGTCGAGCGCGGCGACGCCCTGCTCGTCGGCCGGGTCGAGCTGGAGCAGGAAGCCCCGGCATCGCCGGGCCTCGTCCATCTCCCCGATCGCCGCGGCGGCGCGCATCAGCGCGTGGACGCTCCGGAGGAACCCCCGGTTCGGTTCGTGGCGCCAGGGCACCGGTCCCTGGCCGGCCCACCCCGACTTGCGGATGCGGTCGAGGCCCCGGTGGTAGCCGGTGCGGGCGAACGCGTACGCCGTCACGGCGTCGCCGGCGTCGAGCGCCCACGCCGCCAGGTGCGCCCACCCGTCCAGGAAGGTCGGCTGGTCGGCGACCGTCTCGCGCAGCGCCGCCCCGACCGCGTAGCGGTCGTCGCCCGGCCCCGCCAGCGCGTCCGCCAGCGCGCCGGTCGCCGACGCCGGCTCCGGGTCGACGAACGTCTCCCTCACGCCGTGCAGCGGCAGCTCGCTCATGCGGTCTCCTCCTCCGGTGGGCCGAGCAGGTCGTCGACCGGGAGCGCGAGTCCCGGCAGCAGCGGCGAGGTGAGTACGCCCGCCCGGAGGAGGAGTTCAGGTGCGTCGTAGCGCTCTTCGCCCACCAGCCGGTAGACCTCGACGCGGTCGGCGTCGAGGTCGACGTACCAGTACTCGGGGACGCCGTAGCGCTCGTAGAGCTCGAGTTTGCGACCCAGCTCCAGCCGGCGCGTCGACGGCGACGACACCTCCACCACGATGTCCGGCGCACCCCGCACGAACCGCTCCTCGACGCGTGCGGTGTGCGCGGCGGTGAGGAGCAGCACGTCGGGCTCGACGACGTCGTCGTGGGCGAAGCACACGTCGAGCGGTGCCGGATAGACCTTGCCGCCGTGGGCTCGCACGTAGAGCATCAGCTCCGTCGTGACGTACGCGACGACCCCTTGGTGGCGGGGACGGGGTGACGGCGTCACGATGAGCTCACCGCCGATGAGCTCCCGGCGCCGGCGGTCGTCGGGGAAGGACGCCAGGTCGTCGTAGGTGAGCCCGGTCGTCTGCGCGGGTGCCGCCATCGCTCGCCTCCTCGTGTCATCGCCGGAGCATCGCGCCGCCGCTTCCGGGCGACAGCCCCGGCGGGCCGTGGCCTGTGGACAGCGTAGTCGCGTGCGTGGCCGCGGCGTGCTGCCCATGGCGGCCACCCCGGCGGCGGCCGCGGCCGGTGCGGCCACCGCCCCGCCGGCTCAGGCTCGCGGCACCGTCATGTCGAACCACCGGTGGTTGCGGCGGTTGGCGTCGATCGCGACGTGGACGTGCTTCGCCTCGGTGTACTCGAGCAGGCCGAGCATGCCGTGCTCGCGACCGATCCCGGACTGCTTGTACCCGCCGAACGGGTACTTCGGGTTCAGCAGGTGCCAGTCGTTGACCCACACCGTCCCGGCCTGCAGCCGGTCGGCGATCTTGATCGCCTTCGCGGGGCTGCCCCACACCCCGGCGGCCAGCCCGTAGCGGGTGCCGTTGGCGATCCGCACCGCGTCGTCGGGATCGGTGTAGGGCAGCACCGCCAGGACCGGGCCGAAGATCTCCTCTTGGGCGATCGCCATGTCGGGGGTGACGTCGGTGAAGATCGTCGGGGCGACGAAGAAGCCCCGGTCCAGGCCGTCGCCGGTGAGGCGCTCGCCGCCGGTCGCCACGGTCGCGCCCTCCTTGACGCCCGTCTCGATGTAGCCCAGGACGGTGTCGAGCTGCTTCTGGCTGACGAGCGGCCCCATGGTGACGCCGTCGGCGGTCGCCGGCCCGACGGTGATCGCGGCGGCACGCTCGACGAGTCGCTCGACGAACTCGTCGTGGCGCGCCTCCGAGACGAGCAGGCGGCTGCCGGCAGTGCAGACCTGGCCCGCGTGGAAGAAGATCGCGTAGAGCGCGCCGTCGACGGCCAGCTCCATGTCGGCGTCGTCGAGGACGATCTGGGCCGACTTGCCGCCGAGTTCGAGCGTCGTCTTCTTCACCGTGCCGGCGGCCATCCGCATGATCTGCTTGCCGACCTCGGTCGAGCCGGTGAACGACACCTTGTCGACCTTCGGGTTGCTGATCAGCTGCTCGCCGGTGCCAGGCCCCGGTCCCTGGATGATGTTCACGACGCCGTCGGGGACCCCGGCCTCGGCCAGGATCTCGCCGAGCCGGGCCGCGGTGCACGGCGTCTCGGGGGCGGGCTTCAGCACGATCGTGTTGCCGGCGGCCAGTGCCATCGAGATCTTCCACGCCGCCATCTGCAGCGGGAAGTTCCACGGGATGATCGCGGTGCACACCCCGACGGGGTCGCGCTTGAGGAAGTTGTACGACGGTCCCGGCGCGATCGTTTGCGGCAGCGGCTCTGGCTCGTCGAGGCGGGTGGCGAACTCGCCCATGGTCTTGAACCAGAACATCGCGCCGCCGACGTCGGCGCCCTTCGCCTTGGCCAGCGTGGCGCCGGAGTCGCGTGACTCCAGGTCGGCCAGCTCCGGCATGCGGTCCTTGATGCCCTTGGCAACGGCGGAAAGGATCGCCGCCCGTTCCGACCCGCGCTTGAACGACCAGCGGCCGTCGTCGAAGGCCGCCCTGGCGGCGTCGACGGCGCGGGCCGCGTCCTCGGGCGCGGCCTTCGCGACCGTCCCGAGGGCTTCGCCGGTCGAAGGGTCGAGCGTGGCGAACGTCTCGCCCGACACGGCCTCGCAGTACTGGCCGTCGATGAACAGCTGGTAGTCCGACATCGTGCTGATCACTCCTTCGTCATCGCTGCGGTCAGGCACCCAGGCGAACGGGCTTGCGGAAGGCTTGCCGCGCCGGAGGACACTGAACCGCTCGGGGCGCATTTCCACGTGGAGGGCCACAGTACGCGCAGCTGCTGTCCGAGGCGCCGCGCATCGCGGCGCACGATGGGTGCGTCCTCACCGCTCTCGACTCCTCACGCTCACGCCAGGGACCGAAGTGGGCTAGCGAGGCGCGGGAGGTTCCCGGAGCAGGTGCCCTTCGTCGAAGCGACGTTCGCTGACCGCGCTGGACCCTCCGATGAAGCGCCGGGCGGGACCTTGCCTCGGTGGTGCGACAGCGGGGCGAGAGGGCCGCGACGCGCATCTTTGACGACCCCAGCCCCGACAAGGCCGACCCCGACCTGCGCGTGCTGTTCGTCAGCCGCCACATCGATCGCAGCGCTCCCGCCGCGCCGCACGGTCCCCGCGCTGAGGTTGCACCGCGCCGCAGCCCGACGACAGGCCACCACCGCACCCCGACCCTCGACTGTGTCATGGGCGCGGCTCGTCGATCTCGTCGTGGCCGGGCGGGCCGCCGGTCCCGATGGCGGCTGCGCTCATCGTCCAGACGCTGCAGCCGGGGGTGTTCCCGCCGCTCGCCATTGCGTGCCGGCTGCTGCGCCGGCCTGCCTCGCGCTCACCTGCCCCTGCTCATGCAACCAGGCCACGGTGTCACGGAGGGTGTCGGTGGTGGGACGCCACTGGACTGCGAGTTGTTGGCGAGCGTCGCTGTCGTCGGACTTCGGGTGGTTCAGCACCGTCCACACCGCCGCGGACGAGAAGCCGGGATCGATGCCCCGCCGCTGCGCCGCATCTGCCAGCCGACCGATGGGGAGCGCCACCCAGGCTGGGATCCGCACGGCGGGCAGCGGGTGACCGACGACCTGGCCCAGCGTCCGAAGAAGCTCCGCGAACGCGATCCAGTGGCCACCCAGGAGGTAGCGGCGCGGTCCCAGACCGGCGGTGAACAGGCGCGCGTGAGCAGCGGCGACGTCGCGGACGTCGACGACGCCGAACCCGCCGCGGAAGACGATTCGGCTGCGGCCGCGGAGGATGTCCCGCACCAGCGTGGCGGACTCACCCATGTGCGGCTGATGGGGCCCGTACACAGACGACGGATTGGTGGTGACCACCGGCGCGCCCTGCGCCTGCAGCTCCCGGGCGATCCTTTCGGCAGCGGCTTTGGATGCCAGGTACGGCCCGTGGGGAGCGCCGACCGGGGACGCGGACGTCAAGTGGTCGCTCGGGAGCAGTGCCAAGGTGGACGCGACGTGCACCACAGGATCGAGACCGCCGTCGACAGCGGCGTGCAGCACCTGCCGCGTGCCGTCCACATTGACTTGAGCATGAGTTCAGCGTCGGCCGCGTTCAGACTGAACACGTTGGCCGCGTGCAGGAGCGCATCGACGTCGCGGAACGCTCGCCGGACCGACTCGGAATCCAAGACGTCGCCGTCGACCAACGCCGACGTGCTCCGGATCGACTCCCATGGAGACGGTCGCTGACCCGATGGGCCCATGTCTGGCTGACCCGACGGGCCCATGTCGTGGGCGGCGCACACACCCCCGTTGTTCGGCTGCTCACGGGGCCGGCGCCCCGGCCCCCACGGCGTTCAGGATCCGCCGAGCGAGCTCGGCGAAGTTTCGGTAGGCGGCCTGCACCGCCTGCTGGTGCGCTCCGATGGCACCGTCCGCGGAGCGGAGCAGGAAGACGGGGCGGCGAGCCTCTTGGCCCATCGGCCCCAGGGAGTGGTAATGCTTGAGCAAGCCGAGACACTGCGGGTCCTCGGCGGCCGGCGGGACGTCCGTCGAGTCCTTCTCGCCGAGGACGGCCCGGCGGTATTCCCCCGGCACGCGACGCAGCCATCGGTCGTACGCGCCGACGACCCGGTCGATGCGGACGCCGCGCTGCAGGACGACGTAGCCGGCCGGCCGCATCTCCCCCTGCGGCAGCCAGAGACCGTCGGTCATCCGAGCAGCCTCAGGATCACATGCACGAACGTACCGTCAGCGCGCAGATCCAGGGGAGGGTTGCCGTTCGCCCGCATGCGCGCCCGCGCGATCTGGATGCCGACCCCGAAGCGCTGCGCGTAGCCCAGCTGAGCGAGGACTCCGGCGATGGTCGGGTTGCGGTAGTCGGTCACGCCGGGGGCGCCGAAGTTCTCGGCGTTCACCACCCCGTACGGCCCGCCGGGGGACTGGACCTCTTGGAGGCTGCTCCGATCCAGGCGTCACCTGTTGGCGTCATCCCCGAGCGCAGGGCGCAAACGCCACAACCTCGGGCTCGTCGACGGGCGGTACGCCCAGCTCGCCGATCAGCCTGCAGCACACCCATGGACACGACCGATCGCAGGCTCGCCAGCGCCGCGGCCAGCGGCGAGATGATCGAGGAGCGCTCGCAACGGCAACTGGCAGGCCGCAGGCAGGCAGGCACCAACGACAGCAGCGCGGCCACCCCCAAGGCCGCATCGGCGATGCCTCCCGGGTTGAAGCGGAGTCACGGTGAGAATCAGGCACGCGGCCGGGTCTGTGGTCGACGGTGGCCACCCATGGTGGGGCCCTCCGCTCGCAGGCGTCTGGTGGTCCAGTCGGTGGGGCATCGTGGCCGACGACGTCGGGGAGTGCCTGGCGCCGGAGCGGGAAAGGACGCGCCGTGGTCGATGTCGTGGTGGTTGGTGGGGGC
>Ga0136610_1000544_pt1 | contig 11457 bp, 9 predicted proteins | sample AntDrymUQ1342206_2_FD_104804 | JGI IMG/M metagenome (GOLD analysis project Ga0136610, IMG submission 104804) | Polar desert sand microbial communities from Dry Valleys, Antarctica - metaG UQ134 (22.06) | ecosystem: Environmental > Terrestrial > Soil > Desert | place: Antarctica: Dry Valley...
CCTCCGAGAAGAAGATGGAGAACACCCTGATCGGCGGCCCGAGCGCTGCGCACTCCGCGGAGATCATGCGCCAGTACTGGGCGAACACCATGGACCGCCAGACCGAGGAGGACTGGTTCGCCCCGCAGGTGTTCACCAAGGCGGCGGAATACCTCGAGATGGCGAAGGAGAGCCAGCCTTTCTTCATGTTCGTCGACAACTACGACCCGCACGAGCCGTGGGACCCGCCGCAGAAGTACATCGACCTCTACAGCGACGGCTACGACGGCCCCGAGCCTGTCACCTCCAGCAGCGGACCCTCGGACTGGCTCACGGAGCGCCAGCTCGAGCGGATGCACGCGCGCTACTCCGCCGAGGTGACGATGACCGACCACTGGCTCGGCCACTTCCTGGACAAGGCACAGGGGCTTGGGATCCTGGACAACACCATGCTGATCCTGCTCTCGGACCACGGCCACGCTTTCGGGGAACACGGTTACGCCGGCAAGGTCGCAGGGGCGCTCTACCCCGAGCTCACCGACACCATCTTCTTTGTAAGGCATCCTGGAGGCAAGGGCGCAGGGACTACCAGCGACCACTACGCCTCAACCCACGACGTGGCGCCAACGATCCTTGGCTCGATGGGCCTCGAGCCCCACCCGCAGATGGGGGGACAGGATCTCTCCGTAATGCTGGACGGAAAGGAACCTGGTCCGAGGCCCCACTTTACCGCCGGCTACCACGACCACGTCTGGTCCCGCGACGAGAAGTACGCCATGTTCAGCCTCTACAACGGCTCGGACCCCCACCTCTTCGACCTGGAAAACGACCCGAAGATGGACAAGAACATCGCCTCGTCAAACCCCGCCGTGGTGAAGAAGATGTTCGACGAGTACATAATCAAGGACGCCGGCGGCCCCCTGCCCCACTATTAGTCGGGGGCGCCTCGATGCTATCGTACCGGAGAGGGAAGAGTAGTCTTGCGTAGGCTGTTGTCATTCCTCCTCAAGTGGAGCGGCATACTGTGCGTGCCAGGTGGCGTGCTTTGGGCGCTCACTCCCACGGGCATCTACATCTCCAATCTCGCTTTCCACACCCCCAACGTCTTCTGGAAGTTGTTCTGGCCGGCCCCGCTGCTCATCCTCCTCGGCCTGGTCGGTCTTCAGTTGCGGCAGTCGGGGCGTTCCGGCCTGCTGGGGAAACTCGGGTTCTTCGTGGCCATCCTGGGGCTCGTCATGGTCATTGCGGGCGACGTCGGCCTGTACTGGCTCGGGGTAGACGACCGCTTTATCGTCACCGCGCCCGCTTACAGTGCCTTCCGGCTAGGGCTGCTCGTTCTGGCCGTGGGATCGATCCTCTTCGGCGTCACATCCCCCCGCGACGGCGCTTTGCCGACCTGGGGCCTGCTGCCCTTCGTCGTCGGGTCTCTGTGCGGTTTGATCTCTTTTTCGCGGGACCTCGGCTCCTTCGGCGCCGTGCTTTGGATCCTGTTCGGTGTCGGGTGGGCGTGGTTGGGTCTCTCGCTCGTGGTCGAGGGCTTCTCCTCCTTCCTGCGAACCAGACGTGCCACCCGCGGCGGTGTCGCCGCAAAAAAGTGACAGAGGATACGGCCCGAGACCTTCGAGACTACCCGCCGAACTCGCCCAACCGTCTGGTATGCTGGCGGTTTTTCGGGCGACGTAGAAGGCAGGAACAGTGGACATAGAGGCCGTCCTGAAGAGTGGCGAGGGCGTCGGCAAGAACCTCGGCATCGAGTTCGAGGAGCTCACCCCCGAGCGGGTGGTGGCGACGATGCCTGTGGACGAGAGGCACCACCAGCCGTTCGGATACCTGCACGGCGGGGTGAGCGTGGTGCTGGCGGAGAGCGTGGCGAGCACAGGAGCATTCCTGAACTGTCCGCCGGGGAAGGTGGCTTTCGGCTCGGAGATCAACGCGAGCCACGTCAGGCCCAAGCGCGCCGGCAAGCTAACGGCGGTCGGGGTGCCGGCTCACGTGGGGCGCAGGAGCCAGGTGTGGGAGGTTCGTATCACCGATGAAGATGACAAGACGGTGTGTGTCTCGCGTTGCACCGTCGCCGTAGTGGACGCGGAATGAAGAAGGACGGGATCATTGGAGCAGGAACGTCCTGACCTCTTCGTTGAATGTCCTGGCACGCTCGTCGTGTGGCAAGAGGCCGGCGACCTTGAAGATGCGGGGCTCGGAACGGGGGTTATTCTGCACGAAACGCTGCGCTTCGCTGACGGGGGCCGTACGCGCTTCGAGGCCCCAGCAGATCAGAGTCCTTTGCGGCACCCGCGGCCAGAGGTCGGCGACTCCTAGGTTGAGCTTGCCAGAGACGAAGGCTGCGGGGAAGTACCTGGCCCCGGGCTGGTGGCTCGTGCTGTAGTAATCCTCTACCAGCTCTTCTGTTACGAGATCAGGATCGTGGTAAGCCATGCTCCCGAGGTAGTAGCGGATTCCCCGCAAGGAGACGATGGCGTGGTAGAGCGTGTTCCCGAGGACCGGCGCCAGGAAGAGGCCGTAGATCACATCTCCCAGCCGTCCCGAGGGACGGTCGAGGGTCCCGTAGCCCGTAGGACAGATCAGGACGAGCTTCTTGAAGAGCCTCGGGCTCCGCACGGCCGCTGGCACGACTAGCGCCGCCGTGAGCGAGCTGGCTACGAGGTGGGCTGAACCCCCGATCTCGTCCCGCGCGAAGTCCTCGACCTGCGACGCAACGTCCTCAGGCCCGTAGCGCCGCGAAGGCCTCTCCGACATACCGCACCCAAGGAGGTCCAGAGCGTATACCCTGAAGCTCTTCGATAACTCTTCGAAGTTCCTGCGGAACTCGAAGGAGGAAGCCCCGGCGTAGACGCCGTGCACCAACACCAACGCCTCACCCTCCCCCGCCACCGAGTAAGCGAGATCCCCACCCCGCCACCGGTAGTAGCGCGTCTCGCCGCCGAGCCGGTTCCGAAGTCGCCCGCCACCTCTCTCCAACCGCAGGTTGTTGAGCGCTAGACCCCCGCTTATGCCCCCGACCGCCACGAGCGCCGTCCTCAGCTTCATCCCGCCTCCTCAGAAACCATCGTCGCCAAAAGCGTACCCGAAAGCGCCAGCCAGATTCCTCTTTGACAAACCCAGAGCCTAGGATAACATTTAAGCGAGTTATATAAGTAACTTAAATGTGTGGGAGAGCTCACATGGACAGGGAACGGCTCGTCGACGAGACCTTGATGTTGCTACCGACTTTGATGCGCCTGGTCGAGCGGCCCAGTCCGGTTGAGATGGGTGAGATCGCAAGCCGTGGGTTGGCGACGGACGTTCAGGTCTCGCCGGGGCACATTCAGGTGTTGATAGCGTTGACGCGTGGGCCGCGGTCTGTCGGGCAGCTCGCCGAGGAGTTGGAGGTTTCGCCGCCGGCTGCCACGCAGCTTGTGGACAAGCTGGCCGAGCATGGGATGGTAGACCGCCACAACGATCCTGCGGACCGGCGGGTCGTCCTCGTAGATTATGTGGCTGGCATGCGCGAGGTAGCCAGGCGGATCGTTGGGGAACGTCGGCGCCCGCTCCAAGACGCCATGAGCAAGATGACGGACATGGAGGCTCTGGCCTTCGTCAAGGGCCTCAGGCTGTTGGCCAGGAGCTTCGGCGCTGCGGCGGGAGAGGTCTGATGCAGAGGATCGTTCGTTGGAGTCTCGAGAACAAGTCCGTCGTCATCCTGGCGACGATCTTGCTCATCGGGAGCGGAGCTTATGCCACGACGCGCCTCAACCAGGAGCTCTTGCCCGACATCTCATTCCCGATCATAACCATCTCGACCCCCGTGGCCGGCGCAGGACCCGACCTGGTCGACGAGCAGGTCACGCAGCCTGTCGAGGATGCCATAGACGGGGTGGAGGGGATAGAGTCTGTCCGGTCCACCTCCTCTGAGGGGTTCTCCGTCGTGCTCGTCGAGTTCGACCTCGACGCCGACACCGAGGAGGCCGAGTCAGACCTCCAGGCTGCTATCGACGGCATACAGCTACCTTCGCAGGCCGGTGATCCCGAGGTCAGGAGCCAGTCGGCTTCGCAGTTCCCTATCATGTCACTCTCGCTGGCAGCCAAGGACCAGGATCTCGCCGACCTCACGGAATACGCCGAGGACGACGTCGTCTCCGCCATCGAAGAGGTCGACGGCGTGGCGAGCGTCGATGTGATCGGGGGCGCCGAGAGACGCATCCAGGTGGATCTCGACCCCGACGAACTAAAGGAGAAGGGCCTCTCGACCGACGCCGTGGTCGGCGCGATAAGCGGGGCTAGAGTGGATGCTCCCGTGGGCAGTGTCTCCGTGAACGGCCGTGAGACCCCCGTCAACACAACCAGCGAGCTCGGAGGGATAAGTGCCCTCGAAGACCTTCCCGTCGGGGTGGACGGCGGTGATACTGGCGGGGCCCCTCCGGCCGCGTCCGGAGATGTCCCAGAAGGCGCCGTCCCCGGTACTGGATCTCCTCCAGGTGGCGCCCCTGGCGGTGCTTCCGCCCCTCCGACCGGTGCTTCCCCTCCTCCCGCAGGCAGCGCCGCTGGTGCGACTACGGCTCCCGCTGCGGCTGGGGAGCCGGTTTTGCTTGGTGACGTGGCAGAGGTGCGCGAGGTTGGCTCGGACCTATCGGGGATCTCGCGCACCAACGGGGAGCCGAGCGTCGGCCTGAACGTGATCAAGGAGACCGACACCAACACCGTCGAGGTCGCCGCCGAGGTCGAGAGAGTACTCGACGGCGTGAGGGAGGAGATCGGGCGGGATCAGGTCGTGGTCGTGGCCAACACTGCTACCGATGTGGAGGAGTCGGTGAGCGGGCTCGTCGAGGAGGCGCTCGTCGGGGCCGTCCTCGCGATACTCGTGATCTTCGCCTTCCTGCGATCCGTGCGCGCAACGCTGGTCACCGCTGTCTCTCTGCCTACGTCTGTGCTCGCCGCACTCCTCTTCTCCTGGGTAGATAATCTGACGCTGAACGTCATCACCCTCGCCGGCCTGACGATAGCGGTTGGCAGGGTGGTCGACGACGCTATTGTGGTGCTGGAGAACTCCTACCGTTACGTGCAGAATGGCTACGAGCCGGAGGAGGCTGCCCTCAAGGGGACCACAGAGGTGGCCAGCGCCATCACCTCATCGACGCTGACGATGATCGCCGTCTTCGCCCCGCTTGCCCTCGTCGGCGGCATAGTCTCCAGATTCTTCGTCCCGCTCTCGCTGACGGTCGCCCTCGCGCTAATCGCCTCGCTGGTCGTGGCCGTGACCATAATCCCCGTGCTCGTCAGCATCTTCCTCAGGCGCCGTACCACAGACCGCGCGCCGCACACGACGGAAGAGAGCGAGGATTCCGAGGATGAGAGCACGCAAAGGCCCGGGCTGCTCGTGCGGCTCTACACCCCGATGTTGCGCTGGAGTCTGCGCCACAGGCTGGCCGTGTTGCTGCTCGCGCTCCTGGCTTTTGGCGGGGGGCTCGGACTCGTGCGGTTACTGCCCGTCACCTTCTTTCCGCCGAGTGAGGAGCGTCTCCTCATCGCTGACGTGGAGTTGCCGGCCGGCACGGCCCTCGGCCAGACGAGCGACGGGCTGCGCCCGTTCGAAGACTTCCTGCAACAGGACGCCGGCATAAAGAATTACCAGGTCTCCGTCGGTGGTGAGGACACCCAGGACCCAGAGTCCCCGTTCAGGCCGGCCAACAGAGCCCAAGCCTTTATCAACGTGAGAGAGAGCTCCGACGTCAGTCGGACCCTGGATCGGGTGGATAGAGAGGGCGACGAGCTCTACGGGGATAATTTCCAGGTCCAGATCCTCTCCAACGGCCCACCGCAGGGTGGGCTCGAGGCTGTGCTCACCGGTGGTTCCAAAGAAGACCTCGCAAGGGCGGCGGATCTCGTCACAGAAGAGTTCCGCGAACTCGACGACGTGAACAACGTCGAGAGCGACCTCTCGGGCGGCAACCCCGAGATCGAGATCGAAGTCGACCCCGAGAAGGCCGCGAAAGCAGGGCTCTCGCCCGGTGTGGTCTCGGGCTCGCTCGCCTCCCTTCTCGGCGACAGCACCGTGACTACGCTCGGGGATGCGCCGGTCGTGGTCGGCGTGCCCGCAAGTTCCGTCGATTCGCTGGATGAGGTGCGAGGATTGCCGGTCGGGAGCGGCATCACCGTCGGAGACGTCGCCGAGGTCAGGGAGGTAGAGTCTCCAGCGGCCGTCAGCCGCACCGAAGGGGAGCGCGCAGTCACGGTCACCGGTGCGATCACCTCCACAGACACCCAGACGGTCTCGACGGAGGCCCAGAGGGCGATCGCCGATCTGGATCTGCCGGCGAACGTAGCGGCGCAGGTCGGCGGCGAGAACGAGGACATAGACGAGAGCTTCAGGAACCTCTTCCTCTCGATAATCGTGGCGCTCGTGCTCGTCTTTCTGTTGCTCGTGGTGTTTTTCGGCTCGCTACGCGTCCCGTTGGTCATACTGCTCGCCGTGCCCCTAACGACGGTCGGGGTCTTCGGCGCGCTCTACCTGACGAATACCGCGATCTCCGTGCCCTCGCTGCTCGGCATCCTGCTGCTTATCGGGATCGTGGTCTCCAACGCCATCCTGCTCGTCGACTTCGCCATCAAAGCGCAGGACCGTTACGAGAGCTCAGACGAGGCTATCCTGGCGGCCGGTAAGGCGCGACTGAGGCCCATCTTGATGACCGCCTTCGCCACCATTTTCGCCCTGCTGCCGCTCGCCCTCGGGCTCTCCGGCGGTGGTAACGGCCTGATCTCCTCGAGCCTCGCCATAACGGTCGTCGGAGGCCTCGCGACCTCGACGTTCCTGACCCTGCTCGTCGTGCCTGTCGGCTACTCACTGCTTGGGAGCGGCCGGAAGAGGAAAGCTTAGAAGAGTGGAGCTAACATTTGTCCGCTGATCGGCCGAACATAGACCTTACGTAGTGTTTTATACGACAGTTTCGTTCCTGGGGGAGGGGCAGACTGTCGCGTATCAGAAGAGGAGGTCGGCCATCAGAGAGGGCAGATACCGGACCCCCGACAGGCAGCAGCAGATCAGGATGCGCGAGGTCATAAAGGACAGGTTCGAGAGCATCCCGGTCCAGGTCCCGAGAAGCGAGATCGAAGCTATGGGCGTCGAGATCGGGCTCGACGACCCCGTCGAAGCAGCCAGGATCTTCGACAGGCTAAAGGGCATCTCGTGGAGGGGCGACTACGTGAGGTCGGAAGAAGGCTGGGTCGCCGCCTGGGTCAAAGAAGTGATCTGCTGAAGTACTATGACGAGCCACTAAATGTGGCACGCGCGATTGACATGATCCAGCATGTTGGGTAACGTCATAGTCGCCCTCTTGTAGTGTACCTTGGGTGTCCTCGGGCAGATATACTTATTGCATTCCAAGGTCCTTGCGGTCGAAGGTGGTAAGAGGCTGGAAACGTCGGTTGGAACGGTCCTCGCGGGACGTTACAGGGTAGAGAGCACGCTCGGTTCGGGTGGGATGGCGGTCGTCTACAGGGCTGAAGACGACATCCTCGGCCGTGCCGTCGCGCTGAAGACCCTCCATCACCAGTACGCCGAGATGCCCTCATTCCGGCGGCGTTTCAGGCAGGAAGCCCGCGCGATGGCCTCCCTCGATCACGAGAACATCGTGAAGGTCTACGACATCTCTCAGAATGGCGAGGTGCCATTCATCGTCGTCGAGTGTATCTCGGGCAGGGATATCGGGGACCTCCTCGGAAGCCGCCAAGGCGGCCGCCGCAGCGGCCGCCTCAACGAGCAGTTCGTAAGGAGGATGGCGATACAGCTCTTGCACGCGCTCTCCTACGCCCACGGGCACGGCATCATACACAGGGACATCAAGCCTTCCAACATACTCCTTACGTCGAAGGGAACCGTCAAGGTCGCAGACTTCGGCATAGCCCGCATCGTCGAAGAAGAAGATGTCGCGATGGGCGAGCCCGGTGAGATCGTCGGCAGCGCCCGCTACATGTCCCCCGAGCAGCTCAGGGGCGAGGAAGCGACCCCGAGGAGCGACGTCTACTCCGTGGGTGTCCTCCTCTACCACTGTCTGACGGGAAAGCCGCCGTTCTCGGGCGACGTCAAGAGCCTGGCCAGGCAGCACATACACAAAGACCCGATGCCTCCGCGCAGGCTGAACAAGCGGATCACGCCAGGCATGGAGGCGGTGATCATGAAGGCCCTCTCGAAAAAGCCCAGGGACCGATACTTCTCGGCCAACGCGATGCTCGACGACCTGGAGATAGAAGCCCAGCCGAGGTCGGCGGGGACGAGGGAGGAGACGTTAAGACCAGCGCGCCGCAAGGTTCGTGGTGGCGGGCTCGTTCTGGTCTCGGTGGCCGTTCTGCTCCTCCTCCTTGGCGGAGGAGCGGCACTGGCTTCGGGGCTCGTCGGCCTTCCACAGGATGGCGGCGTGGAGAACGCCCTGAGCCGGATGAACCCCGTCGAGACGAAACCCCCGGCTCCGCCACAGAGCGCGCAGGAGGAAGCCAACCCTGAGGCCGCCGGGGATACGGCGAGCGGGCTCTCGGGCCAGTCCGGTAGCCAGAACGTCGCGTCCGTGACGGAGGCGGCATCCTCCCAGGACAGGACGCCGGCCAGGCGGGAGCTGATCCCTGTCCCGAACGTAACGGCCTACTACGACTACTACGCGGAGAACGCCCTGACCAGAAGAGGCTTCGAAGTGAGGTTCGTCTACGATTACCAGGACGGTTTCGCACCGCGCGGGGTGACGTGGGCCACGGACCCGGCCGCGGGGACGCTGGCCCCCGAGGGCTCCACCGTGACCGTCTACGCAACGCCCAAGGACCTCCCGCTGCCCAAACGGCTCCGCTGAAGCGATTCACTTGTAGTGGCGGTTCGCGAACCGCCCTCACTGCGCCTTCAGCTTCTTCTGGCACCTGTAAGGTAGGCCTCGCGTCTGAGTGCGACGGTAAGGTAGAGTAGGAAGAAGGCGACAGGTAAGGAGCCTAAGTCGCCGGCGTCGAAGACGGCCTCGTAGTTTCGGTTCGTGAGGCCCCCTGTAATGCGCACCTTCGGTTCGTCCCCAGCCTGGCTTGCCTCGGCCGTGTTGCGCAGGAGCGACAGCCGGCCCTGGTAGAGACGGCCTGAGCACCTGATCTCGGGCGTACTCAGAGATCCCACAGCCCCCGCAGCGAGAATCTTCGTGCCGCCGGCGAGCATCGTGTAGACGGCCGGGGCTGAGCGTTCGATGCGAGCCTGCAGGTCCCCGCTCCTGAGTTCGGCGCCCTCGGGTCCGTAGATCTCTAGGCGTCCGATCCGCCCGCCCTCCCTGCCCTGGATGGCGAACTCAGGAGCCCGGATGAGGCTCCCTCGTCCGCGGGCCGCGAAGGAGCCTGCCAGAGTCTCTCCTAGCCCCCTCCAGGGGGCGAGATCGGGGTCTTCCTGCATGAGACTCATGATACCCTCCCCATACGCCGGGGAAGCGGTAGAGTTTCCGGGTGGAAGAGGGTAAATTACGCGAAAACGGAAGAGAGCGTATGGAGCTTAGTAACAAAGAGGAGCTAAGGAACGAGATCCTTCAGTACTGGTTGCGAAGCGCCTGGGTCTATCCTTTCGAGGGGCCCGACGAGCGCACCTACCTGCGCCTCACGCCTGGCGGCAGGCTCAAGATGCGGCGCAGGATCGGGGAGCTCGAGAGGGCCCTTGGCGTCGAGGGCGCGGAGCTAGCCAGGGAGGAGGAGGCAGGCACCCTTCCCGTCGAGCGCGACAGGCTCGAGCTCGCAATGATGGTCCATGCATACGACTCCGAGCGGCGTCTGATCCAGAGCCAGGGCGCCACCCTTGGAACCCCCGCGGTGACGCTGGAGGACCAGGAGGAAGGGGCAGGCCAGGATGCGACTTCCTGATCCGGCGGTCCAGATGTTGTGCCTAGGCGCACGAGCTCGTACTCCCCCTGGTGGCGGCCTGCTCCTGCAAACAGCGGCAAAAAAGGTGGCGTACCCACCCCTGCCGTGTTAGGCTTTCCGGGCGGCGCTCGTTCGGGCCTGGGCGAGGGGTCGCCAGCCTAAAGAGAGAGGGGGGACCTCTCCAGGATCTGTCGTTCGGGCGCGTGGAAGGCCGCACGCGGAGGGTGGATAGTTGAGTCTCAAAAACCAGAGAAAGCGGAACAGGCGTGGTGACGGAGATGAGGGTGCGTCTCCCGGCTATTACTCATCCGGCCTGAACCCTTTGGACTCGGGCAAGCACAGTAGCCGGCGTCGGGGGATAGCCGGACCGGTAATCATCATCTGCGCCGTCGTCGCCGTGCTCGTTGCTGCTGACTTCTGGCTGAACTCGGGCAAGATACACCGCGGCGTGGAGGTCGGCAGCGTCTCTTTGGGCGGCGAGACACCGCAAGAAGCGCGCCAGGTCGTCAGGGACCACGTCATGGGTCCCCTCAAAGATATCGACTTCGACGGCCCAGCCCATTTCACCCGCGGAGCCGGCGCGATGGGCATGAGCTTCAACATAGACGAAACGGTGGATGAAGCCTACGCCGTCGGGCGCGAAGGGAACGTCCTTGACCGCCTCTCCGAGCGTCTACGCGCCTCCTTCGGCGGGGCGACGATACCTCCTGACATCGACTACGAGCCTGCGAAAGCGCGGGGCGAGGTCAGGGAGATCGCCTCCAGGGTCAACCAACCCCCGAGAGAGGCCAACGTGAAGGTCTACGGCTCGGAGGTCGAGGTCTCCGAGTCCCGCGACGGCTACGACCTGAACCACGCGGCCACCATGGCTAGCGTGGACAGCGCCATCGACGACATGAGCGGGAAGGTCAGCCTCAGGGGCGACACGCTCGACCCAGGGGTCACGACAGCTGAGGCGGATGCAGCGGCGAAGAAGGCCAGGGGAGCCCTTTCCGAGCCGTTGGTGCTCGAAGCCGAGGGGACTAACTGGACGATCTCACCCGCTCGACTCGGTTCGGCGCTCGACATTAGCAGGCAGGACGGCAAGATAGATGTCAGCCTCGACCGCGACCGTCTGGACGGCGTCCTTACCAACGTCTATAACGACCTTACGGTAAAACCCGTCGAGGCCAGCTACGACTTCGACTCGGACGGCGACGTAATCGTCAGGCCCAGCCGTGAGGGACAAAGCGTCGAAGGCGAGAAGCTGCTCGACTCTATACAGGACGGCCTCTTCGAAGGCAAGCGCGAGTACCAGGTGCCTATTGACGTGGCCAAGCCGAAATACACCACCGAAGGACTCGAGGCCAAGAAGCCGACCAAGCTCCTGGGCACTTACAGGACCGACTACAAAGCGACTACAGACCAGGGCCAGACGCGGGTAGAGAACCTCAAGATCGCTTCTAAAGCAGTCAGCGGCACGTTCGTGGCGCCGGGTGAGACGTTCTCGATGGTCGACCACGTCGCCAACCTCGACTACTTCAAGACGCACGTCATCGTGGACGGCGCGGAGACCGTGGACGAGGGAGGCGGTCTCTGCCAGGTCACATCAACGCTCTACAACGCGGCCCTCTA
>Ga0136610_1000545_pt1 | contig 11455 bp, 10 predicted proteins | sample AntDrymUQ1342206_2_FD_104804 | JGI IMG/M metagenome (GOLD analysis project Ga0136610, IMG submission 104804) | Polar desert sand microbial communities from Dry Valleys, Antarctica - metaG UQ134 (22.06) | ecosystem: Environmental > Terrestrial > Soil > Desert | place: Antarctica: Dry Valley...
GAGCACCTGCGGCGCGGTTACCAGCCGGTCTATACGCCGCACATCGGGCGCTCGCTGCTGTGGGAGACCTCCGGCCACCTGGACTTCTACGCCGAAGGCATGTACCCGCCGATGGAGCTGGACGCCAGCGAATCCAAGCCGGGCGACCGCTACTACCCGAAGCCGATGAACTGCCCGTTCCACGTGCTGGTCTACCGGTCGCGTACCCGCTCCTACCGCGAGCTGCCGCTGCGCCTGACCGAGCTGGGGACGGTCTACCGCTACGAACGCTCCGGCACCGTGCAGGGGATGCTGCGCGCCCGAGGGTTCACCCAGGACGACTCGCACATCTTCTGCACCCCCGAGCAGGTCGTCGACGAGGTCAACGACGTCATCGACTTCACCCTGGACCTGTACCGCGACTTCGGCTTCACGCAGGGACCTTCGCGGGTTGCGCTGTCCACCCGTCCGGAGAAGGCCACCACCGTCGGCAGTGACGAGGGCTGGCAGCGGGCCGAGGGCGCGCTTCGCGAGGCGCTCGACCGCTCAGGACTCGACTGGGTGGTCGACGAGGGCGAGGGTGCCTTCTACGGTCCCAAGATCGACTTTCAGATCACCGACGCCATCGGCCGCGCCTGGCAGCTGACCACGATTCAGGTGGACTTCAACCTGCCGGAGCGCTTCGACCTGGCCTACGCGGGTGACGACGGCGCCGAGCACCGACCGATCATGATCCACCGAGCGCTGTTCGGCTCGGTGGAACGGTTCTTCGCGATCCTGGTGGAGCACTACGCGGGGGCGTTTCCCACCTGGCTGGCTCCGGTGCAAGCGGTGGTCGTCCCCATCGCCGACCGCCACGGCGATTACGGCCGCTCGGTCGTCGAGCGGTTGCGTCACCGCGGCCTGCGCGTCGACCTCGACGACTCGCCGGACACGATGGGCGCCAAGATCCGCCACCACCAGCTGGCCAAGGTGCCCTACCAGCTGATCGTCGGTGACAGTGAGGTCGCGGCCGGCACGGTCGCCGTGCGCCCCCGGCGCGGAAACCAGCGCAAGGACGTCGCGGTGGCCGACTTCGTCGAGGAGCTTGCTGCGGAGGTGGCGCAGCGCAGGGCGCCCGAGCCGCGGGACTCGTCTGCGGCCTGATGGACGGCGAGCGGCTGGATTCGCTGCAGCGGCTGTGGACGCCGTGGCGGATGAGCTACATCAAGCGCGACGCGGGCGTCGACCCCCGCGACGTCCGTGGCTGCCCGTTCTGTGACCTGCCGGATCGGGGGCGCGAGGCCGACCCGGAGTCGCTGATCCTGCACCGCGGCGATCACGCCTACGCGATCCTCAACGCCTACCCCTACAACCCTGGACACCTGATGGCCGTGCCGTACCGCCACGTCGCCGGCCTCGACGAGCTGGAGCCGGCCGAGCTGTCCGAGCTGGCCCAGCTATGCCAGCGCGCCGTGCGTGCCCTCAAGGTCTGCAGCGGTCCGGACGCGTTCAACCTCGGGATGAACCTGGGCGCCGTGGCCGGTGCAGGCATCGCCGAGCACCTGCACCAGCACGTGGTGCCTCGCTGGTCCGGCGACACCAACTTCATGCCGGTGGTGAGCCAGACCCGGGTGCTGCCCCAGCTGCTGGAGGAGACCTACGCCCGGCTCGCCCCAGCCTTTGCCGAGGTCTGAGCGCTGTCCGGTGCGCTACCGCCTACGGCGACGTGAGCGCTAGCTCGTGGCCATCAATGCCTATGCGCGGGCGGTGACCGACCGCCTAGTGGTGCCGATCGCCCGGGGGCTGGTGCGCATCGGCGTCACCCCCAACTGGCTGACCTTCTTCGGGCTGGTGACCACGCTGTTCGGCGTGGTCGCGGTCCTGCGCTACGGGCGTGTTGGCGCCTTTGTCCTGGCGTTGGGTACCGCCACGGACGCCTTCGACGGCAGCGTCGCCCGGCTGCGCAGCAGCGCCAGCCGCTTCGGCGCCTTCTACGACAGCGTCACCGACCGGGTCAGCGACGCGGCGATCCTGGGTGCCGCCGTGTGGTTGGTGCGCGACGACCCGGTGCTGTTCGGCGTGGCCATGGTGGCGTTGGCCGGTGCGCAGTTGACCTCTTACGTCCGTGCGAAGGCGGAGTCGTTGGGCTGGACGGCCACCGTTGGGGTCATCGAACGCCCCGAGCGCATGGCGATCATCGTGCTCGGCATCGGCTTCGACCTGCTGGCACCGGCCTTGTGGCTGCTGGCGATCGGTTCGCTGGTGACCGTGGCCCAGCGTCTGCGCGCGGTGCTGTCGCAGGCCGAGTCCACATGACGACCTACCGAGGGTCTGGCCATCCCGGGGCTACGGTCGACCGCAACCCTGGCGCTGCGCAGCGACTGCCGCCGGACCCTCGACCGGAGGGCCGCCGCCTGCGGCGGATCGCGATTGTGTGGACCGCGCTGTGGGAGGTCGCGCGCAGGGTGCCCGAGCCTCTGGCCTACGCCAGTGCCGACCTGGCCGCGCGAGTACAGCACCGCCTCGCCTCTGCCACCCGCGCGCGGGTCCGCGCCAACTTCGCTCGAGTGGTGGCGGCCGAGTCCCTGGACGCCACCGTCAAGGACGCCTTCCGCTCCTACGCCCGCTACTGGGTCGAGGCGTTCCGCGCCGCTGACATCAGTCCCGCCGACATCGACCGGCGCACGACGACGGCGGGGTTCGAGCACCTCGATGCCGCCCTCGAGCAGGGGCGGGGAGTGGTGGTCCTGCTGGCGCATCACGGATCCTGGGACAGCGCCGCCCGCTGGGCGGAAAATCACGGCTACCATCTCGCCGTGGTCGCCGAGGTGCTGCGACCCCGCTCGGTCTTCAAGCGGTTCGTTGCCCTGCGAGAAGCGATCGGGTTGGAGGTTGTGCCGCTGGCCAAGGGCGCGCAGCTGACCGGTCGCCTGGCCGAGGTGGCCGCCGCCAACCACCTCGTCGGCCTGCTGACCGACCGTGACCTGTCCGGGCGCGCTCCGGTCACCGACTTCTTCGGCGAGCCGGCGCGCATCCCGGTCGGCGCGGCGGTGCTCAGCCGGCGCACGGGCGCGCCGATCGTGCCCATCACGATGCTGCAGCGCCCCGGCCGGCGCTGGCATCTGCAGGTGCTGCCGATCGTTGAGGTGGCCGACGTGCCATTGGCGGCCGCCGCGGGCCGCATCGCCGCTGCGCTGGAAGCGTTGATTCTGCTCGAACCGGCGCAGTGGCACGCGTTCCAGCCAGTGTGGGCCGCCGACCTGCACGCGCCGCGCCGCGACGGAGGGCACGCATCTGCCGCTGCACCGGCGGCCGACGAGAAGCTGCCTTCGTGAAGATCGCACTGGTCTGCCCCTATGACTGGGTCAAGCCGGGCGGGGTGAAGGCCCACGTCAGCGCGCTCGCCACGTTCCTCGACGCTGACCATGAGGTTCGGATCCTCGCGCCGGCGTCAGGGCCGCTGCCACGCACTAGGGCTGACCAGCTGGTCGAGGTGATCGGCCGCCCCTTTCCGGTGCACTACAACCGGTCTGTCGCCCCCGTCGCCCTGTCCCCCCTGGTGGTCCGGCGCGTGGGACGAACCCTGCACGACTTCGCCCCGCACGTGACCCATGTCCACGAACCGCTGTCGCCGATGATCTCGGCGGCTGCTTCGGCGCTCGGCCCGCATCCCGTCATCGGCACATTTCATGCCTGGTCGTCATCGGATCGGCTGTACCGGCTGGCGGCGCCGATCGCACGGCGGATCGTCCGCCGCCTGGATGCCCGCGTCGCGGTCTCCCCCGCGGCCCAACAGTTCGCCGCTGCGGCGCTCGACCTGCCGCTGGGGTCAGTCCGCGTCGTGCCCAACGGCGTCGACGCCAGCGCCTTCGCCACGGCCTCGCCGATCCCGGAGCTGGTTGACCCACAGCGGCCGCTGCTGCTGTTCGTGGGTCGCCTGGAGGCGCGCAAGGGCCTGGACGTGCTGGTCCGCGCCTTTCTGCGGCTGCGGACCTCGTGGCCGCGGGTGCGTCTGTGCGTGGTGGGCGAAGGCCCGCAACGGCAGCGCTGCCAGCAGATGGTGCCGCCTTCCATTCGCCCGGACGTGCTGTTCGTCGGTGCGGTCGACGAAGCGCAGAAACCGCGCTACCACGCCTCGGCCGACGTGTACGTGGCGCCCAACACCGGCGGTGAGTCGTTCGGCATCGTGCTGCTGGAGGCGATGGCGGCGGGGTTGCCCATCGTCGCCACGGACATCGCCGGGTTCCGCACGGTGATGAAGGACGGTCGCCAAGGTCGGATGGTGCCGGCCGGCAACGCCTTCACCATGGCTGACGCCATCGGCACGCTGCTGGCCAACCGCAACCTTTCGCGAGCGATGGCCGCCGAAGGTCGGCGCACCGTCGCCGACTTCACGTGGCCGGTGATCGGGCGCAGGATCGAGGATCTCTACCGCAAGGTACGGGCCGCCTCCTGAGCCGCGGTCTCGCATCCGTCCGGTCGCGGTGGTGGGTCGGTGTGTGGGGGCGGGTGCGGTTGCGGACGCTGGTGTCCGGTCCTGCACCCGCTCAATCGCGGTGGTGGGTCGGTGTGGTGGGCGGGTGCGGTTGCGGACGTTGGTGTCCGGTCCTGCACCCGCTCAATCGCGGTGGTGGGTCGGTGTGGTGGGCGGGTGCGGTTGCGGACGTTGGTGTCCGGTCCTGCACCCGCCAGCGTGCGGGGCGGCGAGCGGTGCGGTTCGAGACTGTGTCGTCACACCGCCGGAGAGCGGTGAGCGTCGCCAGCCCAACGGCCATTCGGACGGTCGCGCCTCCGCGGCGGGACGGTGCAACGCTCCTACACTTCCGCGTCGAAGTTCCGCCGCAAGGAGTGCCCTGTGCGCCAAGCCCTTTGCGCGCTGGCCGTGTTCGCGCTGTCGTTGACCGCCTGCACGGCCGACGCGCCGATGCCGAGCTCTGCGGTTGCGGCGCGCCCGCTGGCGGCCGGCGAGCAGCAACCTTCCAAGCCGGCGCCTCCGCCGGTTGCCCCCCTGACCGGTCTGCGGATCGAAGGTGACGCCCCGCTGTCCCCGGTCATGGCCGTCAAGATCGACAACGCACTGGCCGCGGTGCCCCAGCAGGGCCTGGACCTCGCCGAGGTGGTGTTCGAGGAGGAAGTCGAGGGCGGCATCACCCGGTTCATCGCGCTGTACCAGATATCGAAGCCGGGCGCGATCGGGCCGGTGCGTTCCGGGCGTGAGGTTGACGCGCAGCTGTTGCCGCCGTTCTCGCCGGTGCTGGGCATCTCCGGCGCGGCCGGGCCGGTCACTCGGCAGTTCGACAAGGCGAAGATCCGCTGGCTGGAGGAAACCTCTGGCGGGCCCGGCGACCCCTTCTACCGGGTGTCCGGCCGCAGCAGCCCGCATGATCTGTTCGTCCACACCCGTGCCCTGCTGGCGGCCGGCAAGGGCACCGAAGCCATCCACGAGCCGGTGTTCGCCTTCGACGCGCAACGCCCGGCGGGCGGTCGTGCGATCGAGGCGGTCGATCTGGAGTTCTCGCCGTCCAGCGAGATCCGCTGGGAGTGGTCGGGCGACAGGTGGCACCGCCTACAGAACGCTAGCCCGCACCAGACGGCGGCGGGTGACGGACTCACCGCCGACAACGTGGTGGTCATGCGCGTGCGGTCCCGTCCCGGCGACCGTGCGGACTCCCTCGGCAACCCCACGCTGGAGCTCGACGTCATCGGAGACGGCAGAGCCACCGTGCTGCGCGACGGGCGGGCGTATCCGGCGCGCTGGCGCAAGGCCACGGCCGACGACCACATCCAGTGGACGACGCCGCAGGGCGACCCGCTGCCCCTGCGTCCCGGCCGCACCTGGATCGAGGTGCTCAAGACCTCCTCGTCGCTGCGCCTGGGCCGGTAAGGGTGAGGGGCGCGCGCCAGCGCGCCCGGCGGGCGGGGACGGGCATGGTGAGGGGCGCGCGCCAGCGTGCCCGGCGGGCGGGGACGGGCAGGCCAGCCCGCGATACCCTCGCAGGGGTGCCCACACGGCCCCGGATTCAACGCCCGAGCGACGAGGTGTGCGATGACTGACTCCACTGCCCTGCGCGGCACCGACCGGGTCAAGCGCGGCTTGGCCGACATGCTCAAGGGCGGCGTCATCATGGACGTCGTCACCCCCGACCAAGCCACGATTGCCGAAGAGGCCGGCGCCGTCGCCGTCATGGCCTTGGAGCGGGTGCCCGCCGACATCCGTCGCGACGGCGGCGTCGCCCGCATGTCCGATCCGGACATGATCGATGAGATCGTGCGGGCGGTGTCCATCCCGGTCATGGCCAAGGCGCGCATCGGTCATTTCGTCGAGGCCCAGGTTCTGCAGTCGCTGGGCGTGGACTATGTCGACGAGTCCGAGGTGCTCACGCCCGCCGACGAGGCCCACCACATCGACAAGCACGCATTCACCGTCCCGTTCGTGTGCGGTGCGACCAACTTGGGCGAGGCGCTGCGCCGCATCGGTGAGGGTGCGGCGATGATCCGCTCCAAGGGCGAGGCCGGGACCGGCAACGTCGTCGAGGCGGTGCGACACATGCGCGCCATAACCGGTGGCATCCGCCGGCTGGCGGGCATGGGTGCCGAGGAGCGCTACGCCGAGGCCAAGGAGCTGCGCGCCCCGTACGACCTTGTCGCCGAGGTCGCCGAGAGCGGCCGTCTGCCCGTGGTGTTGTTCACCGCCGGTGGCGTCGCGACGCCCGCCGACGCCGCGCTGATGATGCAGCTGGGCGCCGACGGGGTCTTTGTCGGCTCGGGCATCTTCAAGTCGGGCGACCCGGCCAAGCGCGCCCGTGCCATCGTCGAGGCCACGACCTACTTCAACGACCCTGACGTCATCGCCAAGGTCAGCCGCGACCTCGGCGAGGCGATGGTCGGCATCGAGATCGACACGCTGACCCCGGACCAGCGGCTCGCCAACCGCGGCTGGTAACCACCGCAAGCCGCACCCGCGACGGCACGGCCGCCACCCAAGGTGACCTTGTCCCGCCGGGCCCCCTACTTCCTTTGTCTGTCGCTGTTCGCCCCTATGCTGCTCGCAGGATCCCGGCGGCGGAAGAGGTGAAACGCGCATGCGAAAACGTGGAGATGCCCGCTTCGATGAGCCGCTCTACACCGTCGCGGAGGCTGCTCGATACTGAAGGTGCCCGAGTCCACGTATGGCACGTGGGCGAGGGGCTACGACCGAGACCTGCGTGATCCGCAGGGTGGCCGCCGGAAGGTGCACGGCGACCCCGTCATCACCTCGTTCCCGGCCGCCAAGTGCGGCCAGCCTGTCGTTCCCTTCGTCGGGCTTGCCGAGTCGATGGTTCTGGCAGCCTTTCGCAAGGCTGGCGTGTCCCTGCAACACATCCGCCAAACCATTCCCGTGTTGACAGTGCAGATAGGGACCCAGCACGCGCTCGCGTTCGAACGGCTCTATACAGATGGCGCGGTCATTCTCTTCGACTTCGCGCAGCATGGTGGCAACGACGAGGAAGTGGCAGAGCAACTGTCCGGACTGACGCGCATCGTTGACGGCCAGCGAGTCTTCGCCGAGGTCGTCCGTGACTACTTGCGGCGCATCACCGCTCCTTGTCCGCGGAGGCGCTCCCCTCGAAGATGTGGTGTCTCGCTGGCGTGCTGGTGACCGGCTCGTTGACCTGCTGCCGACTACGAGGTGCCGACTGACGATCTCGAGGACGCGCTGCGGGCCGCGGTCGAGGTGGCGGCCTAACGGTCCGTGGCCGAGTTCCTCGTAGACCGCAGTCTTGGGCGGCACGTCGTCCCTAACGCTGTCAGGGCGCAGGGCCACACGGTGCACACGCTATGGACGGTGTACGGCGACGCCGAACAGGATCTGGCCGACACCAAGTTTCTGGGTGAGGCAGGCCGCCACGGATGCGCGGTCCTGACGGCCGCAGAGCCGCCCCGTACATCGCCACGTCTGGCGAGGGAACTCAGCGTAGGTCCTCGGCGTCATAGACGTATGCGAGCGTTGCGGTGGCGCCGACTGCTGGTGGTCGGGTTGCTGACCGCGAGCCTGCTGCCGGTGATGGCCTGGCCGGCGTCGGCCTGCTCGTGTGCCCTGGGCAGCCCGGCCGAGATGATTGACGGGCACGACGCGGCCTTCCTCGGCTCGGTGGCCGGCGTGCGCAGCGCCGGTATGAACCGGCACATCTGGACCTTTGACGTCCAGCGTTGGGTCAAGGGCGATCTCGGCCCAACCGTGGACGTGTCGGCAGCCGCATCGGGGGCGTCGTGCGGTTTCGAGCTGCGACACGGCGAGGAGGCGGCGATCTTCCTGACGATCGAGGCAGACAAGGTCGAAGGCGGGTTGTGCTCGACGCTGGATGCTGATGCCGTCCGCGCCCACCTGGATCCGCAGCGGGTCCGTGCGGGCACGGCGACGACCGTGGTCGCCGGCGGGGAGGGCGCCGGCGCTCATCTGTGGTTGTTCGACGACCGCGGCCGTCTCGTCGGATCGGCTGACGATGCGCATGACGACTGGCTGATGGACTTCAGCGTGTGCCCAGGTGGCAAGCGGGCCGTGGAGCTGTGGGAGCGCACGGTGGTGATCCGCGATCTTGCCACGCAGCGTGGGCTGCGCGCGCTTCGCGTTCCGGCCAACGTGGGGCGCGTGTGGTGCCGCGACGCCAAAGCCATGGCGGTACTGGTCGCCCGGCGGGATCACGCCACGGGCGACTGGCGGTCGATCGCTCGGCTCGACGAGTTGGACCGGACGCTGGTATCTGGCGACTACGTCGATGTGGAAGTGGTCGGTCAGCACCTGCTGGCAACCGTAGGCCGCGACGACACACTGCTGCGGCGCCTGTCGTTGCGCACCGAGCATGCCTCGCTGCTGCACCAGGCGGCGGACGACTCCGGCGCCCAGCTGATCGTCCCGCCGGGAATCGAGGGTTTCGCGGTCAGCCCGGCCGGTGATCGGGTGGCGTTCGAGGTGACCCGCTACCCGGAGGTCGGGCAACGCAGCAGCGAGGTGTTCGTGTACGGCATCAGCGACGGCGCGCTGCTCACGACCGCGTCTGTCGGCTCCGAGGGCAGCGCCGTGCAGTGGTTGGACGACCGGCGCCTGGTGTTCACCAGCTACGAGGACCCACCTGTCGTGTTGGACGCCGACGCCCTCGGCGTGCTCGCCGAGCTGCCAGCTGAGGCCGGCTGGGCGACGGTCGCCGGCGCCGATGGCGCGCTGATCGGGATGGACGGTCCGCGGCTGTCCTCGGTGGTGCCGGCCACCGGGAGCGTCTCCGTGCTTGCCACCGTGCCGACGCAGTTCACCGGTTGGGTGGAACGGCTCCCGCAACCCTTGCGAGTCGAGCCGGCATCGCGACCGCGTCGTGGGTCGCGTGGCGCTGTCGCGCAGGCGTCGACAACGTCACCGGACCCCACGGACCCAACGGCCCTCGGGGCCCGAGGCTTCGACGAGGGGAGTCAGCCGCCAACCCGGTTCGCCCTTGGCCTCGGCGCTGCCGGAGTCCTGGCCGCGCTGTGCTTCGGCGCCGTTCGCCGGCGACCTCGCCGGCGTTGACCGATCGGCGGCCCCGCGCCCCAGGGAAGTAGCCTGCGGCAGATGACGAGGATTCCCGGTGAGTCGCTGCTGGCGGCGGGGCCGTCTGACGACGGCCTATCCGGCGGTCCCACCATCGGCGTGCTGGCGTTGCAGGGCGACGTGCTGGAGCACTTGCGCCTGCTGCGCGCCGCCGGCGCCCGCGCCGTGGCGGTCAAGCGAACCGGCGAGCTCGACCGCCTCGACGGCCTGGTGATCCCCGGAGGGGAGTCGACCACCATCGGCAAGCTGGCGGCGATGTACGGCCTGCTCGACCCCCTCCGTCAGCGGCTACGGGAGGGGATGCCCGCCTTCGGCACCTGCGCCGGGGCGATCCTGCTGGCTCGACGGGCGCTGCACGCCGACGGCCGCCCGGCGGAGCAGCCCTTGTTTGGGGCCATGGACATCGTCGTGCGCCGCAACGCGTTCGGCCGGCAGATCGCCAGCTTCGAGGCCGACCTGGACGTGCTGGGGCTGACCGGCGAGCCGCTGCACGCGGTGTTCATCCGGGCGCCGTGGATCGAGGAGCACGGGCCCTCGGTCAACGTCCTGGCCAAGGTCGGAACACCCCTGGGTGATAAGGTCGTGGTCGCCCGGCAGGGCAATCTCCTCGCCTCGGCGTTCCATCCCGAGCTGACCGACGACGGCCGCCTGCACGCGCTGTTCGTCGACCTGGTCCGCGAGGCTGCGACAGTCTAAGGGAGGGCCCGTGTCCGGTCACAGCAAGTGGTCGTCGATCAAGCACAAGAAGGGCGCAGCTGACGCCAAGCGCGGCAAGCTGTTCGCGCGCCTGATCCGGGGCATCGAGTCCGCGGCGAAGGTCGGCGGAGCCAATCCGGAGGGCAACCCGACGCTCACCGACGCCATCCAGAAGGCGCGCGACGCCTCGGTGCCCAAGGACAACATCGAGCGAGCCCTGAAGCGGGCGTCCGGTGACGCGGACGGCGTCAGCTACGAGACCGTCCACTACGAGGGCTACGCACCCGGCGGCGTGGCGCTGTACGTGGAATGCCTCACCGACAACCGCAACCGCGCGGCCAACGACGTGCGAGCCGCCTTCAACAAGAACGGTGGTTCCCTGGCCGCGCCGGGAGCGGTGAACTACCTGTTCACCCGCACCGGCGTTGTGATCGTTCCGGCCACCTCGACCACCGAGGACAACGTGCTGCTGGCCGGTCTGGAGGCAGGCATCAGCGACGTGGTGCAGGAGGGCGACAGCTTCACGGTCACCACCGAGCCCAACGACGTGTACGCGGTGCGCGCCGCGTTGGAAGAGGCGGGGATCGGTGTGGCCTCGTCGGAGGTCACCATGCTGCCCAGCGTCAGCGTCGCCATCACCGAGGAGAGCTCGGCCAAGGCCGTGCTGCGGCTGGTGGAGGCGCTGGAGGACTGCGACGACGTGCAGAACGTGTACGCCAACTTCGACATCCCCGACCGCCTGCTGGAGGCGGTGGCCTGACGGCGGCGGGTGCCTGACGGCGGGAGGCGCGGCGGCTCGGTGGGCATCACCCGGTCGGGGGCAAACATGGTCCCTTCGGGCTATCAAGTCGCGGCTTTGGGACGCCGAAAACATCTTCGAAGCGTCCCGTCCGGTCAACCCCGAAGAGGTCTCACAATGAGTCGTACCCGCCTCGGCGTCGTCCTCGCCGCCGTCACCGCCATGGCCTCCGTGGCCGTGCCCGCCCACGCCGCCGACACCGACGCCACGTTCGACATCGCCTCGGGTGGTCTGGCCATCTCCGCGCCGGCCAGCGCCAACCTGGGAAGCGTCGGCTCCGGCGCCACCAGCCTGGCCGGCCAGCTCGGCCAGGTCAGTGTCACCGACACCCGGGGGTTGCTGACCGCCACCTGGACCGGCACCGTCGGCTCCACCGCGTTCACCACCGGCACCGCCACCGACCCCGAGAAGGTCACGAAGGCCAACATCGCCTACAACTC
>Ga0136610_1000549_pt1 | contig 11429 bp, 14 predicted proteins | sample AntDrymUQ1342206_2_FD_104804 | JGI IMG/M metagenome (GOLD analysis project Ga0136610, IMG submission 104804) | Polar desert sand microbial communities from Dry Valleys, Antarctica - metaG UQ134 (22.06) | ecosystem: Environmental > Terrestrial > Soil > Desert | place: Antarctica: Dry Valley...
GACGCGGGCGGCGACGATCGACATCATCTCGATCGCGCAGCAGGCGAGGCCGAAGGTCGCGGGAAACAGCGCGTTGGAGCGCGCCCAGGCGACGGCCTTGTCGAGCGTCGTCGTCAGCACGCGCTCCTCGACGTACTGGTCGAGGTCGCGGCCCTCGAGGTCGCCGCGCAGCATGTCGCGGGCGCGCAGCTGGCGGATGCGGAAGTCCTCGCCGGAGAGGTCGGCGAGGTCGGTTCCCAGCGCGGGCAGCTTCTGCCGGCTCACCTCCATTCCAGCGCACCTCGTCTCCAGACGTAGACGAACGCCGCCATCAGCAGCGCGATGAACACGATGATCTCGATCAGCGCGAAGAGGCCGAACGCCTTCAGCTGGATCGCGACGGGATAGAGGAAGATGACCTCGATGTCGAACAGGATGAACAGCATCGCGATCAGGTAGAAGCTGATCCCGAAGCGAAAGCCGTGCGCCACCTCGGACGGCAGGCCGCACTCATAGGGATCCTGCTTGTGGGGCACGTCGCGCTTGGGACCGAACGCGAGGTTGAGCACGGCGAACGCCACGCCGACGACGCCCCCGAGGACCACGAACACCAGCGCCGGCAGATACCCGTTCAGCATCACCGTCTTTCTATCAGCTATGCGTAACGCTCCGATAGCACGTGTCTGACGTCACGATCGCCGTGGTCGCGGCGCTCGCGACGCTCGCGGTCAACGGCGTGGCGGCTGCGTTCGCGGGGCTGCGCTGGTGGCAGGTGGCGCCCTCGCGCGCCGTCTGGCCGCTGCTGCGCGCCGGCCAGCTGGTCGCCGGGGGGCAGGCGGTGGCGGCCGGCGTGCTGGCCGTCGCGGGCTACCGCCCCGACGACGACCTGTACTGGCTCTACGCGCTGCTGCCGGTCGCGATCGGCGTGATCGCCGAGCAGCTGCGCATCGCCTCGGCGGAGCAGGTGCTCGAGCAGCGCGAGCTGCCCGACGCGCAGGCGGTCGGAGCGCTGCCCGAGTCCCAGCAGCGCTCCGTCGTGCTTGCGGTCGTGCGCCGCGAGATCGGCGTCATGGCTCTCGCGGCGCTCGTCGTCGCCTTTCTCGCGCTGCGCGCAGCCCTGATCGCCTGAGGCCTAACGGAACGTGCGCCTGATCGTGAACGAGTACTTCAGCTGGAAGGGCGAGCCCCTCTTGTAGGTCCTCGTCTGGTCGACGTAGACCGTCCAGGGCCCGGGGATCGAGCGCGTCGGCAGCAGCGCCATGCGCCTGGAGACGACGCCGCACGGGGTCGAGGTCACGCCGAGGCGCACGTTGCGCCTGGTCTTGCCGCGATAGCGGAAGTGCAGGTAGGTGGCCTTGCCGTTGGGATAGCCGCGGACCGTGTGGCGGGCCGAACGCCCCGGACGGCCGGTCGCGGGGCTGGTCAGGTAGCCGACGCGAACCTGCTTGAACGCCGTTGCCGCGACGATCGCGGGGTTCGTGCCGTCCGTCGCGCTGAGGGCGAAGGACTGCTCCTGCGTGTTGAACTTGGCGAACAGCGCGGGGGTCAGCGCCGTCGCGATGTTGCCGGCGGCGTCCGCGGTGGCCACGCCGAGAAAGGCCGGGGTGGGGCTGAGCACGCTTGCGTAGCGCAGGGTCACGCTCGCCCCGGGCGTGAAGCCGGTGCCGGACACCGGGAAGGTCTTGACGCCCGATCCGACGTGGCGGACGCATGCGTCCGTCGCGATCGTCGCGGCGCTCGCAGGTGCGGCGAAGGCAAGCGCCGCCGCCGACGAAGCGGCTGCGGCGAGGATGGTGCGGGATGCGGGCATTGAGCTCTCCCCTGCGATCGGTACCGGGCGCGGACCATCGTAGGCCGAGTCGCCCCGAGGGCATAATCCTGTGCCGAGGCTCACACGGCGGTGGTCGTGTAGCGGCCGCGGAAGTAGACCAGCGGATCGCCCTCTTCCTGAATGCACATGCCGATGACCTCGCCGATCCCGATGACGTGGTCGCCGCCCGGCAGCAGCTCGCGTAGGTCGCATGCGATCCAGGCGAGCGCCGCGTCGAGCACGGGCATGCCGTGGGCCTCGACGTGGGTCACGCTCTCGAACTTCTCGGCTCCGACGCGCTTGGAGGCGAAGACCGCCGCGAGCTCGCGATCGTCCGCGCGCAGGATGTTGACGGCGAAGCGCTTCGACGAGCGCACGGCCTCGAGCGTGCGCGAGCCGCGATCGAAGCAGACGAGCAGCAGCAGCGGCTCCAGCGACAGCGAGGTCACGGCGTTCGTCGTCATCCCGGCCGGGCCCTCGAGCCCCGTCGCCGTGACGATCGTCACGCCGGTGGCGAAGTGCCCGACGGTGTCGCGGTAGGCGCGCTGCGCGTCGCTCACCGGCGCGCTCACAGCGGCGGGCCCTCGATGACGAGCTCGCCGTACTGGCCGAGGTCGTCGTGGTTGGCGATCGTGCAGACGAGGCGATAGGTGCCGGGCGCGAGCGTGACCTTGATCGGCTCGGCCGACTGGCCGGGCTGCATGCTCTTCACGCGCGCGCCCAGCACCTCCTCGGGCTTGTCGCCGACCTCCTTGGGCGGAGTCTGGACGGCGATGTTGTGCGTCAGGCGGCCGGTGTTGCGCACGACGATCTTGATCCGCCCGGGTCGCGCCGAGATGTTCTGCGGCACGATGCGGTACTCGTCGAGCTTCAGCCGCAGGATCGGCCGCTCGGTGCGGATTCGCTCGCCCTCGCCGCAGCCCGCCAGGGCGAACGCCGCGGCCGCGAGGCAGGTGACGGTGGGGCGCAACGGGGACATCGCGCAGGGGATTGTTCCGTATCATCTGCGCCGCCCATGGCCCGCCGCCTTCTGATCGCCGCATGCCTGACCTTCGCGGCGCTCCTGTGGGGCGGTTGCGGCTCGGAGAGCGTGAAGCTCGCAGACGACGATCCGAACCATTCGGGCGCCATGCTCTTCGTCGAGCGCTGCGGCTCCTGCCACACGCTCGGGGTCGCCGGCACGCAGGGCTCGACGACCGACGTCGGCGACCGCGAGAACGTCGACGGCCCGAACTTCAACACCCGCGTCGAGAACGTCAAGGACGTCGTCTACGCGATCGAGAACGGCGGCTTCTCGGGCGCGATCATGCCCGAGAACATCGTCACCGGACGCGAGAAGCAGCAGGTCGCCGAGTTCCTGGCGAAGTACGCCGGCAGCGAGGTCGAGACGCGCGCGCCGGCCGGCGGCGGCGGCGAGAAGTTCGAAGGCGGCGACGGATAGTCGCCATCTGCGCGGCGGCGCTGTGCTGGACCTGAAGCTGATCCGCCGCGAGCCCGACGCGGTTCGCTCGGCGCTCGTGCGGCGCGGGCCCGAGCTTGGCGGCGCGGTCGACCGCCTCGTCGCGCTCGACGAGGCGTGGCGTGAGGCGACGCAGGCCGCCGAGGGGCTGCGGGCGGAGCAGAAGGCGGCATCCGACGAGCTTGCCGCCGGCAAGCGCGAAGGGCGCGACGTCTCCCCTCAGCTCGCACGCCTGAAGGAGGTCTCTGCCGAGGTCAAGGCGCTCGGCGAGCGCGCGCGGCAGGCCGAGGCGCAGCTGCTGGAGCTGCTCGGCACGCTTCCCAACCTGCCCGATCCGACGGCGGCCGAGCCGCAGGACGAGGTGCTGCGCGTCGTCGGCGACGCCACGAAGACGGGCCGCGACCACCTTGCGCTGGCGGGCGAGCGGATCGACATGGAGCGCGGCGCGCGGCTGTCGGGGTCGCGCTTCGCCTACCTGCGCGGCGACCTCGTGATGCTCGAGCTCGCGCTCGTGCAGTGGACGCTGAGCATGCTGCGCGGCCACGGCTTCGAGCCGGTGATCCCACCGGTGCTCGTGCGCGAGCAGGCGCTCTACGGCACGGGCTTCTTGCCCGACACCGAGCAGCAGATCTACCACCTCCCCGCGGACGACCTCTACCTGGCGGGCACGAGCGAGGTCGCGCTCGCATCCCTGCACGCGGGCGAGATCCTCGACGCGGCGGACCTGCCGCTGCGCTACGCCGGCTTCTCGCCGTGCTTTCGCCGCGAGGCGGGATCGGCCGGCAAGGACACCCGCGGCATCTTCCGCGTGCACCAGTTCGACAAGGTCGAGATGTTCAGCTTCGTGGCGCCCGACCGCGGCGCCGAGGAGCACGACCGGCTGCTGGCGATCGAGGAGGAGATCATGTCCGCCCTGCAGATCCCCTACCGCGTCGTCAACATCGCGGTCGACGACCTCGGCGCCAGCGCCGCGAAGAAGTACGACATCGAGGCCTGGCTACCGGGCCAGGGGCGCTACCGCGAGCTGACGTCGACCTCCAACACGACCGACTTCCAAGCGCGGCGCCTGGAGATCCGCGTGCGATCGCAGGGCGCCAAGCCGCAGACGCTGCACACCCTCAACGGCACGGCCGTGGCCGTCGGGCGGACGGTCATCGCGCTGCTGGAGAACGGCCAGCGCGAGGACGGATCGATCGCCCTGCCGGCGGTTCTCGGGCCTTACGGCTCGCCTTCGGAGCTGCCGCCCGCGGCCTGACACACGAACGCGTCCGCCGCGGCGCGGTCGGCGAAGATGTCGAACGTCTCTTCGAGGCCGGTGATGTGAAAGAGCCGCAACACGGTCGGGCTGACGCAGACGAGCGCCATCCGGCCCTGCAGCTGGTGGACGCGCCGCAGGCCGGTGAGCAGCACGCTCAGGCCCGTCGAGTCGATGAACTCGACGGCGGTGAGATCCAGGATGAGCCTCGTGGCGCCGGCGTCGATCGCATCCGAGAGGCGCTGCGACAGGCCGGGCGCGGTCGACAGGTGGATCTCCCCGCGAACGACGACGACGTGCGCGCCGCAGGCGGCGGGCTCCTCGCTGAGATCGAATCGTGGGACGACGGGGGACATGCTGCTATCAGACTCTGCACCGTTGCTTGTGTCAATGCGCTACTTGTCGAGGCGAGAGGACCCGGCCGCGCCTCTACAGTCTGATCGTGGCCGAACGCGAGGACGAAGCGCTGACGATCGACGAGCTCGCGCGTCGCATCGGGATGACCGTGCGCAACATCCGCGCGCACCAGTCGCGCGGGCTGCTGCCGGCGCCCGACGTGCGCGGGCGCACCGGCTACTACGGCCCCGACCATGTCGCGCGCCTGGAGCTCATCCAGGAGCTGCAGGCGGACGGCTTCAACCTCGACCTCATCCGCCGGCTGCTCGACGGCGCCGGGGGGTCGAGCAGGGAGGTGCTGCGCCTCAAGCACGCGCTCGGAAGGCCGTTCGGCGCTGACGAGCAACCGCGCACGGTCGATCTGCTCGCGCTCGCCGAGGAGTGGGGCACGACCGATCTGACGCTGCTGGACCGCTCGATCAAGGTCGGGCTGCTGCGCCCGCTCGAGGACGGCAGCTTCGAGCTGACGAGCCCGCGGCTTGCCGACCACGGCCGCGAGCTCGCCAAGCTCGGCATCCCGCTCGAGCGCCAGCTCCAGATCATCGGCCGCGTGCGCGAGCAGGCCGACCGGATCGCCGAGACGTACGTCGAGCTGTTCCTCGAGGTCGTCTGGTCGCCGTTCGAGCGCGCCGGTCAGCCGCCCGAGCGCTGGCCCGAGGTGCACGAAGCGCTCGAGCGCCTGCACCCGCTGGCGGCCGAGTCGGTCGTCGCGATCTTCGGCCTGGCGATGAACGAGGCCGTCGAGCGCGAGTTCGGCCGCCAGGTGCAGCGCATCGCCGACGAGCGGGCGGCTGCAGATCCCGGGCCCGCCCCACCGGCGTAGCTCGTGGCCGCCGAGACGCTCACGCGGATGCAGCTCAACCGCGCGACGCTCGCTCGCCAGATGCTGCTCGAGCGCGAGCCGGTGACGGCGGTCGCCGCGATGCAGCGGCTCGCGGGGATGCAGGCGCAGGAGCCCCGGCATCCGTTCACCGGGCTGTGGACGCGCGTCGAGGGCTTCCGCTGCGAGGAGCTGCTGCAGGCGCTGCACGGACGCGAGGTCGTGCGGGCGACACTCATGCGCTCGACCCTGCACCTGATGAGCGCCGCCGACTACGTCCGCCTGCGGATGGCGCTGCAGCCGAGCAGCGCGGTCGCGCTGCGGGTGCTCGGCGCGCGCTCGGAGGGCCTCGACGTCGAAGCGGTGCTGCCCGCGGCGCGCGCGCTGCTGCAGGGCGGGCCGCTGCCCTTCGACGAGATCCGCGTGCGCCTGGTCGAGGACTTCCCCGACGTCAACGACCGTGCGCTGGGATATGCCGTGCGCACCCTGCTGCCGCTGGTCATGGTGCCAAGCGACGCCGGTCGCTGGGGCTTCGATCGCGTGGCGCGGTTCGCCCTCGCCGGCGAGTGGCTCGGCGAGCCGCTCGCCGCAGACACCCGCTCGCCTGACCGCTCGCAGGGCGCAGGAGGCCTCGAGGCGCTCGTCAGCTCATACCTCGGCGCGTTCGGGCCGGCGAGCGCGAAGGACGTGCAGACCTGGTCGGGCATCGGCGCGATGAAGGCGGTGCTCGAAGGCATGCGCGACTCGCTCGAGGTCTTCGCCGACGAGCGCGGACGCGAGCTGTTCGATCTGCCCGGCGCGCCGCGTCCGGACGCCAGCGTCCCGGCGCCGGCGCGCTACCTGCCCGAGTTCGACAACCTCGTGCTCGCCCACGACGACCGCACCCGCATCATCGCCGACGAGCACCGTCCGCTCGTCACGACGAAGAACCTGCGCGTGCGGGCCACGTTCCTCGTCGACGGCCTCGTGGCCGGCATCTGGAGCGTGGAGGTCAAGCGTCGCGTGGCGACGCTGCGCCTCGAGCCGTTCTCCAAGCTCGGCCGCGACGCCGTCGAGGCGCTCACCGCCGAAGGCCAGGCGCTGCTGCGCTTCGCCGAGCCGGACGCGCGCGAGCACTGCGTCGAGCCGGGATAGAGCCGGCGCTCAGTCCGCGGCGCTGCGCTGCAGCAGCAGTCGTCGCAGCGCCTCCTCGTCGGGCTCGGAGCGAGCCGTCGTCGCGACGAAGTCGATGATCTCGGCGGCGAAGCCGTCAGGGTCGTCGTGGTGGGGGAAGTGGCCGGCACCCGCGAAGATTCGCAGCCGCGTGCCGGGCATGTTCTCGTGCGCGCGCACGCCGTGGCGCGCGGGGATGATCGTGTCGCGCTCGCCCCACAGGATCAGCGTCGGCACGGCCTCGGCGAGGTAGAGCTTGTCCGTCGCGTTGACGCGCTGGCCGCCGGTGTCGATCACCGAGCGCGCGGTGTGGACGAACGCGCGGCGCGCCTCGATGTCCTGCAGCGAGGCGATGCCGCGCGCCATCGCCGTCAGGTCCGAGCCGACGCCCAGGCCGATCCGCCGCATCAGGCCGCCGACCTGCGCGCCGGCGTTGACCAGCGGCTCGGAGGCCAGCAGCGGCAGGACGAGCTCCGCGCCCGGCAGCGCGGCCGCCCGCAGCAGCGGCGTCACCTGGCGGCCGAGGCCGCCGCTGGAGACGAGCACGAGACGATCGACGCGCTCGGGGAACTGGTAGGCCATCTGCATCGCGATCCCGCCGCCGAGCGAGTGGCCCGCGAGCGTCCCGCGCTCGTGACCGAGCGCGAGCATGAGGTCGCGCAGCAGCGACGCGTTCGCGCCGAGCGAGTAGTCGCCGCGCGGCTTGGCCGAGTCGCCATGGCCGAGCAGGTCGGGCGCGAGCACGGTGAACCGCCGCTCGAGCAGCGCGAGCACGGGCTCCCACGCGGCCGACGAGTTCGTGATGCCGTGGACGAGCACGAGCAGCGGCCCGTCGCCGCCGATGCGGTAGCTCAGCGCGTGCCCGTGCAGGCTGATCTCGGCGACCTGCGTCATCGCGTCAGCGCACCTGCACGCCGGAGATCGCGCGTGCGATGACGAGCCGCTGGATCTCCGAGGTGCCCTCGAAGATCGTGTAGATCTTCGCGTCGCGGTGCCAGCGCTCGACGGGATACTCGCGGGTGTAGCCGTTGCCGCCGAGGATCTGGATCGCGCGCTCCGTCGCCCAGACCGCGACCTCGCCGGCCTTGAGCTTGCTCATCGAGCCCTCCGCGGCGGTGAACCTCTGGCTCGTGCGGCCCATCCACGAGGCGCGCCAGACGAGCAGGCGAGCGCAGTCGATCTCCATCTTCATGTCGGCGAGCGTGAACGCGATCGCCTGGTTCTCGATGATCGCGCGGCCGAACTGCCTGCGCGTCTTGGCGTAGTCCAGCGCGAACTCGTACGCCGCGCGCGCGATGCCGATCGCCTGCGCGCCGACGATCGGGCGCGTCGCCTCGAAGGTCTGCATCGCCGCCTGCGACTTCGAGCGCGTGCCCTCGCGGGCGCGGGCGAGCTTGGCGTCGAGCTTCTCCTTGCCGCCGAGCAGGCAGCGGCCCGGGACGCGGCAGTCGTCGAGGAAGAGGTCGGCGGTGTGCGAGGCGCGCAGGCCGTGCTTGGACACCTTCTTGCCCGCCGTCAGCCCGGCCGCGCCGGGAGGGATCACGAAGGCGGCCTGCCCGCGTGCGCCCAGCTCGCGGTCGACGCTCGCGACGACGACGTGGATGCTCGAGATGCCGCCGTTGGTTGCCCACGCCTTCTGGCCGTTGAGCACCCATTCGTCCTTGGCCTCGTCGTAGCGCGCGGTCGTGCGCAGCGCGGAGACGTCCGAGCCGGCGTCGGGCTCCGAGACGCAGAAAGAGGCGACCTTGACGTCCTCGGGAGCGCCGAAGCACTGCGGGATCCACTCGCCCATCTGCTCCGGCGTGCCCGAGCCGAAGATGCTCGCGACGGCCAGCGCCGTGCCCATGATCGACATGCCGATGCCCGCGTCGCCCCAGAAGAGCTCCTCGTTGACGATCGGCATCGTCAGCCCGGTCGGGTCTGCCCAGAACTGCGCGAAGCCGTCGAAGCCGTAGAGGCCGATCTTCGCGGCCTCCTGGATGATCGGCCAGGGCGTCTCCTCGCGCTCGTCCCACTCGGCCGCCGCCGGGCGCAGGACGCCGGCGGCGAAGCCGTGGACCCACTCGCGGATGTCGCGCTGGTCGGAGGAGAGCTCGAGCGAGAACGCTCCCTGCTCGGCGTCGGTGGTCGCCATCCGTGGCAGGCTAGACGAGCGCCAAGCCCGGCCCGGGGGTCGCCGCGGTCATGGGCCCGCCCGTCCGAGCTCGCGCAGGCACGACGGGCACAGGCAGTCCTCATAGCGGGCGGCGAGCTGTGCGCGCAGCTCGCCGCTGAGCGTCAGCTCCGCGCACCAGCATCCGCCGCGCGCGATCGCGCACCCGAACGCCGCATCGCAGCGCGGGCAGCGTTCGGCATCGGGCGCCGCGGGGCGGCCCACTAGGACTTGAGCTTGCTCTGCAGCATGTCCTTCGAGCGCTCGTAGGCCGCCACGCCGTCCTGGTCGATGGCGGGGACCCTGAGCAGCGGAGGAAAGCCCATCACCCACGCCGCGACATCGCGGACCGCGTCCTTGTAGGCGCGCTCGCTCTGCAGGCCGTGGAAGCCGAAGGTCTTTGAGGCCAGGCCGTAGCGCCACTTGTCCGTCTTGGGCGCATGCTCGCGGCAGAGCTCCTTGTACTCCTTGACGTCGAAGCCCAGCGGGATCTCGGCCGGGTACGCGTCGAGCGTCGTCAGCCGGGCTGTCGTGAAGTGCAGAACCTCGTCGACCTCGACGAGCGTCCCGGTCTCCATGTGCACGAGCACCGCCGGGTAGGGCATGACCAGGCGGCAGGACTGCAGGACCGGGGTCAGGCCCCGGAGTCGCGTGAAGGTCTGCTCGAGCGCCGGTACGCCGATCTCGGCGCGCTGCATGACGTCGGCAATCCCCGAGTTGTCCGCGATGTAGCCCACGGCGAGATGGCCGGGCTCCGATGCCCATTCGAACGTGTGCGGCTCGAGCTCGATGCCGTCCTTCGCCGCCGCCTCGGCGAACGACTCCTCCCAGGCCTCCAGTTCCGCCATCTGCGTCCTCCCGTTTGAATCCTCCGAGCGCGTGCTGCCGGCGCGCAACCCCCAGTGGTCGCACTCGCCTAAACGTAGTGCAGGTGCGCCACGGATCACGGCGCGGGAGTCCCGAGCTGGTCGAGGACCCCGCGCGTAGGCGAGGCGCATGCCGTTCGCGACGCCCTTGATCGCTAGCGCGGATGCTCCTCGAGCTCGGCGGGAGGGCAGTCGATCTCCTCCTCGACCACGGTGAACGGCGCGCGTACGAAGCGCGCGACCTTCTCGCGCGACACGAGCCGGCTGAGACGGTGCGTGGCCACGCCGTAGAGCACGATGTCGCCGGCGCTGACGCTGCGCGGCAGCTCGCGGCCGTTGCGCGCGGCCGCCGCGAGACCGCCGCCGAAGAGGCCCGCGTAGACGGTGGCCAGCCCGGCGTAGGCGCCCAGCGGGCGTGGATCGGCTGGGCTGATGAAGTGCAGTGAGGTGGGAAGGCTCAAGGCTTTCGCAGATACCCGCCGGTTGGCCCCGGACACGCGCAGTGGACAAACGGGCGTGCTGCTGCAGCGTTCAACACTGCGGCGCGCGAGGTGTAGCCTGGCGCTTTCTCCGGGCGAGCGATTGGGGGGGCGGATGGCGACCGACGGCACGAAGGCTCCGAGGCGCAAGCGGGCTTCGAGCACGGGCCCGTCGCCGTCTGACGGTGACGACGGCTCGCAGGGCGGGGGCAACACCCGCGACGAGCAGGCGCTCGAGGAGCTGCTGCGCGTCCTGACGGCCGCCCGCGACGGCGACTTCTCCGTGCGCCTGCGCGCGCGCCGGCGCGACGTCATCGGCGACGTCCAGCATCGCTGCAACGAGCTCATCGCGTTGAACTCGCGCCAGGCGAAGGAGCTCGCCCGCGTGAGCCGGATCATCGGCCGCGAGGGCCGCATGACCGAACGCGTGTCGCTCGGCACCGTCGACGGCACCTGGAACGACACGGTCGAGTCGGTCAACGCGATGATCGACGACCTCGTCCGCCCGACGACGGAGGTCTCGCGCGTCATCCAGTCTGTCGCCAAGGGCGACCTCAGCCAGAAGATGGCGCTGACGATCGAGGGCCAGCCGGTCAAGGGCGAGTTCTCGGCGATCGGCACGACGGTCAACGAGATGGTCGATCAGCTCAGCTCCTTCGCCGACGAGGTCACGCGAGTGGCGCGGGAGGTCGGAACGGACGGAAAGCTCGGCGGCCAGGCGCAGGTCAAGGGCGTCAGCGGCACGTGGTACGACCTGACCGAGAACGTCAACTCGATGGCCGCGAACCTGACCGACCAGGTGCGCCAGATCGCGACGGTCACGACGGCGGTCGCCAACGGCGACCTGTCGCAGAAGATCACCGTGCCGGCGCGCGGCGAGATCCTCGAGCTCAAGGACACGATCAACACGATGGTCGACCAGCTGTCGTCGTTCGCCGACGAGGTCACGCGCGTCGCGCGCGAGGTCGGCACGGAGGGTCAGCTTGGCGGCCAGGCGGAGGTCAAGGGCGTCAGCGGGACGTGGCGCGACCTGACCGAGAACGTGAACTTCATGGCCGGCA
>Ga0136610_1000553_pt1 | contig 11400 bp, 10 predicted proteins | sample AntDrymUQ1342206_2_FD_104804 | JGI IMG/M metagenome (GOLD analysis project Ga0136610, IMG submission 104804) | Polar desert sand microbial communities from Dry Valleys, Antarctica - metaG UQ134 (22.06) | ecosystem: Environmental > Terrestrial > Soil > Desert | place: Antarctica: Dry Valley...
AAGGCGCTCGGCGCGGTCAAGCACTCGATCCTCGTCGCCTGCTGGCACATGCTCTCGACCGGGGAGCTCTACCGCGAGCTCGGAGGCGACTTCTTCCGAAAGCGAGACCCCGAGCGGGTCACCGAGCGCCTCGTCGCCCAGCTCGAGGCGCTCGGGCACAGCGTCACGCTGGAGGCGGAGCTGGTGGCGGGCTGAGGGTTATCTTCCTGTCAGAATGCTCTACAAGCGAAGTCACCTCCGAGCGTTTTCAGCGGACCCTGGGACGGCGCCTTCCCGTGATCACTGCCCACTTAAGGTCTTACCGTGCCCAACTGCCACCCCCTCGCAGGTGACCGCTGCTTCGAAGCCCGCTTCGCGCGCGCGTGCCGATGCGAGGGGGGCGTACCGCGAGGGTGAGTCCCAGGCGCAACTTCGATCGCCTGCGCGCCAGGGAAGCCATGCTCGCGCGCGCGGGCCGGCGCGCGCCCCGCGTCGCTCTCCTGGCCCACACCGCCCGGTTGGTCGGTCCCGGTCCGCTGTGGCGGGACGGGCGCCAGCGAAGGCGCCACGGCTTTCCGGGACTCGCCGCTCGGAACGAGGTCTATCGGCGCATATGGCGCGAGGCGGCCGCGGACCTGGGCGCCGACTTCCACGATCTGGGTCGCGGCTTCGTGGAGGTGCGCCGAGGTCGGCGCTCAGCTCGCATCTTCCAGCAGGTCACAACCATCGACGACCCGGTGACGATGCGCATGGCCCTGGACAAGCCGCTCGTGGACCGGCTCTTGGTGGCTGCGGGCGTCAACACCGCCGAGCCCGTCGAGTCCGGTTTTGGCGACCCGCGCCCCGCCATCGAGCTGCTGCAGCGGGTGGGTCGCTGCGTGGTCAAGCCGGCGAGCGGCACGGGTGGCGGGGAGGGGGTCACGGCGGACGTTCGCGACCGCGCGGACCTGCTCCACGCACGGCTGCGCGCCGCCCGCTTCGACGACGTGCTCCTTACCGAGCCGCACGCTTCGGGGCCGCTCTACCGCCTGTTGCTGCTCGCTGGCGAGCTGCTGGACGTCATCGTCGACAGGCCTCCGCACGTCGTCGGCGACGGCCGGTCGACGGTCGAGGAGCTCATCGCCGCCGAGAACCGTCGGCGGATGGACGCCGCCGGCGAGGCGGGCCTCGAGCTTTTGGAGCTCGACCTCGACACCGCCCTGACGCTTCGCCGTGCCGGCCTGGCGCTGCGAGCCCGTCCGGCCGAAGGACGCGAAGTGGCCGTCAAGTCGGTGACGAACGACCGCCGCCTCGAGGACAGCCACACCTACCGTGCCGAGGTTCATCCCGAGGTGCTCCGGCAGGTCGCCGCGGCGCAGCGCGCGCTCGGTCTGCGACTCGTCGGCATCGACGTGATCGCTCCTCGCATCGACCGGCCGCTGGCCGAGACCGGTGGGGTCGTTATCGAGGTGAACGGGACGCCGGGCATCCATCGCCACTACCAAGTCGCCGAGCGGGGCGCCGCGACGCCCGTTGCGCTGCCAATTCTCGAGTATGTGCTCGGCTAAGGTATCGGGCCTGACCGTGCCGAGGGAGAGTGAGTCCAGGGCCGTAGCGTCGATCCGCGAGCGCAGCTTTACCGCCCGCAGGGCTTTGTGCACAGTCGCGACGGGCTAACCGAGCAGTCCCTCGGGTCGGTCGAGGAGTACGGCGAGTTTGAGTTTGTGGACCCGTCCTCCAGGATTAGCGGTCCGCGGCAAAAGGAGCAGGCGCTCTCCAAGTCACGGGCGGACGTGCCTGTCGAGGAGCTCCACGATCTGGTGGCAATGGCGAAGGACGATGACCTCAAGCTCACGCTCGGCGACCTCGACGCACCGTTACGGACGCGAACGCTGCCGCCGAGTACCTAGAGTCGATCCGCTCGGCAGACGGCGTTGTCTGCCCGAAGTGCGGGGGAGTCCGAGCGCGAGCCCTACCGGCTCACGAGTTAGAAGCGCCGACTCTGGAAGTGCCGGGCCTGCCGGAAGCAGTTCACGGTCACGGTCGGGACGATTGAGCATGTACCGTAACCCGTAGAACTTGAGGACGGCGGTCCTCCCGCCTCGTCCGCTCCCACTGGGAGCGTGCGGGGTGATCGAAGTCCACTACGAGACAGGAGGAACCGCCATGAGGACCGTAACGTCCGAGCAGGTCGCCTTGCCGGAGCAGGCGCAGCGAGCCGAGCTGCCCGAGCATGTGCAGGAGGCTCTCGGCGGGCTCGCCGGCGCCGCCAAGCCGGCCCTCTCCGGGGATTATGGGCAGCTCAGCCCGCGCCGCGGTTCCACGAAAACGAGCGGAGACACTTTTTTCGCAGGTCTCCGTCGGCTGTCAATCGCGATTCCGGAGCGATCACGGCTGGGCTGGCACCCGTGGAGAAATTAGCCGCCTTGCGGCGCCGACCAAGCGGTCGTGCGATGACAGATCGTGCACCTTGTCGAGTGGGCGCCTCGACGTCCTCCACCCGGCGAAGCCGAGACGGCGAACGATTGCGCTCAGGGGCCCGAGGGCCGCCGCTCCAGTCGCTCGAGCACTTCGGCGGCGGCGGTCGGGCGCTTGCCGCCGAAGCCCTCGGCCAGGTCGAGAGCCGCGACGAGCCGAAGCCGGCGCATCGCGCCGCTCGTCGCCGCCGCCTCAACGTTCGCGGCCTCGAGCAGGGCGCCCGAGGCCTCAAGCTCGTCGGCGCGCCGCTCGGCATGGAGAGCGAGGGAGCAGAGGACGCGCTCCGCTAGCGCGGCGAAGGGAATCTCCTCACCCGGCCCTGCAATGCTCGCGGCTACTGCGTCCTCCAGGCCATGGCGGCGGGCCCCGAGCATCATCTCCGTCACGAGGGCGTCACGTCCCTTCATGTAGACGCTTCGCAGCAGCTTGACGCGGGCGGCCGCCCCCGCCGGGGCGTCGATCGCGCTGACGGCGAGGCCGATCGGCTCGGCCAGATCTCGAAAGGAGGCGGCGCCAGCACCCGCCGCGAGGATGGGAACGGCTCCGCCCGAGGCGGCGACACCGCCGAGGACCGCCGCGTCAACGTAGCGAGCACCCGCGGCGTGGACCGTCTCGCTCGCGCGCTCCTTGTCCTCGGGGGTAGCGGTGGCAAGATCAACGTAGAGGGCATAGGGGGCGAGCGTATCCGCCGCCTCGATAGCGACCGAAGTGGCAGCCGACCCCGGCACGCACGAGAGCACGACATCAGCATCGCGCACTGCCTGCGCGACTGTCTCCACAGCCCGCGCGCCCACGCTGGAGATCCGGGCGCGCGCGGCCGCCGATCGCTCGCCGTCGGCCCACCGCCTGCTGAAGGCCCGCGGAGGCTTCGCACCCCCGGATCGCAGTACGGCCGCGAGCGTCGACGCGAGCTCGCCGAAGCCGATGAAAGCGAAGTCGGGCGATCCCCCCGTGGCGTTCACGTCCGGCTACCCCGGACGCGGGAGACCAGCCGGCGAGCTATCGAGCGGGCCAACCCCGGAAGGCGAGAGCGCGCGCGGTGAAACGTCGGCCCCGGGTCGGAGAGGCGCCACATCGGGAGGTGCCAGCGACGGAGCAGGCTAAGCACCCAGCCAACCAGCGTCAGCTCCCCAGCCGAGCGGTACTGCAGGAAGGCCTGCGCGTCGTCGAGCGGAGTCCACATCCGGACGCCCAGCTTGTAACCGTGGATCGGCTCGACCGGCAGTCCGGCGGCGCGCCGGTACGCGATAGCCGGGATGTCGATGCCGGCCAATCTAACTATCTCGTTGGCCAGCGTAAAACGATGATTGCACTCGATGATCTTCCAGGTCCCATCGCGCGAGTCGCGCTTGAACTCGACGTTCCCCACTCCGCGCAGGCCGACGCCCTCGAGGAATCGAAACCCGACCTCAGCCACCTCGGGCTCCCACACCGTCTCCTGGTAGCAGGTCAGCCCGAACCTGATCGGATACTGCCGGAGCTTGTGCTTCGTGAAGTGAAACAGCGGCGTGCCGTCTGGCAGGAAGTAGGAGTAGTAGGAGCAGAACTCCTCGTCTCCGCCAGGGACTATCTCGGTGACGAGCATCTCGATCCCCATCTCGACGGCCACGTCGAACCATCTCATGAGCTCGGCAGGGTCATGCGCCACGTACACCTTCGCTGAGACGCCCACGAGCTGCGCGAAGAGGTGCGATTGAAGGGGCTTCAGAGCGCACGGATAGTCGAAGGCCCGCGCGGCGGCTGCCGCCTCGTCGAGCGTGCGGACGGCTGCGGTCCTCGGAGTGGGGATCCCCGCAGCCCTGGAGAGCGTGTAGGTGCGCTCCTTGTCGAGCATCGCAAGCAAGACCTCGTCGTTTGCCTCGACCGGCCGGTAGCCCCAGCCCTCGAGGAGGGGACGGTTGCGAGCGACGACCTCGAGGCTCTCGTCATCGCAGGGCAAGAGCACCGCGCCGCGGGGCCCCTCCTCGAGCCACTCGAGGTAGCGCTCGCTCATCCCCTTCGCCCGCGGGATGAGCGCGAAGGACGCGCAGGCGCGCGAGGCCTGTACTGGGTCTAGGTCGTCACCGGCCGCGTGTACGTCGATCTCAAGCGCCGCCAGGCTTCGGGCGGCGGATACCGCCATATGGTCGCCGCCGAGCAGGAGGGCTGCCGGGAGCGCGGTACGCCTTGCGTTAGTGCGCTTCGTTGCCATTCCGAACGGAGCGTGCTCGGAGGCTCGTTGAGCGGTCAAGCCTGATCTACCATGACGCCGCTGTCGCCGAGCACGCGGTCGACCCACGCGTTCGAGAACTCCCCACGTGCCACCGCCGCCGTGTAGTCCGACTCGGAGGCCGCCTGGCGCTTGAGGCGCGCGAGCAGCTCCTCCGCTATCTCGCGGGGCACCACCACCACCCCGTTGAGATCGCCGACGATGAGGTCGCCCGGTCGTACGACGATGCCGCCGGCGGATATGGGATGGTTGATCTCGCCCGGCCCGCGGTGGAGCGGACCGATCGGCGTGACGCCCCTGGCGAAGACCGGGAAGTCGCCAAGCGCGCGGATCCCCGGCAGATCGCGCACGAGGCCGTCGACTAGGAAGCCGGAGATCCCCCGGTGGCGCGCCTTGGTCGACACCAGGTCTCCGAGCACGGCGGTCATATGCGAGCCGCTCGTATCGACCACCACGACATCGGCCGGTTCCGCGATGTCGAGCGCCTTGTGGACCATCAGGTTGTCGCCTGGATAGACCTTGACCGTGCAGGCGGGGCCAAGCAGACGTAGCTGCGGCTCGGTGAGCGAGGAGATGCCTAACTCCATCGTATAGAGCCGGTTCATGAGGTCGGAGATCGCCGGCGTCTCGAAGGCGCCGATGCCCGCGACGACGTCAGGGGGCGGGCGGTCGATCCGGCGGCGGATGCGAAACCCCGGACCCGGGTGTATCGACGCGGACTTCGGCTTGTTGACCGTTGAGGGAGGAGTGGTGGTCATCGAGTTTACCCTGTTCTTGTTCGGGAGCCTACGGCACAATCTTTGACGGTAGCCGGCTGCGGAGCACCCCCGCGAGGAAGTCGAAGTCCGCTGGCGCTAGGCGCCGCTCGACGACCGTGTAGACCGCCACGTAGACGACCACGCCGGCCGCGAGCGCAACCGCGAGGATACCTTGGAGCACAAACATGGTTATGGCCATCGCGAACCCGGCCACGAACGGCGATCCGATCGTGGCGGTGACGCGAAGCGCGCCGACAGCGCGAAGTGAGGTACGTAGCGCCAGCGCCGCGATGACCAGCTCGGTAACGAGCATGCCCAGAGCGGCTCCCGCCGCCCCGAGCGGGGGGATGAGGAGGAGGTTCAAGGCGACGTTGACTACGAGTGCCAAGCCGAAGTAGAGGGCGAGGCTGCGTGGATCCAGCCGCGAGGAGATCAGCGTCGTGCTGAGCAGCACGATTCCGAGTACCACGACCGTGGGCCCCAAGAGCCGGAGGGCGGCCTCCGCCTGAGTGAAGGACTCTCCGAACAGCAGCTTCAGAAGAGGGCTCGCGAGCACCACCAACGTGATCCCGCTGGGAACGAGCAAGGCGAGCGACAGCTTGATCGAGCGCTGGAAGACCGTGCGTATCGTGGGGTCGCTGCGGTCGTCCAGATAGGTATACATGGCCGCGAAAGCGCCCTGGAGCGCCGCCGATATGAATAGCGTCGCCTCGAGCAGGCGATAGGCGGCCCCGTAATGGCCGACGACCGTCGGGGTCGCGAGCGCGGAGAGCAGCAGGAAGTCAATCCGAGCGATGCCGGCCGAAAGAAGCTCCTGGGTAGCGAAGGGAAGGCTCCGGCGGCGAAGGTCCCGCCGGGCCGCGCGTGGTAGCTGGAGGCGCGGAAGCCGCACGTGCCGGGCGAGCAACGCCAGCGCCATGACGAACCCGGTGGCGGAGCCGACGGCGTACATCACGGTGACCACCACGACCCCATAGCCTGCGAGGAGGGCCGCAACGCCAAGCCCTGCCGTCAGGATGCGCTGCGTCGCCAAGGCGACGCCGATGAGCTCGGCGCGCTCCACCGCGTTGAACGCCGCAAAGATCGTATAGCTCAGCGTGTCCAGCAGGAGAGCGGCCGTGAGCACATAGACGGCGGTCCGCGTGGCCTCGTCGTACCCGAGCAGCCACACGAGCAGCGACGAGACGGCAATCACTGGAACCGCGCGCACAAGCTTGAGGGTTAGGACGTTGAAGAAGCAGCGGTCGAGCTCAGTGCTGTCCCGCGCGACGCGGCGCAGGAAGTAGGCGTCGAATCCCATCTCGATCAGGCTCGTAGCTATCTCGCACCATGCCAGCGCGAACACGAGAACGCCCAGCGCCGCCGCGCCCTCCTCGCGGGCGAGCACGGCGATCAGGGCCAGGGAGGCGAACTTGCTTACTAGCTCGGCGACAGCGCGGATGGTGGTGTTCCTCGCCACGCGAGCCGCCGCGCCGCGGGCCGCCCTGCCTTCGGCCGGCGGGACGCTCAACGGGCGTCAGGGTCGCCGAGCCCGCAGGCTGCGTGCGCGGTGCATCACCGCGCGGGCGACGGCCCGGGTGCCGATGGCGGGCGGCCCGAGCCGCGCGAGCAGCGCGCCGGTGGGGACGAGGACGCTCTGTAGGGCCCGCCGATCCGGCCACAGGCGGTTTAGCAACTCGTTGTCGGGCGCGCTGCACGAGTCGACGACGCTCGCCGCCACGTGGTCATGGAAGACATCGATCGCGTCGACCTCGAGGAGGACCCCCGGCGAGAAACGCGACCATGCGCGATCGTAGGCGACCTTGAAGGCGAAGAGGACATCCCCGTCAGAGACGTTGCACTGCATAGCCAGAGTCCTACCTCCGGCCTCGAGTGCGAGGATCTGCAGTAATCCCCGCGCGCTCATCTCGGTGCACATCCGCCGAAAGAACGCGGCGTCGCGGCCGGTGCTCGCGAGCGCGGTACCGCCCTCGCCCTTCCAGCTTCGAAGCTCGAGCTCGAGAAAGGCGTCGTAGGCGGCGGGGTTGGCGGAGCGATCGACGGTTTCGACCTCCCCTCCGACTTCTCGCTCGAGCGCCCTACGCTGGCGGCGAAGATCCTTTCGTCGCTTGCCTTCGAGGGCCTCCACCAGATAGGTTGACTCGGGGCGTCGCCGCAGCGCCGGGCGCTCGAACTCGGCGTACACTCGGGGCGACAGGCGCTGGGCCGCGAGGGCCGACATCAGCGCGGCGCTAACGGGTCCGGACGGATCGAGCGGGTCGAGGATGAGCGCCGCTGCGCGGCGCTCGCGAGCGAGGCGTTCCGCCAGCGCCGCCGCCGCGAGATCGAGGCGGTCGCGGTCGACGAGCGGGGTCGCAAGGAACGCATACTCGGGCAGCCAGGGGGCGAGACAGGGCAGCGGCAGGGGTCCGAAGCGCCGCGCCCGACGCAGGGGCAGGCACGCGATCCACTCCTCGCCCTGGTCGGCTACGAGGAGAGTCGCGGGATGGCCGCGCTCCTCCACGGCGGCAAGCACGAACTCAGGCCTGAAGAAGGGGTTCGGCTCCGCCGCGCGGTCGGCGAGCCGCCGCCAGGCCTCGCGGTCTGCCGTCCCCAAGGCGTCCGTACGCAGCGTTCGGGCGCGTGCGGGCGCGTCCGCGGAAGAAGGCGCGAGACTGGTCACCGGGGTCGAGGCATCCGTGGGGGGGACAGGCGGCGCGGGGCGAATCATCACTCGGAGGCCGCAGGCGCACCACCGCCCGCATGCCGTGTACTCGCGAGGCTAGCTCAAAACGGCGGTCGCCGCAAACGCCTGTGCTCCCCCAAAATGAGGGTTTCCGCGCGTTCTGGTGGGATCATGATGCCAGGTGAGACACCCACAGTAGTACTCCGTCAAGTCGGCACCGGTGACGCCTTGAGGTAGGCGGTCTTGCGCGGCAGCCTGCGCTTGCAGGTGGGACAGGTTCCGCTCCAGCAGGCGACCAGTTGCTGGAGCTCGCGCAGGACGCGGAAGAGGGTCAGGTCGCCGCAGGGACTTTTGGGTTGCGCCGCTCGAGCGTGAGGAAGGCGTGCGCCACCGAGACGAGCGTCACGTGGTGGTGCCAGCCCTGGTAGGAGCGCCCCTCGAAGTGGTCGAGCCCGAGGCAGTCCTTGAGCTCGCGGTAGTCGTGCTCGATCCGCCAGCGGAGCTTCGCGAGCGCGACGAGCCGCTCCGGCTCTGCGTCCTCGGGCAGGTTTGAGAGCCAGTACTTGGCGGGCTCTGCCTGGCCCTGCGGCCACTCGCAGATGAGCCAGCGGACGGGCAGCTCCGAGTCCTTGGCCTGGCGGCGGAGCTTGACGTTCGCCGGGCGCACGCGCAGGAGCAGGAAGCGCGATGAGAGCGGCTCGCCGTCGGAGCCCTCGCGCCAGCTCACCTCCACCGCCTGCTCGGCGCCTTCGGCGAGCGCGAGCTCTCTGAGCGAGGACGGCTTCTCGCGGTAGCACGGGCGGGGCGGGCGCCCCGTGCCTCGGTAGTCGGGCGTGGCGGGACGGACGCCCTCCGCGTAGGCCGAGGTCTGGCCCTTTACCTGCAGCACGTAGCGAAGCTCGCGCTCGTCGAGCCCGGAGCGGAACTCGGTGATGTCGCCGTAGGCTGCGTCTGCCAGGATCGGCGGCGACTCGAGGCCCCACCCGCGAAGCTCGTCGAGCATTCGAAGCGCGAGCCTCCACTTGGGCTCGTGGCGCACCTCCTCCGCAACGCCGGCCTTGCGGCGGCGCTCCTCGTCTGAGTCCCACTCCTCGGGCAGGAAAAGGCGCCAGTCGAGCGGGCAGGAGGCCTCTTCGGGTGGCCGCCGAGATCGACACGCCGAGCTGGCAGTTCGAGACCTTGCCGAGCGCGCCGCAGTACTGGCGCGCGACCCCCACCGAGTGGCGGCCGAACTTTGGAAAGCCGGTGTCGTCGACGATCCAGGCGGCGGGCTCGAGCTCCTCGGACATCCTGCGGGCGAGGCGCTCTCTAACCGCGCCCCAGTCCCACGGCGACTGGTTGACGAACTGCTGCAGGCACTGCTCGTCGCCATCCTCGAGCCGAGCCGCCATCGGCTCGATCGACTTGCGCCTGCCGTCGAGCATCAGCCCGCGCACGTAGACCTCGCCCCAGCGGCGCTGATCCTTGCGCGGCATCGGCTCAAACACCTCCGAGGCGAAGTCGACGAGCCTGCCCCGGATCCTCGCGAGCTCCCTCGGCTTCAGCCCGGCCACGTCCTCCATTGTCACCCTCCCCGACTCGACGGCGGTCGGGGATGAGGAATTCGCTGCTCAGCGGCGAAGTCCTGCGGGAGCTAACGGAGTACTAATAGGGGCCTGTCCAACAACTGCTCTCGGCGGTCGGTCAGTTAAGCGAGACGGCGAACGACCAGGAAGAGCCCCAGGACGTGGTGTAGGAGATCGCCGGTAGGGACAGCTTCTCACGCCGCTTGGAGTTCCGCTACCTCCTCGTGCTCGGAGCGATGGAGCCGCTCCTCGAGGAGCGGCTCCATCGACGCCGCGGAGAAGTAGCGTCTCCCCACGAGCCACTCGTCTCTTTGAAGACGGCCGGGATGTCAAGGGGCCCTTCTTGTTGGATGCCCTCCTTTCGGGCGTGGGCAGCGGGGTGCTGAGATCTCTTTCGGCGCTTGGCGGCGCACGTGGTCGGGTTGCAGCTGTCCCGGCTTCTCAGATCGTTTGTGGGCCGTCAGGCGGCCAGACGAATGGAGGAGCTTGCCGGGACAGGGTCGGTGGCGCGAGAGGCGCTCGGCTTGAACGGCTCTTGCAGCGACAAGACGTGCCAGGCGGCGATGAGGACCTTGCGCGCGACGGCGGCCTTGGCGGGGTTGGACTTGGCGTGGCGGCGCTTGATGTCGGTGTAGAGGGCGTGCCACGGGTTGTTCGGCCGCCAGGCCTGCTGGGCGGCCTCGACCGCGGCCCAGCGCAGCGTGTTGGGCCCCGCCTTCGAGAGCCGCCCGGTGCGCGAGCTCTGCCCGGACTGCTTGACCGTCGGGATCAGGCCGGAGTAGCCGACGAGCTTGCCCGCGGACGGGAACCGCGAGACGTCACCGATCTCGGCGGCCAACGTGAGCCCTAGTAGCTCGGCGACGCCTGGAATGGTCATCAGTAGCTGGACGCGCTCGTCGGCGCGCGCGTGTGGTCGCAGCTCTCGCTCGAGCGGCGCAAGCTGGCGATCGAGGTCGTCGATGACGCCGAGCAGCGTGGCGATCGACTGCCGCCAGACCTCGGGGACACCGTGTTCGGCGAGCTCGTCCAGGGCTCCCGGCTTGCGCAGCGCGGTGAGGTTGCGCCGCAGCCCCCACTGGGTCTGCAGCCCGAAGGTGCGGTTGATCGCCGAGGTGCGCAGCCGGACCAGATGTGAGCGTCGGCGCAGCCGCTCTCGATTCGCGCGCTCCTCGACCGAGGGCACCCACACGTTCGGCGCGAGGTCGCGGCGAACGAGCTCGGCCAGCACGCGGGCGTCGACGCGATCGGTCTTGCAAGCCAGGGGTGCGATGGCCTTGACCTTGCGTGCGTCGGCGATCTGGAACACTCCACCCGCACGCCTGCAGGCGGTCGCGAACCCAGACGGCACCGCTCATCATCTCGATGCAGCCGCGAACGTCGGGGCCGAGCCGGCTCACCAGTGCGGCGAGGCCGTCTTCGTCAGCGGCGATGGCGCCCTCCGCCAGCTCACCTGCCTCATTGAGTGAGCACCACGCCGCTCTGCGCGTGCCCCAGTCGATGCCGAGATACTGCATGTGAGCCTCCTCACGTCGAACCGGTTGTCAGCAAGCGCCGAGTGTCTCGACGCGGGGAGGCGCCAGCGCCGCCACGGCGGCCGGCGGTCCTTCATGACAGTCGTTCTGCTCGATGGCCACGCAGGTGGCCAGGCGCACGAGCGCCCGGTCGTTGGGGAAGATGCCGACGACATCGGTGCGCCGACCGATCTCGCGGTTGAGCCGCTCGAGCGGGTTGGTCGAGCGGAGCTTGCGGCGGTGGTTGGCGGGGAAG
>Ga0136610_1000557_pt1 | contig 11365 bp, 13 predicted proteins | sample AntDrymUQ1342206_2_FD_104804 | JGI IMG/M metagenome (GOLD analysis project Ga0136610, IMG submission 104804) | Polar desert sand microbial communities from Dry Valleys, Antarctica - metaG UQ134 (22.06) | ecosystem: Environmental > Terrestrial > Soil > Desert | place: Antarctica: Dry Valley...
CGTCATCAGCCTGATCGCCGCGACCAAGACGCGGACCGGCCTTGAGGTCTACGCCCGCCTCGACGAGAACGCCTACCCCGACAAGGTCCAGGTCACCGACGAACAACTCGCCGCCGTCCGGCTAACCCGACACGAGTTCCACGGCGAGTGGAACTACACCATCCAACCAGCACCTAAATAAACGACGCTTCCTTAGGCCCGTGGCCGGTGATCCCCGCCCCCCCAGGGGCGAAGATGGTCCGGCCGGCGCCTCTTGGAGGCATGGACGGCGACGTGGAGGAGGCTTACGATGGACGCCGTGACGGCGACCACGCAGATGACCGCGACGGAGTTCCTGGCGCGCCCTGAGGAACCGAACTGCCGGCGCTGCCAGCTCATCGACGGTGAGCTCGTGATGCACGAGCCAACGCGGATGCACAACGGTTCCCAGGGCTGCGTGTACTGGGCCTTGACCGAATGGGCCCGCGCGGCCGCCGGCCGAGGATGGGTGGGCCTGCCGCTCGACGTCCGGCTCGACGAGCGCAACGTGTACGGACCTGACGTCGTCTGGTACCGCGACGGCCGCGCACCGCGTCGCGAGGATCCCGCGCCGTATCCCGTCCCCGACCTCGCCGTCGAGGTCCGATCGCCGTCGACGTGGCGTCTCGACATCCGCGTCAAGAAGGCCACCTACGAGCGCCACGGCGTCGCGGAGCTGTGGCTCGTCGACACGTCGGCCGACGTCGTGCTCGTCTTCCGTCGGAGCCTCATCGAAGGTGGCTCGGCACCGGCCGTGGCACAGTTCGACGTCAGCCTCGAGATCGGCCCCGACGAGAAGCTCACCTCGCCCCTGCTGCCGGGCTTCGAGCTGTCCGTCGCCGAGATCTTCGAGCTCTAACCGCCGAGGACCTCCATCGCGATCGCCGCGACCTGCGTCGGGGTGCGCCCGACGCGCACGCCGACGGCCTCAAGCGCCGCGATCTTCGCCGGCGCGCCGCCGCTGGAGCCCGAGACGATCGCGCCGGCATGGCCCATCGTCCTGCCGGGCGGGGCGCTGACGCCGGCGATGTAGCCGACGACCGGCTTGGACACGTGTTCGGCGATGTAGGCCGCCGCCTCCTCTTCCGCGGAGCCGCCGATCTCGCCGCTCATGACGATCAGCTCCGTCTGCGGGTCGGCCTCGAACAGCGCGATGACGTCGACGAAGCTCGAGCCCGGCACCGGGTCGCCGCCGATGCCGACGATCGTCGAGTTGCCGAAGCCGCGCTGCGCCAGCTCGTTGCCGATCTGGTAGGTCAGGGTCCCCGAGCGCGAGACGACGCCGACGTTGCCCTGCTTGAAGAACTGCGCCGGGATGATCCCGACGTTGGCCTCGCCCGGAGACAGCACGCCCGGGCAGTTGGGCCCGATCAGCCGCACCCCGGGATTGCGCTGCAGGGCGTTGTAGACGAGCAGCTCGTCGTGCGCCGGGATGCCCTCGGTGATGGCGATGATCGTCGCGATCCCGGCATCCTCGGCCTCGAGTATGGAATCCGCGGCGAACTTCGCCGGCACGAAGATCATCGCCGTGTTGGCGTCGGTCGCGGCGACCGCGTCGCGGAACGTGTCGAAGACCGGGATGCCCTCGACGTCGAGGCCGCCCTTGCCGGGCGTGACGCCGGCCACGACCTGCGTGCCGTAGCTGCGGTTGTTGAGGGCGTGGTAGGAGCCCTCGCGGCCGGTGATGCCCGACACGCACAGCCGCGTCTGGTTGCCGACGATGATGCTCATGCCAGCGCCCGCGCCAGCTCGACGACGCGCGCGGCGGCGCCGTCCATGGTGCTCTCCGCGTGGACGCCCGGCAGGTTCGCCGCCTGCAGCAGCTCGCGTGCCTCGACGTCGTTCGTGCCGTCCAGGCGCACGACGAACGGCACGGCGGGCTCAAGCGTCCGCACCGCCTCGATCAGGCCGCGCGCGACCTCGTCGCAGCGCGTGATCCCGCCGAAGACGTTGAACAGCACGGCTCGCACCTTCGTGTCCGAGAGGATGACCTCGACCGCCGCCGTGATCGACTCGGCCTTCGCGCCGCCGCCCGCATCGAGGAAGTTCGCGGGCGCGCCGCCCGCCTGGGCGACGACGTCGAGGGTGCTCATGACCAGGCCGGCGCCGTTGCCGAAGATCCCGATGTCGCCGTCGAGCTTGACGTAGGTCAGGCCGCGCTCGGTGGCCATCGCCTCCTGCGGGTCGATGTGGCCGGGGTCGGTCAGCTCGGCGTTGTCCGGATGGCGAAAGAGCGCGTTGTCGTCGAGCGTGACCTTGGCATCGAGCGCGATGACGGTGCGATCGGGCGTGATGACGATCGGGTTGACCTCGACGAGCATCGCCTCCTCGCCGGCGAAGACCTCGTACATCTGGCCCAGCAGCGCGGCGACCGGACGCACGACGTCGGCTGCCACGCCCGCCTCGAATGCCAGGCGCCGGCCGTGGAAGGGCCTAAAGCCGATCAGCGGGTCGACGTGCAGCGTTGCGATCGCCTCCGGCTCCTCGTCGGCGACGGCCTCGATGTCCATCCCACCGCGGATCGACAGCATCACGAGCGGCTTCTTCGCCGCGCGATCGAAGACGATCGCGGCGTAGTACTCGTCCTGGATGTCGGTCGCCCGCTGGATCAGCAGCTCGTGGACCGTCAGCCCGCGGATGTCCATCCCGATGATCGCTGTCGCATGGCCGCGCGCCTCGTCGGCGTTCTTGGCGAGCTTGATGCCGCCCGCCTTGCCGCGCCCGCCGATCTTCACCTGTGCCTTGATCACGCACGGGTAGCCGACCTCCTCGGCGACGGTGACCGCGTCGTCGACGGTGCGCACGGAGCGGCCGGGCAGTACCGGCATGCCGTGACGCTCGAAGAGCTGCTTGCCCTGGTGCTCGAGGAGGTCCATCGGCGCCCGGACAATAGTCCACCGGCGCGAAGTGCGATCATGGCGCCGCAATGGCGCTACCGAAGCAGATCAACCTCGTCACGTTCGACGTCTACGGGACGCTCATCGACTGGGAGCAGGGCATCGTCGACGCGTTCGCCGCGGAGGCAGCCCGCGACGGCTTCACGATCGACCGCGAAGAGCTGATCCGCAACTTCCACGAGATCGAGCGCGACATCGAGAGCGGCTCCTACGAGCTCTACGCCGAGGTGCTGCGCCGCACGGCGGTCGAGATCTCCAAGCGCGTGGACTGGCCGCTGGAGCCCTCGCGCTCGGGCTTCTTGCCCGACAGCGTGCAGCGCTGGCCGCCGTTCAAGGAGACCAACACGCAGCTCAACAAGGTCTGCAAGAAGTTCCAGACCGGGCTGATCTCGAACATCGACGACAAGCTCCTGGGCCAGACGCGGCGCCACATCCCGCACGACTTCGACCTCGTCGTCACGGCCCAGCAGGTGCGCTCCTATAAGCCCGACCTCGCCCACTTCACCGAGTGCGCGCGCCGCATGGGCACGAAGAAGGGCTGGGTCCACATCTCCGCCAGCTACTACCACGACGTCGAGCCGGCCACGAAGAACAAGATCCCCGTGATCTGGGTCAACCGCAACAAGGAGGCGCTCGAGCCGGGGATGAAGAAGCCGACGGCGGAGGTCAAGAGCCTCCTCGAGGCGGTCAGGCTGCTCGGGATCTAGTGATTCGTCCTGTGGATCCACGAGTGAGCGGATTTGCAGGATGGACCACTAGGTAGCGGAGCGCGGCGGAGGAGCGGATGCGCGTCGTCGGCCTGCACCGCGACGTTATCGTGGTCACGAGCCGCATCTGGCAGACGACCTGCACGATCGTGCGCCGCGAGCACGAGTGCTTCGTGATCGACTCGCCGGTGCTGCCCGACGAGCTCGAGATGCTGCCCGCCGTGCTCGAGCACGCCGGCTTTCAGTTCACCGGGCTGCTGGCGACGCACGCCGACTGGGACCACCTGCTCGCCGGGCTGGCGTTCGGCTCCGCGCCGCTCGGCGTCGCCGAGACGACCGCTGCGCGGCTGGCCGCGGAGCCCGGTGCGGCCGCGCGCGAGCTGCGCGCCTTCGACGAGGAGCACTACGTCCAACGTTCCGGGCCCCTGTCGCTCGGCCGGCCGCAGGCGCTGCCGGTTCCGGGGCACTGCGAGATCGGCGATGCGCAGATCGACCTGCACCCCGCCGACGGGCACACGGCCGACGGCATGGCGGCGTGGATCCCGTGGGCGCGCGTGCTCGTGTGCGGCGACTATCTCTCGCCGGTCGAGATCCCGTGGATCTGCGACGGCGGCTCGCGCGCGACGTATCTCGCGACGCTGCGGCGCCTGGCGCCGATCGTCGACGCCTGCGAGCACGTCGTTCCCGGCCACGGCGCGGTGCTCGACCCGGCGCGCGCGGCTGCGATCCTGCGCGAGGACGTCGCCTACCTCGAGTCGCTGCCCGGCGGGGCACTGCCGATCGCGCGGCGCTCCGCGCACCAGCGCGCGATCCACGCCGAGAACCTCGAGCGCCTGTGATCCAGCACGTCGCCCTCGAGCTGCGACCGGACGACGGTGAGGCCTGCGTGCGCTTCTGGAGCCTGCTGGGCTTCGCGCCGGTCGCCGCGCCGCCGTCGCTCGGCGATCGCGCGCTGTGGCTGCGCAGCGGCGCGACGCAGGTGCACCTGCTGTATGCCGACGAGCCGGTGATCGCGTCCGAGGGCCACGTCGCGGTCGTCGTCGAGCACTACCACGCCACCCTCGCCGCGCTGCGCGAAGCCGGCCTGGACCCGCAGCCGCGGACGCGACACTGGGGCTCTGAGCGCTGCTTCGTGCGCTGTCCGGCCGGGCACCGGGTCGAGGTCATGGCCTTCGCTCCCGGCTGAGAGTCCTCCCGCCCGCACGCGCGCCTGGCCGAATCGGCCAGCATGCGGTTGGTGGCCTGGGCCTTGCGCGCCAGCCTGTCGATGCTCTTATGCCGGTCTTATCCAGGGCGGCACGCTCCTTAGGGATCGTTGACGTCCCCGCCCTACCGTGACCGGCATGACAAGCGACCCCTCGCCCGGACGCCGGCCCGATGCCGGCCGGCTGTGGACCGATCCCCGCGAGGCGGAGGAGCACCAGCCGTGGCTGGCGCCCGGGCGGCCGGTCGGCGCGCCGACCCCGCCGCCGCCGCGCCCCGGTGACGACGATCGCGACCCCCACCGCCGGCGCCGCTCGCGCGGCATCGTCGTCGCGTGCTTCGTCGCGGTGCTGCTCGTCGCGGCCGGGGTGCTCGGCGCGAGCCTGCTGGGCGGCGACGACGCACCGCAGCCTTTGGCCTCCCTGCCGGCGGTCCCGGGCGCGGCGTCCGCCGATCAGCGCAGCCGCTCGATCCGCGCGGTCTACGCCGGCGCGAAGGACAGCATCGTCCCGGTGCGCGTTCGCGGGGTGTCCACGGCCGGCAGCGGCACCGGCTTCGTCATCGACAAGGGCGGCGTGATCGTGACCAACGCCCACGTCGTCAAGGACGCCCAGCAGGTGCAGGTGCGCATCGAGGACGACGGTCGCTACGTCGACGCGGACGTCGTCGGGACGGACGCCGGCTCCGACCTGGCGGTGCTGCGCGTGGACTCGTCGGCGGCGGCCGGCCTGCGCCCGCTGCCCCTGGCCGACTCCGACAAGGTGCAGGTCGGCGATCTGACGCTGGCGATCGGCTACCCGCTGGGGCTCAACCGCTCCGCCTCGGCGTCGGCGGGCATCGTCTCCGGACTGGGGCGCTCGATCGACGCTGCGAACAGCTTCTCGATCGACAAGGTCATCCAGACCGATGCCGCGATCAACCCCGGCAACTCCGGCGGCCCGCTGCTCGACGCCGCCGGACGCGTCATCGGCGTGAACACGGCGATCCTGACCGCCGGCGGCGGCGGCAGCGTCGGCATCGGCTTCGCGGTCCCCTCCAACACGCTGCGCGAGGTCGTGCCGCAGCTCGAGCGCGGGCGCGGGGTGCAGCGCGCCTTCCTCGGCGTCGAGACGCGCGAGAGCCAGGGCGGACCCGGGGCGTACGTGGCCAAGGTCACGCCGGGCGCTCCCGCGTCATCCGCCGGGCTGCAGCCCGGCGACACGATCGTCGCTGTCGGTGGCGACGCGGTGACGCTTCCCGAGGACATCGCCGGCGCGATCAGCAACCGCAGGCCAGGCGACCGCATCGACATCGAGGTGCAGCGCGCCGGCGCGCGCAGGACGCTGAGCGTCACGCTCGGGGCACGGCCACCCGAGACACCCGGAACGAGCTCGGGCGCTCCCACGTTCCCTTGAGCTTCGCCCAGCCGCTCTTTCTCGTCGCCCTCGCGCTCGTGCCGCTCGGGCTCGTGGCCTACCTGCGCCATGAGCGCACGCGCCGTGCCGCGGTCGACGCGTTCTCGTCGCCGGCCATGCTGGGCTCGCTCGCGCCGCACACGCCCGGCTGGCGACGCCATGTGCCGCTCGCCATGTACGCGATCGCGCTGACGGTGCTGCTCGTCGCGCTCGCGAAGCCGCAGACGACCATCGCGGTGGCGGTCGAGCGCGCTTCGATCATGCTCACGACCGACTACTCCGGCTCGATGCAGGCGACTGACGTCGCCCCCACCCGGCTGGCCGCCGCCCGCGCCGCGGCCGAGCGTTTCATCGAGCAGGTTCCGGACAGCGTGCGCGTGGGCCTGGTCGCCTTCAACCAGGCGGCACGGCTGGTCGCGAGCCCGACCACCGACCGCGAGCTGTTGCGCCGGCCGATCGCCGCGCTGCAGCCCAGTGGCGGCACGGCGACCGGCGAGGCGCTGGCGGTCTCGCTGACCGCGCTCGCGTCGGAGACCGACGACCGCGGCACGCGCGCACCGTCGGCGATCGTGCTGCTGTCCGACGGCAAGTCGACGCGCGGTCGCAGCCCGCAGATGCTCGCCCGGCGCGCGAAGGAGTTGAAGATCCCGATCTACACCGTCACGCTCGGCACCGCCGCCGGCACGATCACGGCCCGCCGGCCCAACGGCACGACGCAGGTCAAGCCCGTCCCGCCGGACCCCAGAGAGATGCGCGACGTCGCCTCGATCTCCGGCGGCCGCGCGTTCACCGCCGACGACGTCGAGGAGCTGAGCCTCGTCTACGAGCAGCTGGGCTCGCGTATCGGCTATCGCCGGCAGCAGCGCGAGCTGACCGCCGCCTTCAGCGGCGGCGCGCTGGCCCTGCTGGGCGTCGGCGCGCTGCTGTCGCTGCACTGGTTTCGCCGCCTTGTCTGATTCCCCTGAGCAAAGGAACGAGCCCCGATGAGCACCATGCATCCCGCCTCGCCCGACGACGACGGACGTGCACCGCGCCAGGCCCTCGAGGAGGCGCTGTACGAGATCAAGCGCGTCATCGTCGGCCAGGACGCGATGCTCGAGCGCCTGCTCGTCGCGCTGCTCGCCGGCGGTCACGTGCTGCTCGAGGGCGTGCCCGGCCTGGCCAAGACGCTGACCGTGCGCACCCTGGCCGACGTCATGGGCGGCACCTTCCGGCGCATCCAGTTCACCCCGGACCTCGTGCCGGCGGACCTCGTCGGCACGCGCATCTACCGCCCCGACTCGGGCCGCTTCGACGTCGAGCTCGGCCCGGTCTTCGGCAACTTCCTGCTCGCCGACGAGATCAACCGCGCGCCGGCGAAGGTGCAGTCGGCGCTGCTGGAGGTCATGCAGGAGCGCCAGGTGACGATCGGCGTCGAGAGCTACCCCGTGCCGGACCCCTTCCTCGTGCTCGCGACCCAGAACCCGATCGAGTCCGAGGGCACCTACCCGCTGCCCGAGGCGCAGATCGACCGCTTCCTGTTCAAGGTGCTCGTCGACTATCCGACGCTCGGCGAGGAGGCCTCGATCGTCGGCCGCTCGCTGCGCCCGCCCGAGGACGTGCAGGTGCGCCTGTCGATGTCCGAGCTCGTGCGCTTCCAGCGCGCGGCGGCGGAGATCTTCGTCGACCGCGAGGTCGTCGCCTACGCGGTGCAGCTCGTCGACGGCACGCGCAACCCCGCCCGCTACGGCCTCGGGGACCTCAGCGGGCTGATCCAGTACGGTGCGAGCCCGCGCGGCGCGATCGGGATGGTCCAGGCCGCCCGCGCGCTCGCGTTGCTGCGCGGCCGTCGCCACGTGCTCTGCGACGACGTCCGCGATCTCGCCGCCGACGTGCTGCGCCACCGCATCGTGCTGTCCTACGACGCGCTGTCGGACGGCGTCAGCACCGATGACGTCCTCGACCGCATCCTCGGCGCGCTCGCGGCCGGACAGGTCGCTCCGCTGCCCGCGGAGCATGTGGCTTGATGGACGCGCCGCTGCACGTCCCGGCGGCGCGGCAGGGGCCGGGACCGACCCCTGCCGCGCTCGTCGACGCGCTTGCGCTGTCGCTCGCGCGGCGCGGGGCAGGCGTGCTGCCCGGCGACCGCCTGGCGCCCGGGGTCGGCAGCGGCACCGAGCTCGCGCAGCTGCGCCCTTACCAGCTCGGCGACGACGTGCGCCAGCTCGATCCGGCCGCAAGCGCGCGGACGGGGATCGCCCACGTGCGCCTGCAGGTTCCCGAGCGGATCCTGACGACGTGGCTGGTGCTCGACGTGTCCGCGTCGATGGCGTTCGGCACCGCCGACCGGCTGAAGTCCGACGTCGCGGAGGGCGTGTCGCAGGTCGTCGCGCGCGCCGCCACACGCCACGGCGGGCGGCTGGCCGTCTTCACCGCGGGCGGGCCCGAGCGGATGCTGGCGCCGCGCGGTGGGCCGCACGCGAAGATCGGGCTGCGCCGGCTGCTCGAGGAGGGCGTCGCGGTCGACGGCTTCGCCGACCGTGGCCTCGCCCCCGTGCTGCACCGCGTCGGGCGCCTCACGCGTCAGCCCGGCCTCGTCGTCGTCGTGTCGGACTTTCGCGGCGCGCTGGACTGGCAGCGCCCGCTGCGCGCGCTGGCTGCTCGCCACCGGCTGCTGGCCGTCGAGATCCGCGACCCGCGCGAGGAGCGCCTGGAGCCCGTCGGGCGGCTGTCGCTCGTCGATCCCGAGAGCGGTGCGCTGCTGGAGGTCGACACGTCGCGGCGAGCGCTGCGCGAGCGCTTCGCGGCGGCCGCCGCGCAGGAGCGCGCCGGCGTCGCCACCGCCCTGCGGCGTGCCGGCTGCGACCACGTCGTGCTGTCGACGAAGGGTGACTGGCTGCGCGAGCTGGGGCGTGCGCTGCGATGAGCTTCGCGTCCCCGCTGGCGCTGCTGTGCCTCGCCGTGCTGCCGCTCGCGGTGCTCGCGCACGTCGCCGCCCAGCGACGCCGGCGGCGCTACCCCGTGCGCTACACGGCGCTGTCGACGATCGCGGCGGTCGCCGGCGAGGAGCCGCGCTGGCGCCGCCAGGTCCCCGTCGCGCTGTTCGCGCTGGCCCTGGCGGCGCTCGCCCTGTCGCTCGCGCGACCGCAGCGCACGGTCCAGGTCCCCGTCGAGCGCGCGTCGGTCGTGCTCGTCACGGACGTCTCGCGCTCGATGTCGGCGACGGACGTCAGCCCGACGCGGCTGGAGGCCGCCCGCCGCGCCGCGCAGAGCTTCCTCGAGGAGGTGCCCGAGGAGCTGCGCGTCGGCCTCGTCACATACTCCGACGCAGCGCAGACGCTGCAGACGCCGACGACCGACCGCGCGCTCGTCTCCGGCGCGCTGCGCACGCTGCAGCCGATCTCCGGCACGGCCACCGGCGCCGGGCTGCGCAGCGCGCTGGACGACCTCAAGCTCGGCGACGACAACTCCGCGGGCCGCCCTCCGGCGGCGATCGTGCTGTTGTCCGATGGTGCCGCCACGGACAATCCGGCCCCCTATACGGTCGCAGCCGAGGCGCGCCGCCTGCGCGTGCCGATCTACACCGTCGCCCTCGGCACGCCCGAGGGATCGATCTCGCTCAACGGCCAGGTGCTGAAGGTGCCGCCGGACCCCGAGGCGCTGCAGCGCATCGCATCGCTGTCCGGCGGCGAGGCGTTTCGTGCGCAGGATGCCGAGCAGCTCGGATCGGTCTACGACCGGCTCGGGTCGCAGATCGGCACGAAGCCCGAGCAGCGCGAGGTCACGACCGTCTTCGCCGGCGCCGGGCTGCTGCTGCTCGCGAGCGCGATGGCGGCGGCGCTGGCGATGAACGGCCGCCTGCCGTAGCGCGCCGGGTGGCTGGCGGCGGTCGTCTCAGGCGAGCGGGCGGCCGAGGAAGAGGTCGCGCCCGGCGGCGCCCTTCGAGCGCGTCGAGAAGCCGTGTCGCTCGTACAGCGCCAGCGCCGCGGCGTTGTGCTCGTTGGTATCGAGCTCGATGCGCTTCGCGCCGCGCTGCGTCGCGCGCTCGATCGCGAGCGTCAGCAGCGCGTCGCCGACGCCGGCACGGCGCGCGCCGGCGTGCACGTAGAGGTCCTCGAGCCAGGCATCGGGCGCGGCCACCCAGACGCTGAAGCGAAAGCGCAGCTGCAGCACGCCGTCCGCCGCGCAGCCGGCGTCGCGCGCCGCCAGCAGGTACTCCGTGTCGCGGTCCTCCAGCAGCCGCTGCACCGAGGTCAGAAGGGCGTTCGCCGCGGGCCGATCGTGGCCGAGGTGGTCGCGAAAGGCGACCAGCAGGGAGGCGACGACCTCGGCCTCTTGGGGCGCCGCGACCCAGGCGCGTGCGGTCTCTGAAGCAGCCATCCGCGCCACAGGTTAGGCGCTGGATGAGCGAACTCTCACGCCCGTCCCATGCGGGTCTCATCCCCCAGGAGGACAAGACAGTCCGTCCCCATGAAAGGCAGGCCCCCATGCACCGTCCCAAGCTCAAGCTCGCTCTCACCACGACGGCCGCCGTCACGGCGCTCGGCGCCCTCGCGCTTCCGGCTCAAGCGGAGGAGCGCTCGTGCCGCGGCACGCTCGGCAAGATCACGGTCGACAACCTGCTCGTGCCGCAGGGCGCGACCTGCACGTTGAACGGCACCTACGCCAAGGGCACGATCAAGGTCGCGCGCGACGCGACGCTGCGGGCGTCGGCGATCCGCGTGATCGGCAACATCCAGGCCGAGAACCACCGCTTCGTGTCGGTCACCGGCAGCTCGCGCGTCGACGGCAGCCTGCAGGTCAAGCAGGGCGGCGGCGCCACGGTGGCCAACTCGATCTTCGGATCGGACGTGCAGTTCTTCACGAACGCCGGCGCGATCAGCATCCGCAGCAACCGCATCGACGGCAACCTGCAGTGCAAGGAGAACAGCCCCGCCCCGACGGGCGGCGCCAACGTCGTGCAGGGCAACAAGGAGGACCAGTGCGAGCGGCTGTAGCCGCTCGCCGCAGCTGACCCTTCCGCGGCGGCGCTGCTAGTGCGGCGCCGTCGCGATGAGGTAGCCCATCCCGCGCACGGTCTGGATGCGCTGCTTGCCGAGCTTGCGGCGCAGGTAGCCGACGTACACGTCGACGACGTTCGAGCCCGGGTCGTAGTCGTAGCCCCAGA
>Ga0136610_1000558_pt1 | contig 11364 bp, 12 predicted proteins | sample AntDrymUQ1342206_2_FD_104804 | JGI IMG/M metagenome (GOLD analysis project Ga0136610, IMG submission 104804) | Polar desert sand microbial communities from Dry Valleys, Antarctica - metaG UQ134 (22.06) | ecosystem: Environmental > Terrestrial > Soil > Desert | place: Antarctica: Dry Valley...
ACCCACCTGTGGTCGAGATGCTCTTCTGAGAGACGGACCTCTCCTTCACCTACTCGTCCTGCGTAGGTAACGGAGGCCAGACGTCTACCGCTCGGCGTCTCGCCGACCCAGGTAGCGATGATCCGCTGGGGAGTGGCCAGGATGCCGGTCTCTTCATAGAGCTCGCGGACGGCCCCCTCCTCGAAGCTCTCGCCTGGCTGGAGACGTCCGGCCGGCGGCTCCCAGGTACCCGTCGGGCGCTGGAGCAGGAGCATACGTCCGTCCTCCCTGAGAGGCAGGAGGCCGGAGACGAGATCCGCCTTCAAAGCGTGACCGTACCGAAGATTTCGGGTCTGCTCTGCATTTGGCAAGTATATGGCCCGTAGAGGCTGTTCGCGAACCGCTCTTGCGCGAACCTGCCAGGCTTACGAGGCTACCCGTCGCGGTAGCCACGCAAGAACGTCCAGGCGTTTGGAGAAGTGAAGGACCGGGTCTGTCTCGGGCAGCTTCAGGCCTATCTGCTGGGTCATCGCGAGCGTGCTGACCTCGGCCTCGGCGGGCTGGAGGGGCCAGAGATGGTGGTGGACTTCTCCGCGGCGGACGTTGCCCTTTCTGTCCGCGCTGTAGAGGCAGTAGCGTTCGGTCAGAAAGTTCTCGATGGATCCCTTGCCGCTCTCGAAGGGTTCCCCGACGGGTCTGTAGCGGGCCGCGAATTTCGCCTCCGGCGCGCCCCTGTGTGTCCTCACGCTCCGGTAGTCGACCTCTTCGCCTGAGGCATGGCAGGACATCTCGGCGTCGAAGTAAGGCAGGTGGAATGTGGCGCGGGCGAGGCGGACGGCTACGCGGCTGTGGGCGTCCAGGGAGAAGAACCAGACGCCAGGCTTGCCTTCCGCCGTCACGTAGGTGCGCAGGTTTATCTCGGGGAAGTGCGAGAGCCCCGGGACAGCTGGCAGGAAGTGGGGCCTTACGCCGATCATGTCGAAAGGTACGACGCCGAGCCAGGCGCTGCCTTCGAAGGTGTCGATGCTCAGGGTTGGCGGCACGAGGGGCCTGAGATCGTCCACTTCGACGGGCCAGTGCATGAAGAGCAGGTCCCGCCAGCTCATCCCGAGGGCCCACGGACCGGAGGGAACGGGGTAGGGGCGGTGCTCTATCCTGCCAAGAACCGTCTCGGGTCGAAAAGCCGTACGCATAAGCGACGCCAATCTTAGAACTCGAGCGCGGGGGGGTCCGTATACCCTGTCACGGGCATTCGGTCTCTTGCACCACGAGGAGTGCGCCATTCCCCACGCTTACCCTTGCCTCGTTGCCGATCAGCTCGTTGTGGAACCCGAGGGTATCTCCTGGCTCCAGGGTGGCGTTCTCCAGTGGATACTCCATACCTTCGAGGGTAACGTCGGCGGCAGGACCGGACAGGGGGAAGATCGAGATGCTGTCCTGCGACGCTCCTTCCACCTTCCTCGAGCCGGCCTCGACCACGAACATCCGTCCCCGGTCGGCAACGACCGTGGAATGCAGGCCGATCCGCTCGGCGGCGAGCAGGATGTGCGTGACGGCGAAGAGGGCTCCCAGCCTCCCCCCCACGGCGCAGAGGAGGTCGGCCGCTGTCGCCCCCCGCTCCCTGGCGGCAAGTACCGCAAGATGGCCGTCCATCTTGTCTTTCCTCACCGGGTGGCGCTCCAGGGAGGCTCCGCGACTCTCGACTTCCCGCGCGAGGCCTTCTCCCAACGAGTCCATATCCCCGACGACGAGGTCAGGGACGACCCCAGCCTCCAGCGCGTACCTGGCCCCGCCGTCGGCGGCGACCACCAGGTCTGCACGTCCGGCGACGCGCCTGAGAAGGTCCGGCGAGTCGGGAGAGCCGTTCAGGAAGATTGCGGCCAGCACGCTACGAGGTTTTCGAGCGCCGGTAGTGCAGCTGCCTTGGCGAGGGCTGCGCTCCTTCGAGCGCCTTCAGCAGCACCACCGTGACCACGATAGCGATGCCGAGACTAGGGACCAGGTACGCCGCGTTGTAAGCCGCCGAGTAGAGGTAAGGGTTGAAGCCCTCAGGCGCGAAGGAAGCGAAGAAGACCACGCCCGAGAGGAAGTGGAACGAGAAGCGCGCCAGAACGGCCACTGTGGCGCCCAGGACCGCACCCCGCGCCGTGGGCTGGAAGAGTCCCGCGAGGCCAAGGGCGCCGAAGGCCAGAGGATAGTCGAGGAGGAACTGCACGGGATGTACCACGTAGGGATCGATGGCGAGATCTAGCAGACCGTAAGCCGCTCCAGCGACGATGCCAACCTTCCAGCCCTGCCTGAGGGCGAGGAGTATCAGGGGGATCATCTCCAGCGAGACAGAGCCGCCGAACGGCATCTTGAAGAGCACGAAGAATCCAAGAACGAACGCCAGTGCTACGGCGAGCGCCGCCTCGGTAAGTACCCTGGTGTCTCTGAAGGCGTTCAAACGCGCATCCTCCTTCCGGTCTGCGGGGATGCGCCGATAAGAGATTCCGAGACCTCCCTGCGCCGGCATTACCCGGATCAGGTACAGCGGGTCGGCACCTGCGTGCCCTCTCAGCCTCACGGCTCCCCGGTCTTTGTAGCGCTAGTGTAACCCACCGCCGGTACCAGCACCACCGCCCGCAACCCAGAGCAACCCAAGCACGGTGGCGGCGTCGGAGATCCCACCGTCAGACACCAGGTGCAAAGCCTCCCCGAGTGGTAATTCCACCACCTGTATAAACTCGGTAGGCTCTGGCCGCGGACCACGCTCATCACTCACCGCCGCGCACCTGAAAAGGTGGCAGATCTCCGTGCTCCGCCCCGTGCTTGTATGCAAGGAGACCAGGTGCTCCAACCCCTTGGCCCTGTAGCCCGTCTCTTCGAAGAGCTCCCTACTGGCCGCCCGCTCGGGCTCCTCGCCCGCGTCGACCCCGCCGCTCGGCAGCTCCAGCGTGAAGGCATCCAGAGGTTGCCTCCACTGGCGCACGAGCACCACGTCTCCCCCTTCCGTGACGGGCACTACGGCGGCGAACCCACCGCTCTCCAGGACACCGTACGCGATCCGCGCCCCGCCAGGCAATTCGACCTCGTCCACCCGGAAGGCGCACCAAGGACTCTGGTACAGGTACTCCCTACCGAGCGTCAGCCAGCTACCTGCTTCCATGCGGGAGAGTATAGATGCGATTCGCAGTGGTATTTACCTACCGCGAATCACGCAATCAGCCAGTACAAGCTGAAATGCTGACTTGCTCGCAAAGAGGAGGAGCCTGAGCCCCTCCTCTCGAGTTCCCTTGCATGCTTCTGTTACTCGAAGTAGTCGGCGGCCTTTGTGGTGTAGCTCTCCATGTCGTCGGGGACTTCGTCCTCGGGGAAGATAGCCTCGACCGGGCACTCGGGTTCGCAGGCGCCGCAATCGATGCACTCTTCGGGGTTGATCATGAAGTGGTCGCCGGCGTCGTAGATGCAGTCGACCGGGCAGACCTCGACGCAACTCTGGTCCTTGGTGCCGATACACGGCTCCGTGATCACATAGGTCAAAAGGGCCTCCTCTCTGAACGTCTCGTAGCGGCTTTATACCAGCCAGCCCCCACCCTCAACACCCGCCGTTGACCAGCGTCATCACAGCCGATGACCTCGATCATGCAGTCGTGTGATCCTGGTCAAAAACCGTGCTTGCTGCGAGCCGTTCTCAGGTACGGGAGCGGAGTTCGGCTGGCTGGAGTATGGTTATGGTCTTGCTGCCGAGGTCGAGGATGCCCTCTTTGGCGAGGCGCGAGAGGGCGCGTGAGAGGGCCTCTCGCGAGATGCCCGTAGCCTCGGCCATCTCCTGCCGGCTCAGAGAAGGCGCGAAGACTACGCCCCTCTTGGTGACGCGGCCCTCCTCTGTTGCGAGGTTCAGCAGCATCCGCGCCACCCTCTGTGGGGCGCTGCGGAAGACCAGGTCGCCGACGAGGTCCTCCAACTCGCGGGCCCTCGCTGCCAGCGCCCTGGAGAGCCTGACGGCGCCGTCGGGGAAGCGGCCCATGATCTCGAACAGGTCGTCGCGGAAGACGGCGTAGAGCACGCAGTCGGTAAGGGCCGTGGCCCCCTGGGTCTGCGTCCGGCCTTCGAGGGCCGCCCCGAGGCCGAGCACGGAGCCGTCGCCGACAACGCCGAGGATCTGATCCCGCGCCTTCGGCCCGCCCCAGGAACGGTAGAGCTTCACGCGCCCCTCACCGACGAAGTACACGGCCCCAGAGGGCTCGCCCTCCCTGTATAGGGCGGTGTCTGCGCCGACCTCGAGCACTTCGGCCGCTATCGCGAGATCCTGGAAGAATCCCTCTTCGAGCCCTTCGAAAAGTTCGAACTCCTTGAGACCGTCCAGCTTCGTCAGGTGCTCGACCGCCCGGCAACGCGCGCCGGGCAACCGCGTCCAGGAAGGTGGCGCGTTCTCACCGTACATCGTCACTTGTTCCTTCCGGCTCACGTGGTCTCACGTGCCCTTTATACGCTAAGTGCGGAAACTTTGCAGTGCGACACACCACTCTCACATTCTTCCACCACCACTGCGGGCGGCTCGCAGTGGTGTCGGCCTCCTGCGTATCCGCATTCAACTCTTGGCTATAGTTGAATCGCTCTAAGCGCTGGGACCGCGGTCCAGTACCCTCACACCGTTCCTCCCAATCTGGAGGTCGACCCAGGTGAAGTTGTTGGAGTTGTCTTTCTCTTTGAACCAACCGGACGGCTCCGCCACTCCCCTGAGCCTGTACCTCCCTGGGGAGAGACCCGTGATGTTGATGTACTGGCCTGGCAGGTTCCACTTGTATATGTCGCCCCAACCCCGCGAGAGGCCCATACTCACTCGAAGGTCCGAGGACGAGTCGCCGCAGGCCCCGCGGGCCGCTGTGTAGAAGGGGGCCCGCGTGGAGCCGTAGCGATAGTTGTCGAAGAAGCAGAAGCCGTGCTTGGCTATCGTTCCTACCTTCCTCCCGTTATCGAGCCGCGTAAGCTTGAATCTCTCCAGATTGCGTATGTGCCAGTGGAAGTGCCCGTCATCGCCGTGGCGGCCGCCTGCGAAGTACATGACGGCACCGGTGCGAACGCTGCGGTAGCCGCCAGCGCCGTTGTAGATCCGCTGTCTGACCCTCATGGTGTGCGTGCCGGTGCCGGGGCGCCGACCGCGCGCCTCGAACCTCCCTGCCCCGACGTTGACGAGTATGGAACTGAAGCGCAAAAGCCTCCGACCGTCGTTTGCCCTTTGGATTCGCAAGTCCTTGAACTTGGCCATCCCCAGATCGGGGAGCCGGTCCGAGGCCGCGTGAGCGGGTCGAGATGCGGCCTGCACCACCATCAGCAGCAGCGCCACAGTGATCCCAACGACCGAGGTCACGCCTAGTGTTCTTGCAGGTGTGAAACCACCTGGGGCACTCTTCCTGGTCATCATCGGTGTCCTCCCTTACCCGTGCAAGAACTTTCGTGCCAACTATAGCGAAATCTCCAGGACGCTACCTCATGCAATTGGCGTATTTTTTGGGCTCATCGACCACCCTACGGGACCGGGGGACCACCGTTTCGTCTATATTGGTGGCAGCGACGGGATCGGGAGGTAGAGATGCGTTTCGAGGATAGGGTTGCCATCGTAACGGGGGGCGGCTCGGGACTGGGTCGGGTACTGGCGCACCGTTTCGCTGAGGAGGGTGCTGCCGTCGTGGTCGCCGACATAGCGAGGGGCCGCGCGGCCGCGGTCGCGGAGGAGATTTTCGATGCGGGTGGCAACTCCCTGGCTCGAACGACGGACGTAACAGACGCGTCCGACGTAAGAGCAATGGTCGAGGCGACCCGCGAGGCGTTCGGACCGGTGGATGTACTGATCAACAACGCGGCGAAGGCTACCGACGAAGGCTTCCCCAGTCTCGGCACAGAGACCTGGGATGAGGACGTGGGCGTCACGCTGAAGGGCCCTTTTCTGTGCTCGCAGGCGGTGCTGGCCAGCATGGTAGAGAATGGGTATGGGGTTATTCTCAACATCAGCTCTGTGAACGCCCTGGGCTACTACGGTAACGAAGCTTACAGCGCGGCCAAGGCCGGTATCCTCAACCTGACGAGGAGCCTCGCCGTCCGCTACGGACCCTCCGGTATTCGCGTGAACGCCATCGCCCCTGGCACCTTGAGAACGCCAGCCTGGGAACAGCGAAGGGAGGCGGACCCTGATGTCTTCGAGCGCATCACCAGGTGGTATCCGCTGGGCCGCGTCGGCGAGCCCGAGGACATCGCCGGCGCAGCCCTGTTTTTGGCTTCGGATGAGGCGGCCTGGATCACTGGCGCCGTACTCCCCGTCGACGGAGGACTCACCGCCGGCAACATGCAGATGATGGAAGAGATGATCAAGGGGCAAAGCGATCAGTCGTAACACGGGACGCCTTGATCGAAAGCCCCCGGATATATAGTCTGTTGCCCTGATGGACACTTCGATGCTCGCTTTCGCCACCGACCTTCGCGACGAGGGTACAGGCGCGGTGCTGGATAACGTCAGAGATAGGGCAGGGGTAGACGGGCTGACGATGGCCGTCGCCTACCACGATGCCAGGGACATCTTTCCCCACAACCCCGTCCGTAAAGTCCGCTACCTGGAGGGCGGCGCCGTCTTCTTCCCGCCCGACGTAGCCCGCTACGAGGGTATGCGACTGCAGCCGCGCGTCAGCGAGCTCGCCCGTTCGGGAGACCCGCTCGGCGAGCTGTGCGAGGCCGCCGGCGAACGGGGGATGCGTGTAAACGCCTGGGCCGTGTTCCTGCATAACGACCGACTGGGTTTCGCGCACCCTGAATGCGCCACGCAGAACGCCTTCGGAGATCGCTACCTGACCGACCTTTGCCCATCGAACCCCGACGTAAGGATGTATGCCCGCACGCTCGCCTCGGATATCGTCCGCTACGGAGTCTCGACCATCCTCTCGGAGTCGCTACACTTCCACGGCCTCGGGCACGGCTACCACCACGAACGCTATTTCGATGAACTAGGGGCCGTCGACGCCTACCTGCTCGGACTGTGCTTCTGTGACCACTGCCTCGAGGCGGCCCGCCGCAAAGGAGTCGACGCCGATATGGTTCATCGGTTGGTACGCGACGAACTGGAGCGCCGCTTCGTGGATGGCGGAGGCAGTGAGGACCCCGAAGTGCTGACGCGCGAGGATATCGAACCCTTCGGAGGCGAGCACATGCTAGGGTATCTCGACGCGAGGACCGAGACCGTGACTTCGCTCGTAGACGAGGTGGCGACGGCGGCCTCTGGCGGGGGCGCCGGCTTCGCGGTCCTGGATCTCTGCGGGGCTGAGAAGGGCTTCGCGACCGGGCAGCCAGAAGGCGAGGCAGCGACCGCCCTCGGGTGGCAGATGGGGATCGACGCCGCCGCGCTTGCCGGTGTGTGCGACACCGTCGCGGCGACAGGATACGCCGCCGACCCCAGCAGGCTGGACCTGGATCTCGACGCTTACCAGGCCCTGGTTCCCGATACCTCGCAACTCGGCCTCGTCCTCCGTCCAATGCCGCCAGACTGCCGGTCGGCAGACAATCTGGCCCAGAAGGTCGCCCTCGCGCGCGATCGTGGGCTAGGGCGTCTCGACTTCTACCATTACGGCTTCTGCCGGTTGCAGGCTCTGGACTGGATCCAGCAGGCCCTCGCCCCTACCTGATACCAGACTCTATGGTGACCGCAGACCGAGCTATTCGACTACGGCTATGCAGTCCACCTCTACGAGCATGCCGAGCAGGGCCGCGGCGACGGTCGTCCGTGCCGGGGGGTCGTGGTCGAAGAACTCTTTATACACCTCGTTGAACTCTGCGAACCGGGTGAGGTCTGTCACGTAGGCGTTGACCTTCACGACGTTGTCGAGGCTCGATCCTGCTGCCTCGAGGATCGTCCTTACGTTCTCGAAAGTCTGGCGTACCTGGTCCGTGAAGCCATCAGGCATGGTGCCTGTCTCCGGGTTCACGGGACCCTGTCCCGAGATGAACACGAAGTCGCCGGCGACCACAGCGTGGGAATACGGTCCCGCAGGAGCCGGACCTCTCTCCGCCATAACGGTCTTTCTCATCGATTCTCCCTCCTTGCTGGATTGTCTGCTACCTGCCTGTATCGGTGCTTCGTCGTATCACTGTACCTTCTCGTGTCTCCAGAAGGGCGCCGGACTCTACGGCTTTCGCACCGTTGACCAGTACGTTCGATATCCCCACGGGGAAGTGTTTGGGATCTTCGTAGGTGGCCGTGTCCATGATCTTCTCGGGGTCGAACACGACCAGATCCGCTGCGTATCCCGGCGCGATGAGCCCCCGCTTGCCAAGCTTGAACCTCCTGGCAGGGAAGGAGGTCATCTTCCTGACAGCCTCCTCGAGGGAGAGCAGCTTCTTCTCTCGCACGTACCTGGCGAGGACGTGCGGGAAGGTACCGTAGAGGCGAGGGTGGGGTTTTTCGGCCTGGTCGTGAAGACTGTCCGATGCGATGAGAGATCTTTCCCACCGAATCACCTGCTCAACGTCGGAGCCTGCCATGTGGAAGAACACAATGGAGACTTTGCCGTCCTGCTCGAGGAGCAGATCCATCATGCAATCCTCGGGGTCTATCCCCCTCGACTCACTTACCTCCAGAATGTTCTTGCCCGCCAGATTAGCGTCATCGTCTCTGCTCAGCGAGGAGATGTACACACTGTCCCACCCCGTGGGGGCTACCAGGTTGTCCCAATCATCTTGCTCCTCTCTCAACTCGGCTTTGATCCTCTCCCTGGAGGACGAATCTTCGAGCCTCTCCAGGGTCTGGGAGACGCCGCCTTCGAGGGCCCAGGGTGGGAGCAGCGTGGTCAGGGAGGTGGACCCCGCTGTGTAGGGGTAGACGTCACAGGTGACGTCGAGCCCTCTGGACCTCGCATCCTCGATGAGTTCCATGGCCCTCATTACGCTGCCCCAGTTGCCCCCTCCCGCCGCTTTGAGATGGCTGATCTGGAGTGGAACGCCTGACCGCTCGGCGATCCAGATGACCTCTTCTATGGAGGGGATCAGACTGTTCCCCTCGCCCCTTATGTGGGTAGCGAGCAGCCCATCGTAGCGCGAGAGCACCGAACACAGCTCGGCGAGCTCCTCCCTCGGCGTGTAGCTACCAGGCGCGTACATCAGCCCGAGGGACAAACCTATCGCCCCAGCCTGAAGGGCTTCCTCGAGCAGAACCTTCATACGGTCCAACTCTTCATCTGAGGCGGGTCTATTCTCGAAGCCCATCACGGCTATCCTTAGCGTCCCATGCCCCACGTAGGTGGCCACGTTCTCCGAAGGCTTCGCGTCCAGCATGGCGTCGAAGTATTGCTCGACGGACTCCCAGCGCCACTCTTGCTTCGTATCGCCGAGGACGGGTTCCACGTAGGTACGGAGCAGATCGAGATTCCGTGGCGCGAAGGGGGCCGGTGTCATCCCGCAGTTTCCGACCACCTCCGTGGTCACCCCTTGCTGCAGTTTGATCTCACTCCCAGGATCATCCAACACCATGAGGTCGGAGTGACAATGGCCATCTATAAAACCGGGCGAGACGACCCGACCGCCGGCGTCGATCCTCTCGCGCCCACGCCCTTTTACCCTTCCGACCTCGACTATCTGGCCGTCTTTGATCCCCACGTCACCGAAGTACCAGGGATTGCCAGTCCCGTCCACGAGACGCCCGTTCTGGAGCACGAGATCCAACACCGCCATCCCCCCTACCTGACCTTCCCGCGGGCCGCCACCCGCATCTCCTCCACACCACCATCCTCCCCAACAATGTACACCTCATCGTGCAGATTCACCGTGCTACAGATGTGGTTGGGGATTATCTGCAACGTGTCGCCCACCTCGAGGTCGCAATCCTCGGCCACAGAGAGCATCCCATGCTCCTCCGTGAGCCTCTCGAGCACGGCGTCGGGGTATCCGACAACGTAGCCGTATCCCTCCAGGTTCAGCGGCTCCGCGCCAGGGCCGACATCAGTAGCGAATGTCTTGCTCCCGCCGTCGATGATAACCAGGTCCCGAGCAGGCCTACTTACAACCGTGCACACCACGACGGCCGCGCATTCGTCGAGCGAGCAGGCGCCGAGTCTGGCCTGCATCCTATCGTAGAACACGTAGGTTCCTGGCCTGATCTCCGTCACCCTATCCACCTTCGCCACGTACTCCGCAGTCGGAGTGGAGCCCACGCTGACATCGTCCACCCCTATGCCCCGCTCCCTCATCTGGTCCGCCAGGGAGACCATGAGTTGCCCCTCTTCGAGGCCGGCCTTCTCGAGCTTCAGCGTCCGCGAGCCGCCCAGAACGGCGCCGCGGTAAGTGTAGATCCCCGTGAGATCCAGGTTGCCCATGCCCTCGATCTCACCAGCCAGCCCGACGGCTTCGTCATAAAGAACCCCGGTGCGTCTCAGCCCCGTGTCGACCTCGAGCCTGACCTCCAGGGTACGACCCTCCGCCACAGCCGAGAGCCTCCTGGCCCCTTCGAGGCTGTCTACCCCGACGACGAGCCTCACCCTCTCGCCAAGCCGGATGGCCTGCCGGATCTTCGCTTCCGTCACCAGCGGGTAAGCGATAAAGATGTCCTCGATACCACCATCCGCCATGACCTCAGCCTCAGACACCTTGGCCACCGTGATCCCCGAAGCCCCAGCCTCCAACTGTTCCCTGGCTATACCAGGGATCTTGTGCGTCTTCACGTGTGGCCTCAGCGCAACACCGTTCCCCGAAGCAACATCTGCCATCTTGCGAATATTTCTCTCCATCTTCGGGCCGTCGATAAGAAGATACGGCGTACTGTAAGAATTAGGAGTTAGGAGTTTGGAATTTGGAATTGTTTGCTCCTTCGGTACAGGTTCCAACTTCGAGATTCTCACTGCACTATTCTTTCACACTTCACTATTCACTACTCCTAATCCTCTCGGTTATCGTGGTGAGGATGGCGATGAGTTGATTGGCTTCGTCGAGTAGGTCGGCCGGGCGAGGTTCGTGGATGATGCGAGTAGGCATAGCCAGTATCGTGTTGAAGGATTTCAAAGTTCATGGACTCAGGATGCACGGAGTGACACAATTGCCGATCATACGGCCACGCTTTAGCGGAAGGAACAGCATGGACGACGACTTGCGACGATTACTCGACGACTTTAGCCCGGGGGTACAGCACCTTGCCACCTCCGTGCGTGCTCGCATCTTCGAGCTCGTGCCTGACGCGCAGGAGAAGGTGATGAGAGGGTACAACAGCCTCAGCTACGGCTTCGCCAGCGGCATGAAAGAGCAGTTCGCCTCCATCGTGCTGCACCGCGAGCGCGTCAACCTGCAGTTGCACCGGGCGACCGAACTGCCCGATCCTGCCGGGTTGCTGGAAGGGACGGGGGAGGCTATGCGCCACGTGAAGGTTCAGACAGA
>Ga0136610_1000559_pt1 | contig 11362 bp, 8 predicted proteins | sample AntDrymUQ1342206_2_FD_104804 | JGI IMG/M metagenome (GOLD analysis project Ga0136610, IMG submission 104804) | Polar desert sand microbial communities from Dry Valleys, Antarctica - metaG UQ134 (22.06) | ecosystem: Environmental > Terrestrial > Soil > Desert | place: Antarctica: Dry Valley...
CGACCACGATCTGAATCAGCGAATGGCGACGCAGGGGGAAGGCCGCGGAGCGGATCCGTCGGCGCATCGCCGCCGATTGTACGGGCGGGGCCGACGGTACGCCCCTGTCACCGTCCGGGCATGCCCCGTTCGCGCGAGCCGTGCTGCTGGCCGTCGCGGCCGGCGCCGCGTGGCCCTCCGGCTTGCACACGGCTAACCCGCAGCCCGCAGCAGCAGCGCCGCCAGCAGCGCAGGATCGCGCCGAACCCGCTCGCCTGCCGCCCCCGGCTCGCGCTTGGCGAGCACCACGTCATTCACTTGCATGAGCATCCGCAGCCGCCCCTCGGCGATCAGCTGCTCGTCGACCGCGCCGAGGCGGCCCTGGAACGTCGTCCAGACCGGCGTGCCGAGCGCCACGGCCTCGCGGTTCATCGTGCCGCCCGCCGAGACCACGACGTCGGCGAAGGCGATCAGCGACTGTGCGTCGATCGCCCGCTCGGGAACGACGAAGCCGTTCCCGAGCTCGGCGCGCTGCTCGGGCGTGCGCGGCAGCACGACCGTCTGGTGGCCGCGCAGGCGCTCGAGCACCGCGCCCAGCACGTCGTTCTCGAAGCGGTGATACAGCGAGACCGCGGGCGCCGTGCGCACGACGGCGATCGGCTGCGCGGGATCGAGCCCGAGCTCGCCGAGCACCGCCGGGTCGGGTTCGAAGTCCGCGAGGTAGTACTCCTCCTTGAGGCCCTCGTAGGCCGCGATCCTGCCCGTTGCGCCATAGCGGACGAGGCGCTGCGGCGGGATCGCCGCGGGCACCACGACCGTCCGCGCGAGGCGGCAGTTGACGTTGTGCTGGACGGTCGCCCACTCGTAGTCGAACATCGTCGCGCAGGGGATCCGCAGCAGCCGCGCGGCGACCGTGACGTCGTTGGATCCGTGGCCGAACGCGAGATCGAAGCGCCGTCCGCGTGCCCAGCGCGCCAGCGCCGTGGTGCGCGACAGCAGGCCCACGCCCTTTGCCGCGAGCATGGCGCCGCGGTGACGGCCGACGACCGTGTGGTCGATCCCGAAGCGCTCGAGCAGGCCGAGGGTCTGGGCGAAGTCGCGCGCGGTGATCTGCACGTCGTGGCCCTGCGCGCGCAGAACCTCGACGATCGGGCGCAGCACGAGCACATGCGGGCTGTTCGTGAGGTCCACCCAGATTCGCATCCAGCGCAGGCTATGCGGTGGGCGCCGCGGCGCCCGGCGAGCGGCGGCCGCTAGCCTTCCGCCGCGTGCTCGCGTTCGTCCTCGCCTCCATCACCGACCCGATCGTCAACTTCGCCGTCGGCGTCGTCGAGGATCTGGGCCTGCCCGGCATCTTCGTGCTGATGCTGCTCGAGAGTGCCTGCATCCCGATCCCAAGCGAGGCGACGATGCTGTTCGCCGGCTTCAACGTCAGCGAGGGTGCGTACTCGCTCGTCGCCGTCACGCTCGTCGGGTCGTTCGCAAACCTCGTCGGCTCGTGGATCGCGTACGCCGTCGGCTACTACGGCCGCGTCGACATCCTCGAGAAGCACGGCCGCAAGCTGCACATCAAGCCGAGCCACCTGCACGCGGCCGACCGCTACTTCGACAAGCACGGCGACGCGACGGTCTTCTTCACGCGCATGATGCCGATCATCCGCACGTTCATCTCGCTGCCGGCGGGCGTCGCGCGGATGCCGTTCTGGCGCTTCACCGTGCTGACCTTCCTCGGCTGCCTGCCGTGGGTCTTCGCGCTGACGTTCATCGGGCTGCAGGTCGGCGAGAACTGGGAGAGCTGGAAGGACTCGCTGCACTACGTCGACTACGCCGTCGCGGCGCTGATCGTCGGCGGCCTCGTCTACCTCGTCGTCAAGTACCGCCGCGGCGGCGGCGGCGGCGCGACGGTCGGACCGGCCGAGCCGGCCGCCGATGGCGCCCGTTCCTGACGCACGGCTTCGCATACGCGACGCCGTCGCGCTCGGGCTGCTGCACGGGCCGGCCGAGCTGCTGCCGGTCTCCTCGTCGGGGCACGTCGCGCTCGTGCCGTGGCTGCTGGACTGGCCCTACGCCGAGCTCGACGACGAGCTGCGCAAGTCCTTCGAGGTCGCGCTGCACGCCGGAACCGCCGCGGCGCTGCTGCTCGGCCTGCGCGCCGAGGTCGGCGCCGCCGCGCGCGACCTCGACCGCCGCCGCGCCGGGCTGATCGGCTGGAGCCTGCTGCCGCCGGCCGTCGCCGGCCTCGCCTGCGAGCGCGTGATCGAGCGGCGCCTGGGCACGCCGGCGAGCGTGGCCGCGGGGCTTCTCGCGGGCTCGCTCGCGATGGCGGCGGCGGACGTCGCCGGTCGCGGGACGCGCCGCCGCGAGGACGCGGGCGCCGCCGACGGGCTGGCGCTCGGTCTCGCGCAGGCGTGCGCGCTCGTGCCGGGCGTCTCGCGCAACGGCGCCACGCTCGCCGCCGCGCGCGCCCGCGGCTTCGCGCGCGAGGATTCAAGCGTGCTGTCGCGCCACGCGGCGCTGCCGGTGATCCTCGCGGCGACGGCGCTGAAGGGAACCCGCCTCGTGCGCCGCGGCCTGCCACCGGGCGCAGCAGGGGGCTTCGCGGCCGGGATCGCCGCCTCGTTCGCGGCGACGATCGCCTCGATCAGGGTGATCCGCGCGGTCGAGCGCGACCGCTCGCTGCTGCCCTGGGCGGCCTACCGGATCACGCTCGCAGCCCTCGTCCTGGGGCGCCTGCGCCGTCCGTAGAACGGTCGCCGCGGGCCGCTCGCGCGCTCGCCGGGCCGGACTCGCATGGCCGATGACGTTCACCGCTCGCGCGCGCTGCACAATAGGGCGATGGCATCGCCGGTCGGCACCCTGCTCTCCCAGCGCTACCGCCTCGACGCGAAGGTCGGTTTCGGGGGGATGTCGACGGTGTACCGGGCGTTCGACACGGTGCTCGAGCGCCAGGTCGCGATCAAGCTCATGCACCGCGAGATCGCCGGCGACTCCGACCAGCTCGAGCGCTTCCGCCGCGAGGCGCGGGCGGTCGCGCAGCTCAACCACCCGCACGTCGTGGGGGTCATCGACGCCGGCGAGGAGGGCGGCGACGACGACGGCTTCGCGACGCCCTACATCGTCTTCGAGTTCGTCGAGGGCGAGACGCTGAAGGAGCGCATCCGCCGCAACGGCCGGCTGCCGGTGTCCGAGGCGATCGCCTACGCGATCGAGATCGCGCGCGCGCTCGGCGCCGCGCACGCCAGCCGGATCGTCCACCGCGACGTCAAGCCGCAGAACGTGCTCGTCGACGAAGAGGGCGCCGCGAAGGTCACGGACTTCGGCATCGCTCGGTCGCTCGCGCAGGAGGGGCTGACGGCGGACGGGCGCGTGCTCGGCACGACCGACTACGTCTCCCCGGAGCAGGCGCTCGGCCACGTCGTCTCGGGCCAGTCCGACCTGTACTCGCTCGGCGTCGTGATGTTCGAGATGCTCACCGGCGACGTCCCCTTCAAGGGCGACAACCAGGTCGCCGTCGCGATGAAGCACGTGCGCGAGGAGCTGCCCGACGTGCAGGTCCGCCGTCCCGAGGTGTCGGCCGCGCTGGCGGCGGTGCTCGACCGCGCGACCGCCAAGGACCTCGACCGCCGCTACCCCGACGCCGCGTCGCTGATCGCCGACCTCGAGGAGGTGCTCGCGATCGAGACCGCGCGCACCGGGCAAGTCACCGGCGAGGCGACCGCCGTCCTGCGCAGCCTGCCCGAGGACACCCGCAAGCGCCTGCCGCTGCGCACGCGCCGCTCGACGAAGGCGCTCGCCGCGCTCGCCGCGCTCGCAGCGGTCGCGGCCGTCGTGGTGACGGCCGTGCTCGGGCTCAACCAGACCGAGCGCGGGACCGGCAAGCGCACGAACGTCGCGCCGCCCGCCGGCCTGCAGTCGATCCCCCTGCGCCAGCGCGCGGCGAACGACTTCGACCCGCTCGGCGACGATCGCGAGCACGCCGACGAGACCAGCGCCGTCGTCGACGGCGACCCGGCCTCCACGTGGTCGACCGAGACCTACCGCAGCAAGGACCTGCAGAAGGCCGGCGTCGGCATCAGGATCGACGCCTCGCCCGGCGTCGCCGCCAAGCGCCTGGAGCTGCGCACGCCGAGCCCCGGCTTCGAGGCGACGGTCTACGTCGCCCCCAGGTCGGCGCCGAGCACGCCGCCGACCGCCGGCTGGACGGCCGTCAGCGCCACGCGCGAGGTCGCCTCGACGGAGAAGTTCGACCTCGACACCGCCGGGCAGCCCGCGCGCCACTACCTCGTCTGGATCACGAAGCTGCCGGAAGGCGCCGACCGCGCGGAGATCTCCGAGATCCTGCTCTTCCGCTGAGGCCAGTGCCGTGAGGAGGAGGACTCACGACACTGCTCAGAAGCGGTAGGAGCGCTCCTGCGCGTGGCGCTCGATCGCCAGCTCGCAGAGGCGCGTGACGAGCTCGTCGTAGGGCAGGCCGCTGGCCTCCCAGAGCTTCGCGTAGACGCTCGTCGTCGTGAAGCCGGGCATCGTGTTGAGCTCGTTGAGCAGGACGCGCTCGCCGTCGACGAAGAAGTCGGCGCGGGCGAGGCCCGAGCAGCCGAAGCGCTCGAAGGCCTCGACGGCCGTCGCGCGCAACAGCTCGCACGCGCTGTCGGAGATCCGCGCCGGGACGCGCAGGCGCATCCCGCCCGGCTCGTACTTCGCGGCGAAGTCATACCAGTCGGAGTCGAGCTCGATCTCGCCCGGCTGCGAGGCGGTCGCGCCGGTCGTCGCGCCGATCACCGAGCACTCGACCTCGATGCCCGTGCCCAGCGCCTCGACGATCGCCCAGGGGTCGTGCACGAACGCGGCGTCGAGCGCGTCGCCGAGCGCATCCGCCTCGGCGACCTTCGCGATCCCGACCGAGGACCCCAGCCGCGACGGCTTGACGAACACCGGCAGCCCAAGCGGCGCGAGCTCGGCGAGCACCGCCGCGGGCTGGGCGCACCAGCGCGCGGCCCGCACGCCGACGTAGTCGACCTGGGCGATCTGGGCACGCGCCAGCAGATCCTTCGCGACGACCTTGTCGAGGCAGACCGCCGAGGCGAGCACGCCGGAGCCGACGTAGGGCACGTCGAGCAGCTCGAGCAGCCCCTGGACCGTGCCGTCCTCGCCGAACGGGCCGTGCAGGACGGGGAAGGCGACGTCCGCTCCGAGCAGCCCGCGCCCGGGGCGCAGGTCCAGCTCCGCCCCGTCGTGCTGCCACGGGCCCTCGCGCAGCAGCGTCACCTCGATGACGTCGTGGCCGGCGCAGCGCAGCCCGGCCGCGACCGATGCGCCGCCGGCGAGCGAGATCGCGTGCTCCGAGGAGCGCCCGCCGGCGAGCACGGCGACCCTCACTGCGGCAGCGTGGTCGTCGTGGCGGGGGGTTGCGGCGTCGTCGTCGTGCCCGGGTCGGGGTTGAGGTCGGGATCGAAGACCCCGACGGTGATCGTGACCGTCGCGCCGCGGTCGGCCTTCGCATCGGCGCCGGGCGCCTGGGCCTGTACGATCCCGTCGTCGTCGGGAGAGTCGACGGGCGTCTCCTCGACGTCGATCTTCAGCCCGCGGTCCGACAGCGTCTCGGTCGCGTTGGTCTGCGAGCGCCCGACGACGTTCGGCACCGTGACCTGCCTTGCCTGCTCGGCGACCGTGATCGTCACCGTCGACCCGCGCCCCACCCGCGCGCCCGCCCCGGGGTTCTGGGCGAGCACGGTGCCGGGCTCCTTGGCGTCCTCCCTGCTGTCGACGGAGACGCGCAGGCCCGCGGCCTCGAGCGCCGAGCGCGCATCGTCCGTGCTCTTGCCGATGACGCCGGGCACCGCGACCTGCTCCTGCCCGCTGGAGATGTCCAGCGTCACCTTCGAGCCCCCCTCGGCCCGCGAGTCGCCCGACGGCGACTGGGCGATCACGCGATTGAGCTTCACGGTGTCGGAGGCCATGCGCCGCTCGAAGACCCTGAATCCTGCAGCCGTCAGCGTCCTGCGCGCAGCTCGCCGGCCATCCCCGACGACGTCGGGAACCTTCACGATCTGCGGCCCGTCGGAGATGTTCAGCGTCACGTTCGAGCCCTTCTCGACCTCGCTGCCACCTGCCGGGGTCTGTCCGACGACGGTGTTGCGCGGCTTGAGGGAGTTGTCGCGCACGGGGGTGACCTCGAAGCCCTCGCTGCGCAGGCGCTGCGTGGCGACGGAGACGGAGCTGCCGACGACCCCCGGCACCGGCACCTTGTCCGGAAGCGCGAGCGTGACGAGCGCAGCGATCAGGCCGATGCCGATCAGGCCCGCGAGCAGCAGCCAGGGCCAGCGCTTGGACTCCGGCGGGGGCGCAAGCGGCGGTGCAAGTGGCTCGACGACCTGATGGGGCTCCACGGGCAGCACCCCGGTGGCGTTGACCGGCACCGCGATGGGCGCGGGCGGGCGCCCCACGCGGGTGGCGGCCGGCAGCGCGGCGGCGGCGGCCTCGGCAGCCGCCATCGCCGCGGCCGACGGGATGCGCGAGGCCGCCGCCTCGAGCGCGGCGATGAACTCGTCGGCATCGGCGAAGCGATCGGTCGGCTCCTTCTGAAGCGCTCGCAGCACGATCGACTCGAGCTCGGGCGTCACCGCCGGGTTGATCTCCCGCGGCGCCACGGGCGTCTCGCTGACCTGCTTGAGTGCCACCGTCACCGCCGACTCGGCATCGAACGGGACGCGGCCGGTGAGCAGCTCGTAGAGGATGATCCCGATCGAGTAGAGGTCCGAGGTCGAGTTGACGGCGTGCCCCTGCGCCTGCTCGGGCGACAGGTACTGCGCGGTGCCCATGATCGACCCCGTCTGCGTCATGTCCGACGCGCCCGCTCGCGCGATGCCGAAGTCCGTGACCTTCGCGCGGCCCTCCTCGTCGACGATGACGTTCTGGGGCTTGAAGTCGCGATGGATGACCCCCCGGCGATGGGCGAAGCGCGCCGCGCGCAGGATCTGCACGGTGAGGTCGACCGCTCGCGCGGCGTCCAGCGGTCCGTGCTCGCGCACGACCTGCTTCAGCGTGCGCCCGGCGACGTACTCCATCGCGATGTAGGACGTGCCGTCGAACGCGCCGCGGTCGTAGATCGAGACGACGTGCTGATGCTGCAGACCCGCGGCGGACGAGGCCTCGCGGCGAAAGCGCTCGACGAACTCCTCGTCCTGCGCGAAGCGGTCGTGCAGGAGCTTCAGCGCGACGTTGCGCCCGAGCTGCATGTCGTGCGCGCAGTAGACCTCGGCCATCCCCCCGGTGCCCAGGTGCCCGAGGATCTGGTAGCGCCCGTCGATCACCGCATCGGTGGCGATCCGCGTCATCCCAGCAGCTCCTGCAGCACCTGCTTGGCGATCGGCGCGGCCACGAGGCCGCCCTGGCTCTGTGGCCCCTGGACGTTCTCGAGCGTCACCGCGATCGCGACCTTCGGTGAGTCGAGGGGCGCGAAGCCGATGAACCACGGCTGGTTGATGCGCTGGGCGATGTTGAGCTCGGCGGTGCCGGTCTTGCCCGCGACCTCGATGCCCTCCAGCGCGGCGCCGACGCCGGTGCCCTCGCGCACGACGTTGCTCATCATCACGGTGAGCTTGCGCGCGTTGGCGGCGCTCATGACCCGCTCGGCCTGCTCGGGCACGATCCGCTCAACGGTGCGGCCGTCGAGGTCGACGATCCGGTCGGCGAGGTTCGGCTTCATCCGCACGCCGCCGTTTGCGACCGTCGCCGCGACCATCGCCATCTGCAGCGGCGTCACGCTCAGGCGCTCCTGGCCGATGCCGACGCGGCCGATGTCGACGCCCTCCAGCTCGGCCGGCAGGAACCGCTTGCTCTTGGCATCGAAGACCCCGCTCGGGCGCATCTGGCCGTCGGGGTAGTCCAGCGGCGGGTCCGAGAAGAAGCCGAAGCGCTGCATGTACTCGCCCATCTGCTCGCGACCGACCTGCTGGGCGACCTGCGCCCACACGACGTTGACGGAGTTCGTCAGCGCGTCCGTCAGCGTGATCGGACCGAACTGCGCGTTGGAGAAGTTCTGCAGCGGAGCGCCGGACACGGTGATCGGCGACTTGCCGCTGACCATCGAGTCGGGCGTGAACTTGCCGCTGTCGAGCGCGGCCGCGGCCGTGACGACCTTGAATGTCGAGCCCGGCGGGTAGCCGGACTGCGTCGCGCGATTGAACAGCGGGGCGTCGGCGGCGGCCTTCGTGTCCAGCGCGTTGGGGTCATAGCCCGGCGTGCTGACCATCACGCGGACCTTCCCGGTCCTCGGCTCGATCGCGACGATCGAGCCCTTGCGGCCCTGCAGCGCGCCGACAGCCACGCGCTGCGCGCCCGGGTCGAGGTTCGTCAGCACGTTGTCTCCGACGCGCTGCTTGCCGCGCAGCTGGTCGAGGACCGAGGCCAGCTCGTTGCGCTTGCCGGTCAGCGCGTCGTTGCGCTCACGCTCGACGCCGGCACGGCCGGTGCGCAGGAAGTCGTAGCCGATCGCGTGCGCGAAGAGACCGCCCTCGGGCGTGTAGCGGCGCTTGTAGAGCTGCGATTCGTCGCGCACCGAGCGCGCGAGCACCGTGCCGTCGCGAGCGCGGATGACGCCGCGGCGCACGCGCTGCTCCTCGATCTGCGGGCGCGAGTTCTTGGTGTTCTCGCGGTACGCGCCGGCGTTGATGACGCTGTTGTAGCTCGTCATCCCGATCAGCAGGGCGAACAGCACGAGAAACAGCCCGAACAGCTTGAGGATCGGTGCGTTCAACGGGCTTGGGCTTCTCGCCTGGCGCGGTCGGAGACGAGCAGCAGCAGCGCCAGCAGGATGAAGTTCGCGACGATCGAGGAGCCGCCGTAGGAGATGAACGGCAGCGTCACGCCGGTCAGCGGGATGAGCTTCGTGACGCCGCCGACGATGACGAAGACCTGCAGCGCGAGCACGGCCGTCAGGCCGGTCGCCAGCAGCTTGGAGAACGAGTCCGTCGCGAGCATCGCCGTCTTGAAGCCGCGCTCGATGATCAGCAGGTAGACGAGCAGCACCGCACACGCGCCGAGCAGCCCGAGCTCGTCGGTGATGACCGCGTAGATGAAGTCGGTGTGCGCCGCGGGCAGGATCGGCGGGTTGTCGCCGAGCTGGATCGTCGCCTGCCCGAAGCCGCGCCCGAACAGGCCGCCGTCGGCCTGCGTGAAGATCGACTGCGCGATCTGGTAGCTGCCGCCGGGATCCTGCGCGTAGAGCTTGTCGTCGAACGGGTGCAGCCACGCGTCGACGCGGCTCTCGATCGTCGGGCGGATGGCGTACAGCACGCGCGCCCCGAGGGCGAAGAGGCCCAGCCCGATCAGCACGAACGAGATCCGGTTCGTGGCGACGTAGATCAGCGCGAGGAATGCGCCGAAGAACATCAGCGACGACCCGAGATCCTGGATCACGAACAGCAACACCATCGCCGTGCCCCAGACGGCTAGCAGCGGGCCGAGGTGCTTCAGCGGGGGAAAGGTGATGCCCATCACGCGCCGCGCGCCGATCACCAGCACCTGGCGCGTGTCGCGCAGATAGGAGGCGAGGAAGATGACGATCGCGATCTTCGCCAGCTCGGCCGGCTGAAACGCGATCGGACCGAGCTGAAAGGACAGGTAGGCGCCGTTGACCGGGTTGCCCAGGCGCGGCATCAGCAGCAGCATGATCCCGACGGACGCGATGATGTAGCGGTAGCGCTCCAGCACGCGGTGGTCGCTGCGCAGCGCCACGATCGTCGCGCTGAAGAAGATCAGCCCGACGACGAACCACTGCGCCTGGTCGCGCGCGAAGTCCTCGTCGAGGCGGTAGAGCATCACGAGGCCGAAGCACGCGAGCACCGCCACCAGCGGAAACAGGTACGGGTCGGCATGCGGCAACGTGAAGCGCAGCACGATGCCGCTGAGCGCGATGATGTAGCGGTAGCGCTCGAGCACGCGGTGGTCGTGACGCAGCGCGATGATCGTCCCGGTGAAGACGATCAGCCCGACGACGAACCACTGCGCCTGCTCGCGCGCGAAGTCCTCGTCGAGGCGGTAGAGCATGACGAGGCCGAAGCACGCGAGCACCGCGACGAGCGGGAAGAGGTAGGGGTCGGCGTCGGGCAGCGTCATGCGCAGGACGAGATGCGCGGCGAGGCACAGCGCCAGGAAGATCAGCCCGTAGGTCAGCGACACGTCCGACAGCAGCTCGTCGCGCTGGATGAAGACCGCGGCGAATCCGGCCGTCACGAGCAGCGACGCCGGGATCAGCGCGAAGAGCTCGCGGTTGCGCGCGTTCACGGGTGATCGGCCCCGTGCGTACTCGCGGGTCCGATCACGAGGCGATGCGTCCGCGCTCGAGCTCGCGGACGAGATCGGACGCGTCGTCGTGGGAGCGCAGCGTGTGGTCGACGAGGCGCTTGCGGCGGGCGGCGGGCAGCGTGTCGATCGGCACGCCGGAGACGTAGTTGACCGTGAAGAGGTTGACGCCCGCGGGCAGCGTGTACGGCAATCCGCGGTAGAGCGTCACGAAGCCGTCGTCGTTCGTGCCGACGAAGTAGACCGCCGCGTTGGCGCTGTAGGCGCCGAACGCGATCGGGATGAGGATCAGGGCGAGGATCGCGAACACCTTGAGCGGGCGCCCGCGGCGCTTGCGCTTCGGCGCGGGCGATGGGGAAGCGGGTGCCTTGGGGCTCAGGCGCCGTGACTGCGTGGGTTCGGACTCCGTCATCGCGGGCACCGCGGTGGTGGGATCGGCGCCGGCGGCGCCCGGCGGCGGCGCGGCCGGGGCAGGCGGCGCGGGGGCGGCGGCGGCGACCGCCGCACGCACCTCGGTCGCGCTCACGCGCGTCGTCGCGCCTCCGCCGGCCGACGTCGGATGCTCGTCCGCCTCCCCCGCGGCGCCGCCGACATCCTCGAGGCGAAACAGCACGACGGTGATGTTGTCGCGCCCGCCGGCCGCGTTGGCGGCGTCGATCAGCGCGTGACCGGTGTCGGGCAGCGTGCCCGCCGCGCGCACGATGTCCGCGACCTGCGATTCGGGGACCATCGAGGTCAGGCCGTCGCTGCACAGCAGGAAGACGTCGCCCGCCTGGCCGCGCCAGGAGCGCGTGTCGACGACCACGTCGGGCTCGGGTCCCAGGGCGCGGGTGATGATCGAGCGCTGCGGGTGCTCGTCGGCCTCCTGCGCGGTGAGCTGGCCGCGGCGGCGCATCTCCTCGACGAGCGAGTGGTCCTCGGTCAGGCGGGTGAACTCCTCCCCCCTCAGGCGGTACGCGCGGGAGTCGCCGACGTGCGCGATCGCCACGTCGTGCTCACCGACGTGCGCCGCGGTGATCGTGGTCCCCATCCCTGCCTTGTCCATCGTGGCCTGGGACATCTCGTGGATGCGCCCGTTGGC